>JGI12635J15846_10005699_pt1 | contig 10735 bp, 8 predicted proteins | sample BlaSpr_A8_OM2_M2_FD_15846 | JGI IMG/M metagenome (IMG submission 15846) | reverse complement strand
GCGCAATCAATCGATACTTATTGCCGGCAATGTTGAAGACTGTCCGCCGTCCAACCAAGTCAGCGTTGCCGTACACTTGCTTCAGCTCAATTGGAGTCGTCCATTTGGCCTTGCGCACCACTCCGTACCACGCTTCCAGGCTAGTCTTCGCGTCAGGATGCTCACTCCAGAAACGCACCAGCGCGGCGCGCTTAATGATGCGCATAAGTACAGGTTCTCATATTGAGAACTACAGGTCAATGATCGAATCTCCAGAATAAGGCCGCTATATTTTGTTACCCCTCGCCCGCGCATGTTAGCCATCCGACACGCCGAGCCCGCAGTTTCTTGAGGCACTTCGTCGACTGTGGCACAGTCAATCCGTGGTCCTCTTCTTCTTTTTTCTTTTTGGAATTGTAATTGGCAGCTTTCTCAATGTGTGCATCTCGCGCATTCCAGAAGGCCTGTCGATCGTCTCTCCCGGCTCGCGCTGCCCACGCTGCCTCGCGCCCATCAAGCCTTACGACAACGTACCCATTCTCGGTTGGCTATGGCTGCGCGGCAAATGTCGCGCCTGTGCCTTGCCCATCTCGCCCATGTATCCGTTGATAGAGCTCGCCACCGGATTGCTGTTTGTAGCTTGCTATCTTAGCTTTGGCTTGACCGTTGAAAGCTTCAAGTGGCTCTTCTTCTCCTGCATCATCATCATCCTGACCATCACCGATCTGCGCGTGCGCCTACTGCCCGATGCCGTCACCCTCCCGGGCTTTATCGCCGGCTTGATCTTTGCCTACTTCGTTCCCCCGGGTGACGGCACCGCCATCCTATTGAACGTTCGTCTCTTTCACGGCCTGCTTCCAGAACGTGCGTTGGGCATCGTGGACGCGCTTCTTGGCGCCGCCTTCGGAAGCCTCCTGCTCTGGGGCGCCGCCGCTCTCTATAAAGTCGTTCGCCACCGCGAAGGCATGGGTTTCGGCGATGTAAAGATGATGGCCATGGTAGGCGCTTTCCTGGGCTTACGCGGCTCCTTCATCACCATCCTGCTCGGAACGTTGCTGGGCAGCGTTTTGGGCATCGCGCTGATCCTCGCCCTCTACGCCATCGGCTGGAAACTCCGCCTCGCCGAACGCGCCAGCCGCCGCGGCCTCGGAAAAGTGCGCGTTCTGCGCTGGGCCATCGCGACCCAATACCAACTCCCACTGGGTACTTTCCTAGGCATTGGCGCGCTGGTTGTAGTGTTTCTCTTTTCCTCCCCGGTAATAAATCTAACCACGCGCGCGCCCTAACTACCGGACTCACGCCGCAGCCGCTCTGATCGGTGCCGAACCGTTTATTGTTACGCGGCCACGCCGACGCCTGCAGTCCCCGAAGCAGTACAATGAAAGGTGGCATTCAACAGGCGAATCGTAATCAAGCGAGCCTTGGATCGAATCAGTAGCAACCGGTTTCTCTGCGGAAAGCAGGTTCTATGAGGTCTAAATCAATTCTCTCCGCATCAGCGTTAAGCTGCGCCATGCTCTTCTCTTCCCTCATCCTTGTCGCGCGCCAGCAAGACAGCTCGCAACAAACTGGTGACCCCATCGCTGACGCCGCCCGACGCGCACGCGAAGCCAAGCAAAAGGCCCCAAAAACCCGCAAAGTCTATACCGACGACGATGTGAGCAAGCCCAAGCCAGCACCAGGAGCCGTCACCGGTGATTCTTCGACGACCCAGGAGCCCACTGCACCAGCCGCTGGCACTTCCGCCAATACCCCAGCTCCCGCGGATCAGGACGCCAAAACCGAAGCCGCCTGGCGCAAGCGTTTCAAAGAGCAACGCGAAAACATTGCTCGCGCAGAAAAAGAACTGGACATCCTGCAACGCGAAACGCAAAAAGCCGAAATTCAGTATTATCCCGATCCGCAAAAAGCCATGAACGAACAGTACACTCGCAAAGAGATCAACGATAAGGACGCCAAAATCGAAGCCAAGCGCAAGGAAATCGCGCAGTTAAAACAGGGCTTGAGTGATTTGGAAGACGCCTTGCGCAAAGCCGGCGGCAATCCCGGATGGGCCCGCGAGTAGCTCGCGTTTTATCGCAAATATTTGAACAACCAACCTCCACGCCGGCACAACATCTCGCCTAGGCCTGACTCCGTTGCGCAGTGTGAAAGGCCACCGTGCCCATCGTCCAGACTCGATACTGAACCGCCACAAAACCCACCGACTCCATCAGTGCCTTCAGTTGCGCAGGACGAAAGAATCGCGACACAGACCGTGGCAAATATGTATATGCGTCATGATCGCCCGAAAGCATCCCGCCAATCCGGGGCAGCACGCCGCGAAAATACCATCTATATAAATTGCCGAGAAATCCTTCTGGCGGCTCCGTAAACTCCAGAATCGCCACCGTGCCGCCGGGTTTCAAAACGCGCATCATTTCCCGCAAACCTTCTTCATAGTTCGCAAGATTGCGAAATCCAAACGCAGCCGTCAGTAAATCGAACGACGAATCTGCAAATGGCAGCCGCAGCGCGTCTGCCTCCAAAAATGGAATCTTCGCACCACTTTTAACCATAGCCTGTACCAGCATCGGATGCGCAAAATCCGCGCCGATCACTTGCGCCGGCCCCACACGCGCCAGCGAAAGCGCTAGGTCCCCAGTGCCGCAGCACAAATCCAACACCAGTGCGTCGGGCCGCTTCAAAATCGGCGCCAGCAATCGCGCCGCTCTCGCCCTCCATAAGCGGTCCAGTTGCAGAGACAACAAATGATTCAGCAGATCGTATTTCGGCGCGATCTGCGTAAACATCTCGCGAACTTTTTGCGATGCTTCCGCTTCCGTCCGCGTTCCCAGCGGTTGCGTGCCCTTCACCGGAGCGGCAGTTTCAACCATGCACTTTCCCAGTTCGATGTAACTCTGCTGCTTGATCCAAAACTTTCGGCATCGATTGCAGTGCCCTCTGAAGCGCGCCCACGGGCACCGCTTCGCTGGAATGCGCCTCGCCTACGCCCGACGACAGCACAAACCGCAATTTCCCGGCCCGCGTCTTTTTGTCAAAAAGCATCGCCCCGATAACTATTTTCGGTGCGACCCGCGGCCAACCCGGCATTTTGCCTGTCCTATGGACCAAAGACATCACGCGCGCCACATCATCCGCCCCGGTAATTCGCAGTTCGCGCCCCAGCAGCGCTGCCGCTATCATGCCCCAAGCCACCGCTTCGCCGTGTAGGAAGCGCCGGTATTTCGTCACGCTTTCCAACGCATGCCCAAACGTGTGCCCGAAATTTAAAATCTCGCGCAACCCCGATTCGTGCTCGTCACGACTCACCACATCCGCCTTAATCTCCACGCAACGCGGTATCACATACTCCAACGCGTCGCGATCCTGATGCAGCAACTTCTCCATGTTCTGCTCTAGATAAGCAAATAACTCTGCATCGGCGATCACTCCGTACTTTATAACCTCTGCCAGGCCACTGCGAAACTGGCGCTGCGGCAGAGTCTTCAATAGATTTGTATCAATAACAACCAGCCGCGGAGCATAAAACGCACCCACCAGATTTTTTCCTTCTGGCAAATTCACGCCCGTCTTCCCGCCAATGGAGCTGTCCACCTGCGCCACCAGCGTCGTCGGCACATGAACCAATGCCACGCCTCGCAGGTAACTTGCCGCCACAAATCCCGCTACGTCTCCAACGACGCCACCCCCAACCGCCACAATCAGCGATTTACGATCCGCCCCCGCGCGCGTCAACTTGCGGCATAGCAATTCGACCGTCCGCGTGTTCTTCTTCGTCTCCGCATCGTCAAACAAATGCAGGTTCTGGGACGCATCGCGCGGAATCGCCGGCTTCACCGCCTTTCCTGCCGCGCGCCACACCTTAGGAGACGTCAACACGTGCACGCTCGAGAATTCGCCCAACTTCGCAATCTCGTCCGCCGCATCACGCAAAATGCCCGCGCCACACAAAACGGCGTACTCCCCCGCCGCCGATCGTACTCGGATGGTTTTAGTTTTCATTGTGGACGGAAACGATACCAACTATTTTGAATGTAACACACGGTCCCGATCAGCTCGCGAGCCGCCCGAGATAATTATTGCTTCTGAAGCTCTTTCACGGTTTCCAGAAATACGTGCCCGGTGATCGCCAGGCTCCGCGCGCTAATTTTATCCAGCGTATCCTCGGCGGTATGCCAGAACGGCACGTCCTGCAATCGATCGAAATCGATCACATCCATGGAGGGCACTTTGCGCTTCAAAAACGAATCGTGATCGTCTTGCGCGCCGCTCGAAGTATTCACAAATATCTCCGAGTACCCCAGCTTCGCAGCTGTGGCCCACATTAAATCCACCAACGATTGAGTCGACGACGACTCTCGCGCGAAGTGCAAAGGCCGGCTCCCCACCATGTCCGCCAACAAAAACGCCTTGATCTTGGAAATATCCCCGCTGGCAGCAAATCTTGCTGCCATCTGCCTGCTGCCATAGCGGCTATCCGTCGCGCTCCACGACTTCATCGCTTCTTCGCCGTCAAAAAACGCAATCCACACCGCGTGCTTTCCATGTTTCCCGCAAAGCAATCTGGCCAGTTCCAGCATCACCGCCGTGGAAGAACCACTATCATCCGCGCCCACAAACGTAATGTCATTCCGCAACAGCGAATCGTAGTGCGTACCCAGCAAAATGATCGACGCATCATCACCGGGAATTTTCACCAAAATGTTTTTCATCGGCAGCCGCCCGATCGGAGTATCCGCGTTAAACGCATCAACCTCCGTCGTGCACCCGTCGCTCTTCAACTGCGACAAAATATAATCCTGCGTTTGCCCGATAGCCTGCGATCCCGATGGCCGCGGCCCAAACCCGACCTGCTTCGCGACATGTTCGAACGCCCGCTTCCCGTCAAATCCACCGGTGCTTTCCGGAGCCGGAGCATCTTCTTTGCCACCCTGGCCTGCGCCCGTTGCGCTCGCCACCGTGGGATTGCTCGCAGCACTATGCGTCTCATCGCTGTTCGCCTTACACCCCGTCAAACTGAACAGCCCGGCGCACAAAAAAAGAACAACTTTGCCGCTTAATTTCCACGCTGCGCGCGCCCGCAGCCCAAAATCACATCTCACTCCACTCAGTCTCGCTCTTGAACCCACTCAGTGTGCCTCCGCAGCAGGAGTTCCGGCCGCCGCTGCCGGCCGTCTGTTCCGTTTACCCACCACCAACGCCGACACTCCGATCCCAGCAAAATACAAAACCACCATTGGCGCCATCACTACCAGCATCGTCAACGCGTCCGGAGTCGGCGTAACAATCGCGGCAATTATCGCGATCACCAGAATCGCGTACTTGGAATTAACAAAGAGAAATTTCGGCGTCACAATTCCAAAAAGCGTCAAAAAGAAAATTAACACAGGCAACTCAAATATCAATCCCGCGCCCAGCAGTACCATCAGCGTCAAATCGAAATATTCATTGATGCTAATCAGCGGCACCACCGGCCCTTGAAAACTGATCAAAAACTTCAGCACCTTCGGCAGCATCATGAAATACCCGAAGCCAATTCCCGCCAAAAATAAAATCACCGTCGAAAACAAAAATCCCGTAGTGGCGCTGCGTTCGTGTCTGTACAAAGCCGGCGCAACGAATAGCCAGAATTGATACAGCACCACCGGCGACGCCAGAACGATTCCCAGATAAATGGAAAGAGTGATCAACAGGCTGAGGAATCCCGTGGGGTTCGTGTACACCAACTGTTGCGTCAGGTGCTGGTCTGCCAGCGCCTTCAACATCGGCTTGGTTATCCACGAAACAAAATACGGTGCTACAAACCATCCGATGCCCGCGCCAATTCCTACCGCAATCAGCGATGTAATGATCCGCTTGCGCAGTTCCACCAAATGCTCAAAAAATGTCATCTGCCCGCCAGGATCTTCCGGCGTCACTGGCGGCATAATTGTTGCTTCAGGCGGGTTGCTGGTCATGAGGAACATCAATACTGACTACCGGGCCCTTTGTTTCGGCAGTTGTTCCGGCTGCTGTTCCGGCGGTGGTTTTTGAACCGCCTCCATTAACATTTGTGTTCACAGCGTCAGCTTCAGACGCTGCCCCGTTCGCGCCTTCCGTCGTTACTCCTGCCGTCCCCGCTGACGACCGCGCCACCGATTCCGCCACTGGCGTAACCACCAGTTCCGCGGTTCCCTCCGTCACGCGCGCATCAATCGGCTCCCCAAAAGCATCCGCGGCAGCCCCCGCCGAATCACCCGGTCCCGATTCGCTAGGCGCGTTTCCCGGCGCTGACAAATCCCCCGCCTCCGTCGCTGGCGTCTCCACTCCCGCAGGGGTAGCAAACGTCGCCGCCTGCACCGGCGCCTCATTCGCGGCCTTAGCCGCCGCATCAGCTGCCTTCTTGCGCTCCACCTCGCGCACCTGCCGCTCCATATCCCTCATCTCCTGCTCAAAGGCCCCGCGAAAATCCGCCGACGCCTTGCGAAATTCCGCCATCAATTTCCCCAGGCTCCGCGCAAGCTCCGGCAGCTTCTGAGGCCCAAAGACCACCAGCACAATCACAAACACAACCAGCATGTGGGGGATACTTAGCATGGGTTCCAGGTAGCCATTTCCGGGGCTGTTGGCATCATAGAGAACGGCGTCAAACGCTGTCAAACTCACGCGACACGCGTCCAACCAATAGAATACGCTGTGTTATAATTAATTGGATGCCCACATTCCCGAGGTCAGCATGAAATCACAGTTTCGTGGCCTGGTTCTTGTCGCTACCGTTCTGCTCTTATGTGCAGTCCTCGGAGCCATTTACGGGCCCAACGTCCGCGCCACCAGTTCTTCGACCGACGACTATCAGTCCGCAGTCCGCGATTTCACTCGCGTACTCGACGTGGTGCAAAACAATTACGCAGAACCTGTCGACGTAGACAAAGCCGTATACCAGGGCGCCATTCCCGGCATGCTGCGAATGCTCGATCCGCACTCCAATTTCTTTGACGCCAAACAGTTCGCATTACTCCGCGAAGATCAGCGCGGCAAATATTACGGCGTCGGCATGGTCGTAGCTCCGCGCGAAAATCACACCGTGGTCATGGCTCCTTACGTCGGCGCGCCCGCGTACAACGCCGGCCTCCGCCCTGGTGACGTCATTATGAAGGTCGACGAAAAACCCACCGACGGACTCACCACCAGCGAAGTCGCCGACCTCCTCAAAGGTCCCAAAGGCACCGTAGTAAAAATCACTGTTGCCCGCGAAGGTTACGCCGAGCCTCTGGTTTTCACCGTAACGCGCGACGAAATTCCGCGCCATTCTGTTGACATCGCTTTCTTGCTCAAGCCCGGCATCGGCTACATTCGTCTTTCCGGCTTCAACGAAACCACCGACCGCGAAATCGCCGAAGGCCTCAAGCAGCTCAACGCCTCCCAACTCGATGGTCTGGTCTTTGACATGCGCGGCAATCCGGGTGGCCTCCTCAATGAAGCCGTCGCCGTCGGCGATATGTTCCTAGACAGAGGCCAACTTATCGTCTCCCATCACGGTCGCAGCTCCCCCAACCGCCCCTACGTCGCAATACGCGGAAATCAAGGCGTCACTGTCCCACTCGTCATCCTCGTAAATAATAATTCCGCGTCCGCCACGGAAATCGTCGCCGGCGCCGTCCAGGATCACGATCGCGGTCTCATCGTAGGAGAAACCACTTTTGGCAAGGGCCTCGTCCAGACCGTCACGCCGCTCAGCGAAAACACCGGCCTCGCGTTAACCACTGCGCGTTACTACACCCCCAGCGGCCGCCTGATCCAGCGTGATTACAAATCCATCTCTCTCTACGAGTATCACTACGAGCGCAAAGTTCCCCAACATCCCACGGAGATCAAGCTCACCGACAGCGGTCGCCAGGTTACCGGCGGCGGCGGCATCACTCCCGACATCGTCGTAGCCGCCCCCAAACTGAATAAATTCGAAGAATCCCTTTTCCGCGCCGACGTTTTCATCCCGGTAGAAACCGGAGTCGGCGGCTTCACGCGCTACTACCTCGGCACCAAGCCGACCATCAGCAAACAATTTGAAGTTGACGACAGCGTGATGAAATCGTTCCGCGAGTATTTAGCCAAGCACAGCGTGCACTACACCGAACCAGAACTCGCGGAAAATCAGGACTGGATCAAGCGCAAAATAAAACAGGAAATCTTTATGTCCGCCTTCGGCCAACAAGAAGGCTTCAAAGTCCTGCTCGAAGCCGACCCGCAAGTCCAAAAAGCCGTCGACGCCGTACCCCAGGCCCGCGCCCTCTACCAGAACGCACGCAAAATAGTAGCCCAGCGCACCGGCACCCCCATCGACCAACCCTAACCGTTTTTACATTTAGTCAGTTCGCAAACACGCGATAGGTGCCCCTCGATAAGAGAGAAGGCGTTGTCAAGAGACACTTCTTCAGTGGTGCTGAAGTTTCCGCAGGGTGCCCCAGATTTCTATCTTTTGTACTATTCGTAGCGCAAGGCCACCATCGGATCAACTTTCGACGCGCGCCGCGCCGGAATAAAACACGCCAGCATCGCTACGCTCCCAAGCCCAAACGCGACCGCCGCGTAAGTGATCGGGTCGGACGGTTCCACGCCGTAGAGAATAGTCGACATCAACCGCGTAAGCCCAAGCGCCAGCAAAATACCGATGCCCACACCGATACCTGTAAGCTTCAGTCCGAGTTTTGTCACCAGGCCTAACACGTTTCCTCGTTGTGCGCCCAGCGCCATGCGAACCCCAATTTCGTGCGTGCGTTCGTTCACAGAGTACGACATCACTCCATAAATCCCCACCACCGCCAGCATCACCGCCAAGCCCGCAAAAAGTCCCAAAATTCGCATGAAGAAACGCCAATCCCCAATCGATTCGGCCAGCAACTCGTCCATGGTCATCACGTTCATCACCGGCTGGTCCGGATCGATTTCAGCAACGGCGTTCTTCACCATCGAGACCAGGTTCGTGCCTCCAGTTAGAAGCTCGGGCTTCGCTCGGAGCACCAAGCCCTGGTACAAGTGCGCGCGCGCAGCTCCCCCAGGAAGCACTGTGGGCTGCTGAAGATAAGGCGCATACACGAACGGAGGCGTCTGCCCCCCCAATCCAAAATGTTTGACATCTCCTACCACGCCGACAATCTGCCGGGGCCGCGGTTGATCCACCGGATACGGATCGTAACGCATCAAAATTTGCTGACCGATAGGGTCCTCGTTGGGAAAATATCGGCGGGCAAACGTCTCGTTCACCACAATGACCCAGGGCGCGCCGAGTGTGTCGTGCTCGTCCAGATAGCGTCCCTTTAACAATGGAATTTTTAACGTGTCAAATATTCCTGCGCTCGCTTCGCTGTATCCCGCTTGCGGTCGATTTTCGGGTGGTGGCATTGGATGCCCAACAATCGAAAATGAGTACTGCTCGGCGCAACAGCGAGATGGTATCGCTCCGATCAACGCGGCCGACTCCACGCCAGGCAATGCGCTAGCCTTATCCAGCAATCGTTGAAAAAAAGTCGTCACGGTCGGCAATATCTTTTCCATGTCGCCGCCCGGAATCCTTTCCAGATACTTCCCACCTTCCGGAATCTGGAAATCCATGGCCACCACATGGTTGGGGTCAAACCCAGGATTTACCCGCTGCAATCGCAAAATAGAGTTGATCATCAAACCCGCGCCCACCAGCAGTACCAAAGCAAGCGCCACCTCGGCCACTGCCAACCCATGCCGCGCCAGCCGGCTTCCGGCAGTCGTCATTTTTCGCTCGCCCTCCCTCAGCACCACATTGAGGTTGGGTCGAGAAGCATGGAGCGCTGGGCCCAGCCCAAACAAAATCGCCGTCAGCAGCGACACCAACACGGTAAACGTCAGCACTCGAGCATCTAAAGAGATGGCCGACGCATTCGGAAAGTCACCCGCCAGCACCAAAAATAATTTGATTCCGGCCACGGTTAGCACTATTCCAAGTAGCCCTCCGGTAAAAGCCAGAAGAGCGCTCTCTGTTAGCAGTTGTTGAACCAGTCTTCCTCGTCCAGCGCCCAATGAAACCCGCAAGGCATATTCTTTACGCCGGGTCTCGGTGCGAAATTGAAATAGATTGGCGACATTCAAGCACGCAATCAACAAAACAAAGGCCACCGCTCCCAGCAGCGGATATAAAGCGATGCGCGCCCACCCGAATAATTCTTCATGCAATAAAACAACTCTGTCGCCAAGCCCTTTATTTGTTGCCGGATACTGTTCTTCCAGCCGCCGCGCAATCATATCCATTTCTAGTTGCGCCTGTTCCATCGTCACGCCCGGTTTCAGCCTCGCAACCGGCATCAGCCAGTGATCGATGCGCCCCGAGTACCGCGAGTTCTCCGGATTGATGGGCTGCCACAAATCGATCGATCGTCCGTAAAATGGCGCGAATCCCTCCGGCATCACGCCTACGATCGTTGACACTATTCCTTCGATCGTAATGCTCTTCCCCAGCACTTGCGGGTCGCTATGGTATTGCTGCTTCCAGAACGGGGTGCTGATCACAATCGTTTGCACTCGGTCCTGCGCCTCCTCCGCCTGAAACCCACGGCCCAGAACCGGTTTCACGCCCATCATGCTGAAAAAATTCGGCGTCACGTATTGCGTACGCAAAGCTCGCGGCTCGCCGATCCCTGTCCCGAGGGTGATGCTATTGCCGCTACTCAGACAAATATCCTCGAACACGTGATTCTGCTTTTTCCAGTCCACCACTTCAGCGATCGGCGGGGCTTGCCTCACGTTG
>JGI12635J15846_10005698_pt1 | contig 10735 bp, 9 predicted proteins | sample BlaSpr_A8_OM2_M2_FD_15846 | JGI IMG/M metagenome (IMG submission 15846) | reverse complement strand
CCAGGCCTCCGAGACGACGTTCAGGTTTCGATCAAGTTCTACTGTTGCGGAAAGTGTGGCTCGTCCAACTAGTTCGGGGTAGGCGTAGCGCAGATCCTCAAAACGCACGATATAAGCGGCGCGGTCGCCGATCATATTTTCAGTTTCGGTCTCGTCCTTTTTGGTCTCAACTTCGACAATCGGATATTTTGCCCAATCCAGATAGACCCGGCCGAGGTAAGAACGCTTCGCAGCCAGACTTGCAGGTGTCTCGGCTGGTTTGTATCGAATTCTCATGTTGCTCTCTGGATCAACTTCTGGCGCCAATGAATCCACCGTCATACTGGCATAGAAGTCGTGAGTTTCAACTACTCCGTACCAACGGAATGGATTCCACCAATACGGATACGCCGAAGCACGAATAGGATCGGCATTCTGATAGAGCCGCGCCTCCAAGGCGTTCGCGGCCCGGCGGTGCTCATAATCGCGGATTCCCCAAAGGGCGACCACGCTGATCAGGGCAAGAATGGCGGAGAATCGTCCCTGCGGACCTTTACTTCTGGCCCCGATCTCCTGATTCACCAGAGAAAACAGCACGGGCATCAGCAAGCCAAGGGACAAGACAATCAACAGAACCGGCTCGACAATAAAAACAATGTCCCACGAATACCACTCTTCGGAAAAAGGCCAGAATGGACGGACTCCGTAATTATTCGTGAAATCGAGAAGAATGTGGGTTAGACCCGCGATGTACGCAAATAGAAATAGTAGTCCCCACCTTGGAGGAAGATCTGGATTGTTTGTTTTGCGCCCTCTCAGTAGCCAGAACATGTACATCAAGAAAACCACCACGGCCGAGACCAGGAATAATCCTAGGAATGAGTGGGTAAATCCGCGATGGTGGGCGAAGCCGAAAACGGGCCCTTTGAATCTGCTCAAAACGTCAATGTCGGGACCTTCCGCAGCGAGTGTAACTGTGGCCGTGGCAAGTCCTGTCTTGCGATTGAGGCCCGCGCGTCCCAGACATGCCCCGGTTAAGAAATGAGTGATGGGTTCCAAGTGTTTCTTTTTAACATGCCAACTAACGCTGCGGCGGCACCAGCAGCGTGAAAGCGTTAGGGACAATCGTTATTTCAGCCGGCAGTGTTCCAAGAAGTTCGCCATCCGCTTCCACAAATATCCTGCCCTTCGGTCCCGTTGCTGACCCTTCGCAGGACACATGATGAGCGTCAGTGAGCTCGATGCCCGGCACTGCCCACCGTTGACCGAACAATCCGCGCAAAATGTATGCGAGATAAAGTAGCCGGTTCCGTGTCTTAAAAGAAACCAGGCGCAGAGCTTTGCGCTCGAGAGACGCGCCCGGCGCGAGTTCTCTCAAGATACCGCCGAATTGATTGATGCGGACGGCGAGAAGCTGCGAGACCTGTTGCCATCGGACGTGATCAGCTTTAGAGGATGCAGCATCCGCGGTCGCGCACACCCCCACATTGAATGTTCTCATATCATGGGTAAGCCAGAGATGGGTGGCTTTCAGATAGTAGGCGAGCATCCCCAATCGCCCTTTAGTGAACGCGTTGAGTTTATAGAACAAGTGGGCATCCACGCCGACTCCCGCCGTAACAGTGAAATACCGAGAATTATTCTGTCCCGAAAAATCCTGAAAAAGGACTCGCCCAGCTGCCAACCGGCGAGGTTGAGAGGCGAGAGCGGCACGAGCTGCTGGTACGGTAGACAGCGGAATGCGAAGGTCGTGGGCCAGCGCATTGGCGGTACCCAGCGGAATAACGCCTAGGGCAACAGGCGTGCCGACCAATGCCTGTAAAACATCGTGAATCGTGCCGTCCCCGCCGCAAGCGAAAATGGTGTCGCACCCCTCCGCAATCGCCTGCCGGGCTTGCTCGGTAGTTCCCTCGGCCGAAACCGTCGGTTCCGCTATAGCCTCTACGCCCGCTGCGCGCAGGATAGCGAGTGCAGCCTCCACATCCGCCACGCGGCGTTTTACGCGCCGTCCTGACAGGGGATTGTAGAGAAGGGCCGCCTTGCGCATGGAAGGGACTGGAAGTTGAATTGTACTATGCTGCGTTTAGAGGCTCAGGTTCGCAGGGATTGATTGCGATTCAATTCGAGGCGGACGCACTGGCGCTCTGTTCCGGGTGCGATCCGTTCAGTGCTTTTATTGCCAAGCTGGTACTGTCTGTAAGCTTTTGTATGGATTTCTGGAGCGCATCGTTTTGTTCTTTGTCCCCATGCTGATTTGCGAGCGCCAACACCCGACTGGAATTCTCGTCAACTCCGCGAGCGAGTTCCAATAACGCAATCAGCGACTCGGCGTGCAGTTTCCATAAAGATGGTGAATTCTCCCCGCGCTTGAGTTCTTCAAGTTCCGTCGTGATGCGAGCGGTTACGGCCACAAGCCTTAGCAATATGCGAGCTACGCCTGCCCGCAGACTTTTCTCTTCCAGATAATCCGCGCAAAAAGCATCGGCCTCAGCCGATGTTAAAGCCAGATTGAAAAACCGCATGGGAACGATCTGTCTGAACTTAGGATCGGCGACGCGAACGAAGATTCTGATCGATTCTTCAATTTGCGGAAGCTTGGATTCCTCGACGGAAATTTGCTGAGGCGTCAACGCCGCTCGCATTGCTGTGATATCAATTGCGGGTTTCGAGATGAGGCGACTTTCCGGTTTTTCAGACCGTGGAGTATGGACCTTTACTGGATTCCGCACCAATTGGGGTATCCGCCGCAAAGGTGGCCTGCGCTCCAACACTTTTTTGAGCTGCGAGACGCGCCAGAATTTTTGTAACGATTGCCCATAGTCAAGATTCAGCAATTCCGGCTCTTTCAAACTGCCGACATCCTCAACCGTGACGTCCACACCGTCGACATTTCCGAGGATGCTGCCGCCCTGTTGTTCCAAAGCTTCCGCAAAGCTCTTGATTTCGGTGGTGGCCGCGTGAAACAACTGATCGAACTTGCGGCCAAAGACCACGTTGTATGGCGCAATCGTGGCCAAAACCCCAGGGTGATAAAACGAGGTATCAAGCGACTGCTTGAGCTGCCGAACCATGGGAAGGATGCCAGACTCGAGCAGTGAGTGAAGATCGCGAAATTCCTCTACCTGTTTTTGCAGCGGATCGAAGCGACGAAGCATTTGAACGTGCTCTTCCGGTAAGGAAGGAACGTCAGTTTCGGCGAGAATTTCGATCATCGCAATTTCGAACGGCGCGAGTGGAAGCGATCCATCGAGCCCGTATCCGCGGCGCTCCCATTGGCCCTGCACTCTGGGTCGCCGGTAAAGAAAGGTCGCGACCAGATCGGTCTTTTCACGGTTTACGTCGCTGGGATCTTTCTTGCGAGTCAGGTAGCGAAGCATTGCCTCGGCGATTTCAGGATCGGTATCCGCCGTGAATGCACGCCTCAACATCGCGGGCGTGATGGCCATATCAAGCAAGCGCAACCAGCGCCGCATGCTGGACAAAGTTTCGGTTACGCTGCCCTCACTCTGTTGCAGAGAGACCGCTTCCAGACCAGAAGGCACAGGGACTTCTCCTCCTACTGCCTCCTGAAGAAGTTTTTCGTTGAAGCCCTGTACGGTTGCCAGAATGGCAAGTTCCCACTTTGGATCTTCGGCCACGTCCCCCCTTGGCCCTATTCTGTCCGAGGCTCCGGTAACAGAAAGGTAATACCTAAGTTAAGACTAACTATGAGCTATCTACAAGACTCTCTTAAGGGAGGACACTAAAGTTACATCTGGTTACCCAAATCGAGAGCGTACGTCCAGACGTCCCCGTCTGGGCAGGTGAGTAATGACGCACCAATTTGCGGAGCTGCGCTCCGCCGGGCGGACGAGGGCGGTCCGTTCCTACGTCATCTGTTTAGTGAAAGACTACCGTCTTATTCCCGTATAGCAGGATGCGATTTTCCAAATGCCAGCGCACTGCCCGCGAAAGCACAACTCTCTCCAGGTCGCGGCCTTTTTGCAGCAAGTGTTCCACTGAGTCTTGGTGTGAAATGCGAATTACGTCCTGTTCGATAATCGGACCGTCGTCGAGAACGTCGGTGACATAGTGGCTGGTTGCGCCGATTAGTTTTACGCCCCTCGCAAATGCCTGCTGATATGGCTTGGCGCCCACGAACGCAGGCAGAAATGAATGGTGGATGTTGATGATCCGATGCTCATACTCGGCGACAAATTCGGGGCTAAGAATTTGCATATAACGGGCTAGGACTATCAGATCAGGCTCGGGTTTTTTCAACAGAGAGAGAATCTTTTTCTCGGCTTGGGTCTTTTGCCCGCTTAACGTCGGTACTAGAGAAAATGGGATGCCGTAGAACTCTGCGATGGATCGATTGTCGGGGTGATTGGAGACGATTAAAGGGATTTCGCAAGCCAGCTCATCACTCTTGTGCCGGTAGAGCAAGTCCACAAGGCAATGATCATATCGGGAGACCAAAATCGCCATCTTCGGGCGGCGGTCTGACCGGGCTAAACGCCATTCCATCTTGAATCGAGCCGCTATAGGCGAAAAATGCTTGGGAAAGTCCGCAAGATCGATGTCGAATTCTGATGCCTCAAATTCCACTCGCATCAAAAAAAGTTTGGAACTCTCGTCTGCGTGTTCGTCAGCATGAAGGATGTTGCCGCTATGGCGAAAGACGAAATCGGAAATAGCAGCCACTAGACCTTTGCGATCCGGACACGAAATCAGGAGCACTGCGGAATTGTTCATATACTAAGCTGATTAAATTTACATCCTTTTCACTCTCCTCCAATTCGGAATCTCATGCCCGCCCTGAAATTGATACCTAGCGCCGGATACCCGGTCACTTCCTCGTAAAACTTATCGGTGACGTTCTCGATATTCACATACGTTGTGACGCGCGAATTCAGGGCATACCAGCCGCCCATGTCCAGACGCACGTAGCCCGGACTATGGTTGATGCCAAAGCCAAAGAAATCAGAGTCTGGGCGCCGTCCCACGAAGCTGGCTCCCAAGTTCGCTCCCCATCGCGACCCGAGATAGGTGAACAGGGCTGTCGCCGAATTCTTGGGACGCCTGAGCAAAGGCTGTCCGGCAGCGAGAAGAGGGTCGCAGAAATTCGCCGGGGTGCAGAGCGGAGCCTGAAGAATTTGCGTCGAAGTATATGTGTAGGCCGTATTCACGGTCAGGTTCGACCAAATCTTTCCATTAAGGTCGACTACCGCGCCCTGCGCGAACGACTTATCGATATTGATGTACTGTGTAATGAATGTAGTTGGGTTGGTGGCGCCGTCTATTAAATTATGGAACAGATTATTAAAGTAGTTGGCACTCAGAGCAAACTTGTTAGCAAACAAATTTTGCTGGAATCCCGTCTCGAAGGAACGATTTTTCTCCGGCTGCAAATTTATATTGGGCACGCTGAATGGAGGACCCGCGAAAGTCTCCTCCAGCCGGGGTTCCTTAAATCCCGTTGCATAAGTAAAACGCAATCGCGTGCCGGAAAAAACATCCCCGCCCCGCAACGCCAAAAAAGTCAGTGCAATTCGCGGCACGCCAGTATTACCAAATGCACTGTTGTGTACGAAGCGCGCGCCCGCGATCACGGATAGCCGCTTAAACGTCAGCATCTGTTGCGCATAAACGTCGTCGTTCTGGCGATGGCCTGAACTCGTTGCGCCAACGGGTCCAACATTTCCATTTTCCTGTTCAAACCGGTAGCCCACAGTCGTATGAGCCCAACTTCGCTCCGAATAGTCGCCCTGATATTCGAAGCCAGCGCGATTGATGTGCGCGATGTCGTCGTAGACAAAATTGATGTTGCCGAAGGTTGGTGAAATTCTCCCATCCGTCGGTTCCGGATCGGCGTTGTTCGATCTGTAGCGGTATTCAAACCCGGTAAATTGATGCTGCCACCCTGAAGGGGCGTTTACTGTCAATTCGAGTCCTGCCAACAGATTATTCAGTCGGTTGTACTCGAACCGGTCCGGCGGAATAATCTGACCTCCGTTGAAATTCCACTCATCCGAAACGCCACTGAAGGTGTTCGAATGTCGAACGCGCAGGCGGAGAGACGTTTCGTCATTTAGCTTCACTCCAATATTTCCGCCCTGAAGCGAATTGGAATATGCATTGTTGACGCCTTGCCCGCTGGTGTTGAACTGACCCGCGAAAACGTTGTAGTCGAAAATGCTGCGCCAGCCTGCCAACGAGGCGTAACCGTTTGCCGTTGAGAAATTGCCGCCATCCGCACCGAAACGCAATTCCGGAGTAAGCGTGTTGCCCGTGCGCGTCGATACCTGCACCACGCTGGTCATCGCGTCCGATCCGTAAAGAGTGCTTTGTGCGCCGCGCATGAACTCCATGGAATCGGCTTCCGTGAGCGGAAGCGTGCCAAAGTTGAAAGTCCCGCCCGGTTCATTGATCGTGACGCCATCCACAATAACCTTGTTGTAGTTCGAATTACCGCCTTGAACGAACAGCGACGCGAGCCCGCCCCTTTGTCCGGCAGTGTTCACCACGGCGCCCGGGAGAAAGCGAAGAGCGTCGCTGGCCGCGACTGGATTCATGAGTTGCAATTGGCCACCGCTTAGAGTTTCAACTACTGCACCGGATAGTTCGACTGGCACCGGGGTCCGAGTTGCGGTCACAACGACTGTCTCAGCTGCAGGAGCGAGGCGCAGCCTAACAATTATTTCGTACGGCGGACGCGAAACATCGATGGTTTGGAGTGTTTCGGCGGCAAAGCCGGCAGCCAATACTTCAATTTTAAACTCGCCGAGATCTCCTATCGAAAAGGCGACAGTACCTTCCGCCGAAGTCCACCCGGTGGCAGCAGGTCTTGTCGAACTGGATTTAAACAATTGAACCCGTGCGCCAGAAACGGCAGCAGATTGGGGATCCAAAACTTTGATTTTGATTTCAGCAGCCGAAGCCGCTACTGAGAGAAAAAACAAACAAGCGAACAATCGAGGGAACCGCATGCACTCCTCCTTTGACACGCGAAAGGGGTTTGTGTTGGCGGTTCGCGCCGGTCTCCTGGCTTTGCGAGTAAGGACGTGGTCTGGAAATGATCCAGCGTTTACCGTCCGGCTTCTACAACCGGCCTTCCCGAAGTTTCCTTCAGTGGACGATCGTAAATTTCCTCGCTTACAGTTGCGCGGCAGCGCGGGACTTGCACCCGCTTCCCAATCTCATCGCATGATGAGGGTGCGCGAACCAAAAGTTGTGAAAGAGCAAAATTCTGTGAGTGGAAAATGTACTCGCCAAGTTGTAGGGAAGTCAATCGCGGAAGATTTGCTTGCGAAGGGGCGTACAATTTTCCGATGATCGAAAAAGAGTTGATGGATATTCTGGTATGTCCGGTGTGCAAGAAGCCTTTGATCCAGAAAGATGATGGAAGGAGCCTAAAGTGTAGCGAATGCCGTCGCGTATACCCAGTGCGCGACAATATTCCGATCATGTTGGTGGACGAAGCCACGATCGACCCCGCCTGAAATCTCTTCTGCCCACCCAGACGGGGACGTCTGGGTCTACGTGTCGTACTTAGGCCAACGACCTCGGTCACGTCCCCACAACTTGATTGGTCTGTAATATAGTCACATCCCCTTCTTGACAAGTGCTGCGCTCTGGGAGCGATGCCAATGAAGAAATGGAAGATTGATCGGATAATCAGCGTCGCTACGCTTGTTTCCTCCGCGCTGGCGCTGTTTCTTGTTCTTAAGAAGCCGCAACCGGTGGCGCCGCCCCAGCCTCCCGCTGTCGCGGCGGCCAATGCGCAATCGTTTCAAACCAAGGTGGAACAGTTCGAGCAGGCGAAAGAGCCGGGAAAGCCGCCGGCCGAAGTTCGGCTGAATTCTGAGGAAGTCGGCGCTGCGCTTATGCAGGCAGCGTCAACAATTCCCATGTCATCGATGCAACAAGCGTCAGCTCCCGGAATTCCAACGAGTGTTCCGTCTTCTCCGGACGCAGCGATCGGGGCTGGAGAGCCCGAGGTAAAGGACTACCAGGTGAATTTCGACGGGGACGTAGCCCGCGGGCAGTTCGTGACGAAGATTGCTGGCAAGGACGTCTATGTCACGCTCGCCGGGCACCTGGGTTCCAAAGACGGTTACGCGACGTTTGATCCTACAGAATTCAAAGTTGGCGACCTCAATGTGCCTGTGTCGCTCGTGAACGATGCGCTGCAAAAGAAACTCAGCGAGCAGAAGGACCGACTAAAACTGCCAGATAACGTGGGCGACATGAAGGTCGAAAACGGCCAACTAGTGATGACGCAGAAGTAATGAGTCGGAATAATCCCAAAGCCGCGCCCCTTCAAATCGACCGGCCCAGCGCCTCATCAAAATCTTGTAACATCGACGCATGCGTGCTCTCATTCTCGCCGCACTCGCGCTCTCGAACGTTTATGGCGGATTGCTATTGGCCCAGCAAGCGTCAGTATCCTCTTCGAAGCGTTCGCCGGTCAGCAAAACGTCCTTCGATATGGGTTCAATTACCGATGGTGCTTATAGGAACTCTTCCTTTCAATTTTCCTATCAACTGCCATTTGGATGGGTGGATCGCACTTCGGACATTCGTGAAGACACCGAGAAATCCAAAGTGCTGCTGGCAATTTTCGAAAGACCTCCAGCCGCTACCGGGGAGACGGTGAATTCCGCGGTGGTTATTGCGGCAGAGAGTGCGGACTCATACCCAGGCCTGAAGACCGCAGCTCAGTATTTTGGGCCGCTAACGGAACTGACCGAATCCAAAGGCTTCAAAGTTGTCAATGATCCGTACGAGTTTCCGGTGGATGGTAGAGCGATCATCCGCAGAGATTTCATCAAAGGGAGGGGAAGCGTGACCATGCATCAGAGTTCTCTGGTCATGATGGCCAAGGGCTACGTATTGTCGTTCACATTCATAGGCGGGAATGACGATGAAGTGACTGAACTGATAGAGAAATTGAGTTTCGCAAGAAAGATGCGTTAATTTCCAAACCCACCCCATTGCTGTCATCTTGAGCGAGAGAAATCGTCCTTTCACGGACGATTCCACGGAGCTATCGAGTGGGACTTCACGTCCCTGGAAATGTCTTGGTTGCATGTAAGAGATGTAATGGGGAGAAGCGGAGGCCCGCCATCAGGGCGAAGGGAAGGTAATCTATTCCATCGAGGAGATTGATTTTATCGCCGCCTTCGTCGCGCCATACGACGCCTGGTACCTGATTCCGGTGGACGCACTTGGCAAAATGCAAAGGTATCCGCCTATATCCTGCAAACAAAAAGCTTAGGCATGCCGGAGGGTTCTTCGAACAATACCGCGAAGCTTGGCACCTTCTGAAGGAGATTAGCGAATGACGACCGAATGACGATACAGCTCAATCAGCCGCGTGCGGGCTGGTCTCGTTCCAGTCGAAAAAGTATTTCTCCTGCACCAACTTTTCAAGTTCGGCGCGAGCTTGGGCTGTCAATTTCGCGGCATAATTCTTGGCGGATTGCTGATACTCAGGAGTTAATTGCTCTACTCGAACCGCAAGCAGTGGAGCGTCCTGCTCGAGCATACGAACCAGGCGCTGTGCACGATCAATCTTTGAATGAATGGGAAGCATCGGTAAAGGATGGCGGGGAAAAAAGCCCGGCGCAAGTCACCAACTTGATGACCGTTCGGGTGCCGACGGACTGCGGGACCTTCCGCGAGACAAGCATGTCCTTAGTGGCAACGGGCGGCCCGGCGCAACCGTTTATGAACTCGTCGGATTTACGGCCCGACTAAAGTCGGGCCCTTCCACATTAGCCGAACAGACCACACATTTTTCGTGAATCTTTAAAACAGCTGGCTACCAGGTGTTATACGCGGTCCCATCGCTCCCGATCGCAGCGGACGAACTGTGCACGTCATCGATTCCCGAATCCTGTTGATCGGGCGACATCACGGTTGAATCTTCCTGATCCACGGTCCAGTCGGGCTTTGTAGTCATGGGATCGTTCGGGAGCGTTTTGATATAACCGGCTTGCACCACGTCATCAAGCGATTGCGGAGCTTTTTGCTTATCCAGCGTGTATTGCGAAATCACAGACCGCAGAGTAAACAAGTTCTGGCGCAGGACGGATTCTCTCGCATGCACTATAGATGCCCGATAGTTGGGGACAGCTACCGCAATGAGAATAAGAATCATGCTGATGACAATCATCAGCTCAATCAGGGTGAAACCACGGCTGCGCCTGTTGCGGAGTCTTCCCATTTACCAGTCCTTGTACTTGGTTCCGTCAAGCGCCGTGTCTTGTGACTTGGTGAACACGTCGAAAACATTCTCTCCGTCCCAGGAATCGGAGGTGGGATCATCCTGCATCGAGCGCATGCCCCATTCAGGTTTGCTCGTCATTGGGTCTATCGGTATTCTGCGCAGAAATTTTAGTTTTTTGCCTTGCACGTCGACGCCCTTGACCAGAGTATCCAAATCGGGAGGATACCCTTCAGATCCGACTTTGATTTGAAACGCATTGCGGTCCGCTGCGTCCTTATAGCGGTCAATTGCGTCTCGCATCTCCCAAAGATCAGCCCGCAAATCGTGCTCTCTTTGGCGCTTGATCGTCACCCTCACGAGAGGAATCGCCAGACCCGTCAGAATCGTCAGGATGGCCGTAGCCACAATCAGTTCGATCAGGGTAAATCCCCGAGATTTTGTTCTCTTTCTCTTTCCGAAAATATCAGTAGACGTCATGCTGAATTCATTTCTCTACTACTGAACCGTAACCTGAGCCACCGTACCCGCCACGGGCAGCGCCTG
>JGI12635J15846_10005697_pt1 | contig 10736 bp, 6 predicted proteins | sample BlaSpr_A8_OM2_M2_FD_15846 | JGI IMG/M metagenome (IMG submission 15846) | reverse complement strand
TCGAGAGGCCGAGCCCGAGTGGAGCGCAATTGCGCGACTGCCGAAAGCGCGCTGGTTCGACCTGGTTCGCGGCTGGGACGCCGACGTCGGCGCTCCTCTCCACGCGTGGCTGCATCCGCTGCCGTTCGTGGTTCTGCTCGCGCGCTAGCACAAGCCTTGTGGGCCAGGTCGCCGACCCTGTAGGCGCGGCCGCCGACCGCGCCGCCGCGATCAACGATCGCGGCTACGATCGCGCCTACCCGCGCCTCACTTCGGCGCCTGGCGATCCGCTTTCTCCGGCACGCGCTCGAAAAGCAGCATGGAGCGCGGGGTCACTTCGTAAGCCTCGCCAATTGCGAATTGACTGGCGTCCAGTTGCGGGTCCGTCGTGTCGAAGAGCCGCTTCCAGCCCTCCGCTTCGTAGCATTGTGGCAAGGTGAACTCGACGGCCTCGTGATGCGCGTTGAACACTAAGAGCAGCGTTGCGTCCGCCCCTCGCCGCTTGATGCCCGTCGCCTGCCCGCGGCCGTCCAGCAGCATGCCGAAGCAGCGCGTTCCATTGTCCCACGCCTCGTCCGTCATCTCGGAGCCGTCGGCGTCGATCCAGGAGACGTCCTTCACTTCAAGGTCGGGGTTCATCTCCCCGGTCAAGAAGCGCAAACGCCGGAGCACCGGGTAGAGGTGAAAGGCAGCCGTCAAGCGCCGGAAGAAGTTCACCAGCGACAGACGCTCCTCGTCCATGTCCCAATGAACCCAACTCGTCTCGTTATCCTGGCAATAGGCGTTGTTGTTGCCGTTCTGCGTGCGACCGAATTCGTCGCCGGCGCAGACCATCGGAATGCCCTGCGATAAAATGAGCGTCGCCAGGAGATTGCGAAGCTGGCGCCATCGCAATGTCTGGATCGCCTTGTCCTTGGTCGGCCCCTCGACGCCGCAGTTCCATGAGCGGTTGTCCGAGTGCCCGTCGCGATTCTCCTCGCCGTTCGCCTCGTTGTGCTTGTCGTTGTAGGAAACGAGGTCGTTGAGCGTGAAACCATCGTGGGCGACGATGAAGTTGACGCTCGCCCAGGGTTTTCGGCCACGAAAGTTGAACTTGTCCGGCGAAGCGCAAAGACGGGGGGCCAGGGCCTTCGCGGTCGCGTGGCCTCGCCAGAAGTCGCGCACATCATCGCGAAACCGGTCATTCCATTCCGCCCAGCCCGGGGGAAAGCCGCCGACCTGATATCCGCCGGGGCCGCAATCCCACGGCTCCGCGATCAGCTTGACCTCGGCGAGCACGGGGTCCTGGCCCACGACCTTCAGGAAGCCGCTCTCGGTGTTGAAGCCGTCTGGCTCACGCGCGAGAATCGTCCCCAAATCGAAGCGGAATCCGTCAACCCGCGTCTCCGTCACCCAATAGCGCAAGCTATCCACGACCATCTGGATCACGCGGGGATGGCTGAGGTTGACCGTATTCCCCGTGCCCGTATCGTTGATGTAGAAGCGTGGCTTATCGGGCGTCAGCCGGTAGTACGACTTGTTGTCGATCCCCTTGAAGGAAAGCGTGGGCCCGCGCTCGTTGCCCTCGGCGGTGTGATTGTAGACGACGTCAAGGATCACCTCGAGCCCCCCGTCGTGCAGCCGCGCGATCATCTCCTTGAACTCGCGCAGCGAGTTGGGCACGTCGGAAGCGTAGCGAGGATCCGGCGCAAAAAAGCCGATCGAATTATAGCCCCAATAATTCCTGAGTTTCTTCTGCAGCAGGTAATCATCGTCGATGAACGTGTGGATCGGCATCAGCTCGACGGTCGTGACGCCCAACGACTTGATGTAGTCGACAACCGGCTTCGAGCCGAGGCCGGCGTAAAAGCCCCTGAACTTCTCGTCGACCTCAGGGTGCAGCTTGGTGAAGCCTTTGACATGCGTCTCGTAGACGATGGTGCCTTCCCACGGGACGTTTCGCCGCCGGTATTCGCCATGCCAATCGAAGTTCGGATCGACGATGACGGATTTCGGCACGAAGGGCGCGCTATCGCGTTTGTCGAAGCTGAGGTCGTCGCCCTTTGCGCCGATCGTGTATCCGAACACCGCGGGGTTCCAGGTCAACTTGCCCGAGTGGGCGCGTGCGTAGGGATCGAGCAGCAGCTTGTTGGGATTGAAGCGATGGCCGGCCTCGGGCTCATAGGGGCCGTGGACGCGAAAGCCGTAAAGCGTCGCCGGCCCGACCTCGGTCACGTGGCCGTGGAACACTTCATCGGTTCGCTCAGGCAATTCGAAGCGGCCGATTTCGCGCTTGCCCTCCGTGTCGAAGAAGCAGACCTCCACCTTCGTCGCATTCGCCGAGAAGACAGCAAAGTTCGCGCCCTTCTCAACGGCCGTGGCGCCAAGAGGGTACGGCTTGCCTTCGCTGATTTCCATATCTCGTCCCCCTCGCGGCGTTCGTGGGCCGCTTATTCCCGCAACACTGTAAACGCCCGGAATGACATCCGGTTCCCTTTGCTCAAGCCTCGCAAAAATCCACGGCTTCCCCAGCGCTTGGACCTCTTGTACGGTACTAGCAGGGCCGGGCGGTAACAGTGTGAGGCCGACCTCGAGGCGTTGCGGCCTTCGCGGGTCGGTCTAGGTTGCAAGACGGGATCGACCCGGCAAGGCCTTTCAAGCACGCAAGTCGTGGACTCGATCTGGGAGATTTCTTAAGACGGGCAGCTCCTGTGAGTGATGTCGTTGAAAATATAAACTTTTTAAAGACGACGTGGCTTTTGATATTCAAGCCTAGTGCTGCTGAATCAATTCTGTCACAGAAAGGCCGGTTTGTAAGAGCGCTACAATATTATTTTATTAGTCTAGCCATTGCCACAGTGATTTCAATGGCAGAATTGATGATAATTACCAACAACCATATTAAGAAGCCGGAAAGCTTTGTCATCATTTTCTTTGACATCTTGTACTCTTGCGTTATGTTTATCCCTTTCGCCGCCTTGATTTTTATTTTTATGAAAACAAATCTAACCGATGTCGCAAAACTATATTTATACTTCATGGGCCTTTGGCATCTATCTATACCGATGGCTACTTTTCTACCAAGGATTGCGTTCCGTATAGGGTTCGAAGAAAGCTCTACGGAATTGATAGAATTTATACGATGCTTTGTTATGGCAATAATTTTTGGAAATATATCATGTGTTGTCTTCAATAAACCGGTCGTGTATTTCTGGATTATTTTTGTAATCTGGCGGACCATTGGCGCATATTTTGAGACGTACTATCATCATCTCATAGACCCCCTTTGGGATCGCCTTAGCGGCTAACGGACGCAAAATTCCGCAACGCCTCTCTCATGAATCCGTCGGCCTGGCTGAGAATCTGTGCCTCGCTGCTCATTTCGACTGCAGCCGCCCATTTCGACTGCAGCCGCCTGGGAACCTCGTGTCAACTTCGGCGTTGTGAGCAGCGGGAACCATCCAGAGTCGAAGCGATAAAGGAGATACCAAGTGGAGCGCGCTGGGGACGATGCTGACGAACGAGCAAGCGAGGCCATTCTGCCGGTTGGCGCTCCGGCGGGCGACTTTCCCTCGCAATTCGAGTTCGGAACGGACGACAGGCACAATTGGCAGGGGCGAAGCGACGAGCGCATCAAACTCGCAGTCATGACAGCGCTGCATTGGGATCTGGCCGTTCCGCGCGACCGCGTGCAAGTGCGCGTCGTCGGCGGGTGGGTCACTCTGAGCGGTCGGGTGGTTCGCGAATACGAGAAAGCCCGCGCCGAAGCCGTCGCGCGGATGGCCGCAGGCGTCGCCGGGGTAACGAACCAGCTCAGGTATGAGACCGAACCGCCTCTCATCTGAGGCGGGGAACCAGCGTGCGGGAGCGAAAACAACCGAGCGGCTTCGACCCGAAGCGGGCGTAGCGTGCGCTGCAAAAATCATCAAACATCCGATTTTAGAGGCCCCGTTGGACTCCCGTCCGCCCTGCAACCGCAGGGCGTCGCGGCCGGCCGGTGACGATCTCCGAGGCCAAGAAACCGCAAGCTCCTTTGGAAGCTGCGATCGGTCTGAAGTGTCCGCCACAAATCGCGTTTGAAAAGCGATCCCCGGTCGACGCGCCGTCGATAACGGGGAATTTGCGTGCTAGTTAGCGAGCAACTGCAGTTTCCGTCCGGGTTACGATCTGACCGGAGGGCATCGCTTTGGACGCACGGCGGGGCCGTTGGAATCCTGATCCGGATACCGGCAATGGACAAGTCCCGTGGACAATTGGCTGCATAATCTCCCGATCATAGGGATGGCGGTGCTGGTTTGCGGCGTCACCTATCTCATCGCTGGCGCAATCTACGCCGTCGTCAGGGTTCTCGCGACGGGCGAGCGGGCACATGCGTTCAAGGCCGTCACGCCCGGCATCCTGTCTCCGCTGGGTACGCTCTTCGGCCTTTTCGTCGTGTTCACAGCAGTCCAGGTTTGGAACGATAACGATCGGGCCAATGCGGCGGTTAATCGCGAGGCCAGCGCACTGCGCGTCGTCGTGATCCTCGCCGATATTTTCCCGGGAGAGCCGCGAACGCGCTTACGCGCGCTGATCCGTGGCCACATTGAAGAGGCCGCGATTCAGGAATGGCCAATGATGGCCGAGCAGACCGCCACGATGAACAGCACCCCGCGCTACTTCGCCGAAGCGCTCCAGGTGACGCTGGCTCTAACGCCCAACGGCCAAGGTCAGCAGATCGCACAGCGTGAGATCGCCACCAGACTGCAAGACGCACTCGACGCACGCGATCAGCGTATCCTCATCAGCCTATCGGAAGTCAGTTTGACCAAGTGGTCATTTTTGTTTGCACAGGCGCTTTGCGTCATGATCGTCTTTGCCCTGGTGCACAGCGACAACCCGCTAGCCGCGACCATCACGATGGGAGTCTTTGCGACAGGGGTGGCTGCGTCCGTGGTGATGATCTTAGCTTATGATCGGCCTTTCATCGGGCAGCTTGCGATCGGCCCCGGCGCGTTGATGCAAGCCATGCCAGAGGCAGAAGCCAGCCAGGTCCTCGATCCGCAGGCGGGCTTCCAGCTCGGCAATCACGGAGCGTCGCGCTGAACATGGGGGCGGAGGCCGGTTTGGCGACTATGGAGACGCTGTGTCCTCTCTCGAAAACGAGGGTTTTTGAGAGAGGCGCGCTCAAAACGCGCCGCTATCTTAGGACGCCCTAAATCGCCTCTCGAAGCGGCTTCTCGACCCATTGCTGGCCTACCTGGTTGGCCCCCGATACGAGGAATGCGCAGATGAGCGGCCCCCCGTCTAAAACAGGCATACTTGGGGGCTAGCTTTTAGGCTAATGTGGCGCCTCCAAGAGTGGCGCGCCAATGAGCGAGACCCGGAAAATCGCGGCGATCCTGGTCTCCGACGTGGTCGGCTACAGCCGGCTGGCCGGAGCCGACGAAGATCGCACGCTGGCGCGGCTCAGGGCCCTTCGCAGCGACCTCGTCGATCCGACGATCGCCGTCCACCACGGCCGGATCGTCAAGCGCACCGGCGATGGCAGCATCATCGAGTTCCGCAGCGTGGTCGATGCGGTGCGCTGCGCAATCGAAGTGCAGCACGCCATGGTCGAGCGCAACGCGGGCGGCGCGTCCGACAAGCGCATCGATTTCCGCATTGGCATTCATCTCGGCGACGTCGTCGAAGAAGCGGACGGCGATCTCATGGGCGATGGCGTCAACATCGCCGCGCGGCTGGAGGGGATCGCAGCGCCCGGCGCGATCTGTCTGTCTGAGGACGCGTATCGCCAGGTCAAGGGGCGGCTCGACCTTGCCGTAACTGAACTCGGCCCGACCCTGCTCAAGAACATCGCCGATCCGATCCGGGTCTACTCGCTGCAGGCCGGCGCCCCGGCGCAGGCGAAGCTGGCGGAACCCGTGACGCCCGTAACGCCTGTAGCGCCCACACCGCAGAAGAGTCGTCTTGGGCTGGCGCCGCTCGCCGCCGCGCTTGCGGCGCTGCTCATCGTGATTGCGGGCGGTGCGTGGTGGTTCCTCAATGCGAACTGGCCAGCAAACGTGGCGGCGAAGGCGCCAGCCGAGGCCGCGCGTCTTTCGATCGTCGTGCTGCCCTTCGCCAATCTGTCGGGCGATCCGGGGCAGGATTACCTCGTCGACGCCCTGACCGATGAATTGACCACCGCTCTCGCACGCATCCAAGGCAGCTTCGTCATCGCGCGCAATACGGCCTTCACCTTCAAAGGCAAACCGGTCGACGCCAAGGCGATCGGCAAGGATCTGGGCGTGCGCTATGTTCTCGAGGGTTCGGTGCAGCCGAGCGGCGATCGGATGAGGGTCAACGCCCAGCTCATCGACGCCGAGAGCGGCGCGCATCTCTGGGCCGAACAATTCGACACGCCCCGCGCCGATCTGTTGCAGACGCAGGACGCGATCGTAGCGCGTTTGGCGAACACACTCGCCCTTCAACTCATCTATGCCGAGGGCGCACGCGTCAAACGGACGCCCGTGGCCAACCGTGATGCCGAGGACTTGGCTCTGCAATGCTCCGCGGACCAATTTAAGGCCGGACCGATCGGCAAGGAGGCAGATGCAGCCTTCGCGCTATGCGAACAGGCGCTCGCCATCGATCCCAACAATGTCCTCGCCCTGACGGTGTTGGGGCAAAAGTTCTGGTTGCCGGCGGCGCTTGGCCTTTCCGGCGACCCGAAAGGCGACCTCGAGCGGGCCGACAAATTGGTGTCGAAGGCGCTCGCCCTCGACCCAGATGAGGCTTGGGCTCAAGACCTGAAGGGCTGGATCCTTCTGGCCCAGGGGCGCAACGAGGAAGAAGCAGTCGCCGATTTCGAGCGCGCGCTCGCCATGGACCCGTCGTTCGCGGACGCCAACGTGGGCCTGGGGTGGGTCCACCTACGCCTCGGGAAATTCGACAAAAGCATTGAATATTTGGACAAGGCAATTCGGGCGAGCCCGTACGATCGGGGGCTCCCCTATTGGTACGGCGGCAAGGCGTGGGCCAATTTCGGGCTGAAGAGTTATGACCAGGCGATCGATTGGGCTCGCCGGGCGATCGCGATCAATCCGAATATCGCGCAGATTCATATGAACCTTGTGGCGGCGCTCGCCTTAACCGATCATGATGCGGAAGCGCGCGAGGCGCTGCAGCGCTACCTCGCGCCGCCCTCCACCGGGCCGCTCAAGACGATTGCGGCATGGAAGGCGCTGCTCGAGGCGGAGCACTGGGTGCCGGCTGAGGTCAGCGACCGGATGTACGACGGCCTGCGCAAGGCAGGAATGCCGGAGTAGTGAGCGCTGGGCCAGGAACGACGGGCATTGCCTGCGTGATTCTTTGCTGAGTCGTTGAGCGAGTAGCGAGCGTCTCAAAAAAGGCGGAGACCGGACGCTCGCTGGCCCCCCCTCGGGCCGCTCCCCCCCGAAGCGGGCCGACCCGTAGATTTCGACCCAAAAAGCCCTCAAATACCACCGTATTACGCCCAAATACAGCCGTCTTAGCCAGTTCGCCACGGCGAAAGGCGCCGGTTTCAGGGCAAGGCGCCGACCGGCCGATGGCGAAGAGCATAATGTTCGCTGTTGTCCTCGTTGACATCAGAACAATGCTGGATAAGACTAGACGCGGATGAACAACAGGTAATTGTGACTGTTACACCATCGAGAGGGTGATAATCTGTAAGAACTGATAGCAACTTTGGATATGTTTCGTGCAGATACGACAGCAGACTGCCGCACGTCCGAAGCGGACTTGGCATCTGATCAACGTCGCCTGGAAGAAAATGCTCGAGGCGCCGGCCAATCTCGGCTCACAGATTGTCGCCTGGCCTCCGGTCGCGTCCCGTATGGAGGCGTCTTACGAAACAGCGAAGCGCTCGCACGAAGCGCATTTGCCTCATTTGCGCGACTCTGACGCGCGAATTGTCGAAGACCTTAAGACGTCGGTTGTTTCGATCACATCGCTTGATGCGATGGGGCTCCAAGGCGTGGACGCGCTGCTCGCGGACGCTCACGCGTTGGTCGCCCGATATTCTCCCTGGACACGATCCTTCCAGGCTGACGGCGCCGATCTTGTCGCGCACGACAAGATCATCCGCTGGGGCTTAAGCGATCGGCTGCTGGACATTGCCGAGAATTATCTCGGCGTGCCCGTCGGGTACGACGGGATCAACGTCTTCTTCACAAAGGCGGACGGAATGGAGGCCGGGGCGAGGCGTTGGCATCGGGACGTTGAAGACAGGCGCATGCTGAAAATTGCCCTCTATCTCAATGATGTGGACGAAGACGGCGGTCCCCTGCAGGTGCTGCGCCGTCAGTTGCCGGATCATGACCGGATGGTCAGAGGCAAGTTCCCGATTCTGAGTCAGGAGAAGCTGGAAACGGCCCTTGGCGATTTCGACCCTGATCGAGATGTCGTCACCTGTACCGGGAAAGCCGGAACAGTGATTTTCGCAGATACTGCGGCCTTCTATCACCGTGGCAAACCCGCAAGCGCGCGGGATCGCTGCGCGATCTTCTTCAACTATATGAACAGGGCGCCGCTGCGGCCGTTCCGGTGTGAGCGAAGCACGATTTCCCGGGCGCAGACCAGACGCTTGGCGGCGTCCATGCCGCAGCGCCAGCGCGACTGCCTGCTTTGGCGCGACTCCCTCCCCCTCGTTGCGCGGATCGTCCCGCCCGCGCCGGTGTGGAAGTAGTATCACCGGAACCGGCCTGAAGCGGCGTCGTCGCCACCGCTCTTTGCCCTCGTTGGCTCAGGGGTTCTCCAACACAATCGGGGGTTAAGCCTATTTCGCGCTCGCAATGGAATGGGCGCGCACTCCGGTCCTTCCCCAAGGTACACCTGTAGGTCCGGAGCCCGCCCCAAAACCGACACTCTGATTGGGTCTAAAGCTCACAAATACGACCGTATTACCGCAAAATACAGCTGTCTTAGCCCTTTCGCCGTGGCGAAGGGCGCCCGTTTCAGGGCAACGCGCCGACCGGCCGACTGAACAGCATGCGCGGCCAGGCGGCGAGGATCCGGAGGATCATCACGGGGGGATAGCCGGGATGGCTGGGCAGGCCGTCCTTGACCGGGTCATCCGACCGTCTGAACCGCGTGCAGATCCGCATTTCCACCGGCGGCGCATCGGCTCCGAAAGTGGCGCGGTGCGCCGACACCCAGGGCCTTCTGTCTTCGAACCCCACATACATCGGCGTCCCGCAGCAAGCGGCGATCATGCGCCGGGTCTTCGAGGCGGGGGTCAGTTTCATCACCTGAAGGTTTTGCGCGCCTCGAATGCAGGCGATGCGGTCGCGGCGAAACGCCATGAACTCCGTCCCGCCGTCCGCGCTCACGGGGGGCGCCGAAGGGGCGGAGGCGGCGATCCGCTGGGCCGCGGCCTGGCAGTCGTCGCAATAGCAGGTGGCGACCATGATAGGCCCGGCCCAGGCGCCAATCTCGACCGCGCCGCATCGGCAATGCGCGAGATGGGCCGGATTTGTCTTGGTCATGAAGCTCGCCCTCCCCGAGGCTTGACGATCTCGCACTATAGCGGCCTTCTCACCCTCTTCCCGATGTTCCGGCGGTTCAACTCCTGCCCGCGCAACGGAGGCTCTCCGGGGCGACGGCAGAAGCCCCAAAAAAGCGATCAAAATCCTTTCCTAAATACCGAACTTGTGCTATAGTTTTCTAGGTTCCTGGAATTTCAGCCGAATCCCCGTGGGAGGTCCGAAGAGAAGCAAAGAGGCATGCGTGCAGAGCATATCGCATCGGCCGCAAAAAGCGGCGCGATTTTTTTACTTGAATCGGCCGCAACTCATTGAAAAGTCCCGATTCGGAAAAGGAAATTAAAGCAAATGAAAGCAATTTTGCTTTCGTTTCCTTTCGTCTCTTTGAATCTATTTTCATCGACCTATGCATAATTTGCATGCTCGGTTGACCGGGCACGCGCCGGCGCGCCGTTCTCTCGAGGCGGTCAGCGATCTCAAGCGCGAGACCAACCCGCCGCCCCAGCGCGGAGCGGATTGACAGGGCCTGCGGGGCAAGGGCTTTAAAGCACGTTCGACCGCCGAACGGGCGGTCCGGGCAAATGTCCGAGGAACGAACCGATGCTCGGCCCCACCGCTCATGTTGATACGTTCGCGCGCGACAATCTGCCTCCACCCGACCAATGGCCGGACTTTCGGCTCGACGGGCTCGACTATCCGGACCATGTGAACGCCGCGGTCGAACTCACCGACCGCATGGTCGAGCGCGGCTTCGGCGACCGCACCGCGCTCGTCGGCCACGGCCGGCGCCGCACGTACAAGGAACTCGCCGACTGGAGCAATCGCCTGGCCCTCGCCCTCATCGAGGATTACGGCGTCAAGCCCGGCAATCGCGTGCTCATCCGCTCGGCCAACAATCCCGCGATGATCGCCTGCTGGCTCGCGGCGACCAAGGCGGGCGCGGTCGTCGTCAACACGATGCCGATGCTGCGCGCCGGAGAATTGGCCAAGATCGTCGACAAGGCCGAAATCGGGCTTGCGCTTTGCGACACCCGCATCCTCGATGAATTGGTCGCCTGCGCCAAGGACAGCCGCTTTCTCAAAAGCGTCGTCGGCTTCGACGGCACCGCCAACCACGACGCCGAGCTTGACCGCCTCGCTCTCAATAAGCCGGTGACATTGGCCGCCGTGCCCACGGGGCGCGACGACGTCGCATTGCTCGGATTCACCTCGGGCACAACCGGCGCGCCGAAGGCGACGATGCACTTTCATCGCGACCTCCTCATCATCGCCGATGTCTACGCGAAGGAGGTG
>JGI12635J15846_10005689_pt1 | contig 10748 bp, 2 predicted proteins | sample BlaSpr_A8_OM2_M2_FD_15846 | JGI IMG/M metagenome (IMG submission 15846) | reverse complement strand
GGTCTCGGGTCGAGTTGCCGACGTATGCCTTTCAGCGGCGGCGGTTTTGGCTTGCGGCCGAATCGGCCGCACGGGACGTGACCGGCTTGGGACTGGTGGGGGCTGAGCATGGCCTGCTGGGTGCGGTGGTGGAGCGGCCTGATTCGGGCGGGGTGGTGTTGACAGGCCGGTTATCGATAGCCGCCCAGCCGTGGTTGGCCGATCACGCGGTGGCGGGGATGGTGTTGTTTCCCGGGGCCGGGTTTGTGGAATTTGCTCTCCGCGCAGGTGATGAGGTCGGTTGCGGGGTGGTGGAGGAGCTGACGCTGTCGGCGCCGTTGCTGTTGCCGGCTGCCGGTGAGGTTCAGATTCAGGTGGTGGTGGGTGCGGCCGGCGAGTCGGGTCGCCGTGCGCTTTCGGTGTATTCGTCTGGGGTTCGGTCGGGTTCGGGATGGGCGTTGCACGCCGAGGGCTTGTTGGACGTGGGGTCGGTGAAGCCGACCGCGGATTTAACGGTATGGCCACCGGCGGGGGCGGTGGCGATGGATGTGGTCGGTGCATATGAGCAGTTGGCCGGGCGGGGATACGAGTACGGTCCGGCATTTCAGGGTCTGCACGCGATGTGGCGGCTGGGAAATGAAATCTTCGCCGAAGTTGCTGTCCCCGGCGACGCTGGTGTGACATTGGGCGCCTTTGGGATTCATCCGGTGCTGTTGGACGCGGCCTTGCATGCCATGGGAGTGGCCGTCGACCAGGCCCAGACGATGCTGCCGTTTTCCTGGCAGGGCGTGTGCTTGCATGCGGCGGGGGCGTCGCGAGCGCGGGTCCGGATAGCGCCAGTGGGCGTGGCGGCGGTGTCGATCGAATTGGCCGATGCGGTGGGGTTGCCGGTGTTGTCGGTGCGGGAGTTGGTGGTTCGTCCGGTATCCGCAGGGCAGTTGTCCAGGGCCGCGTCGGCTCCTCGTGCCGGTGGTGGGTTGTTGGAGGTGGTGTGGTCGCCGGTCACGGTGGAGCCCGAAGCTGCTGCCGGTGATGGTGTGGTGGTGTGGGAGTTGGGTCCCGGCGGTGGGGATGTGGGATCGGTGTATGCCGCCACTCATGAGGCGTTGGGGATGCTGCAGTCGTGGTTGGCGGGTGAGGCGGCGGCTGGGGTGCTGGTGGTGCTGACCTGTGGGGCGCTCGGGTTGGCTGGTGAGGCCGTTTCTGATCTGGCGGGTGCGGCGGTCTGGGGGCTGGTGCGCTCGGCGCAGGCCGAGCATCCGGGTCGGGTGGTGTTGGTGGATTCGGACGGGTCGGTCGAAGTTGGGGCGGTAATTGGCTCCGAAATCGGCTCGAGTGAGCCGCAATTAGTGGTTCGTGCGGGCGTGGTGTATGGCGCTCGGTTGGCGTCTGTGGGTGCGGAGTCGGCGCTTGAACTGCCGGCCGGGATTTGGCGGTTGTCTGCTGGTGGTAGCGGCACGTTGGAGGATCTGGTGCTGCAGTCGTGCCCTCGGGTGGAACTGGATGCCGGCCAGGTTCGGGTGGCGGTGGCCGCGGTAGGGGTGAACTTCCGGGATGTATTGGTGGCGTTGGGCATGTATCCGGGTGGCGGGGATTTGGGGGTCGAGGGTGCTGGGGTGGTTGTCGAGGTCGGTCCGGGTGTCACCGGGTTGGCCGTCGGCGATCCGGTGATGGGATTGCTCGGAGTAGTGGGGCCCGAGGCGGTGGTGGATGCGCGGTTGGTGACCGTGGCGCCGGCTGGATGGTCGTTGGTGCAGGCCGCGGGCGCGTCGGCGGTGTATTTGACGGCCCTGTATGGGTTGTCGGTGCTGGCGGGCGTCAAGGCCGGCCAGAAGGTGCTGGTTCACGCTGCCACGGGTGGGGTGGGGATGGCGGCGGTGGCGTTGGCGCGTCATTTGGGTTTGGAAGTTTTCGCCACTGCCAGTCGTGGCAAGTGGGATACATTGCGCGCGATGGGTTTTGATGACGACCATATCGCTGACTCGCGGACGCTGGAGTTCGAGCAGAAATTCTCGTCCACCACGAGGGGTCGTGGGATGGACGTGGTGCTTAACTCGCTGGCCGGTGAGTTCGTGGATGCGTCGTTGCGGCTGTTGGCCGGCGGTGGGCGTTTTATCGAGATGGGCAAGACCGATCTTCGCGAGCCACAGCTCGTCGCCGAGCGGTTTGGGGTGGAGTATCGAGCGTTCGATTTGATCGAGGCCGGTCTGGACNATATCGCCCAGATGTTCGGCGAGCTGACCGGATTATTTGCGTCAGGCGTANTGGAACCGTTGCCGGTCAAGACTTTTGATGTGCGCCGCGCTGCGGCGGCGTATCGGTTTGTCAGTCAGGCCCGCCACATCGGCAAGGTGGTACTGACCATCCCCGATGGTGGGTTGGGCGGCTCCACGGTGCTGATCACCGGCGGTACCGGGATGGCCGGTGGAGTGCTGGCGCGTCATCTGGTGGCCCGCTATGGGGTGGCCCATGTGGTGTTGGTCAGCCGCAGCGGTGAGCGGGCCGCCGGGGTCGCGGAGTTGGTAGCTGACTTGGAAGATGGCGGCGCCCAGGTGTCGGTGGTCGCTTGTGATGTGGCCGATCGCGACGCGGCAGCAGCTTTGATCGCGCAGTTGCCGGCCCAATATCCGTTGCGGGGAGTGCTGCACGCCGCCGGGGTGCTTGATGACGGATTGATCGCCTCGTTGACGCCGGATCGGGTGGATACGGTGTTGCGGGCCAAAGTCGACGGAGCCTGGAACCTGCATGAGCTGACCCGAGATATGGATCTGTCAGCGTTCGTGATGTTTTCGTCGATGGCCGGCATCGTGGGCACTCCCGGTCAGGGCAACTATGCGGCGGCCAACAGCTTCCTGGACGGTCTGGCTGCCCACCGGCGTGCCCATGGCCTGCCGGGGTTGTCGGTGGCCTGGGGGCTGTGGGAACAAACCAGCGCGATGACCCAACATCTCGGCGATCGCGACAAGGCGCGTATCAGCCGGATCGGGCTCGCACCGCTATCAACCGGGCAGGCACTGGAATTGTTCGACGCTGCCATGCTCGCCGATCGCAGTGTGGTAGTGGCCGCCCGCCTCGACCCGGCTGCTCTAGCGGACCACCGCGCCGCGCTGCCTCCGCTGTTGAGTCAGTTGGTCGCCCTCCCCACGCGGCGTGTCGTCGATGACACCGACATCACTATGGCCTCGATGGCCTCGATGACCGGCCTGGCCGCGCGGCTGCACGGGCTGAGCGCCGATCAGCGACACGGCGAGCTCGTGGAGTTGGTGTGTAGCAACGCCGCAACCGTATTGGGTCGCTCCGGCACGGCAGACATCGATGCCGACCGCGCCTTCCAAGACCTGGGCTTCGACTCACTGACCGCCGTTGAACTGCGCAACCGGCTCAAAACCGCTACCGGACTGACCCTTTCTCCGACGCTTATCTTCGACTACCCGACTCCCACCGCACTCGGCGAGCACCTTGACGCTCGACTGATCACCACAACATCCGATCATCAGCCTGATCGCGTCGCCCGTTTCAATGACATAACCCGCGAACTACAAACGCTGCTCAACCGACCCGACTGGAAACCCGCAGACATAACACACCTCACCACCCGCGTCCAAAGCCTTCTGACGACGCTCAGCACCCACTCCGACCCCAACGATCCCTACGACCCGGAGGACGAGGACATCTACTCCGCAAACGAAAGCCAACTCTTCGCCATTCTCGACGAAGAACTCGGCTCCTAAGACCGCCATCACAAGGAGCAGCAGTGCCGGGCACCGCGAAGCACGTTGATTACTTGAAGCGCCTCACCGCAGATCTACGCCGGACACGGCGGCGTGTCGCGGAGTTGGAAGGCAAGCTGTCCGAGCCGGTGGCGGTGGTGGGGATGGCGTGCCGGTATCCAGGTGGGGTGGACTCGCCGGAGGGCTTGTGGGAGATGGTGGTAGAGGGCCGTGACGCGGTGTCGGACTTTCCTGCAGACCGGGGCTGGGACGTGGCGGGGTTGTTCGACCCGGACCCCGACGCCCCAGGCAAAATGTACGTGCGGCAGGGCTCATTTCTGAAGGATGCGGGCGATTTCGATGCCGGATTCTTCGGCGTCGGGCCCAGCGAGGCGCTGGCGATGGATCCACAGCAGCGGCTGATGCTGGAGTTGTCGTGGGAAGCCTTGGAGCGGGCCAGAATTGACCCGATCGGGTTGCGGGGTTCGGCGACAGGTGTGTTCGCCGGGGTGATCCACGCCGGCTACGGGGGCGAGGTGAAAGGGGAGCTGGAGGGCTATGGGCTGACGGGCTCGACGTTGAGTGTGGCGTCGGGCCGGGTGGCCTACATGTTGGGTTTGGAGGGCCCGGCGGTGTCGGTGGACACGGCGTGTTCGTCGTCTTTGGTAGCAATGCATTTGGCGGCGCAGTCCTTGCGGTCGGGGGAGTCTGATCTGGCGCTGGCCGGTGGCGTGACCGTGATGGCCACCATCGCCGCGTTTGTGGAGTTCAGCCGCCAGCGTGCGCTGGCCGCAGACGGTCGGTGCAAGGTGTATGCCGGGAGCGCCGACGGCACCGCATGGTCGGAAGGCGCGGGGGTGCTGGTGCTGGAGCGCTTGGCTGATGCGCAGCGGTTGGGGCACCCGGTGTTGGCGTTGCTGCGGGGGTCGGCGGTGAATCAGGACGGCGCTTCCAACGGGCTGACCGCCCCGAACGGGCCGGCACAGCAGCGGGTGATCCGCACGGCGCTGGCCAGCGCAGGGTTGACTGCCGCAGAAGTCGATGTGGTCGAGGGCCATGGGACCGGCACCACGTTGGGGGATCCGATTGAGGCCCAGGCGCTTTTGTCGACGTACGGACAGGATCGCCCGGCGGATCGCCCTTTGTGGTTGGGGTCGATCAAATCCAACATCGGTCACACGTCNGCCGCGGCGGGGGTGGCTGGGGTGATCAAGATGGTGCAGGCGATGCGCCATGGAGTGATGCCTAAGACNTTGCATGTGGATGTGCCGACGCCGCANGTGGATTGGTCGGCGGGGGCGGTGTCGGTGTTGACCAAGTCGCGGCCGTGGCCGGAGGGGGACGGGCCACGTCGGGCAGGGGTGTCGGCATTCGGGATCAGCGGGACGAATGCGCATGTGATCTTAGAACAGGCTCCTGCGCAACTCCTTCCTGTCGCGGAAGAGGTTGCCACCGAACGGGATAACAGAGGTCCGGTGCCCTGGGTGCTGTCGGCGCGTTCGGCAGAGGCGCTGGGGAAGCAGGCAGAGCGGTTGTGGGCGCAGGTGAGCGCTGATGAGGGTTTGAGTCTGGTCGATGTGGGCTTCTCGCTGGTTACCACCCGGTCGGTGTTTGAACATCGGGCGGTGGTGGTGGGTGCTGACCGTGCGCAGTTGATGACAGGATTGGCGGGGCTGGCCGCTGGTGAGCCGGGTGCCGGCGTGGTGGTGGGGCGTGCAAGGTCGGTGGGCAAGACGGCGTTTGTGTTTCCCGGGCAGGGCGCGCAGTGGTTGGGGATGGGCCAGCAGCTCTATGGGCGATTCCCGGTGTTCGCCGCCGCTTTTAATGAGGCCGCTGACGCACTGGATGGTCATCTGCGGGTGCCGCTGCGGCAGGTGATGTGGGGTTCTGACGCGGCGCTGCTGGAAAGTACGGAATTCGCTCAGCCGGCGCTGTTTGCCATCGAAGTGGCGTTGGCTGCGTTGCTGCAGTCCTGTGGTGTGGTGGCCGATTTTGTGATGGGTCATTCGGTGGGCGAGATCGCGGCAGCCCATGTGGCGGGGGTGTTGTCGTTGCCGGATGCCGCGAAGCTGGTGGCGGCTCGGGGCCGGTTGATGGGCGCGCTGCCGGCTGGTGGGGTGATGGTTGCCGTGGCCGCCAGCGAAGACGAGGTGGCGCCGTTGCTCAGCGACGACGTGAGTATTGCGGCGATCAATGGTCCGAATTCGGTGGTGATTTCCGGCGCCGAGGCACCCGTGGCTGCAGTGACGGATCGGTTGGCGGGGTCGGGCCGCCGCGTGCATCGGTTGGCGGTCTCGCATGCGTTTCATTCGGCGCTGATGGAACCCATGGTCGAGCAGTTTGACCGGGTGTTAGCTGAGATCTCAGCCACAGAGCCGCGAATTGGATTGGTGTCCAACGTCACTGGGCGGCTGGCAGGTCCCGGTTATGGGTCGGCCCAGTATTGGGTTGAGCATGTCCGTCAGCCTGTCCGCTTTGTTGGCGGAGTTCAAGCCGTAGAGTCGCTGGGGGCCGGGGTCTTTGTCGAGGTGGGTCCTGGCGCTGGTTTGACGGCCTTGCTGGAGGAGTCGTTGAGCGCCGACCAGGCGGTGTCGGTGACGGCGCTGGCCAAAGATCGCCCCGAAATCGATTCGGTCCTGACCGCGCTGGGGCAGTTGTATACCGCGAGTGCCGGAGTGGATTGGGTTGGGGCATTTGCAGGTCTGGGAGGGCGTCGGGTGGCGCTACCGACGTACGGGTTTGTGCGGAGGCGGTTTTGGTTGGGGCCGTCGGGCGTTCGCGGTGCCGATGTGGCCGGTGCGGGGTTGACGGGGGCTGGTCATCCGTTGTTGGGAGCGGTGGTGGAGCGACCGGATTCGGGTGGGGTGGTGTTGACCGGCCGGCTAAGGCTCGAAGATCAGCCGTGGCTGGCCCACCACACGGTGGGTGGCGCGGTGCTGTTTCCGGGGGCGGGCTTTGTTGAGTTGGCGATCCGGGCCGGTGATGAGGTCGGTTGTTCGGTAGTGGAGGAGCTGACATTGATGGCTCCGTTGGTGCTACCTGCGGTTGGTGGGGTACAGGTGCAAGCGGTGGTGGGTGCCGCCGGCGAGTCGGGTAGGGAAGTGTGGGTCTATTCCCGTGGTGTGGGGCCCGATTCGGTGTGGCTGTTACATGCGCACGGTGTGCTCAGTACTGGGTCGGTGGAGCCCACTACGGACTTGTCGGTGTGGCCGCCGGTGGGCGCGGTGGCGGTGGAGGTCACGGGTGCCTATGAGCGGTTGGCCGGGCGGGGTTATGACTATGGTCCGGCATTTCGGGGCATGCAGGCGATGTGGCGCCGGGGAACCGAAATCTTCGCCGAAGTCGCNGTGCCGGAAAACGCTGGAGTAACGGTAGCCGGCTTTGGGATTCATCCGGTGGTGTTGGACGCAGCATTGCATGCGATGGGCGTGGCCTTGGGCGAGGCTGGTGCGCAGGAATCAACGGTCCTGCCGTTTTCGTGGCAGGGTATTTCGTTGCATGCCGCGGGCGCTTCGCGAGTTCGGGTTCGGTTAGCGGCGGCCGATGCCGGGGCGGTATCAGTCGATTTGGCCGACGGGGCGGGCCTGCCGGTGTTGTCGGTGCAGAGGTTGGTCATGCGTTCGGTATCGGCTGAGCAGTTGTCGGCGGCGACAGCTCCTCCTGTCACTGCAGGTGAGCGGTTGTTAGAAGTGGCCTGGTCGCCGGTCTCGGTGCAGCCCAACCGTATTACTAGTGACGACATGGTGGTGTGGGAGCTGAGTACTCATGCGGGCTCTGGGGTGGTGGGGTCGGTGTCTGCGGCCACTCATGAGGTGTTGGGGATGTTGCAGTCCTGGTTGGCCGGTGATGGGTCCGGGGTGTTGGTGGTGTTGACGCGGGGAGCGGTGGGGTTAGCCGGTGAGGACGTCACAGATTTGGCCGGCGCGGCGGTGTGGGGGTTGGTCCGTTCGGCGCAGGCTGAGCACCCTGGCCGGGTCGTGTTGGTGGATTCGGATGGTTCGATCGATATTGTTGATGTAATTCGTTGTGGTGAAACGCAATCAGTGGTTCGCGCAGGCGTGGTGTACGGCGTTCGGTTGGCGCCGGCGAGCGCGCATCGGGCACTGCAGTTACCCGAGGGACCTTGGCGGTTGACTGCCGGCGGCGAGGGAACACTGGACGATTTGGTGGTGCAGTCTTGCCCGCCGATGCAACTGGGTGCCGGCCAGGTACGGGTGTCGGTGGCAGCGGTGGGGGTGAATTTCCGGGATGTCTTGGTGGCTTTGGGAATGTATCCGGGTGCGGCCGAGTTGGGGGCCGAGGGTGCCGGGGTGGTTGTCGAAGTCGGTCCGGGCGTACGCGGACTGGCCGTTGGTGATTCTGTGATGGGATTGCTGGGGGTGGCAGGTTCAGAAGCGGTAGTGGATGAGCGATTGGTTGTGCGGGTGCCGCAGGGGTGGCCGTTGGTAGAGGCCGCGGGTGTCCCCGTCGTGTTTTTGACGGCGTATTACGCGTTGTCGGTGTTGGCGGAGGTCAAGGCGGGCGAGAAAGTGCTGATACATTCCGCTGCCGGTGGAGTGGGTATGGCTGCGGTGCAGCTGGCTCGACATTGGGGTTTGGAGGTTTTTGCTACAGCCAGTCGCGGTAAGTGGGATACGTTGCGCGCGATGGGATTTGATGACGCGCATATTGCTGATTCACGGACGTTGGCGTTCGAGGAGAAATTCTGGCTGGTCACCGAGGGCCGCGGCGTGGATGTGGTGCTCAACTCGCTCGCCGGTGAGTTCAATGATGCGTCGCTGCAGTTACTGCCGCGCGGCGGTCGCTTCATCGAGATGGGCAAGACCGATGTTCGCGACGCGCAGATCATTGCCGGAGCTCACCCTGGGGTGGGCTATCGGGCGTTCGACCTGATGGAGGCCGGACCCGACCACATCGCGCGGATGTTGGACGAGTTGATGGCGATGTTCGAGGCCGATGTGTTGCAACGGCTGCCGTTGCAGACCTGGGATGTGCGTTGTGCCGCGGACGCTTACCGGTTTGTGAGCCAGGCTCGCCATGTCGGCAAGGTGGTGCTGACCTTTCCCGACGGACCCGGTGGGCTGGCCGGGGGCACCGCGGTGATCACGGGTGGGACCGGGATGGCGGGTTCGGCTGTGGCTCGTCACCTTGTCCACCGGTACCGGGTGCCCCATGTGATGTTGGTCAGTCGCCGCGGTGAGCAGGCCGACGGCGTCGCGCAGCTGGTCGCTGAGTTGCAAGACGCGGGGGCCTTGGTGTCGGTACTGGCCTGTGATGTGGGCGATTCGGATGCGGTAGCGAAATTGCTGGCGCAGGTGCCGGCGCGCTACCCGTTGCGGGGGGTGTTTAATGCCGCGGGGGTGGTTGACGATGGGTTGATCTCGTCGTTGACCCCCGATCGGATTGATGCGGTATTGCGGGCCAAAGTCGGCGGCGCGTGGAATTTACATGAGCTGACCCAGGATTTGGACTTGTCGGCGTTCGTGATGTTTTCGTCGATGGCCGGAATTGTCGGGGCTCCGGGCCAAGGTAACTATGCGGCGGCCAACAGTTTCCTGGATGGACTGGCCGCCCACCGGCGCGCGCACGGGTTGCCGGGGTTGTCGGTGGCCTGGGGGCTCTGGGAACAAGCCAGCACCATGACACAGCATCTCGGCGGCAGGGACCTGGCCCGCATGAGTCGGGTGGGGCTAGCGCCCTTGTCCAGCCAACAGGCGTTAACGCTCTTCGATGATGCGATGCTGGCCGATCGCTCGGTGGTGGTGGCGGCCCGGCTGGACACGGCGGTGCTGGCCGCCCACGGTGCGGCCTTGCCGCCCATAATGCGCCAGTTGGCCGCCGCCCGCCCGGCGCGGCGTGTCATCGTCGATGCCGGCACCGCCGTGTCGATGTCTGGTCTGCGTGCACGAATGCAGGGACTCACCGCCGAACAGCGGCATCGTGAGCTCGTGGATCTGGTGTGCAGTAACGCCGCCACGGTACTGGGACACCCAGACACCGCGGACATCGATGCCGATCAAGTGTTCCAGGACCTCGGGTTTGACTCACTGTCCGCCGTCGAACTGCGCAACCGGCTCAAAACCACGACTGGACTGAGCCTCTCGCCCACCTTGATCTTCGATTACCCCACCCCCGCAGCCCTGGCGGAACACCTCGACACCCAACTGGCCGACACAACCAGTGACAACCCACCCGACCGCAAGGCCCGTTTCAACGACATCGCCCGCGAACTACAAACACTGATCGATCAACCAGACTGGAACCCGGACGACAAGGCCCACCTCACCGCCCGCCTCCAAAGTCTCCTGGCCGCCCTGAGCGCCCGTCGCCCAGAACCCAAGCCAGACCCCTACGACGACGACATCGCCACAGCCACCGAAAACGAACTGTTCGCCATCCTCGACGACGAAGCAGGACCGTGAGTTTCTAACCGTAGCTTTCTCGGCATTTAAATCCAGCCCGTAGGCCGGCGAGGTGAATACATTTTGCGGTTCAGATCCCGGCCCGACTCTTCGGCAATATGTACGTATCGTGCTACGCGTTACGCGTATTGTCGAGTCAAGTCCCAGGTTAACGCGGTTAATTCTGCTCGCCTCGCGCATCCAGGGGCCCGGGCCAGTCTTCTTATTTGCGGTGACAGCTACCTTGGCGACGGCCTTGCGTGTGGCGACTTCCACGCCGCCGCTCAAAGTCCTTCCCCGCGATCATCATTAAGTGTCCACCGCGCGATCGTGACCCGTTACGGACGGTCGGACAAGGCCGATAAGGACCGTTGGAATCGCAACCATGCTGGTAAAGCGCTTAAGAGGGCGCCGTGTCCGAAGTTAATCACGCCCTGGTCGCCGCGGCCGCCGAGTACGGTCCGAAAGTCGTACGGCGCTGATTTTCTGCTGGGGGAACTACAGAAAAGAATTTCGGCAGGTTGCCCGCACACCCCCTGGCAGCTATCTTGGCTTGTGTTGCGACCCACTCCCGGTTTCGGTGCGAACAGCGACTACCGTTAGGGACGATGACAAGCTCGCTCGATGAGGTGGTCCGGGCGGCGGCCGCCGAGTTGAT
>JGI12635J15846_10005687_pt1 | contig 10748 bp, 11 predicted proteins | sample BlaSpr_A8_OM2_M2_FD_15846 | JGI IMG/M metagenome (IMG submission 15846) | reverse complement strand
TGGTCTCCATCATCATCTTCCACTCTTCCTTGGTGTAGCCGTCCTCCATGAACACGTCGATCTCGGGGATGACGTTGAAGGCGATACGCTTGGGGAATTTCTTGTTCACCAGTTCGCTGTTGGTGTAGACGGCCTTGGTCTGCGAAAACAGCTCATCCATCGCATCCTTGCCTGCGCCGGACACCGACTGGTAGGTCGCAACCACGACGCGCTTGATCACCGCCTTGTCGTGCAGCGGCTTCAGCGCGACGACGAGCTGCGCGGTCGAGCAGTTCGGGTTCGCGATGATGTTCTTCTTGGCGAAGCCCGCGACTGCGTCCGCATTGACCTCGGGCACGATCAGCGGGACGTCCGGATCCATCCGCCAGGCGGAAGAGTTGTCGATCACGACCGTACCGGCAGCTGCGATTTTCGGCGACCATTCCTTCGACACCGAGCCGCCCGCCGACATCAGGCAGATGTCGACGTCGGAGAAGTCGTAATTCTCGAGCGCTTTGACTTTCAAGGTCCGGTCGCCATAGGAGACTTCAACGCCCATGCTGCGGCGTGACGCCAGCGCCACGACTTCGTCAGCAGGGAATTTGCGCTCATCCAGAATGTTGAGCATTTCCCGCCCCACATTGCCGGTCGCGCCGACCACTGCGACTTTGTAACCCATCGTTCACTCTCCGAAGAAAAAAGCTCGGCCCCCGCGTGACGCGGAAAGGGAAGAGATAGTGGTCCGGTTCTAACATTCGCATCCCTTCGCGGCGGACACGCTTGCGAATGTTGGAACCAAAGAACCACTGCCAAATATTAATTTGCCGTGGAGTTTTGGATTTGACATTCGCCCGAAGGGTTCGCGGCTGGTTGGTCGCGAATGTCAAATCCACTCCACGGCGCTTCTATGCGAGAAACGCCGTTAAGACAACGTTAGACGGGACTTTCCGCGTCTTTCGGCGCCCGGGCCCCTGATGCAATCCAATCCAGATTCTCGTTTCCACATTCATCCGGCGCTGACGAGCTTTGCCGACGAATGCTGCGCGACGCTGGCGCGCCTGATCGCCTATGTGGGAGCGCTCGCCCTTTTTGCCATTGTCAGCCTGAATTTCTGGGATCAGTTGCAGCTCATTACCGCCGCTGCCGAGCCGGCCGACCAGCCCGGTTTTACGTTGGCGACCCGCTCACGCCCGGCATTTGCCGTCAGTTCGCTTGATCCTCCAGAAAAATCAGAGAGTTACGAGATATTCCGGCATCCGGCCGGCGGTCGCAAAGATACCTTCCATTGGGGTCCGCCAGACGAAAAGCCTGTGGCCGAGCTTGAAATCTACCGCCCAGGCGGCGAGTTCGACCCATCGGAGCCTCCGGCCGCCGATCTCGCCGCGCGCATGACGCCCGAAGGCTCACAAAGGTTGGAGGCCGCCGGCGTCATCGACAGCAAATTCGGCACCCTGGCGCTGCTCCGGCTTCCCGGCCGCCTGGACCCGGCAAGATCCTGCCTCGGCTTCACCAAGCGTTTTGGCGATCCGGCTTTGCAAATCTCGGGCTGGTCGTGTCAGGGAGCCACGCTGTCGGCGCGACGGGCCGCGATTGGCTGCATGCTCGATCGGCTGACCCTGCTCGCTTCCGGAAATGAACCCAAGCTGGCCGAATTGTTCGCCCGCTCCGAGCTCCGGCGCAGCGGTTGTGGCGCGTCCACCTCTGTGTCGGCGGACTGGGTCACGGGGGCGGATAATCCGCGCCTACGCGGCCCGCTGTAACGACAGAGGTCGTTCCAAGAGACTGGTTTTCAAGCGGCTTTTTCGCCCGCCCGACATTATTATGACCTAGTGTGGCCCGATTGACCTTGTGACGGCGAGGCCCGCCGCTAAAATGGCCGCCGAACGACGATGGCGACCTTTCGCCTTAAGAGGATCCGATGACCCCAAGAATTCCAGCCGCGAACAAAGTTGCGGTGTTGTTTGCCGCTGTCGCCATTGGTGCCGTCGGTTTCGCTGCCTCGCCGGCCGGTGCGCAGACGAGCAACCCGACGCAAAAGCCCCCGAAAGAAGCCAAGCGTCAACTCGACAATCGTGGGCGTCCCTATTATGGGCCGAACGGCCCGAACGTCTCCTATCAGCAGGGAAACACCCGCATCTTCGTCAGCAAACGATCGTGGCTCGATGCCGGGACTGAAGTGCTGCCGGGCGACCGCAAGTTCACCGATTATGCCTTCCCGCCGGAACTCGGCTATCCGTCGTTCGCGCGCGAGAACAACAACCGTCCGATCGACCGCTCGCCCATGAACCCGCCCTCGGATATGGGCGGCTACCCGTCGCGAATTCCGCTCCCTTACTGAGCGCTAAAAAGCGGCCCGTTGCGCGCCTTGTCCCTGCGAACGCAGGGACAAGCGCTGGCATAGTTTTAGCTGTGTGAAGCCTGCAGCTCTTTCAGGATCGCTTCGCCCATTTGCGCTGTCGACACGGCCGTGGTGCCTTCGGATTTGATGTCCGCGGTGCGCATTCCCTTGGCGAGCACAGCCGCAATCGCGGCGTCGACCTTGTCGGCGAGCGCGCCGAGGTCGAAAGAATAGCGCAGCGCCATCCCGAACGACGAGATCATCGCGATCGGATTGGCGAGCCCTTTGCCCGCGATATCGGGCGCCGAACCGTGCACGGGCTCAAACAGCGATTTCCGCTTTTTGCTCTTGGCATCGATCTCGCCGAGCGAGGCCGACGGCAGCATGCCGAGCGAACCGGTCAGCATCGCGGCGATATCCGACAGCATGTCGCCGAACAGATTGTCCGTCACGATGACGTCGAACTGCTTCGGCGCCTTCACCAGATTCATACCACCGGAATCGGCGAGTTGGTGCTCGAGCTGCACATCCTTGTATTCGCGGCCGTGAACCTGGGTGACGACCTCGTTCCAGAGCACACCGGATTTCATCACGTTGCGCTTTTCCATCGAGGTCAGCTTGTTGCGGCGCTTGCGCGCGAGATCAAAGGCGACGCGTGCAATACGCTCGATCTCGTAGGTGTCATAGACCTGGGTATCGATCGCGCGCTTCTGGCCGTTACCGAGATCGGTGATGGTCTTCGGCTCGCCGAAATAGACGCCGCCGGTGAGTTCGCGCACGATCATGATGTCGAGGCCTTCGACGATCTCGCGCTTCAGGCTCGAAGCTTCCGCGAGCGCCGGATAGCACACGGCGGGACGCAGGTTCGCAAACAGGCCAAGATCCTTGCGCAGGCGCAACAGCCCGGCCTCGGGTCGTGCGTCATAGGGAACGCTGTCCCACTTCGGCCCTCCGACCGCGCCGAAGATCACCGCATCGGCTGCGCTGGCCTGCGCCATGGTCGCGTCCGTAATGCTCTGCTTGCTCGCGTCATAGGCGGCGCCACCGACCAGCCCTTCTTCGGTGGTAAAATGCGCGATCCCTTGCGCGTTGATCCAGGCGATCAGGCGCTTGACCTCGCCCATCACCTCAGGGCCGATGCCGTCGCCGGGAAGAAGCAGCAGTTTGTGAGTCGCCATGATATTCCTCGTTCTACCTGTCATGGCCGGGCACAGCCGTCTGAAGGACGGCGTCGCTTCCGCTCGCCTATGCCCGGCCATCCACGTCTTGCCTAACCGCGAAGAAGGAAGACGTGGATGCCCGGCACTGTGCCGGGCAGACGATGGTTATTAAAAATCTGTGCGGATTGCTAATGCGCCCCTGCGCCGATGGCAAGACGCCATCGTTGGGCTTTGTTTCCCGGCGGCGGGATGGCGGGCGGAAAAGGCGGTTGGCTAGCTCCCGCTGAAGGAATTGTAACCCTGGTCTTCCCAGTAGCCGCCTTTGTAGTCGTTGGTGACTTCCATCGAGATCACGTATTTCGGGTTCTTGAAGCCGAGCTTGGTCGGCACCCGGATTTTCATCGGGAAGCCGTAGGCGCGCGGCAGGATCTCATCACCGAACTTGAACGTCATCTGGGTTTGCGGATGCAGCGCCGTGCGCATATCGAGCGGCGAGTTGTAGCCTTCCTTGTCGGCGCACTGGAACCAGCAATATTTGGCACGGGTGTCGGCGCCGACCAGTTTGAGAAAATCGCGCAACGGCGTTCCGGTCCAGCTTCCGATCGCGCTCCAGCCTTCCACGCAGATATGGCGCGTCACCTGCTTGACCTGCGGCAGCTTGTAAAGCTCCTCCAGCGTCCATGATTTCTTGTTGTCGACGAGCCCACGCACCTCGAGCTTCCAGTCGGCGCCGTCGATCTCCGGCGCATCGTCGATCTCGTAATAGGCGTTGAACGGAAACGGCTTGGTGATCGCGCTTTCCGGGAACGTCGGCGCCATCGCATCGGGATTGAAAATGAACGCCTGGAAAGCGTCGTTGAACTTCGAGACTCGCTTGAGCATCTCTTCAGCGGACGAAGAGTCCAGAACGTCGCAACCGGTGAGGAGCGTCAACGCACCAAGGCTGGCGCCACCAGAAATAAAGCGACGGCGCGCCAGATCAGGCATCACCTTCGTCGCGTCCTTGACCAGCAATTGCTTGTCGACGCCCGGGATCAGAAGCTTGCGAAGTCGACCCATGACTTGTCTCCTGCATTTATTCTCAAATTGAGCATGAGCTTTTCGGAAAACCGGCTTCCACTTTTCCGGCTCATGCTCTATCGGCCGATGATCATGGCGCGCAGGCTCTTCGGCACCAGAAGGGCCAGAAGAACATGGATTGCCAGGAAGGCGACGATCGCCGACATGCAGAAGAAGTGCACGTAACGCGCGATATCGTAGCCGCCGAACAGCGCGGTGAGGTACTGCAACTGCACCGGCTTCCAGATCGACAGCCCCGAGAGCACGATGACGATACCGACGGCAATGATGCCGGCGTAGAGGATCTTCTGCACCTGATTGTATTTGCTCAGGTCGTCATGCGAGAGCTTGAAGGTCAGCGCCGCGGTGACGTCGGAAATCACGCCGCGGATGGAAATCGGAAACAGCTTTTTGGCGAAACGCCCGGTTGCAAAACCCGTGATCAGATAGGCAAGGCCATTGATCATCAACAGCCACATCGCGGCGAAATGCCAGAGCAGCGCGCCACCGAGCCAGCCGCCCAGCGTGATCGAATGCGAGAAGGTCAGCGATCTAAACAATGGCGAGGCGTTGTAGACCTGCAAGCCCGACATGATCATCAGGATGATCGCGACCGCATTGGTCCAGTGCATCGCCCGCACCCAGGCCGGTTGAATGACCTTGGAGGGGCTTGTGGTGGTCCTGGTGGCGGTAAGGCTGGACATGATGTTCCCGTCGCTGAAAGCCGATAATCCCAATATACGCCGGAAGGTGGGGTTTCGTTACTGCCAAAACGGGTCACCACTTGCCAAGGCGCCGCCGTCCAGCGAGCCCGATTTGGCGGTCAAATAAAGGCGAGCCGGGTCTCACCGGCTCGCCAGAGGCGCAATTTTACGACGCCGGCAACAGAACGGTGTCGATCACATGGATCACGCCGTTCGATTGATTGACGTTCGAGATCGTAATCGCGGCAGTGTCGCCCTTGGCGTCCACGATCCAGGTCTTGCCGTCCGCTTTCTTCACGGTCAGTTGTTCGCCTTCGACCGTCTTCAGCATTTTGCCGTCGGTCAGATCGGAAGCCTCGAGCTTGCCGGCGACAACGTGATAGGTGAGGATTTTGGTCAAGGTGGCCTTGTTCTCGGGCTTCACCAGGTTATCGACGGTGCCGGCCGGCAACTTGCCGAAGGCCGCATTGGTCGGCGCGAAGACCGTGAACGGTCCCTTGCCTTCCAGCGTCTCAACAAGACCGGCGGCCTTCACGGCTGCAACCAGCGTCGTGTGATCCTTCGAGTTCACGGCGTTCTGGATGATATTCTTGGAAGGAAACATCGCGGCGCCGCCGACCATGACGGTCTTTTCCTGGGCACTGACCGGCGCAACGACGGTCGCCGTCAGAGCGAGGGCGCCAAAAGCAACGGCTGAAAGCAGAGCAATACGCTTGGACATGGAAACGTCTCCCGATTTGGTAAACGGCTCGCGGACATCCGCGGCCGATGAAGGGTTGCAACGACGACGGAGCCGAGGGCTTGGAAAGTCTGGGGTTGACTGCGTCGTCGTTGGCCTGAGCTACGGGAGAGTTTTGCGGCCGGTTTCGAACAAAGATTCTTGCGTCTGGTGAAACTATCAGCCGGGACGAACGTGATCAGTCTTTCCGGCGTGCGCAAATCATCCGGACACGCCCCCTGCTTCGCATCGGGCCGACCGAGATTTCATCGCCACTGGCTTTGCCACGACCGCCGGTCGGGCGAGCCACGCATTTGCCGCTATTTGACATGCAAACCGTCGGTTGCGCGGCAAAGGGCCTCTTTGCTAGTGAGGCCTCGACAAATAATGTGATGATGGCAACCGCCGCACCCCGCCGACCGGATGACGCATGAACGCGCAGCAGACCCATATCAACGCCAACCTGTTTTCCCGCCTGTTCGACGGGCTTGACGATCCGAAACGACTGGCGATCGAGACCGTCGACGGCAAGCACATCAGCTACGGCGATTTGATCGCGCGCGCCGGGCAGATCGCGAATGTGCTGGTCGATCGTGGCGTCAAGCCAGGCGACCGGGTCGCCGCCCAGACTGAAAAATCAGTGACGGGGCTCGTGCTCTATCTTGCGACGGTGCGCGCCGGCGCGGTTTATCTGCCGCTCAACACCGCCTATACGCTCAACGAGCTCGAATATTTCATCACCGATGCCGAGCCGTCGCTGGTGGTGTGCGACCCATCGAAAGCGTCAGGAATCGGTCCGATCGCGGCCAAGGTTAGCGCCACGGTCGAAACACTCGGACCCGACGGCAAGGGATCGCTGTCGGAGGCCGCGGACAAGGCATCGTCCGCCTTTACGACCGTGCCACGTGCCGACGACGATCTTGCCGCGATCCTCTACACCTCCGGCACGACCGGGCGATCCAAAGGCGCGATGCTGACGCACGATAATCTGGCGTCGAATTCGCTGACGCTGGTCGATTATTGGGGTTTTACGGACAAGGACGTCCTGATCCACGCGCTGCCGATCTATCATACCCACGGCCTGTTCGTCGCAAGCAACGTCACGCTGTTTGCGCGGGCCTCGATGATCTTCCTGCCGAAATTCGACCCCGAGCTAATTATCAAGTTGATGGCACGCGCAACCGTGATGATGGGTGTGCCGACCTTCTACACGCGGCTGTTGCAAAACCCCGCGCTGAACAAGGAAGCCANCAAGCATATGCGGCTGTTCGTGTCGGGATCGGCGCCGCTTTTGGCCGATACCCATCGCGAATGGTCTGCCCGCACCGGCCATGCCGTGCTCGAGCGCTACGGCATGACCGAAACCAACATGAACACGTCCAACCCTTATGACGGCGAACGCGTCGCCGGCGCGGTCGGCCACGCTTTGCCCGGCGTCTCGGTGCGCGTCACCGATCCGGAAACCGGCAAGGAACTCGCGCGTGACGAAATCGGCATGATCGAGGTCAAGGGCCCCAACGTCTTCAAGGGCTATTGGCGGATGCCGGAAAAGACCAAGGCCGAATTCCGCAGCGACGGTTTCTTCATCACCGGCGATCTCGGCAAGATCGACGCCAAGGATTACGTCCACATTCTCGGCCGCGGCAAGGATCTCGTGATCTCCGGCGGGTTCAATGTCTACCCCAAGGAAATCGAGAGCGAGATCGACGCCATGCCCGGTGTGATCGAATCCGCCGTCATCGGTGTGCCGCATGCCGATTTCGGCGAGGGCGTCACCGCAGTGCTCGTTTGCGACAAGGGCGCCAAGGTCGATGAAGCTTCGGTCTTGCATGCACTCGACGGACGGCTCGCCAAATTCAAGATGCCGAAGCGCGTGTTCGTGGTCGACGAATTGCCGCGCAACGCCATGGGCAAGGTGCAGAAGAATATTTTGCGCGAGACGTACAAGGATATCTACGCGAAGTAATCCAAATGAAGGCGATCACTCGATGAGGGGGATGCATCGATGGACCGAAAAGAAGCGGTCGCGATTGTTCGGCAATTGAAAGAAGCCTCACTCAGCTTGAACGATGCAGTTAGAATTGCCATCGATCACACTCAGGAAACGCAGCTCAAGCATCAGATCGGAGAGCTCATCATCGCTTTGCACCTTCGCATATGCCTCAGATCTATGATCAATACCCTGATTTACGGCCGCCGCCAGAGAAACCGCGGATCAGCAGCAGGCTGCGTTGGAACAAGGTGAAGCTTCCGCCCTCGGTTTCCGAAAAAGACATCGATGGCATTATCTTTTCCGAGTTGGAATCACACTGGCTGAAGGTGGCGATGGTTGTAGCTCGAGCGTTTGATCGCTGCGAGAAATTGAGCTTACCGATTCCTCGCGTAGGCCGCCACGAAATTTTCGCCGCGCGGTTTCAAGAGCTCGCCGAAAAAGATCGAATCGAAGGCGCCGGCGACCTGCGCAAATGGCGCCACAGTGAGGTGCGCCTGAAAGACTGATTATTCAGGCCTCCGCTATGCTGACAGAAATTGGCAGCAAGACATGTTAACGTCCCCTGAAGGGGAAAGGCATGTCGCGCGCGCAACGTCTTCTCGACCTGATCCAGATTCTGCGCCGTCACCGGTTTCCGGTCGCGGGAACCGCGCTGGCCGACGAACTCGGCATCTCGCTTCGCACGCTCTACCGCGACATCGATACGCTGAAAGCCCAGCGTGCTCATATCGATGGCGAGCCGGGGGTCGGCTACATCCTGCGGCCCGGCTTCATGCTGCCACCCCTGATGTTTTCGGAAGAGGAGATCGAGGCGTTGGTGCTGGGCGGCCGCTGGGTCGCAGCCCAAACCGATGAGCCGCTCGGCAAGGCGGCTCGCAATGCCCTGTCGAAGATCGCGGCCGTACTACCTGATGATCTGCAGAGGAGCCTGGAAACCTCAAGCCTGCTCGTGCCGTTCCAGCGCCCGGCAGCCGGCGACACCGAACTGCCGACGATTCGCGAAGCCATACGGAGCGAACGCAAATTGCGCATCACCTACAGCGACGAACAGGAAAATCGCACCAGCCGCACGATCTGGCCGTTTGCGCTCGGATTTTTCGAACGCGTCCGCATGGTCGCGGCGTGGTGCGAAATGCGGCAGGATTATCGGCATTTCCGCACCGACCGGATCCGGTCACTGAAAATCACCGGCAGCCGCTATCCGCGCCGCCGGCTGGCGATGCTCCAGGAATGGCGAAGCCGGGACAGCATTTCGCAACAAAAGCCTTCGGAATCATACTGACAGAAATTGGCAGGATGCCCTGTATGGATTGGCAATGGACGAGCCAGACCGCGCGTCCCCAAACCAGACCGAAGGAGACTTCCCATGACCGATTTCAATCTCGTGGTGCTCTATGTCAGAGATTCGGGCGCCAGCTCCGCCTTCTACAAAGAGCTATTGGACCGACCGATTGTGCAGTCTTCCCCCAAATTTGCGATGTTGCCGCTTGGCAAGGAAGCCATGCTCGGACTTTGGCAACGGGAGGACGTCGAGCCCCGCGCCGGCAATGACACCGGTGGCGCGGAAGTTGTGTTTAAAGTTGCCAATGCCGAAGCGGTGCGCGCAGCCCACGAGGCCTGGAAAGCGCGCGGCCTGAAAATCGCACAGGCTCCGACTGCGATGAATTTTGGGCACACGTTCGTCGCGCTCGACCCGGATGGTCACCGCTTGCGCGTGCTCGCCCCGGCGGCCTGATCGCGCTCCCCTATCCGCCGTTCCACAGGCTGATCGCAAAGCGCGTACCGACGATCAACATATAGGTGCCATAGCTACGCTCGAGCGTCTTCTTCGACATCGCGTGCGCGACCCTTACCCCGAGTGGCGCCGTCAGAAGACTCATCGGCATTACCAGCACCGCGCCGATCAGCGAGACGTAGCCAAGCGCCAACGGGAATTGCAGCGCCGCTACGTCCGGATAATGCGCTGCCGCCGGCCAGCCGGCATAGACATAGCCAATTGCGCCCGGAATGGAGACCAGCACCGCGATGGCGGATGAAGTCGCAACGCCCTGATGGATCGGCCGGCCGTAAAAGGTCATCAGCAGATTGGCAAATAGTCCGCCGCCGACCCCCATCAGGGTGGCCAGAAGACCGACGCCCAATCCAAAAATGCGCATCAGCGGTCCCTTCGGCAGATCGTCGCCGAATTTCCAGCTTTCGCGGGCCGCCAACAGCCGCACGGCGGCGAAGTAGGCCACCATCACGAACACGATCTTGAACAGCCGCTCCGGGGCATGGCGCGCGATCACGCTGCCGGCGAGCACGCCGATCAAAATGGGCAGCCACCACGCTCGCAGGATGTCCTTGTCGATGGCGCCGCGGGCGTGATGGGCGCGATAGGAGCTGATCGAGGTCGGAATGATGATGGCAAGCGAGGTGCCGACGCAAAGCGGCATCCGAATCTCAAGCGGCACACCGGCGAGACGAAAACACTCGTAAAACACCGGCACCAGAATGGCGCCGCCGCCGATTCCGAAGACCCCGGCGAGAAATCCGGACAGCGCGCCGACCGCGACCAGCAAAACCGCCAGTTCGAGAACTTCCGAGACGTTAAGTCCCGCAATCGCCATCCCTCATCCCGCCCTGTCGCCGTGTTCATGAATCGTGCTTCAGGTATACCAGCCATCACACGCTCTCAGCCTTATCACTCCCCGAATAACGCAAGGCTCATCTCAAGCGATGAACTGGCATTCGCAAACAGGGGGATTTCGTCATTGCACTGGCTGTTTCGACTTCGTAAATAGGAATCGTCTACCGC
>JGI12635J15846_10005683_pt1 | contig 10750 bp, 9 predicted proteins | sample BlaSpr_A8_OM2_M2_FD_15846 | JGI IMG/M metagenome (IMG submission 15846) | reverse complement strand
GGCCGTCATCGCCGGGCATGAACCGTGCGGCGTGGTGGTCGCGGTCGGCACCGCGGTCGGGCCCGCGGAAGCGCGCATCGGCCAGCGCGTCATGGTGCATCATTATCAGGGCTGCACCCAGTGCAACCATTGCCGCGCCGGATGGCAGCAGCTCTGCCAGGAGGTGCCGGTCAAGGTCTACGGCAACAATGCCCATGGTGGCCACGCGAACTATCTGAAGGTGCCCGCCAACACGCTGGTGCCGCTGCCCGACGAACTTTCATTTTCGGCCGGAGCGGCGATCGCCTGCGGTTCCGGTACCGCCTATAGCGCGCTGCGAAGGATGAATCTTTCCGGCAACGACACCATCGCGATTTTCGGCCAGGGGCCGGTGGGGCTGGCGGCCACGCAATATGCCAAGGCGATGGGCGCGAAAGTGATCGCGCTCGACATCAGTCCGCAGCGCTTGGAGCGCGCCAAGGAATTGGGCGCCGATCATGTGATCAATCCCGGCTCGAATGATCCGGTCGCCGCCATCAAGGACCTCACCCACGGCCGTTACGCCGATCTGACGCTCGACACTTCGAGCAATCCGGATGCGCGGGTGAATGCGATCCGCTCGACCAAAGTGTGGGGCACGATGTGCTTTGTCGGCGAAGGCGGCGAGGTCCATATCGACGTCAGCCCGCATCTGTTGCGCCGGCAATTGACGTTGGTCGCGTCGTGGACATTTTCAAATATCATTCAGGCCGACTGCGCGCGGTTCTCGGTCGAGCGCGGCATCGACGTCGATAAGCTGTTCACGCACCGCTGGAGCCTCGACCAGGCGGAGGAAGCCTATCAATTGTTCGACAGGCAGGTCGACGGCAAGGGCGTGTTCTTGATGTGAGGCACTACGTTCTTAATTTCCCGGTCAGTCCGCCACCACATGCTCCCGGTATTGCGGCAGGTCGTCGGTGATGGTGAACCAGGGCGCTTTGGAGCCAACGAAGATATGCTTGGTCGGGCGGATGGACGGGTCGTCGACAAGGGTTCCCATGGCGACGTGGACGTAGGCGCCGTCGCGCACGACCGAATAGAGCAGCGAGCCGCACAGCTTGCAGTGGGTGTTGTTGGCGGCTTCCTCGCCGAAGATCATGAGATTTTCCGCGCCCTGGGTGATGCGGAGCCGGTCGCGGGCGATGCCGGCGAACGGCTTGAAGGCCGAGCCGGTCGTCCGCCGACAGTTCGAGCAGTGGCAGTTCAAGGCGTAGACGAATTCGTCCGCCACCGCGTATTGGACCGCCCCGCAAAAGCACTTTCCGGTGAGCGAGCGGCTGGTTGTTTCTTTCGAATTCGTCACGGGGTTCTCCCTCGGGGGCTGGTGTCGAACGAACACTCTAAATGTCAGAGCAGGGTCATCCCGTGGTGTTATTTATGAGTTCATGGCTTAATTCAAACCAGCAAATCGTAGCTCTGAATTCCATGCAAGCAGGAGACCAATCCAATGAGTAACGACCGTTCCAGCGCCGAAGCCGTGGTGCAACACTATTTCGACGCGCTCTATGAGGGCGATGCCGACAAAATGGGTACGATCTTTCATCCCTCCGCCGACCTGCGCTGGGTGGAAAAGGGTGAGTTGAAAGTCCTTACCGTGCCCGATTGGCTCGGTTGGATAAGGAAGCGGCCCTCCGCCAAGGCCGAAGGCAAGCCGCGCGAGGACTTTATCGTCACCATCGACCGCTCCGATGAATCCACAGCCTTCATAAAAGTGCGCTGCCAATTGCCGCCGCGCTATTTTACCGACTATCTGGTGGCGATGAAGCTCAGCGATGGCTGGCAGATCGTCTCGAAATCGTACCGCTACGATTTGCGCGAATAAGAGGGGCGACGAGGATGGGGACGCACCTCTCTTGCGGCGTCCCCTCGTCATTGCCGGGCTTGACCCGGCAATCCATCTTGCTTCGAAAGAACCTCATGAAGAGTGATGGATGCGCGGGTCAAGCCCGCGCATGACGACCGAATAAATTGAACCGCTATCGCCCTCGACGCGCCACGGGATTGACGACGAAGCCGGTCTGGGCAAATTGGCCCGGCACAGGAATGGACACCGTGGAAGCCCAGTTCCAGATCTTTGTCATTTTGCTCGCGGTGCTGGCGGGCACCGCGCTGGTAGCGCGCCGGACCAATATCGCTCCCGCGATCCTGCTGCTGCTCGCCGGCGTCGCGCTCGCCTTCGTGCCCGGCATGCCGTCGCTGGAACTGCCGCCGGAACTGGTGCTGCTGGTGGTGCTGCCGCCGCTGATCTATTCGGCCAGCGTCGCCATGAGCTGGCGCGAATTCAGATATAATTTGCGCCCGATCATCCTGCTCTCGGTCGGCTGCGTGATTTTCACCGCGTTCGCCGTCGCCGCCGCGACGCATTATCTGATCGGACTGCCCTGGAGCATCGGCTTTCTGTTAGGCGCCATCGTCTCGCCGCCGGACGTGGTGGCGCCACTCGCGATCGCCAGAAAACTCGGATTGCCGCGCCGTATCCTGGTNGTGCTGGAGGGCGAGGGCCTCGCCAACGACGCTACCGCGCTTATTCTCTATCGCTTCGCCGTGATCGCGATTTCGACCGGCACNTTCTCGCTGACGACAGCTACCGGCACGTTCTTCGCCATCGTTATCGGCGAGGTCTTGTTCGGCGCGGCGGTGGGTTGGCTCTCCTTGCGCGCGCGGCATCGCGCGCGGGATCCGCAGATCGAGATCACGCTGTCGCTGATCACGCCCTACCTCGCCTATTGGGTGCCCGAGCATTTTGGTGGCTCCGGCGTGATTTCAACCGTCGCCTGCGGGCTCTATATGAGCTGGAACGGGCCGCTCTGGATCTCGTCGGCGACAAGATTGCAGGGCATCTTCTTCTGGAACCTCGTGATCTACCTGATCGAGGGCATGCTGTTCCTGCTGACGGGATTTCAGATGCGCTCGCTGTTCGAAAAGTCGAAAGCATTTCCGCTGGACGATATCCTTTTCGCAGCTGCGCTGGTCACAGTGATGATCATTGTCGCGCGTTTCGCCTGGGTCTTTCCCGCGACCTATCTGCCGCGGCTGATCAAAAGCGTCCGCGAACGCGATCCGCCACCGCCCTGGCAATGGTCGTTCGTGGTGGCCTTCACCGGCGTCCGCGGCGCCGTCTCGCTGGCGGCGGCGCTGGCGCTGCCGTTCGCATTGCCGGACGGCGAGAGTTTTCCCTACCGCGACCTGATCCTGTTTGTCGCGTTCGGCGTCATTTTCATCACTTTGGTGGGACTGGGACTTGGGCTACCGCCGGTGGTGCGCTGGCTCGGCGTAGCGCAAGCCGGCCGCGCCGAACATCTGGCCGAGCATGAAGCGGAACTCGCGGCGCGCCGCGAGGCGCTAGGAGCTGCGCTCAAATCGCTGGAAGCCATCACCGACGACCGCGAATTGTCCGACGAGGTGGTAAAGCTGCTGCGCGCGCGGCACGAAATCCGCGCCAACCAGTTGCCGGATTCGCTCGATCCCGACGCGCGCGAGATCTCGAAGACGGGGATGGAGCTGACGCGCGAACTGATCGCCGCGGAGCGCAAATTCATCCATGTGCTATTGCGCGACGGCAAGATCACCGACGAAGTCCGGCGGCGGATCGAGCGCGATCTCGATCTGGAGGAGGCAAGCCTTGCCAATCGGGATTTGCGGAAGGTGGCGTTGTGAAAGTGCCTCTTCCGTCATTGCGAGCGCAGCGACGCAATCCATCTACCGTCATCCCGAGAGGTGCGATGGATTGCTTCGCGGAGCCTGTCATCGGGCGGCGCTTTGCGCCGACCCGTTGGCTCGCAATGACGGGAAAGGAGTCGTCCCTGCGAAAGCAGGGACCCATAACCACCGACGTGAGTTGTTTAAGAAAGTCGTCTGTCAATCCCTTAATTGATGGGCCGCGGCGTATGGGTCCCTGCTTTCGCAGGGACGACAGGTTACTCCGCCGCCGCGATTCGCGGCCGACCGACATACCCCGTCGCATCGCCAAAACGTTCCGCCATCGCCGCGGGCAGGTCTTTTGCCTTGCTCGTCACGCAGGCGCCGGAGCGCACGGCGTAGCGGTCCTGATGCGCGAGATGCGCCGGCGCCAGTCCCTGCTGCAGCGCGCGGGCGCATTCCATCACCAGTTTGCGAAAATGCATGATGCCCAAATCAGTCGGGCCGAGATGCTCGCGGGTGCGGTCGGCGATCAGGCCCTGGCTGTCCTGCACAGCTGCGTCCTGTTCGGAGACGCCCTTGATACCGGTGTAGCTTTTTGTTTTTTGCAGCTTGCGATCGATCAGATAATCGTTCGACTTGTTACGCAGTGGGACATAATTCTCGTCGACATCCGAGATCACGCCGTTGCCGCTGTCATACGCCTCACGCTCGGCTTGCGTCAGCGGCCGCTCCGGATTCCAGGCATAGGTGTAGATCCAGCATTTGGTGTCGGTCACCGGCACAAAGCTCTGGCCGAAGATATTCTCGCCGGGCATCGCGCTCGGTGCATAGGAATGCACCGGCATCAGGAATTGCGCGATGCGCCAATAGATGTTGTCGCTGCCTGTGAGCCGGCCGCCCGCGATCGTGAGCCCCGCCTCATGCGGATTGATTTTTATTACCGGACGCGGGTCTTCCGCGATCCAGCGCATGTGATCGGTATTCATGCGCGCGAGTGGATTGATGAAGTGCCGCTTGATGTCGAGGATTTCGTTCTCTGCTTTCTCGAAGGAGAGATGCGCAAAGGTGAAATGCGCGGTGTCGATCGAGCCTTCCAGCGCCTGCACCCAGTTGCAGTCCTGCCATTTCTTGGAGACATAGCGGTATGAGGCGGGCACCAGCGCCATTTCGAGATCAGGCAATTCGGGGACTTCACCGGCCGGGCCCATATAGGCCCAGATCATGTCGCCCCATTCCCGCACCGGATAGGACTTTATGCGCATCAGGTCTTTGGCCTTGAGATCTGGATACGACGTCGGCATGTCGACGCAGCGGCCCTCGGTGTCGAATTTCCAGCCGTGATAGACGCAGCGGATGCCGCACTCTTCATTGCGGCCGAGCCAGAGATTGGCGCCGCGGTGCGGGCAATATTGATCGATCACGCCGATCACGCCGCGGGAGTCGCGGAACGCGAGCAGTTCCTCGCCCATCACCACGATCTTCTTCGGCGGCCCGTCGGATTCCGGCAATTCCTCCGACAGCAACACCGGCAGCCAGAAGCGGCGCAGCAACTCGCCCATCGGCGTCCCCGCGCCGCTCTCGGTCAGAAATTTATTGTCCTCTGCGCGGAGCATTTTGTTTCCTCCGAAATTTTGTTGTTGGTTTTCGCAGAGAATGACGCAGCCAAGATGCCGCGTCAACGCGTCTCACACCGGCCGCTCGCCCTTCACCGTCACCCGCGTGCCGGCGCGGGTGTGCGGCCAGTAGTCCCACAGCGCGCGGTGCTGGGCGCAGCGGTTGTCCCAGAACGCGATGGCGTTTTCGCTCCAGCGGAAGCGGCACTGGAACAGCGGATTTTCCGCGTGCTTGTAGAGATAGCTCAAGATCGCGCCGCTCTCGTCGCGCGGGATGCCGACGATGTGACGGGTAAAGCCGCTGTTGACATAGAGCGCCTTCTTGCCCGTCACCGGATGGGTGCGCACCACCGGATGTTCGGCGTGCGGATAAGACGGCCGGTCGGCGACGCCGTAATTGGCATAAAGCCCGCGATAGATCGGCTCGCCGTCATGCAGCGCAATGAGGCCGTCGAGATAGATCTTCATCCGATCCGACAGCGAATCATAGGCCGCGTACATGTTGGCGAACAACGTGTCGCCGCCGCTCGGCGGGCATTGCTTGATGTGAAGGATCGAGCCCATCGGCGGCTCGAGATCGCAGGACACGTCGGAATGCCAGCCCTCGCCGTTGACGCGTGGCGAATCCTTATCCGCATAGATCTTCATCAGCGCCGGATCGTCGCCCTCATGGGGGGCAGCGGGATGGATGTGCAATTCGCCGAATTTGCGGCCGAAGGCGAGATGCTCTTGTGGGCTGATGTGCTGGTCGCGAAAAAAGATCACGAGATTTTCGGCGAGCGCGCGATGGATCTCGTCCATCTGGCGGTTGGAGCGCGCGTCGTCGGAAACGAGCTTGCCGATATCGACGCCCGATATTTCCGCGCCGATGACCGGCGTGAGCTTTTCGACGCCGATGGTCTCAAAGGGCTCGCTCTCGTCGGCGGTATGCCGATAGCGCGGTCCTTGCTTGCTGGCCAGCGAGCTCATGGACGTCCTCCGATAGAATTTGATTGTCGCTATCGTAGCCCGGATGGAGCCAGGGGCAACCACAAAGGGCTGTGGTTATGGGCCCCCGCCTTCGCGGGGGCGACGATATGGCCTATTCCGCCGCCGTTGGCTTGACGCCAGTGCCGTAACGCTGCTCGATATAATCGATCACCAGCGCCTTGAAGTCGGCGGCAATCNTCGGTCCGCGGAGCGTGCGGAATTTCTGGCCGTCGACGAACACCGGCGCAGCAGGNGTTTCGCCGGTGCCGGGCAGCGAGATGCCNATATTGGCGTGCTTGGATTCGCCGGGGCCGTTGACGATGCAGCCCATGACCGCGACGTTGAGCGCCTCGACGCCGGGATATTGCGTCTTCCAGGAAGGCATCTCGTCGCGGATGAAATCCTGGATCGAGCGCGCCAGTTCCTGGAAGGTGGTCGAGGTGGTGCGGCCGCAGCCGGGGCATGCCGCGACCAACGGCACGAAGGTGCGGAAACCCATGGTCTGCAGCAGCTCCTGCGCGACCTGCACTTCCACGGTGCGATCGCCGCCGGGCTCAGGGGTGAGCGAAATCCGGATGGTGTCGCCGATGCCGTCCTGCAGCAGAATGCCGAGCGCAGCCGAAGAGGCCACGATGCCCTTCGAGCCCATGCCGGCCTCGGTGAGGCCAAGGTGGATCGCGTAATCCGAGCGCCGCGCCAGTTCCTGATAGACCGCGATCAGATCCTGCACGGCGGAGACTTTTGCCGAAAGAATGATGCGGTTCTTCGGCATGCCGAGTTCCTCGGCACGCTTGGCCGACAACATCGCCGACTGCACCATCGCTTCGCGCGTCACCGCCCGCGCATCGAGCGGATCGGCCGACTTGGCGTTGTCTTCCATCAGTTTGGTGAGCAGTTCCTGGTCGAGCGAACCCCAATTGGCGCCGATGCGCACCGGCTTGTCGTTCTTGTTCGCGATCTCGATGATGTCGGCAAATTGCGTGTCGCGCTTGTTCTTGAAACCGACATTGCCCGGGTTGATGCGGTATTTGTCGAGCGCTTCCGCGCAGGCCGGGTATTCGGCGAGCAGTTTGTGGCCGATGTAATGGAAGTCGCCGATCAGGGGCGTGGTGATGCCGCGCTTGCGTAAGGCATCGCGGATATGGGGAACGGCGGCCGCCGCCTCGTCGCGATCGACCGTGATCCGCACCAGTTCGGAGCCGGCGCGCGAGAGCGCTGCGACCTGCGCCACGGTGCCCGCGATATCGGCGGTGTCGGTGTTGGTCATCGACTGCACCACGATCGGCGCACCGCCGCCGACGGCGACGTTTCCGACCATGACCTGGGTGGTTGTGCGCCGGGCGCTGGGGCCGGCAACGTCGTCTTGCGGTGGCTTGATGGGCTTGTTCATGGGGGTCTCAAATATCAGGTTTTGGTGACAGTCAGCAATGGATCAGTGGGAACCGGGACCACCGGGGACGGGCGATTTACCAGGTAAAGCCCGGATATCACGAGCAGTGCGGCGGCACCGAACACGGGCGTCAGGGTATCATGGAGGATGAAATAGCTAGCCACGACGCCAAACAAAGGGGTGATGAAGGTAAAAGCCGACAATTTGCTGGCCGAATAGCGCTGTACCAGCGTGAACCACAGCAAAAAGGTCAATCCGACCACCCAAACGGCCTGATAGACCATCAGCGACAGCGCCAAGGGTCCGGGAACCCGGGTCAGGGTTTCGCCGGAAAGCCACGCCGCCAAGCCGAGGATCGGGATCGACATCGCAACCTGGTATCCCAGCGCCTTTTCGGGGGGTGCCTTGCGCAGCGCCGTCCCTTTCGCAATCAGCGTGGTCGCCGCCCACATCGCCGCGCCGCCGACAATCAACAGGTCGCCCAACAGCACGTTGGCATCGACATCGGCCTGCGGCACGCCGATCGCGAGCGCGACCCCGGCAAAGCTTAAGCCCAGCCCGCCCCATTGCGCGGCGCGCAGCCGTTCGCCGAGAAACCGATAAGAGCCGAGCGCCACGAAAAACGGCGCGGTATAGAGAAACACCACCGCGCGCGACGCCGAGGTCAATTGCAGGCCGCGAAAGATCATCACGAATTCGACACCGAACAGCAGCCCCGCGAACAGGCCCGCGCCAAGCGTGCCGTCGCGGACAAAAACCTTCGCCCCGCGCAGCCGGGCGATCAACAGCAGCACCGGCAGCGCGCCAATGGAGCGGATCATCGCCTGCAGCATCGGCGGAATGTCAGGGAGAGCAAGCTTGACCGCGATCTGGTTGAAACCCCAGCTCAGGCAGAGCATCAGCATCAGCGCGATGGCGCCCGGGCTGAGCGGACGCCCGGCCGAACTGATCCGCATTTCCTTTGACGACATGAACCCTCGTAGCCGGCTTAACGCCCTGTTGTTATCTCTGGCAATGGGAACAGGTGCCTGTGATCTCCACCACAGATAATTTCGGCGCGAAGCCCGTTGCACGGGCCGCGGCGTTGAGGCTTTGCGCCACCGGCGCGGCCGGAATTTCGCCGACCGAACCACAGCCGTCGCAGATCAGAAACGCCACCATGGCCGCTCTATCATGATCGTGCGCGCAGGCAAGGTAGGCGTTGCGGCTTTCGATGCGGTGAACGAGGCCATTTTCCATCAGAAAATCCAGCGCGCGGTATACCGTGATCGGGGCCGGCCGCGGCATCGATTTCGCAAGCTCGTCGATCACTTCATAGGCGCCGAGCGGACGGTGGCTGGACAGCAGCGCCTGCAACACCTGGCGGCGGATCGGCGTGAATTTCTGCGCCCGCAGCTTGCAGACCCGCTCGGCATGATCGAGCGCGTCCGCGGTGCAGCGGCCGTGATCGTGGTCAGGCGCGGGAAAAGTCTCTTTTGTCAGCGTCATGGCGGTCATGATGTAACGCGGCTGTTACCTTACGTCTAATCTGGAATAGGACACCGCGGCGCAGCATTCTACCACGACCCCCCCCTGATTCCGCCCGACAGGCGCGCAACTTCCCGGATCAAGCCATGTGCTCTTAGCGGGTCAGCCCTCCATTAACCTGCCATGTAGAATTCATAAGCTAGCTTATTATATCGCAAGCTTATGGAGGCCGACCCCGCATGACCCGCGGTTCCGTGGATATGAACTTCTTGTTTTCGCTCGGCGAATTGCAGCGGCTGGTGCGCGCCTATGCCGACAAGCAAGCGGCGCGCTACGGCATCACCCGCGCGCAATGGGCGGTGCTGGCGAAAGTGGAACGCAGCGAGGGCATGAAGCAGACGGAGCTCGCGGAACTGATGGAGATGCAGCCGATCACGCTGACGCGGCTGATCGACAAGCTCTGCGACAATGGCTGGATCGAACGGCGCGGCGACGACAGCGACCGCCGCGTCAACCGGCTCTATCTGCGCAAGGCGGCGCGACCGCTGCTCGGCAAATTGAGCGGGCTGCGTTCTGAACTGACGGCGACCGCGCTCGAAGGCATCAATCCCGCTGACGCCCACCGCCTGCTCGCCCAACTGGAGGCCATCAAGGAAAACGTGCGCAACGCAATACAGAATACGGCGGACGAACCGCCGAAGAAAGAACCGCGCTATGGCTGATCCGGTCCTCAAATTTCCGCCGGAGCAGAAGGGCAATTCGGCAACGCCGCGGACCAAACTTGCCGCCGAGCCGCGCCGCCGTTTGATGGCCGGCATGCGGCGTTACCGCCGCGTGCTGTTGCTCGTGGTATTGCCGGTTATCGCTGTCATCGCCGGGCTCGTCTTCTATCTCAATGGCGGCCGCTATGTGACCACCGATGACGCCTATGTCGGCGCGCAAAAGGTCCTGATCACGCCCGACATCTCCGGCAAGATCGAAAAGGTCGTGGTGAAGGAAGGCCAGCAGGTCAACGAAGGTGACGTGCTGTTCGAGATCGATCCGGTTCCGTTTCGGCTAGCCGCGGCGCAGGCCAAGGCGACGTTGGACCAGGCCCACAGCACCTACGACAATCTGAAGGCCAACGTAAAGATCTACGGCGATATGCTCGATCTGGCGCAACAGGGCGTCGACCTGAAGCGGCGCGACGTCGATCGCAAGACCGCGCTCGTCAAGAGCAATTTCGGCTCGCAGCTCGACCTCGACAATGCGGCGAACGCCATGGTCACCGCGAGCGCGCAAGCCGAATTCCTCAAGCAGCAGCTTTCCTCCTCCAAAACCCAATTGCTCGGCAATCCGGATTTACCGCTCGAGCAATTTCCGCCTTACGCCCAGGCCAAGGCGGCGCTCGAGCAGGCCGAGCGCAATCTCGATCACACCGTGATGCGCGCGCCGATGGCGGGCATCGCGACCCAGGTCGAGCAAATTCAGCTCGGCCGCTTCGTCGCCGCCGGAACGCCGGTGTTCTCCGTCATCGACACTTCGAAGCCGTGGGTCGATGCCAATCCGAAGGAATCCGACTTCACCTATGTCGCGGTCGGGCAGCCGGTCACCATTGACGTCGATGCGTTCCCGAATCACGTCTTCAAGGGCAGCATCGGCTCGCTCTCCC
>JGI12635J15846_10005680_pt1 | contig 10752 bp, 7 predicted proteins | sample BlaSpr_A8_OM2_M2_FD_15846 | JGI IMG/M metagenome (IMG submission 15846) | reverse complement strand
GCGACCGCGCCCTGGCCAGAACAGGCAGCCGCGCGCGCGTTGAGTTGCTATGACCGGATAGATTCCGCAGCGAATCGCCGACCGAACGTATTTTGCAGTAGAAGCTGCAAAGCATTCCGACGAATCCGTAGGGGCACGGCATGCCGTGCCCGCTGTAGCAGCGCCGCCGCGTTCTATCGCGCGGATGGCGACCCACCCGCCCATTCTGATCCGCCGATCCAAGAGCAAAATGAAGCGATCATCGCAGCAATTTACCATTGTGTTACAGTCTCTTCGCAATAATGGACGATCAAAACATCTCCGGGCCGATAAACGCCCCTACGCCACAGCCACCTGCCGCCGATCAACTCACAGAAATCGAAAAGCAAATGACCGGCTTTGAACGGGCGACGCTGCGTGGGACCAAAGCTGCCGTCTTTATGTCTTTTCTCGCTGCTGGTTTCGTTTGTCTTCAATGGATTGAAATGCGCAACGGTGCCACGGATACACATACGCTCGCGGTAGCGGCCAAAACGCAAGCTGAAAAAATGTCCAGCATGTCCGATGCCGCCGAAAAAATAAGAGACGCTTCACAGAATTTGGTCGCCGAGACCAAGAAGACAGCCGACAGTTCCCAGAAGGCGATTCAGGAGAGCAACAGGCAAAGCCAGGCTTCGTTGGACGCCACAATTGCCAATGGCAGGCTCGAACAAAGGGCATGGGTCGCAGAACTTGCTATGCAGATGGATGGGCCCGAGGTTGCAATCGGAAACGCCGCAAAGTATACGGCATAGAACCGCTCGTCCACCGACTGCAACCCAATCGATTCCCCGATCCGTGTCTCGGTCAGAAACACGTGCTGGTGCTTCCAGGAAAACACACCGCGCGGTCCTACGCGCCGCACGCTGCCGTATTCCGGCTCCGGCACGCGCGCCGGATATGCACGCGCCGAAGGCGTGTACACCGCACTGGGAGTTTCCAGTCCCAGCGCTTCGTGCGCACGCTCTTCATTGTACTCGCGGCGAAAACGATCAAAGGCCCGCTGCTGCGCGCGCCGGTTGGCCGCCGGCGGCGCAGCCGTTTCCTGTTTCAGAGTGCGATGCATGCGCTCGTGCCGCCCGTTCTGTTCCGGATGCCCCGCCGCAATGCGCTCCGGCACAATCCTCAGCTTCATCCACCACACCGCCAGGCGCGAAAGCCCCGCCACCGCGCGTGATGCAAATGGCGCGCCGTTATTGGTGCGAATCGCTTCCGGCAGGCCGCATTCGCGAAACGCCGATTCGAAAATCGCCCGCACTTGCTCGCCGTTGGTCTTGCGCACTTGCTGGCAACGCCACAGCTAGCGGCTGCAGGCATCGGTGATCGTCCATGGGTCGATGCGCTGCCCATCTCCGGTCTGAAACCAGCCTTTGAAATCCGCGCACCACACGCGGTTCGGCGCATCGGCGCCCGCAAACGGTTGTGTGTAAGGCGGTGCGCGCCGCCGCTTCTTGCGCGCCACCACCAACCCTTCGCGCGCCAGCAACGCGCCGATCGTGCTGCTCGCTGGCCACACGCGCTGCGGTTCCTCTCGTTCCAACACGCGCTTTAACTTGCGCGGCCCCCAACTCATGTGCCCTCGCCGCAACTCCCGCACAGCCGCCGCGATTTCTTCCGGCGTTTCATGGGGATGTTGATGCGCAGCACGGCCCCGATCCTGCAACGCCTCCAGCCCTCCCTGCCGGTAGCGCCGCAGCCAGTAATAGCCGGTCTCGCGCGCGATGTTATAGATCGCACACAACTCCGTCGTGCTGTGCAATCCGCTTTCCTGCTCCCACACAAACCGCATCCTCTCGTTCACCACACTGCTCGCTTTCCAGGGCATGCCGCTCTTGTACACGCCCCAGCGACCGCAGTGTCAGGAATGCGCCCGGTTCAATCTGTCAGCCATCTCCCCGGGCTAAACCATAACTTAGCCCAGCGCGGAAGGGGTGGGAAACATCGCTGAGAATATCCGGAGCGCCGTAGGCGCGACACAAGCCTCACACGTACCCACGGCCGCATCGCTTCGAAGTTCGCATCCCGTGATCTGTCGCACCGAAGGTACCCGAAACACCTTTGCGACCTATCCCAACTTGTGGGTCCTCCGATGACGCAGTCCAGGCGCGGCATGCCGTGCCCGCTCCGCCATCCTAACGACGCGTCAAACGCTTTTCGGAGAATTCAGCGAAAAAAAGTGGGGCACACGAAAATCCACTACTTCATCGACGAGACCACGTCGCCAGGAATTAGGCCGACGAGGCATTCGTGGGTGATATTGGAGCACGTGAGCCAGGCCCGTCGGAGCAATGTAACGGAAGTGGAATCCGGAAAAGTATCCGGGAAACGTACGGCGCGAATATCGCTGAAGGTTTCTTTCAGCTCGTCACCACCTCTTATAAGCTGCACGTCCGCCACGGTAGGCCCAGGCTTCAGGAGTATCCACACCTCCCCGTTGTCGTCGATCCTGTGTGAGTTCTTGAATTTTATTCCCTCACCACCCTCGCGTTTCAGTTTTACAGCGCCGATTTTGGCATCCAGATCGGTACCTGGCGGAAGCAGCGCGGTCAGGCGAGGACGTGTTTCGGGCATGGCGTAAAGCTTCCCGAGCGTAATCTCATACTGGACGATGGCGTCCGTTTTGCGCCCTTCTTTTTCGTAAATCTGCCCCAGATGGTCGCCAATCTCAGTGAACTCACACAGTCTCCACGCGGCAGCGATGTATTTCTCGGCTTGTGGCATGTCGGCCGCCTGGAATTTAACCCAGCCAAGCGTGTCCCAATACGCGGCGAGGCTGCACATGCGACCGGTGTCAGCTGCGGAAAGCGAACTTAAATCGATTGTGTTGGTATCGGCGGAGACCTTAGCTATCGCGGCCTGCACGAGAGTTTCCGCGCGATCAAGGTGCACATTCATTTCCGCCATCTCGTATGCAACGCCGTTCTGCATCGAGGGGACCGGAGAAAGTTCTAGCGCCCGATCCAGGGATTTCATTGCTTTTTCCGGCTCGTTCGCCTTCGCGTACGCGTGGCCCAGATTCGATTCGGTGTCGGCGTCGTTGGGCGAGGCCTGAGCGGCGATCTCAAATTCCGCCGCTGCTTTCTCGTACTCTTTCGTCCGCAGATACAGGCGCCCCAGATTCGGGTGCACAAAACGGTCTTGGGGATTGATCTCGAGCTGTTTCTTGAAGGCCACGGTCGCTTCATCGAATTTTTGCTGGCGCATCAAAGCCAGCCCCAAATTATTGAAGGCGTACGGGTCTTCCGGATTGACCTCTGTTGCCTTGCGCAACGCGACAACGGCTTGCGGCAACTCATTCAACGACATGTATGCGCGTCCCAGATCGTTGAACGCTGAGCTGTTGTGAGGGTCGCGAGCCGTGGAAGTTTCCAGCAATTCCACCGCCGCGTGGTAGTTCCCCTCTTTCATCGCCTTCAGGCCCGATGTGTACAACTGGCGCGCTGCCTCTTCATCCGTAGGCGACGAAGAATCCGCGGAAGACGATGCAACAGAACTCGCAGCGCTCGTGGCTGGCGTGCTACTCTGCATGCTCTTCATGAAATTACTAAGCTTTTCCAGCACGTCGTCACGAAACTGCGTGTACTGCGACAGTTGCTTCGCCGGGATTTCCGCCGCTCGAATATTCAGGTCCAGGTCTATGGAAATGACGTGGCCCTCCACAGTTCCACTGGCGTTGAAGTTTGCAAAATCCGTAGTGACGTGCGCCGGCTGAATTCTGGGGAACTCCTTCGCGTCGGGCACGTCCACTTTTACTTTAAACACCATTTCTTTTGGTCCGTACAACGACAGCGGTCCGGGAGGCGACGGTGGTTCCGGAAGAAACAGCTTCAATGCCTCGCCCGCCTCAGACTTGCTGAACTTGGAGGAAGCGGAGGTAGAGGCCGTCGAGGTCTCGGGCAGCTCCCCGTTTATATGAACCCCCACACGGAAGGGCTTCGTGGTGTCAAAGGGATCTCCCGTTTTCAGGCCAGTGAAGGTGACACTGCTGTCCGGCGAAGACTGTTTCGCGCCCGCGGTCATCACCTCAGCGAGTTTGCTCGGCGATGCGCTGAGCATTGCCGATCTCGCCACAAGCTCAAGATCTCCACGCATTTCAAACGCGATCTGCACATCAACATTTCGTTTGGTCACGGTGCCCTCAACATCAAGGCGGTAATATTTCGAGAATGGCAGGTCGGCCGGAGTTCTGCGCAATTTCGCCCCTTGCCCCGACAGAATAACCAACGCATCCTTGCCGCGGAGTTGTGGCAGTAGATATTGAAAGGGCGCCACCTGCGCGGTCGAGTCGAGCCAGATATCTTTGTCCCCGATCGCTACGAATGAAATGGCGTGATCGAATTGGGACGGCGCCGGAACGTCCGGATCAAGATCGAATTTACTGTTGATCAAGGCCGTCGAACTGTGAATCCCTTCCGCGTCGAGCAAAGCGTCCAGTAGTGTTGCTTTGTCCTTGCAATCGCCGTAACGGTTGGTCAAAACTTCCGCAGCGTAGTGCGGCTGATAGCGGCCCACCCCAAACGAGAGACTGACATAACGGATGTTGCGCGCGACCCACTGATACAACGCTTGGGCCTTCGCAAGGTCCGTCGTCGCATCCTTGGTGATCTCGTCGGCCTGCGCTTTCACTTCCGCGGACGGCACGCGACGGTCGCGTTCCAGTTGCGAATACCATGAGCCTATCTGCGCCCAGTTTTCGAACGTGCTGAATGAAACTTTGCGGTAAGGCACAGGCTGTATGCCCCGCAGCAGCGCCGCCGGGTCGAAGCCTTTCGTACTTGCGAATCCCGGAAGGGGAGTTTCTGCTCCGTGCTCGGTGGTAGTCTTCCAGATGTAAATCTGGCGATCACCCTCCGCGTGGGAAACCGGCGTTACGTCTGGCGGGCTCTTCATCTTAAGTAACCGGGTCCGCGGGACATTCAGTTCAACCTGCTCGTCAAGGCACGGAGCATCGTTGATGAATCTCCAAGTCTGCCAGAATTGCCCGGGCGTCAACGGCTTCACGGTGGTCGTGATGACGTCGTACTCCACCGTATCCCCAATGGAAAGTCCCGCAACGCTTACGTGTTTTTGCCGCGCATCGCTGTACATCGGTGCCTGCAGCGCCACCGGCGCGCTCAAATCCTGCACCGCGTCCGTCCCGGTCATTACCGTTCGACCGTCGGGTTTCGTCACTTGGATCCGAACGATATCCAGCCGCTCGTTCGCGCTGTTGTAATCGAAGACCAGCTGGCCGATTTTCTCGATTCCCATCCCCGACTGTACTTTGACCCGTGCTTTGATTTCGAGCGTGCCGGTGCCGTCGTTTTCATACCGCATTGCTCCGCGCACTTGCTCATAAACGTACGGCTCCTGCGAAATGTCAAACACCTTAGCCTCTTGGCCGTGGGCCGGCACTCCCGAAGTTGCCGATGGGGAAGACGGCGGGGGCTGCGCTTTGTCCGTGGCTGCTTGCGGCGGAGTACCACCCAGTTCGAAAACAACCGTGACGGTGGTGTCTACTTCGACCGCCTCGCCGCCGAGCAGAGTCGGCTTGTAAACCCATTGGCGAACCGCGTCCCTGGCGGATTTCATTAGTATCGGCGGCCCGGATATGTATTCAACCTGCTTCACCGAACCGTCTTTGGCGATGACGCAATGGAGCACAACGGTGCCGCTGATGTGCGCTGCCTTGGCTATAAGCGGATAGCTCGGCGTGACTTGATGGGTCAGGCCCACCGCCGCGACCTCCTGACCGACACGAATTCTTTGCGGCGTCACGGCAGGCGCTTGCGATCCTTGCTCTTGTTTCGCAGGGCTAGCGGGTTGCGCTGCATCAGTCGGCAAAGTTGACGGAGCTCCGGAATCCTGGGCTCGTGCGCCGGCGGCGGCCGCGAATATCACCAGTGCGATTCCTCCTGCCGTCCGTTTCCACATGGCCATTTGTAGCCCCTTGGGTTACACCACAACCCGACCAAATCCAGATATGCGGATTATCGCACGTGCCGGTATATCAAATCCGGTGCGGAAAGCGCACTCATTTCTAGGGAGCAGCGTTACTCGTCGGTTTGTGCTTGAGTTACCTTGACGACTGTGTTATCATCAGTCGTGCGCTAATTTCGTCACCACAAGGGGGCTACATGGTCCACGCTGCTCGCGCTTCAACCGCCAGCGCGCCAGCCCCGCTCCCCACCCGCCATTTTCTAATCCCGCGAAGCGGGAGTAAAAGCGCCCGCAACTCCCCTGAAAACGATGCGTTGAATTTTTCTAATCGGCTCAAAACGGCGAATTGCAGCGCGCGTTTTTCACGCGTTTTGCGCTCCCGGATTCACCACTCACCAGTCACGCATCACGTTTCGCGGTTCACCACTCACCAATCACGCATTTCTAATCGCTAGTCGCCAAATATTAAAAATCGCGCTAACGCCCTCACAACAAACGAGAAAACATTTTCTAATCGCTGGTTTTTCGGTCATTTCCGCGCCTGCCCGCCGGGCGATCCCGCGCCGCACCTCACTCATCACTGCCTCACCTCATTTCTATTCCGTACAAATAAACCTAACAAAATCAACATTCTGTTGAGCGCACCAATGAAAACAAAGGAGAAGCGATTTTCTATTCAATACGAATTTGCCATTCGCGGAACGGCCTGCCTGCCGCAGGCAAGCCTGCCCATGCCACTCGCGCCGCGTCACTCATCACCACTCACCTCACTCATCACTAATCACTCGTCGCTCATCACTGCCTCACCTCACCGCTGCGCATCCACCGCCGGCGCGGACGGCGGCACCACCGGATGGTGCCCCAGCTCGTTCCCCGTAATAATCGCATTGCGAATCTGCGCGAAAATATCCGTCAAAGTATTCGGCGTGTGCGGAATCAAAATCGTATTCGTATGGTCGTTCGCCGCCACTTCCTTTAACGTATCGAAGTACTGCGTCATCAGCACCAGCTGCATCACATCCTGCGGCGTCGAACCCGGCACCGTCTTGGCGAAATCCTCCACCGAATCCTTCAGCCCCGCGATAATCGCCTTGCGCTGGTTCGCGATCCCCTCGCCCTGCAGCCGTTTCGATTCCGCCTCCGCCTCGGCCTGCTTTACCAGCAGCAATTTATTGGTTTCCGCGCGAGACACCGTCGCCTCCCGCTCCCGCTGCGCCGCATTGATATCATTCATCGCCGCCTTCACCTTCTGGTCCGGCACAATGTCCGAAATCAAAACTTTCACGATCGAGTACCCGTACTCCTTCATCGAAGCGTCCAGGTTGTCGCGCAAATCTCCCGCAATGTCCGCCTGATTCAAAAATGTATCGTCCAATTTCATTTTCGGCACGTGCCCCAGCACCACGTTGTACACCATGGATTCGATCTGCTTCACCGGGTCCGACAATTTATAAAACGCCGACTCCACCGAGTCCGGAATCACCTTGTACTGGATCGAAACCGGAATCTGCACGAACACGTTGTCCTGCGTCTTCGTCTCCACCTGCACCTCAAACTGCTGCACCTTCATGCTCATGCGCTGCACCACCGTCTCCAAAAACGGCGTCTTCCAATTCAATCCGGGCCCAGCGACGCGCGCAAATTTCCCCAGCCGCTGCACAATCGCCACCTGTGCCGTCTGCACCGTGAAAAACGACCCCAGGAAAATACTCAGTACAAAAAACGCCACCACCACCAGCAGCAACATAAAAAATGTCTCCACGCGCCATCTCCTTTTTCACTCGCCGCCGAACGCAATTTCATTGCGGCAGGCGCCGAACGTTACCACAAGCGCATCGTAACCGCCGTGCGAATCTCACGGCCGCATCCCTGGATTTTCCGTGATCGGCAAATTAATCTCCCGCACCGGACGGTCCATCTCATCCGGCGCGGCAGGCAGATCCAATCCATCGGTCAGCAGCAACCCCTGCAACGCCGCCGCATTGATCCACACATTCTCCAAAGTATTGATGTAGCTGGTCTCGAGCTGCACCAGAGTCCGCTGCGCAATCAGGACCTGCGGATAAGCCGCCGCTCCCTCATGATATTTCCGCAGATAAAGTTCATAAGCCTTCCGCGCGTTTGGCAAAGTTCTGCTCTTATAACGCTCCGCGATCGCCCGCGAACCAACATAATTCTGCACAATCGGCGCCGCCATCTGCCGCAGCACCAGCCCCACGCGCTGCACCTCCAGCTTCGCGCGCTCGCGGTCCGCATCCGCCGCCGCAATATTTCCCTGGTTGCGATTGAAAATCGGCAGGTTCACCCCCACCTCGGCAAACGCTTCCGCGCCTGCAGCTCTCGGTGGCACCGCCCCGTTAAGCTGCTCGAAACTGTATGAATAACCGCCGCGCAAAAATAAATCCGGTATCGCCTCATGCTCCGCCCGCACGCTTTCCGCCTCCGCCCGCGTCACTCCCAACTGCGCGATCTTCACCGCCGGACTATCCCGCAAAATCGTCTGCAAAACCTGCCCCGCATCCACATCCGGCAACTTTTCCAGATCGCCCTGCAAATGCGCTAGCGCCAAATCCGGCTTGCCCACCACCGCTGCCAGCACGCTCCAAGCTCGCTGCTGCTCCTGCTCTTCCGTCACGACTGCCAATTCATCCTGATCCGCCTCCACGTCCGCTTCCAACACGTCCGGCTCGTCCGCCTGCCCCACATTAAAAAGCTGCCGCGTAGTTTCTGCCGCGTCCTTCGCGATATCGCGCAGCCTCCCGCGCGTCTCCACCATCGCCTGCATCGCCAGCGATTGGTAAAACGCGATCCGCACGCCATTCTCCACACGCAAACGCTGCTCATCCGCTTCCGCCACCGCCTGCTTGCCCTGCGCGTCGAAGATCTTCCTGTCGAGACCCAACTTGCCGCCCAAGATCACGTTCTGCTGTACGAACACTCCCTGCTCGCCTCCACCATACGATCCGCCGCGAATCTCATCGCCGCTGTAGCCGATCGTCGGATTCGGCCACAGTCCGGCCTGCCGCGACCGCCCCGCCGCCGCACGCACTCCAGCCTTTGCCTGCGCGAGAGTCGGATTATTGGCGAGTGCCATCTGCTGCAATTGTTCCAGCGTCAACCCACCTGCAACGTCAGTCGTGGCCGTCTCCTGCGCAAAAGCATCCTTCGCAGTTCGCGGCCGCGCAGGTTCTTGTCGCGCAGATTGTTGTGCAGGTCCGGCAGCGGGAACATCCTGCGCCGCCACCATCGCTGGCAACAACGCGCCCACAAAAGTAATCTGCAACAAATTCCAAAATGTCTGGAGTCTCATCACCAGTCTCCCGTTTTCCGCGCTCATCAAACTCAATCGCTAGCGCTTCTCGCTCGAACCGTTCATCCCAGGCATCGTTGCCGAACCATTCTTCCGCCGCTCTTCGCGCAATCTCTCAATCTCGTCATAGCGCTCCGGCGGCAGGACGCGAATCAATGTCATCATCCCTTGCATGTACCCGCTCCATCCCGGACGCAGCCCGTGCGTTTCCGGCTTCTCCACCATCGCGTCCATCGCCATCGCCGGGCTTTCCATGAACGCGTCCTGCGGAAATCCCGGTACCGAATTCGCATCCTTACTAACGTCCGCTTGCCCCATCTGCATCCCGCCCATCCCTGGCGCGGCCTGCTGCGAAGGAGGCGACTGCGCCGACGACCGCGGCATCATTGCGCCGTTTGTAGTCGGCTGCGTCAGTGCCGATCCAACACCCATGCCCCGCCCCATGCTCGGTCCATTTTCCGCCGCCGTCGCCGCACCTTCGCTCACCATGCCCATGCCTTGCTCCATCCCCGCGCCTGCCGGCATTCCCGCGCGCCGCGTCATCGGCCCCGCCATTGACGACATCTGGTTCATCATGTGGTGTGGCATATGGCAATGAATCATCCAGTCGCCCGGATTCGTCGCGACAAATTCCACATTCCGCGATTGCGCCACCCCCACCAGCACCGTATTGTTCGGCCCCCAAGTAGCACGGGGCTGGCGGCCTCCTTCCGTCCCAGTAATCACAAACTGGTGCCCGTGCATGTGAACGGGATGATGGTCCATTCCTAAATTAATGAAGCGCAGCCGCACCCGATCGCCCCGCCGCACGATTAACGGAGTATTGGCCGGCCCCGATTTTCCGTTCAGCGTCAGCCAGTTGAACTCCATGCTCATCGAATTCGGCGTGGGATTATTCGGCAGCACCGCGTACTCCTGCAAAATAATCGCGAAATCTTTTTCCGCCGGAGGATCGTAGGCTTCCGCCGGATGCATGATGAACGCGCCAATCATCCCCATCATCTCCTGCATGGCCATGTGCGAGTGATAAAACAAAGTTCCTTCTTGCTGCAGCGTGAATTCGTAAACGTACCGCCCGCCCGGTGAAATCGCGTCTTGCGAAAGCCCAGGCCCGCCGTCCATCCCAAACGGAATGTCGAACCCGTGCCAGTGCATTGAAGTCGGCTCCGGCAAATGATTGTCCACAATGATCCGCACGCGCTCGCCCTGCCGCGCTTGAATCGTGGGCCCCGGCGCGCCGCCGTTGTATCCCCACAAATTCAAAATTTTCCCTGGGAAAATTTCCTGCTGCACCGGCTCTGCCACCAGATGAAACACTTTTACGTCGCCGTCCATCTCAAACGCCAAATCCGGCACGTCCGGCGTAACCACCGCGCGAAATCCTCCGCCACCGCCAGCCAGCGGGTGATGTTCTTCGCCCAGCGGGCGCGCCTGTGCCTCTGCCAAATCCCCAGCAGCCAGCGCCCCAGCTCCCATCGCCATCGCCCCCTGCAAAAAATCCCTGC
>JGI12635J15846_10005678_pt1 | contig 10753 bp, 9 predicted proteins | sample BlaSpr_A8_OM2_M2_FD_15846 | JGI IMG/M metagenome (IMG submission 15846) | reverse complement strand
TGCCTGCCGCAGGTAGGAGCGGAGCAGTTTACCCCCCGTGGCGGGTTTACACCTCCGACCGGCGGCCACCAATTCATCATGAAGTAGAACCAGTCATCTCCGCGTCAGCATCACCTCCACCGCTGCGGCGCTGGCAATCACGGATAAATCCCTAAACACGCGCGCGGTATATGGCGTTCCACTCCCGGCTTGGCGCAAAACCGCGGGCAAATTTATTCTTAACTTGCGATAGATTGTGCGCATTTGTTGAACCGAAGGTTGTCTGCCAGGCCGTCGAAACATATTCCCAAGTTCTCTGAACACCCCTTCAATCGTTCCGTCATGAATGAATGGATCTGTACCATTCAAATCGCTAAGCGATTTCGCCAATCTGTAACTCTGGGACTCACAGACAAACCACCCACGTGTTCTACTCTTCGCAGCTTTTTCAAACGCCACTGACAGCCCCAACTCGAAAGGCATATTAAATCTGGATGTTCGCGGAGCACCGGGATCGATTTCCACTCTGGAAAGATCATGGATCGAATATTCGCAGCGCCGAATTAGGTCCAGGATCCGGTCTAACCGCCGAACACTCGTGGTAATTTCCAACGTGGCTCGCGGAACCAGCCCAAACGCGCTGATCCCCGAAATGAAGCCAAGGAAAAGTCTTTCAAATTTCTCGTCGTAAGGTATGTTCAGGAAAACTTCAGGCGAGGGCTTTTGCACTCTTGCCACGAGCGCGCCTCTTGCGCGGTGCAGACGTTCTGCGCTTGTTTGCGCTGGTTTTGCTTTTCGTCCCCGAAACCTTGCATCCGTTTTTTGCGAAATCTAAAGCCCAGCCGTTCTTCTTCGGCCCTGAAAGCCAGCCACTCGAACGCAGACGCAGCAGTTCTTTCAAACGTTTATCTGATACTCCCAAAATCCTGTCTTTAGGCGGCGGGAAATTGACCCGTGATGGTTACTCTCATCCAAACCTCTCAATTCAATATTACATCGCAGCGGCCTTAGTTTCTACCGCCGTTCCCACAAGACACGCTAGGCGCCCATGTTCGCAGTTTGAACCTGGGTCTTTTGATACAACCCACCGCTCAACACGTAATGGCAGGCCCGTCTTTTCCGGAGTTTTCTCCCCACAGTCTTTCCCGGCCGCGCCGCACCCATCCACGAATGTCACGTACGTGGAAACCTCGCTTTGACGCCACTGCGTCGCGCACCGTACACTGCGCTTATGCCTCCGACGTTCAGCTCACGCCGCTACAACTTCGATTGGCGCGGATTCATCACCCCCGGCGTCAAGCTGATCGTATTGATTTGCTCCGGCGTTTTTGTGGTGCAAACCCTGGCGGACCTTCTGCTCGGCCGCATGCGCGCTTACCACCTGATCGATCTAACCCTGGGATTGAGTGCGTATGCGGTGGTGCATGGCCTGCGCATCTGGCAACCCTTCACCTACATCTTTCTGCACGGCGGCCCGTTTCATCTCCTGATCAACATGCTGATGCTGTGGATGTTTGGTCGCGAATTGGAACAGGTGTGGGGCAAACGCCGCTTCCTCAATTATTTCTTCTTGTGCGGCGTGGGCGCGGGCCTGATCGAAGTTATCGTGAAAACAATTCCGGTAATGTTCGGCAGCGAAGCTTCTTTGGTGCCCACCATCGGCGCGTCCGGCGCGATTTTCGGCATACTCATCGCCAACGCAATTTTATTTCCCGACCGGCGCATTTGGCTAATTCCACTGCCGGTAACCATTCCCATGCGACCCTACGTAGCGGTCATGGCCGCCATCGAATTTTTTGGCACACTCAGCAGCGGTGGCGACAACGTGAGCCATCTGTGCCATCTGGGCGGCATGCTGGTGGGCTACATTTATTTGCGGCGCGGCTCGTTTCTCTACAATGTGCGCAACAGCGTCACCGACTGGAAAGTGCAGCGCAACAAGAAAAAATTCCAGGTCTACATGAACAAACAGAAAGACCCGCCGTCGCGCCCCGACAACTGGGTCAATTAAGCTATAAAATTTTCCGGAGAGCGCCCAGTAACTACTAGAATTGTAGCTAGTTTCGACCTATGAGTTTCCGTCACTCCAAAATAGTTTGCACCATCGGTCCCGCCAGCAAGTCGCGGCGCATCGTGGAAAAACTCCTGCGCGCCGGCATGGATGTGGCGCGGCTGAATTTTTCGCACGGCAAGCACGAAGATCACGCCGCAAATATCGCGCTGCTGCGGGCCGCCGCTCTGGAACAGGGCAAGACCATTTCCATCCTTGCCGATCTGCAAGGCCCAAAAATTCGCACCGGCGTATTGGCCGGCGGCAAGCCGGTAATGTTGACCGCCGGGCAACAATTTGTAATTACCACCGCGCGCATTCTGGGAGATTCCACGCGAGTAAATACCACCTTCACGCCGCTGCCGCGCGAAGTTCACAAGGGCGACAGGATTTTGCTTTCCGACGGGCTGATTGAATTACGCGTGCAGAAAGTCCGTGGGCGTGAAGTGATCTGCAAAGTGGTGAACGGCGGCGCGCTCGGCGAGAACAAAGGAATTAATTTGCCTGGCATTAAACTGCGAGTGCCGGCGCTGACTCCCAAAGATAAAGCGGATTTGAAATTCGCGCTGAAGCACAACGCCGATTACATCGCGGTGAGCTTCGTGCGCCGCCCCGAAGACGTGCTGCAGGCCAAGGCGCTGATTCGCAAAGCGGGAAAAGACACTCCGGTGATCGCCAAGCTGGAAAAACCGGAAGCCATCGAAAATCTGGACGCCATTCTGCGCGCGGCCGATGGCGTGATGGTGGCTCGCGGAGACCTGGGCGTGGAGATGCGCCCGGAACGCGTACCGGTGGTGCAAAAAACAATTATTGCGCGCGCGCGGGAATTTCGCCGGCCGGTAATTACCGCCACACAGATGCTCGAATCCATGACCGGAAATCCGCGGCCAACGCGCGCGGAAGCTTCCGACGTGGCCAACGCCATTTTCGACGGCTCGGACGCGGTAATGCTCTCGGCCGAAACCGCTTCGGGAAATTATCCCGTCGAAGCCGTGCAGATGATGGCCAAGATCATCGAGGAAGCGGAAAAAAGCATCAGCGAATTTCCACGCCCGTCGATGCAGGAGCAACTAAAAGTCGCGGAAACGGTGGCCGAGCTGGTGTGCCACGCCTCGCGCGAACTGCACATGCGCTTGATCGCGGTGTTCACGCACAGTGGATTTACCGCGCGCCTCGTTTCGCGCTACCGCCCGCTGGTTCCGATCATCGCGTTTTCTCCGGAGGCCAACACGCGCAGGCGCATGGCGCTGATCTGGGGCGTGATGCCCGCGGAAATTACAGACCCGCACAAAATTGACAGCCTCGCGGCCATCTCTGAAAAGCGCTTGCTGGAAGAAAAGTTGGTGCGCAAAGGCGACGTCATCGGCATCGTGGCCGGCACCCCGATGGGTATTCGCGGCACGACGAACTTCATGAAATTCCACGTAATCGGCGGCGAAACGTAGCCGCAGAAACCTAATGAAGCTCCGCGAGATCGGCGGCGAGGCGTAAGTTAGCGAGACGCAGTGATGTTCGTGATTAGTGGTGACACGTAGCCAAGTTTCGACGTGATCGCCGGCGGACGTAGACGGCGCCGAAAAGAGTCAAAGTCCACGTGGTCGCGGCGAGACGTAGGCGGCGGTCAAAACGTAGAGTGTGGATTTATTTGGATGCGGCAAATTCCGCCACGATGCGCGCAAGAACATCTACACCTTTTGTGAAGGACGCCACCGGAAGCCGCTCATCATCGCCGTGGACGCGCAGGTAGTCCTCTTCCGTGAGCGGGAATGGAACCAATCCGTAGGCCTGCACATTATGGAGCCGCAGCTGCGCCGAATCCGTCGCGCCCGTCGACTGAAACGGCAGCACTGGAGCATTTCCAAACTGCGCGGTCGCAACTTTGGAAATGGTGGCGTAAAAGTCAGACTCCAGCGACGACGGCGGCGCCGCCAGTCCCGCGTCCGGTTGAAGTTCAAATTTTATTTGCGGATCGTTAACCAGCTTGGTCAGCGCCGCCAGCAACACGTCGACGGTATTTCCTGGGAGCATCCGAATATTTAAATTGGCTCGCGCTTCGGCTGGGATTACGTTGTTGCGCACGCCGGCGGAGAGCATGGTGGGAGCCACGGTATCGCGCATCATGGAATTCCACAGCGGACTCGCTTCGGAGACCACCTTCTGCGCGTGCTCGCCGCGGTCTTCGCTGTCCAGTACGCGCATCCATTTGCCGAGCTCATCGGGTTCAATGGCCGCGAGCTGCTCAAAATATCTGCGCACAATGGTGGTGAAATGCGCCGGCGCCGAGTAGCCGCCGATCTTCTCGACTGCCGCTGCGAGATGCACTACTGCGTTGTCTTTTGTGGGGCGCGAGGCGTGCCCGGAGGTTCCGCGTGCGACGACCATGACGTTCATCGCAACTTTTTCGCTGGCCTGCACTGCGACGTACTGCACTCGGCCATTCTTCATGAAAACTTCTCCGCCTTCGTTCAACGCGTAACCGGCGGCAAATTTATCCCAGTACTTGGAAATCAGGATCTTGATGCTGGCGTCGCCGCCCTGCTCTTCATCGGCGGTGGCTAGGAAAATAACGTCACGGTTCAAACGCGCGTTGGAACGTTTCAGCGCGATGAATGCCGCAAGATTCGCGGCCAGCATTCCTTTGTCATCGATGGAACCGCGCCCATACAAATAGCCATCCTTTATTACCGCAGCGAATGGGTCGACGGTCCACTTCGACCGGTCTACGCCGACAACATCCATGTGGGCGACCAGCAATAACGCTTTCGAGGGGTCGGCCAGCGCCGAACTTCGCAAACGCGCTACCAGCGCGCTGCGACCGGGCGCCAGATCCAGCATCTCCGACTGGATGCCTTCCTTCTCCAGAATGTGCGCGAGGTATTTCGCGATGGCCTGCTCACTTCCTGGAGGGTTGGTGGTGTTGGTACGGATCATATCGATCAGCCAACCTTGGGCTTCTTTCGCGAGCGTGGTGGTATCACCGATAGGGGAGGGACTACTGATCGCTACCGCTGGGGACTGAGACGTGGGCGCGCCTGCGGATTGGCCTGCACGATGGGAGGAAGACCCTTGCGCGGCCAGCGGCAAACGCGCGCTGAACAACAGCGCTCCGACGCTCAGTAGCACCTGCAGTTTGCGGTTCCCGCTCACGAATCTCCTCCATTTTAACTCCAATCCCAAGTGACTGCTCTGGGGCAAGGCGCAATCTTAGCCTGCAACACTTTGCTGCGATTGCGCTTCATACTAACATGCAGGGTGTGGTCATCCGGGCGTTCCGTGGAGCGTAGTTGCGAATACCCAACGCATAGGTTCAGGTCCGCCGCGGATTCAAAGAGTTAGGCGTCACAAGAATGAGGTCCCAGATATGAAAACTGTCTCTGGCAACATTTTTTCGGTGAGTTTCGTTGCGCTGCTGGCATGCGCATTGGCGGTACAGTCGACATGGGCTCAAGCCCCTGCGGGGCCGCAGGGCGGGCAGCCGCAGCAGAGTGCGCCGCCCGCACCGCCTCCTCCGGCGGCGCAGAATCCGGCATCGAAACCGCCGGCGCAGGCGCCTCCGGAAGCTGGCGTGACGATTGCGGTGGATGTTCCGGTGGTCACGGTGGACGTGATTGCCACGACGAAAAATGGCGACATCCTCACGGGCTTGAAGAAAGAAAATTTCCGTGTGCTGGACGATGGCGCGCCGCAAACCATTACGAATTTTGCTCCTACGGATGCACCTATCACGATGGTCATTGTTATGGAGTTCAGCGGCCGCGCGTATGGCTGGTTTGCCGCGTATGCCAGATATTGGGCTGATGCGCTGTTTCCCAACCTGCAGCAAAAAGATTGGGTGGCGCTTGAGACGTTTGACATGAAGACGCGCCTGGAAGTCGATTTTACCCAGGATAAAAATGAAGTTCGCGCGGCGATCAGCCGGCTGTATTTCCCGGGATTCAGCGAGTCGAATGTTTTTGACGCAATTTTGGAGACCAACGAACGGTTGAAAGATGTGAAAGGGAAAAAATCAATTCTGCTACTGGCGAGCGGCGTGGATACTTTTTCCAAACACACTCTGGACCAGACCATGAAACAGTTGCGCCAGAGCGATGTCACCATTTTCGCGGTGGGACTGGATAAGACGTTTACGAATTATCTGGACTTGCACGGGTCGCGCGGCGCGCACATGGATTATCTGCAGGCGGAAAACCAGTTAAAAACTTTTGCTATTGAGACTGGAGGATTTTCCTGGTTTCCGCAATTCGATGGCGAAATTCCTGGAATATTTCAGCAAGTGGCTTCGATGCTGCGCCATCAGTACAGCATTTCCTACACTCCAGGAAACGGCGCGAAGGATGGACGCTTTCACAAAGTGAAAGTGGAGTTGGTGGCGCCCGACGGCGGGCCGCTTAACGTCGTGGATCAAAAAGGAAAGAAACAGAAATACGTGGTGTACGCGCGTGAAGGCTACCAGGCTCCGAAGAGCGGAACCGGGGACTAAATCGAACACTGGATGAAAGTTCCGGCGAGAAGCAGCGCGTTTTACGAGCGGATCTTTTTTAAGGCGCGCAATTTTTCAGGTAACGTTAATAACCGCGAGCGAAATCGACGCGATTGAAAAGCTCGCGGCCGTCAAACCATCGTTCCAGTAAATCAACCAACATAGCTGTTTCGCGAGGCCACAACCGGTCGCTGAGGGCGCTGGTGTGCGGCGTGATGAATAAATTCGGCGTGCGCCATAGCGGACTTGTGGCGGGCAAAGGCTCGGTCTGTGCGACGTCCAAAGCGGCGCCGGCGAGCGCTCCGCTTTCCAGCGCGGAAATCAAGGCGACTTCATCCACGAGCGATCCTCGTCCTACGTTAATCAGTCGCGCAGAGCGCTTCATCTGCGCTAATTGCTGCGCGCCAATCAGGGAGTTGGTCTCCGCCGTTTCGGGGGCGCAAAGCAAGAGATAATCGGCATGCGGCAAAACGTTATGCAATTCAGCGGAGGCCACGATTTTTTCGGCGTGCGTTGCATCACCTTTGCCGGACCGGGTCACGCCCCATACGCGCATGCCTAGCGCCTGCGCGCGTTTCGCGACTTCCCTGCCGATGGATCCGTAACCGATGATGAGGAGCAAAGTTCCGTTCACTTCCGCGAGATGCTGAGGCTTGTCCCATAAATCCTGTTGCGACCAAATGGCTTTTTCCTGCTGCCGCAAGGTGTCTGGGAAATTTCGCGCCAAGGCCAGCATCAACCCGACGGTGTGCTCGGCCATGGGCACGGAAAAAATCCCACTTGCGTTGGTTACCACCACTCCTGAGTTGCGCAACTCTGGATACATGAGTTGCCCGACACCTGCGGAAGTGGAGTGCACCCACTTTAGTTTTTTCGCGGCGGCAAATTGGGCCGGTCGCAACACGCTGCCCACAAAGATGTCCGCGTCGGCCAATTCGGTGGACAGCCGGTCGACGTTCGTGACATGTACCACGTTCATCTGCGGCCAGCGTTGACGGACGGTTTCCACCATCACCGGCTTGGCGTTCCATTCTGAGAAGAACGAATGCCAGACTCCAATCACGAGTTTAGTATTCGCGGGTTCGGTACGGACGCTCACGGTGACCTTTCTAATTTTTTGCGCGTTGAAATTGTCAATGCGTTGAAACCGTTAAGAAGATAAGCGCAGATCAGTTCCGGTCATGTCCTTTGGTTGGCGCTGGCCGACCACGCCCAAGATTGTGGGCGCGATGTCGCGCAGCGAGCCGCCGGGACGCAAGCGCAATTGGTCGTCGCCGTTTACTAAAATAAATGGGACCGGATTGGTGGTGTGATAGGTGTGGGCGCCACCGTTGTTGGGATCGACCATCATTTCGGCGTTGCCGTGATCGGCGGTAATGAGCCAGGTGCCGCCGCGCGCTTTCAGCGTTTGATAGATTCGCGCCATGCCGGCGTCCACGGCTTCGACGGCTTGGATAGCGGCCTCCAATTTTCCCGAATGACCAACCATGTCGGCGTTCGCATAATTCATGATGATGGCGTCGAATTCGCCTTTCTCGATGGCGTTTACTACGGTGTCGGTGATTCCCGCTGCGGACATTTCCGGCTTCAAGTCGTAGGTGGCTACTTTCGGCGAGGGGACGAGGATGCGTTCTTCGCCGCCGAAAGGCTTTTCCACGCCGCCGTTAAAAAAGTAAGTCACGTGGGCGTATTTTTCAGTTTCGGCGCAGCGCAAATTTTTGTAATCGAGTTCGGCGAAGACTTGCGCCAATATTTGTTCGAGCTTTTCGGGAGAAATGACGTATTTCAGCCAGGGCCAGTTTTTGTCGTATTGCGTGGTGGCGACAAAAAAAAGATTTTTTGGTCTTTGCGGGTCGGCAAACTTGTCGAAATCGGGCGCGGCGAGCGCATAGGTCATCTGCCTGGCGCGATCGGCGCGGAAATTAAAGAAAATCACGGCGTCCTCATCGCGAATCAAGCCGACAGGACTAGCTGACTCGCCGGTACCCTTCATCACCACGATCGGTTTGATGAATTCATCGGTAACGTCCTGCTCGTAACTCTTGCTGAGGGCGGCGACGGGATCGTCGGTGCGCGTGGGCGCTTCGCCGTGCACCATCGCGCGGTAGGCCAACTCGATGCGCTCCCAGCGATTGTCGCGGTCCATCGCGTAGTAGCGGCCCACCAGCGTGGCGATTTCGCCCACGCCCAAGTCGCGCATCTTGTGCTGCAGCTGCCCGACGAATTCACGTCCGCTGTTCGGCGGAGTGTCTCGGCCGTCCATGAAGCAATGCACAAACACTTTCTCCACTTTTTTGTGCTTAGCCATTTCCAGCAGCGCGAACAGATGTTGGATGTGTGAATGCACGCCGCCATCGCTTAGCAATCCGATGAAATGGAGTTGGCGTTCGCGGCCACGATCCATGGCCTGTTGAAACAGCGGCACGTTTTCCAATTGTTTATTGGCGATCATCAGATCGATGCGAGTGATGTCCATATGCACGATGCGTCCGGCGCCGATATTCATGTGGCCCACTTCGCTGTTGCCCATTTGGCCTTCGGGCAGGCCCACGAAGGGGCCGGAAGTGTGAATCAAAGTATTTGGAAATTTACGCAGCAGCTCATCGTAAGCAGGCTTGCGAGCCAGCGCGATGGCGTTGCCGTTTGTTTCCGCGCGGTATCCCCAGCCATCGAGCACGGTTAAAACAATTGGTTTCGTTTTTTTATTCATAGCGCGTCAGAATACACGGATTCGCGGCGCTCTTGTAGTGAAGGCATTGGATAGTAGCGGGTCAGTTTCCGATTGCCCGACTACACGTCCAAGCGCGATCGGGTATAGGCGAAGTCAGACAATTCCGGTCACTAATTCCGTCCAGCAGATGGCACCTACATGAAGACTGCTGGCAGCGTTGCGATTGGCTTCACATTTTGCGCGTCATCGAGTTCCGCGACGAAGTACTCAACTACGGTCTCGTTCTTTGACAAGGCCGCTTTTACGAACAGTCCGGAATCTCCAAACGAAACAATTTCGCAAATCCATCCACGCTTGGTTCCCACAGGTAGGGTTATTGATTCCTCGCTAACCGATTGGGTCTCTGAACCTTTTTCCAAGTTAACAATGTAAAGGCCGTGCCAATTCCCGGAGTGGCATTCTTTACCTTCCTCATCCAACGAAAACCGATGTTGCGTCGAGACGTACGCCAGTAGAGGCTTCGATGAGTGGAGAAAAGGAGACTCTTGCGATATGAGGTCGTCTGGGTTGGCGATGATTCGGTATCGGTCCCAAGCCAGATGCCGGTAGAAGAGACGCTCGGGACGCCAATTGTCGCTCGCGGAGCATGTGTGCAGAACCAGGGCATTCGCAACCAGACTGAAGAGTAGCTGTTTGAAGCCGTAGCCTTGCGGAATTCCCATCTCCTCAAACGATTTAGAAAACATAGGTCTTAATCTTAACCGAAAGACATCCAAATGCCTGATCAACGCGCTGATTGGAAGCTGAACCATCACCCATTGGAATTCGTCGTAACTTTTCGGGCGGACAATGATGAACAAAACTGGAATTTTGGAGCACGTGAGCACTGTGACACTGGAACACGTTTTGCACAGGGGTCCAAGGCACTGCGACTGCTCCACTTATATTAATTAAATAAATAATATTATATGTCTGTACATCCGCAGTGCGTGCGCTCATGGTGAAAGTGTAATTAATTATTGAGGAGGATCATCACATGAGAGCAATGAATCGTTGGGAACAACCGTTCCGCGGGGCTACAAACCTGCAGGAACAGATCAATCGCATTTTTGGCGAAGGTGTAGGACACGGACACGCGGGCGAGGAGTCGAACTTGACGCCCTGGGCCCCGGCCGTGGACATCTACGAGACCGAAAATGAACTGGTGATTAAGGCGGACTTGCCGGATGTGAATCCGCAGAATCTGGACATCCGCGTGGAGAATAATATCCTCACGATCCGCGGCGAACGCAAGTTCGAGAGCAAGGTGAACGAGGACAACTATCTGCGCATCGAACGCGCTTATGGCTCGTTCAGCAGGAGCTTCTCGTTGGCGAACTCCGTGAAATCGGATGCAATCAAGGCCGATTATCAGAATGGCGTGTTGACACTGAGCCTTCCGAAGCGCGAGGAAACGAAGCCGAAGCAGATCAAGGTGACTGTAGGAACGCACGCTGTAGGAACGCACACAATGGCAGCGGCAGCTGGCGCTCGCTAAGAGAGTTAACCAAACACGGAGCATTTGGGCGGGTGG
>JGI12635J15846_10005677_pt1 | contig 10755 bp, 6 predicted proteins | sample BlaSpr_A8_OM2_M2_FD_15846 | JGI IMG/M metagenome (IMG submission 15846) | reverse complement strand
GGAGAAAAATCTCGGCAATTGCCGCGTCCGCATCCAATCGATCGACGTGGCGGGCGCGGCCGAACTCGGCGACGCCCTGAAAGGGCTCGGTGTCCGCGTCGTCAAAAGTTCTGCGGACCTGACGGTCACGCTGGTCAATGATTATCTCGAGCGCCGGCTGGCGGAATTGAACCGGCAACATGTTTCGGACAAGACGGACTGGTTGCTGGTTCAACCCTCCGGGGTGTTTCCGCTGGTCGGGCCGGCGTTCAAGCCGGGCGACGGCCCCTGCTGGAACTGCCTGTTCGACCGCATGATACGCAATCGAGAGATCAAGGGGTTTCTCGACCGCGGCGCGGCCCGGCCTGTCGCCGTCTCGCCGCTTGCCCGCAACATTTTCGGACAAAGCGCCATCCAGTTTGCGGCCGTCGAGACCGCCAAAGCGATCGCGTCCGGCTTTCGCACTGATTTGCGCGATCACATCGTAAGCTTCGACCTGTTGGGCTCGACCGTCGCCAGGCACTACGTGGCGGCGCGCCCGCAATGTCCGACCTGCGGGCAAAAGAAGCTGCAGAACCCGCGTCGCGCGCCGCAGCCGATCGTGCTTGGCGACGGCGCCAAGCTGATCATGACCAGCGGCGGATATCGAACCGTGTCATCGCGGGCAACGGTTGCGCGCTTCGGCAAGCATGTGAGCCCCCTAACCGGCGTGGTCACGCGGCTGGAGCGGATCGATGCCGATCTGCCGATGAACACCAATTTTTTCGCGCAGCATAATTTCTCTGCACCGGCCCAAAACATCGATCAGCTGAGGTCGGGACTAAGCGGTGGCAGTTTCGGCAAGGGCTCGACTGCCGAGCAAGGCGAAGCCAGCGCGCTGATGGAAGCGATCGAGCGCTATTCGGGGATTTTTCAAGGCGACGAAATCAGGACGGCGCGACGCTTTTCGGATTTCGCGCCGGGCGAAGCCATACTTCCTAACGACGTCCAGCTGTTCAGCGAGGCGCAAATCCGGACGCGGCATGAACCTGTGCTGCATGATTCAACGCCGGTCCCGGATCCGATCGATCCTTCGGCGAAAATCGACTGGTCGCCGGTCTGGTCGTTGCGCGACAACCGCTTCAAATATCTTCCGACCAGCTTCTTGTACTTCTTCTACAGCGGACCAGCCGCCTTCCATACCGATTCCAACGGCTGCGCCGCGGGCAACACCCGCGAGGAAGCCATCGTCCAGGGTTTTCTCGAACTGGTGGAGCGCGATGCCTATGCGATCTGGTGGTACAACCGCCTGCGGCGGGCGGAATTGGACTTGACCGCGTTCGACGATTCCTACGTCCGCGACGTGCAGACCCAATTTGCCGACGCCGGACGCAAGCTTTGGGTGCTCGACGTCACCAGCGATCTCGGCATTCCCACCTATGTGGCGATCATGCACTGGATGAAAGACGGACAGGAAAACATCGAGTTTGGCTCGGGTGCGCATTTCGATCGCCGCATTGCGCTGCTGCGGGCGCTAACGGAATTGAGCCAGTTCCTGTCGATCGGTCTGATGGGCGGCGGCAGCGGCGAAAAGCCGAGCCTTGACGGCGTCACGCCGCTGCGTCTGGAAAACTATCCGTTCCTGATGCCAGCGAAAAATCCGATCGTGCCACCGGCAGCCGGCATCAAGCTTGCGGACAACACGCGCGACCAGGTGCTAGCCTGCGTCGACATCGCAAGCCGCGCCGGCCTTGATTTCCTCGTCCTCGATCAGACCCGGCCGGACGTCGAAGTCCCCGTGGTGCGCGTGATCGCGCCCGGCTTGCGGCATTTCTATCGCCGTTTTGGGCCAGGCCGGCTCTACGATATTCCCGTAAAACTGGGATTATTGGATCGCCCGTTGCCGGAAAGCGAGCTCACGCCGTTCCTTCCGCACACCTGAAGGGACAACCGGCTTGCGCGCTCCGGGAAAAAAGCCGGCAAAAAAGCGAGGGCGAAAGATCGCAGCGCCGACCATCGCGGTCCGGCTGATCAGTCGCGTCGCATTGCGAGCGGAGGCGGACGGCAGCATCGCCGCCTGCTTNGACGGCTATTCCGAACCGCTCGGCAAGTTCAGTACCGCTGCTGCGGACCGGGCGCAGAGTTTTGGCAGCGGCCTGCCGCTCTCTTCGTTTGCAGATCGAAGCGCAGTTGCCANGGAAGTCGACCTGCTGGCGCGGAGGCTAGCCCGTCGCGGTTTGTTGGAATACCGCCTCGTCTCCGCTGAGGATGGCAAGGACCAGGTCGTCATCGAGCCGCAAGTTCCCGATTATTGGCCGCGACTGCCGAAGCTCGACAACTCGGAGTGCGTCGTGCTGTCGCGGTTCGCATACTTAAGGCGGCGCGGCAACGAGATGGTGCTGGAATCGCCGCGCGCCGATGCGCTATTTCGAATTGGCGATCCGCAGATTGCGGCCACGCTCGCCACTCTGTCGACACCACAAAAAATCAGCCGGCTCCGGCGGCAGCAAGGCTTCCCAGGGATCGAGCTTCTTGTCTTGCTGCTGGATTGCCAAATCCTCTTCAAACTCGACGACGCCGGTGACGGGCTCCGGGCGCGTGAGGGCGACGAAAACCTCGTGATGTCAGACTTTCACGATCTCCTGTTCCACACCCGGAGCACCGAAGGCCGGCACTCCAACCCGCTGGGTGGGCTTTATCCCCACGCGGGCGCTATCGCTCCGCCGCCAGCAGTGCGGCCGCGCTGGCCGGGAAAGAAAATCGACCTGAGGGAGTTTTCAGACTCGGCCGAGGCGACCATCTCACCGTTCGCCAAGCTGCTGGGTGAGCGTCATTCAACCCGCGACTTCGATGACCAGCTCCCAATCACGCTTGCCGAGCTTTCGCGGTTTCTCGACCTAACCGCACGCGTGCAGTCGAAATGGCAGAGCAAGCCGGAGTTTGACAACAGCGGGCCTGATATCGAGTTCACCACGAGGCCATATCCGTCGGCGGGCAGCGCTTACGAACTCGAGCTCTACCTGGCCGTCGCCAATTGCGAAGGCCTCGCCCGCGGATTTTACCATTACGACGCCGGCGAGCACGTCTTGGTGCCGATCGATGGGCGCACCCATGAGCTCGACGCGCAGTTGACGGCAGCCGAATTTGCCATGGGCGCTTCCGCCGCGCCCCAGATCCTGATCACTATCGCCGCGCGCTTTGGCCGGATTTCGTGGAAGTACTCTTCGATCGCCTACTCGCTCATCCTGAAGGATGTCGGCGTCTTGCTCCAGACGTTCTATTTGATGGCAACCGATATGGGGCTCGGCGGCTGTGCGATCGGCACCACCAATATCGATTTGTTCGCCAGGATGACGGGACAAGAATTCCACGCCGAAGGCCCGGTCGGCCAATTCGCGCTCGGCCGGGGAAAAGAGCCTGGAGATGAAAATGGCTAGTTCGGCGGATCGGACCGCGCCCCGAAACTTTCGGGGCTAGACTATCCCGCCGCCATCGATCGCTTCCTTTGCGAACTCGACGGCCTTCTCGGCTGTGACCGCATCGGCCGAGGTTGTGAATTCGTCGCGCACCGAGCGCGGGATGGCGACCCGAATTTTTTTGCCGTCTAGTCTTCGGATGGTCGCGCGCCAGTTATCCGTATCGCGCTGGAAGGCGTCGATCACGTAGGCCTTATAGCTAACGCCGCTCACCGGAGGTTGCTTCGCGGCACGAGCGTCCAAGGAATTCGGATGCTGAGGCGGCAGCAGTCCGTTCGCGGCGTTATGGACGATCTCGATGATCTCGCGAACGATTTCGCCGCGCGCGCTGTCGGTTGCATCTTTGAGCAGATACCTAACCGCCGCGCTGATCTCCGACTTTGCTTCGTCGGCGCCCAAGCCGTATTCGTTCGCAGTTGCGCGAGTTTCGTTGGCCAGAAAATTGCGGATTGTTCGCATCGGAACCTTATACGGCAACGCCGCTAAACGGTAGGTGAATTTGATCGTATAAACCCGGGGGTACTCGCTAAAGTTAGAGGACACAGGCCGCGCGCTCCTGATAGGGGCGGCCTCTGTTCCTTTTCTGGCGTTAACCCTTTTGAAGCTATGTCCTGCGCCGGAGATAGCTGGGGCCGTTCTATTTAATGTCCGATAAGGGGGTGAAAGTCTGCGCTTCGCATCCATCAACGATGACTGAAAGGCGCACGGAATCGTATTTGCCGCTTTTAAAGAATACGGAATACACCAGTCGCCTTGCGCGCTCTGAAGCAACGCTTCTCAAACAAATAATCCACGGCGCCGATGAAATAGGATTGGCCGCAATAGGCCCCGCGACCTCCAACGGGTCGGCCATTTGTTCGGTGCCCGCAGCCTTTTTCAGATCTGAAATGACAGTCGAAATGTAGGGTGCCGGTTCTGTCGTCTGAGGCAGATCATCCATTACTGCTGAGCAGGCGGCGAGAGCGAAGCACGGCAACACCTTAAGCAAGCGCATCACCGCGGTGGCCGGAATCGAATCCCACCGGCCTTCCCAAACTCGGGCAGGAGCGATCACGTATCTGGCGGAAAATACCACCGCATTGCCCATCGGAGCCCGACGTACAATGCAGCGATTATCATAGCGCCCAGAACAAGAGTTTCCATTTTGCGGCCTCTACCGTCGTTGGCGGCGCCACTTCAAACACGATTGGGTCATCCCCGGTGCTCACATGCGCGGGATTGCGATCGCTTTCGTGTTTCCGAATGTTTCCCGAGCGGCCGACGGTGCCTCGCTTGTACGCCGGCGGCTCCGCCTTTTTTGGACGTCCCGGTACGCTGACGTGAGGTCTAGCGCGGTGAGCATTCGCCTAAACTATTTTCGAACCAGTATGGTCGGCAGCGGGGCTTGGAGATGGTGAGCGTGTGGTAGAGACCGAGGAACACGAGGGCCGCAGTAAGGAGCACAAGCAGCAATTTCATCCGGACGTTGGAACACAGCCGAGACGCCAGAAGCAACGGGGCGGCTGTTTCGAAATGTTTCCAGACATCACAAACGGCAAATCGACATCGCCTTCATGCTGGGGAATTCGCATCATCATCGGAGGAGACAAAATGGGTGCGGGCTCAGCTTCGCGCCTCACGGTAACGGGGATTTAATCAAACCGGCGCACCTCGTGATGAGCTTCTGGCGGTCACGTGTGGCAGTGTGGAGCGCAATGGACACCCCCACCGGCTGGGAACACGCCCCCCTCCATCGGGAGTTCTGTTAGGCGGCCTCAGCATGTGCCCCCGTGCTGGGGCCGCTTCTTTTGGACTCTCGCTGGCGAGCCCACGCGGTGGCCTGGATCGACCGGCAACTCAACCGGCCAATCCCCGGATTCACCAGCGGAATCGGCAAGCCGCTAAAGCTTGCCGCTCGACGGTCGAATCGGCGCTAGCGGGGCCCCGCGGTGGCGCCTGTCAGCGGTCGATCGTCGTGCGCATGGCCGCTGGTGCGGATTCGGTCTTTTGAACCTATTCCGGAGGTCGACGACCTACTCTTGAAGCGTCGCAATCCCCCATCCACGCTTCACATTAGAAAGCCCCGCACCCCCAAGGCGGGGTTTTCGCTGTGGGCCTTTGCCGACTCTAGGAAGGCCGCTGGTGAGTCCGGGACTTGCGGGCTGTCAAGGCCCGATCAGTCCGGGCCGCCGCATGGCTCGCCAGCCAGAGTCCAAAGAAAACGGCCCAGCAAGGGGCTGAGCGGAACATAGATGGTCCGTCGCGCATGTTTATGAATGGCCCGCGATTGCTGGGTTGAGATTTTGAAATGTGCAAATTGCCGCAGGACGGGCACGGCCCGGTTTTCGGCAGATGATAAATATTCGTGGGATTTTCGAGTGGATAGCATTCCAGAAGAATTCAAGGTTACCCACTCAAGCATTGGGCCGATCTTTTGCTGTGTGTCGTGCGATATCCCGGCGCAGCCCTAAGCGGGGCATCTCGCTGGCCGGTCCAACGAAACCGTTTTTCGCGAGCCGACGAAGCGGGCCTGAAACAAGAATCCGCTCTGATGGCCTCGATCAAACAACGGGGTGCGATCATGATGGCATACATCATCAGCTTAGTTTATCGCGGTCTGTGCAGGCAGTCGTTGAACGCCATGCGACGCAACACCGCCGGGGCGTAGGATCAATCGGATGACTAATCCAGTAAACATCGCGATTTATGCGTTCGGCGGGTTCATGCTGTTCGATCACCACTCCGTCAGCACGCAATAGGGGGCGTTTAGTTAAGGCCTGAATTTCGTTGCGGCCTTGATGGCAATCCTTAAGAAGTTGCGCCATCCTGTTCCCCACGAGACAATCATGCTTTGTACACTGTGTTTTCTGGCTGGCGCGATCACGGGGATCATTATCTTTGTCATTGTCGCGAACATGATCGTCGAAGGATGAACGACCGTGCTCGAATCGCCCCATAGATCGGGCTTGGAGCGCAACCCGGCCACTGCAAATCGCGGTGTGGACAAATTAGGTTTGGGCTGCGGTCAGGCCTTTCGTCCCCCGCGCATAGCTAACAATTCCCAGCGCCAGAAGGGCGGCGGCGAACAAGGGGAGCGCTGGCGGCAAAGGGACGGGAGATAGCAGCGGAGGCAACGTTTCCGATGAAACGCTGAAATCGAGTGTACGCGCAAAAACGCCGATTTCAGTAAATTCGAGGCTTCCAGCAGCTAACACCCCGTTCGGGGTGGAGTTCGATGAATAGTCAAGGAAAACGAAGGTAGTGCATGCAATTTGGGAGTCCGCCTTCGTGAATATCTCGCTAGAGAAGCCACCAAGAGTTGGAGTAAATCTTCCACCGTCACCTCGGAACGGCGCGGAAACATTGCCAACCAAACCGGCGCACCTTCGTCATGACCTTCTGGTGGTCATGTGTGCTGAGAGACTAGTCGTCGCTGATCTCAACCCAGCGGCGGCTTTTTCGTAGGGCGGCCCGATGAATTATCAGGCGTTCACGAACGACAGCCTCGCCATGATGTACGAGGCCATCCGCGGCGCTCTGGCGGCCGACGATGCGCTGAAGGCACAAGGCCAAGAGCCCAGGTTTCGCGTCCGGGAGACGCCCGACTGGAAAGACCACGCCGCTGATCTCGAGGCCGAAATGCTCAAACGCGGAATGATGTTCGAGGTCATCGACTGGTCGGAAGATCAGGGGACACTACCGGGTCTTTAGGCCGCCTCGCTTCACGCCAGGCGGCCTGGTCAGAGAAAATAGCCGGTTCCAGCGTTACAAACTGCACAGACGCCGCGGCAATAACAGCGCATGACCCCGTAGTTTCCCGGATAACCCGGCGGCCTGATTTTTGGTCTGCTGGTTTTATCGTCCATTTTTGTTGAGTTGGATGGTTCAAATGAAATCTCAGCGAAGGCTTGCAGCCGTCACCGATACGACAGCCAATCTCCATGCTCAGTTCAGCGACCTGATCCGACTGCGCGACCAAGTCAGGAAAGCGCAATTGTCAGCCCGGAAACCGCGGCGAATATCTCGCAGGAAAATAGTACGCGCCTGATTTGCGCGATCACGACAACGCCGCCTGAGCGGAAATATGATCGCTCGGCGGCGCTGGTATTTCCCGGCCCCCTCAAATGCCGACAGGGCTGAAGTTGTCGCAGGCTCGTGGACATTCGATTGCCGGGGCCTGGCTGTGAGAGCCCCCCGCGGTGGCGGGGACCGACCGGCACATGACCGCCCGCAAATCCCGGACTCGCCAGCGGCCTTCCTAGAGTCATGGCAATGCTATTCGCGCCAGGCGCCAGCCCGCTGCGCCGGGAAATGGCAGCGCTTGAATAAATCGTCGTCGCACGCGCCGACGACCGTTTGCTGATTTCTGCGATCGACACCGAGATAGCGGCCTGACCAAAGCCACCCGGCAGCGTCCAACTGATTTGCCTGGCGAGGCGTTGATCGCGCCCTACCCCAAAAATATTTTTCGTCGTCTTCCCATAGCCTTCCCAATCCGGATTTCTGGGAAGATTTGGCTTGGAATATTGCAACTAAGTGATTGATTTTATTGGTCGGGGCAGCTGGATTCGAACCAACGACCTGCAGTACCCAAAACTGCCGCGCTACCAGGCTGCGCTATACCCCGATTATTTGGGAAACCACGTCGATACACGCTTCGAGCGCTGCCAGCAAGGCGCCCGCGGGGTGGTTCAATAGGCATTGCTTTCAACGGGCATTGTTTTCAATGGGCATTGAAGAGCGGATGTCCGACCCGGTCGCCGGGCTCGATGCCGTATTTTTTCGCGGTGCCTGCGATTACCTCCAGCACCCCCTTCGCCAACCCTCCCGACGGGATAATCTTGGTCGACAGCGGCTCAGTGTTCTCGGCAATCCGGAGAATCCTGCCGTCGGCGCGAATGAAAATCATGTCGAGCGAGATGTAGGTGTTCTTCATCCACATCGACACTTCCTGTTCCGGGGAGAAATCGAACAGCATCCCTTTGCCGTCCGCCAACTCCTTGCGGTACATCAGGCCGGTTTCTTTCTCCTGTTCGGTCGTCGCCATCTCGACCGAGAAAACCTGCACGCCGTTTTTGGTGACGATTTCGAGCGGCTGAACGCTCGCCGCCTGTGGGCCCGGGCCGGCGAACGCGAAAATTGCGACCGCTGCAACCGCAACCACCCAACGCCACGCCCGGGCGCGATGGGCATCAACACCTCGATCAAAATTCATCAGACAACGCTCACCGCCAGCCACGAAAATCCGGGGAACCCTAGCCCGAGGATCGTGGCAAATACCAGCCCGCCGCCCATAAGGCCATCTTCAAGGCTGCGTGACGGTTCGGGGATCCCGGCCGGAATGGGATATTTCCGAAATTGGATACCGCGAGAAAATGCGACGCCAACGCAGGCTCAGTGCGACGACAGCCCCGGCGAGCCGTTTTCCGGCTGGATCTCGGCGGCCATCATGCCCTTGGAACCGGGCCCGAACCGGACCAGCACATACTGGCCGGGGCGCAGCTCGGTCATGCCGAAGCGGCGCAGCGTTTCCATGTGCACAAAGATATCCGGCGTCCCCTCGCCGCAGGTCAGGAAGCCGAATCCCCGCAGCCGGTTGAACCATTTGACCTGCGCCCGTTCCAGCCCGCTGGTCGGGGTAACGCTGACATGGGTCCGCGGCGGCAGCATCTGCGCCGGATGGATCGCGGTTGATTCGTCCATCGAGAGGATGCGGAACGCTTGGTAGCCCTTGGCCCGCTGCACGCATTCGCAGACCAGCCGCGCGCCTTCATAAGCCGTCTGATAGCCGTCGCGCCTAAGTACGGTGACGTGCAGAAGCACGTCCGGCCAGCCATTGTCGGGCACAATGAAGCCGTAGCCCTTTGATGCGTCGAACCATTTGATCACGCCGGAGATTTCGACGAGATTGGCGGCAGCATCACCGAGACCCGAAAGCGCATCCATCGCCGGATCGCGATCGGTATTGCCTGCCGGCCCAAGCCGATTCGGTGCTGCCCCGCCAGGCGTGCCGCCGAGCTTCTTGGACTCAAATCCGTCCGACCCCATGACCCCGGACCCCACACATCGTCTGCGGCCCGTCATCTCTAGTGACGGCACCGGACACGCGCCCATCCATGACCAGCCATGATGACGCGACGCGAATCTCTCGAATCAAAAGATAACACTCCCGCGTGTGGCGCATAGATAAAAAACGATTCTCTCGGAACCTATGAACAGCCTTGCGCGTCCGCGAATCAATTGGGCATCAGTTGCCCACGAACGGGCCAAGCGCCTCCCCGATGTCGTGGCGGATCACTAGATCGGCCAACTCGTCCTGATCGGTGGGCTCGTTGTTGATAATGACCAGCTTGGCGCCGCAGTTCTTGGCCAGCATCGGAAAACCTGCGGCCGGCCAGACCACCAGTGACGATCCGATCGCAAGGAACAGGTCGCAAAGCTGGGCGAGTTCCGTGGCGCGGCGCATGGCGTCATCCGGCATCGCCTGCCCGAACGAGATGGTTGCGGTTTTGACCGGCTCGTCGCAGTCGGTGCAATCGGGCGCGCCGTTTTCATCGAAGCGCTTTCTGACCCAGGCAAGATCGTAGGCTCGCCCGCAGCCGATGCAGCGGGCGTAAGTGGTATTGCCGTGAAGTTCGATAACGTGATCGGCTGAAAACCCTGACACCTGATGCAGATTGTCGATGTTCTGGGTGACGATGGCGGGGATCTTGCCGGCCCGGTAGAGCGAGGCGAGCGCGCGGTGACCGCGCCCCGGCTTTGCCGCGGCAAAGGTCGGCTCCATCGCAAAACGACGCCGCCAAGCTTCATCCCGGGCATCGGGGCTGGCGACGAACTCATCGAACGGGATCGGCCGGTTGCGGGCCCACAATCCGCCCGGTGAGCGGAAGTCGGGAATGCCGCACTCGGTCGAGATGCCGGCGCCGGTGAAAGGAACGATGACGGAGGCTTGCGCGATCATGTCGCCGAGCCGTTCCACGCCGCTCTGAAGATCCGATGCAATCATGGACGACGATCCGAAAATTTGGCCGCGCGCAGTATAGCACGGCCAGTCGGAATGCGCCTTGGACGCCTTGTTTGATCGAGCCGCGCTCGGGCGCTCGCGTCAGGCCGCCTTGGCGACCGGCTCCTTAACCTCTTCGCTCTTCTTGTTTTCGTCGCTCTTCTTAGCCTTCACGACCGGGGCCGCCTCCGGCGATTTCTCCAGCGTTTTCTCTAGGGTTTTCTTGGCCAGCTTGCCGTACGGGGACAATTTTTCCAGCTCCGCCTCGAGTTCGGCGCGCCGTGTAGCGACCTTCTCCATCAGTTTATCGGTCGCGCTCTCACGCAACGCCGCGAGTTC
>JGI12635J15846_10005676_pt1 | contig 10757 bp, 9 predicted proteins | sample BlaSpr_A8_OM2_M2_FD_15846 | JGI IMG/M metagenome (IMG submission 15846) | reverse complement strand
AATATAAGAGAGCAATGGACGCGACTGCTGTCTGACAAAAGCACTTCTAGCGCCCTAAACTGCGTGATAGCATTTCCGCCCAAGCAGCAGCTAACTCTCGTCAACCGAGTGCTTAACGCCTCGTGCTGAATAAGGCCACCATGAATTTTTCGCACTATGACCTAGTCACGGTCGGCGGGGGACTTGGCGCTTCGGCATTGGCCTTATCGATGGCCAAACAGGGCGCGCACGTCCTGGTGCTGGAGAGAGAAACACAATTTCGCGACCGCGTCCGGGGCGAAGTTTTGGCGCCGTGGGGTGTAGCTGAAGCAAAGGAGCTGGGCATTGCCGAGCTGCTCCTCAGGACGTGCGCCAAAGAAGTTCCGTGGGTTGAAATGGGCTTTGGCCCGCGAAACCTGGTGGAAACGACTCCGCAGCAGGCGCCTTTCTTTACGTTCTCTCATCCGGAGATGCAGGAAGCGTTGCTGGCCGAGGCGGAGCGAGCCGGAGCGCAAGTACGTCGAGGTGTCACGGTCGAGGGGATTGAAGTTAGTGGGGAAAATCCAGTCCTCGTTGCACGAAATAAGAGCGAGGAACGGATTGTGGCGCGGTTCGTGGTGGCCGCGGATGGGCGAGGATCTGGAGTACGGAAATGGGCGGGATTTACAACGCAAAAGAATGTCCAACCGTTCCACTTTGCTGGAGTACTTTTGACGGAAGTGTCGGGGCGCGACGACCTTATACCTTATCTATTCAGCCCCGATCAGGGCTTAGTCGTAGCAACCGCACCGCTAACGAAGCAGCGCTGGCGAGCTTATCTGGGGTATCCCATAACGGGCGAATTGCTGGTCCAAGGAAACGAGAAGCTGGGAAAGTTTATGACGGAGTCGCAGAAAGTCGCGCCGGGTTTGTGCGAATGCTACGCAGAAGCGAAAATTGCGGGGCCTCTGGCGGCTTTCGAGGCGGGCGAGTCCTGGGTGGAGCATCCCTATCGTGACGGCGTTGCGCTTCTCGGAGACGCAGCGAGTACCAGCGATCCAACTTTCGGGCAAGGAATGGCCACGACGTTAAGAGATGCTCGGGTACTGCGCGACGCACTGCTTGGCCAGTCCGATTGGGATCAAGCGGGCCATGAATATGCACGCTGCCATGACGGGTATTTTCAGAATGAATACAAGGTATGCGGATGGCTGCGAACGCTATTCCAGGATCCGAGCCCACAAGCGCAAGCACTCCGGCAACGGGCCATGCCGAGAATTGCGGAAGACTTATCCCGAGTTCCAGATCATTTGTTCAGTGGGCCGGACTTGCCTGCGGATGATGCGGTACGGGCGCGGCTTTTTGGGGAGCGCTGATTGCGCGGTTCTCAGTGATTTTGGAATGGCATCACTTCGCTGGGAACGTTCCTGAGCATAGATTATTCCACCTGCGGCAGTATCGACGGAACCATCCATGTCAGTAAGGAATTTAGGAGTTGGTTTTCCAAGCCGCGACGCGGAGATCGTTCACGATATTATCTTCCGCAGCGGTTAATTGGCGTGGCTCGCCATGTTCGACCGCCAAGACATACCAGCCGGCAGCGCGAGGCAGGCCGCACCTGGCGGCGTCGCTAAGCGTTTGGTGTGCGTGCATGCCGCGGCAGTCACACCAACTGTCCGTCCATGCAGCTTCGTAATGAATGTTATTAAGGGAGGCGTAGCGCATACGCAGTCCCGACATGATGTCGTTCAAAAATTGAGGAGACGGGACGAGCGGGCGTACTAAATTCGGTTCCATACGAACCCCCAAGCGAGGGGAGAGAGGCTACCGTAGGCATCTATTTACTACATTGCGTTGCGCGGCTCAATGCGAGAGAGCCACTTAACGAAATAGCTTGCTGAGGTGCGAGGTTCTTTAGGCCAGGTGCTGTTTAGGGAACTTTGTGGTGGATGACTATTTCCTTAGTGTTTTCTAATGTGGTAAAACTTCTCTACATGGTGGTCCTCATCTTTCTAGGCGTACCTGTTGCAGCTGCGCTGTGTTTCCGGCTGCTGGTTCCGTTATTTACCGTGGATATGCCTCGCCGTCACGTTGAATCTGACCCATCTTTGTAATGCGGGTCCGGACTGGGTCCTCTTCGGAATTGGCGGGAGCAGTCTTGTCAGTTTGCTTGCAACATTACTGCAACTGGGCTGAGAAACGCATCAAAGTCCTCATTTCGAAAACACAGACATGCTGTGTAAATTGCCTTTCACATTGGACTTTAAGTAGGTGTCGCGTCTCGGACGGTGTGTAGCCTTCGGGTTCGCGTGACACTGGAAACCTGCTCCGTGAAAACGTTTATTTTGTCCAGCAATGCGACGCCATAACTTTCAGCCAGGGCTTTGGTTTCCTCGTCGTTGGCGAACGACATTGCGAGCGCCTGGCTCACCGAACCAAGTTGCGATTTTGATGAAAGGGGGTGCGAGATTTCGTTTCTCCACCATGTGCAAATCAAAAAGCACTTCGGGCTTAAAATTAACAATTGTCTGCATAATTGTGGAGAAGGCGGAAGTTTCCCCAACAGCTCTGATTCGGGGTTCTTCTTGCAGCAGTCGTCGAACGGCTGACAGCATGAACGGACTATTGTCAGCCACTAGGATTCTAATTGGCATTTCGTGCTCCCTGGGACGCGAGAGAAACAAGATTCTCGTATAGCACGGCGGTTAACCGGCTAGTAGCTATCTTTAGGATTAAATAAGTTGCTTAAAGTATGGGTATCAGGCGTATCACTGAATTTCTTTTCGCCTCGACAGACAACTTATCGAGCAGCGGCGAGCAGTAAGTCGCCGGTGATAAGAAAATATAAGGGTGGGGCCGCCGCGGGAATCAGTTCAGTCTCAGTTACTGAACAACGTACTGAACAACTATGTCCGTGACGGATTCAAGATTTAGTTTTCCAAGAGGCGACTCGGAGATCACTCACGATCTTATCTTCCGCAGTTGTTAATTGTCGTGGCTAGCCATGTTCGACCGCCAAGAGATTCCAACCGGCAGCGCGAGGCAGACCGCGCCTGGCGGAATCGGTAGGTGTCAGGTGTGCGTGCATGCAACGGCAGTCACACCAACTGTCCGTCCAGGCAGCTTCGTTGAATATAAGCTGGAGAGACAGACGGCCTTACACCACCGAAGTATGTCTCCCCGTTTCACGCTAGCAATAAAGAAGCAGCTACTTGTGTCCGGAGTGCGTTATGCGCGCCAAGAAGTCGCGCCGGCTGTCGGGCACGGAGGCGGCTGCAAATTCTTCGCGTTCCGCAGAAGTCCACTTGCTCATGGTGGTGTTGATGGCTGTGGCCCACTTGTCGATGCTTTCGGCATTGGGGTAGCCAATGATCAGGCAGCGGGTGGACGGTGCTGCAGTGTTTACGTACTGTTCGTCGAGGCCGTAGTACGTAGCCACGCCTTTCTTGAGTTGTTCCTCAAAGGTGGGAAAAAGCAACTTCTTGAGCATTGCGGAGTAATTTTCCGGCTTATCGGGCTTGGCCGATGAGCAGACCCCGCGCAGATAGGTTGGTGCTCCGGTGCCGTTGTGGTACGTCCTCGTTTGCAACAACAAGTCTTCGTGCTTGGTGGCTGCGATTTGGCTGGGCCGCGGAGCGCTCTTGCGAATTTCGTCGAGCACTTTCATGAGCCCGGCGATGCTGGTGGACGACCACGCCGCGCCGTGGGTATATCCGTCCGAGGTGTGTACGACTGTCTCAGAAGTGGACCAACTAATAATCGAACCGTCGGCGAGTGACTTCTCCAGAACCGGAATGATGGACTTCTCGCTATCCTCCGAGTATGCCGCCCAATTCGCCCGGGGGATTTGGAACTGGCTTACGTAGGTGTAAATGATCGGCGTCGATTCCGTTTGGGGAACAGCCGCGGGTACAAGCGTCACGACTAACACAAATACGAGCAGGGCCGATATCCGCATCTTCATTATGGTGTCCTCCTGGACTCGCTGGCAGGCCGCGCGGCGGGCAGCACGATTGAAAGGCCGTTCTTCGTCGCTCACTCGCAGGTTCGCGGATGGCGAGGGAGATGGCGTTCTTTTGGTGGGTAACCTTTTGAGTATGGGCTTGCGCCCGCTGCACCGACCAGTTGTGGGCAGACAGTATTCGGTAACTCTATCGTTGTCAACGTAATTTTCCGGGTCACGCGTAGCAGCATCCGAAACATCAGTTGGGCCTGTCGCCCACACCCGCGCGTTTACAGAGTAGTGATTTACAGTTTTGAGAAGGTTGAAGCGCGAATAAAGAGTGGTAGTATGCCGCGCGTTAGAAATTGATGGGAGGGTGCGTGCGTGGGACATTTATTCAGCCGAGTATTCAGGTGGGTGGTGGTGGCGCATTTGTTTTGCGTGGGTGTTGCCGCGCAAAAAATTGCCGGTGCGGAGGGTATATTCTCGGTGCAACAGGGCGCGGTGCAACAGGCGGATCGGGCGTTCGTGGAGGCGATTGGGAAGGGCGACGCTGGGAAGGCGAGTGCATTGCTGGATGAAGAGTTCAGCTGGACGGATCGCAGCGGAAAGACGGTAAAGAAGGATGAGATTTTAGAAGAACTAAAACCCTTGGCCAGCGAACCGGATGTCGATAAGGAGACGCGCGATTTCGGATGGGTGGTGGTGATTCGCGGGAACCATCGGGTCGCGTCAGCGAATGTTGGGGTGCGATTCATCCGTGTGTGGGTAAAGCGTGCGGCAGACTGGCGAGTGCTGGTGTACCAGGAGACGAAGATTGCAGAGACGCCGCCAGCGACGCGCGGCGGATTCGGTTCACCTAGCGGGGGAGCGCTAGTGGATTGCGAGAACCCGTGCAAGACGGTGCCGTACGACCCGCAAGGAAAAACTGAGAAGGAAATCGTGGACATGTGGAAGGGTGTGGAAAGGACGGTGCTGACGAATGATGTGGAGGCGTGGATTCCTGGATTCACAGATGATTTTGTTTTTGTGACGCCGGATGGCGGGACGCCGCTAAACAAAGCGGATCGCATAACGATGATCAAGGAATTGAAAAGGACAAACACGACGTTGATTCCGGCGAAAGTGGAATCGATGCAGGTGTGGGCGTTGGGAGACGCAGCGGTGATGCGATCGGAGCATAAACCGCTGCATGGGAAAGTGCTGCATGTGACGAGAATATTTGTGAAGAGGGAAGGGCGCTGGCAAATCGCGTTTGGACAGCAGACGGCGGTGGAGTAGGCAGACTGCGGCAGGAATACAAGGCCTCGGAGATTATAAGCCATCGATGCAAGACGAAAGGAATCGGAGAAAGGCGCGCCCACCGTTTGCAAAAAACAGCAAAGGGTAGACCACCCGGAGTCCTCTAGTAAAGTTAAGAATGTGCCATCTGCGTAAAGGCTCTGAGGCTCAGGACAACATCAATACTTACTTGGGGACTTTTACTGAGATTATTTCGTTGCGCATGGCATAGTGAATGAGCTCGGCCAAAGAATGAAGGCCAAGCTTGAGCATAATTTTAGCCCGATGAGCCTCCACGGTTCTGACTGAGATTCCGAGTTGCGTTGCCAGTTCCTTATTGGACTTGCCGTGGGCCAAGAGGCGGATAATTTCCATCTCGCGAGGAGTCAGTCGGGGGCCCGCTAACTTCTCTTCTGCAGGATTACTTCCGGCGTTAATAAATCCCTTGAGTACGATTTCGGAAATTTTTGGTGTCAGGAAACATTTGTTTTCCGCAACGGCTTTAACGGCCTTCGGCAGATAGACCGGAAGATCGGATTTCAACAGGTAGCCTTTTGCTCCGGCGTCCAAGGCCCGACGGATCATCTGTTCCGATTCGTGCATGGTAAGAACGAGAACCTTGACGTCCGGTAGCGACTCTCGGATTTGCCGGGTCACCTCCAGTCCGTCCAGTTCGGGCATACTGATATCAAGCACGGCCACATCCGGTTTTAGCTTTAAGGTTTTTTCCAGTGCTTCGCGCCCATTGGCGGCCTCGCCTACGATTTTCCAACCGCGACGGGCCTGGAGAATTGTCCGTACACCGTGGCGTACCAAACCATGATCGTCAGCAATTAGAATGCGAAGCTTTCTCAAGTAATTTTTCTCTGAATATTGTGAGCCTTAGGTTTCTACCGTGATGCGTGGAGGCAACATCCAGCGGCGGTCAGACAGTTCCACGAGCTCGTACGTGGAAAGGAAGTGTATACGATGAATATTATTCAAGAGTAAAAATAGCACCTGATGGTCAGCGAGGATATTAGCTTTAGATATAGAGGTATTCTACTTTGGTAAAGAAGAGTTAGCTTTAGAGCTAGCAGCGGAAATTCCAAGTTTCTCGGCCATTCTGACCAGATCGGGCAGTGATCTTGCTTCCATCTTGCGCATCAATTGGCTGCGATGGACTTTCACGGTGGCTTCGCTGGCCTTTATTTCCGCTGCGATCTGCTTGTTGAGACGGCCGGAGATAAGCAGCGGAAGCACCTGACTCTCGCGGGGAGTGAGGGTTCGCAGACGTCGGTGGAGTTCACCGATTTCGGCCTCGGACAAACGTCGAAGGCGGTCCTTCTCCAGGGCCGTCTGAACGGCATCGAGCAAATCCTGGTCGTGAAAAGGTTTAATGAGGAATTCGACGGCTCCGGCCTTCATGGCTTTAACGCTCATGGGGACGTCCCCGTGGGCAGTGATGAAGATGATCGGAATCCGGATGTTGGCCTTACCCAACTCGCGTTGAAAATCGATTCCGCTGATTCCCGGCAATCTGACGTCGAGGACCAGGCAGCTAGGAACCTCAGGACGGTCGGCGTTGAGGAACTCCCGCGGCGCTCCGAACGCACTCACTGGCAGGTCAATCGTTCCCAGTAGACGCTCAATCGAATCCCGCACGGATGGGTCGTCATCCACGACGAAAACTAAAGACTGGAAAGTTTTAGTTGCCGGAGTCACGTTGTCCTCCTGGCGCTGGACGGAGAAAACCTTATCGGGCCACTAAGTAGGCGGTTCGATAAGTTGGAGATGCTTGTTCCACGCGACAATTCCGTTTGTTCATAAGGCTGAACGTTGTAGATATTACACCCGGTACCGTATTGACAGCGATACGCTGGTGGTGAATAACTCAGATGTAAATGACAGAAGCCGCCCGCGAACGAAGGTAATAACTGGGAGGCCCCATGAATCCAGCACTTCATTCCCTTAGCAGTGGCGCTTCGTCACAGCCCATCGAATCCGAGGTCAGGGCGACGGGAATTCGCGCGGTCGGCGATGTTCGTTGGGGAACGCATTTTTTTCTCTTCTACGAAACAAAAGAAGATCTGCTCGATGCTTTGGTTCCTTATTTCAAGGTCGGGTTGGAATCAAGGGAGTTCTGCGTGTGGGTCGCTTATAAGCCCTTGACGGCAGAGGAAGTGAAGCGCGCGATGCGGCGCGCTGTTCCCGGTTTCGATCGCTATTTGGAAAACCACAGCATAGAAATTCTTCGGGGACGCGAATTTTACATTACTGGCGAGGAGTTTGACCTGAAGAGAGTTATCAGGAAATGGGAAGAGAAGCTTGATTATGCATTGGCTAAGGGTTATGCCGGATTGCGGCTTAGCTCCAACACTGCCTGGCTGAACAAGAAACATTGGAGTGCTTTTAACGAGTACGAAGGAGAAGTCCACGACTTCATCGCCAAGCGCCGAGTGCTGGCGCTTTGCACGTATCCGCTGGCTAGAAGCACCGCCATTGAAATTCTCGATGTCGCGCGCACTCACCAGTTCGCCATTGCCCGAAGAAATAAGGTCTGGGAAATAGTGGAGACCCCGCAGTTGAAGGAGGCCAAGGCCGAGATTAAGAAGCTAAACAACGAACTGGAACAACGCGTAGCGCAGCGCACCCGACAGCTCACAAAGGTAAACGACGAACTGCGGGCGGAAATCGAGGAGCGACAACGAGTGCAAGCCGCATTGCAGCAGTCGCAGGTGGAACTGGCGCACGTGGCACGTTTGACCGCGATGGGCGAACTGGTAGCCTCAATTGCGCACGAAGTGGGCCAGCCGCTCACCGCAATTGTTACGAATGGAAGCTTCCTGCTCCGCAGGCTCGCAGGTAGGACAAAAAATGGGGATGATTTGCGAGGCGCGGCAGAGGCGATCGTCGCCGATGGAAAACGCGCAAGCTCAATCATTTCGCGGATACGCGCTTTATTGAAAAAACAGAGCACTGAAATGGTCGAAATCGATATTAACGATGCCATTCAGGAAGTAGCTTCACTTCTGAGCAACGAATCATCACGCCACCGAATTCTGATGAGCACGGAGCTGGCGGCAGGGCTTCCGCGGGTGCGGGGCGATCGCGTGCAGCTTCAGCAGGTGATGGTCAATTTGATTATGAATGCTGTGGACGCGACTCGCGCAATTTCGGACGGCCCGCGAGAAATTCTCATCCGCACAGCAAAGGAAGCGGAGTGCGTAGTCGTTTCCGTGGAAGATTCCGGCACGGGGCTTACCGCCGAGCAGATGGAGCGAATATTCGAACCATTCTTCACTACTAAAGCGCAAGGAATCGGCATGGGGTTGTCTATAAGCCGTTCGATCGTGGAGAGCCATAGCGGAAAGCTTTGTGCTTCAAAGCTAATGCCACGTGGAGCAAAATTCGAATTTACGCTGCCGACGGCTGGTGCCGGTAACGCGGCGAGTGCGTCATGAAGTTAAAACACCGCGCGTGCACACGATGGTGTGAACCGAAGAATTGATGATCCGTCTCACTCACCTTAAAAATGGTTTTTTACCATTTCTTTGACTCTCGCTGCACGACCCTGTAGTAGCATGTGCCCGTGCAAATCCGGCAAATAAGCGAATTTTTTCGGGAGCATAGTGCACGGGTGCTGCTCATCTCTGCGCTGGTGGTGGTTCCGTGTTTTTGGCATAAGAGCATTGAGGCCGGCGATCTTCCCAGCCACACCTACAACGCATGGCTTGCACATCTCGTCGCACAAGGACAAGCTCCCGGTCTTTATATTCAGCCGCGCTGGAACAATATTCTGGTCGACCTAGCACTTGAAAAATTAGGAGCGTTGGTGGGGTTCGTTGCGGCCGAGCGGATCGTGGTAGTGGTTTGCGTGCTGATTTTTTTCTGGGGAGCGTTTGCGCTCATCAGCGCCGTCAGTCTGCGCTCGCCCTGGTATCTAGTGCCGGCAATCGCGATGATTACTTACGGATGGACTTTTTATGTTGGGTTCATGAACTTTTATTTGTCGCTCGGGCTTGGGTTCTTTGCCATTGCACTTGTGTGGCGGGGCGAGCGCCGGCATTGGTGGATCGCGGCTGTTCTCGCAGTGTTGGCGTTTCTTGCGCATCCACTGGGAGTTTTGTGCCTAACAGGACTGGCCGCGTACCTGCGATTGAGTGAGTTTCTTAAAGGTTGGGCGCGCTGGGCGCTGTTCGCTTCCGCTTTCGTGGTGGTGGTGTGCTTCCATTACTACACGTTGCGGCTGCGCCCGGTTTATTGGCATAGCAAAGATTTTTTTTTCATGAATGGAGCGGATCAGCTGGCTTTGTTTCAGGCACGCTACATAAAATTGGCTTGGGCCGTGGTGATATTCGGGAGCATTTGTTTTGTGTACGGCATGGTTCGCGAGTGGAAAACGAATGCGAACAAATGGAGGTTCCGCGCGCCCCTGGAGCTCTGGGCTGTGTTGCTATTTACCGCGGCAATGATTCCGGAGGTGATGTGGTTCTCGGCGGATCCCATGCCTTTCGCGTTGGCCATTTCCCGTTTGACGTCGGTTACAGCGGTACTGGGGTTGTGCGTGCTTGCATCGGTGCAACCCAGGCTTTGGCACCTTGTCGGCTTTGCGATCTGCGCAGACATATTTTTCTTTTGGACATACCAGGACACCGGAGTACTGAACGACATGGAACGACAGGCGGAAAAATTGGTAAGTACCTTGCCCTACGGGCGGCGAGTTACTGAAACGATCACTCCGCGCGGCGACTCGCGCCTGTGGTTTGTAAACCATCTGGTGGATAGAGCCTGCATCGAAAAATGTTTCACGTACGAAAATTATCAACCTCCGGCTAAGCAATTCCGGGTTCGAGTGAAACCAGAAAGTCCGATTGTTACCTATTCCACGAGAGATTCTGTCGACATGGAGACAGGATTCTACAAGGTGCGGCCGGAAGACATACCGATGAACCAGATCTATCAGTGCAACGAGAAAGATTTGTCGAAACTGTGCATCCGCGAACTCTCTGCGGGAGAAGAAAACGGAAGCGTTGGATACCGTCCTCCTTCACCATACCTATAGATTGGATGGGTAGGGTACTGCTGGCGGCATGATTTTATTTGCCGCGCCACCGCCGTTTATCGCTAGGCGATATTTAAAATTTTTTAATTCTGCAGCCCATTAAATCTAATCCCGAGAAAATAAAAAATGTAAGGGTGCGCACGCGGCGCTTAGAACTTAGTGCGTGAGTCGTTGCTTGGCATTGGCGAGCCGTGCAGCAACCGGTTTACGAGATGATTTTGCTTGGGCGGACGGAAAGGAGATCAACGATGGACTTTGCGGTTGATTGGGCGTAAATTTCGGCCACCCACGGGAAGTGCCAATCTTTTGAGGAGAAAAAGATGAGATATAAAATGCTCTCCGGGTGTGTGGTATTGGGTCTGGCCGTGGCGACAAGCTCTGCGCAAACCAAATCCGACTTTTCGGGAAAGTGTGGCAAGCCGGATGTTCAGCAAAGTGTTCCTGCGGGTGATAAGGACGGCCACGTCTTCGTGCTGATACAAGGAAAATGTACGGTGAACGGCGAAGTCAGTGGCGTGGCGGCCAAAGAGG
>JGI12635J15846_10005675_pt1 | contig 10759 bp, 7 predicted proteins | sample BlaSpr_A8_OM2_M2_FD_15846 | JGI IMG/M metagenome (IMG submission 15846) | reverse complement strand
TTGGACAACTCCCGGCGATGGACTTCGTCTTTAACAACACCTCATCCTTCGATTAGGTTTGTCATGTTGCGATACAGCATTGAACTTACACGAAGCTTACGTGGCTCCAAAACCTACCCGAGTCGAAGAGCTAATTTCACGATATGTCATATAGTAAAAATAGCGAAAGCCGCGAAAACAGCGGGTTTGCCCACACATTTGACTATTGCTCCCATACGGGCAGCGAATTGCTGAAGTTACGGACAGCAAATATTGCGCAGTTGCGAGAAGGCTGGAACTTCCGCTTATGAAAGGTGAATGATGATCCGCTGCACCGGTGACGGACCGGTCTCGGCCGGCCGGGATGCCTGGTACAGATTGCTGCAATGCGTCCGTTGGCGACGTTTTAGGTCAGGTACCGAGAAGATCCGGCAAATTCGGAAAACGATTGATCGGTAAAGACGCCGATCAGCCATTATTTCCTCTTGCGAGCAAAGAAATTCTGGAATGCGGCGATTGCTTCAGGTGAACGCATCCGGGCGCCAAAAAGATGATCCTCCTGATCGATTCGCCGGACAATATCCTCCGTCGGCAGCTTGAGCAGCTTCCTGGAAGCTGCAACCGCGTCCGCTGGCAGCGCGCAAATCTCGCGCGCCACCTTTCGGGCCTCGACGATGGCATGACCCGGTGGAACGACCGTGTTGACAAAACCAGCCTCGCGCGCGTCTTCTGCGTTCATGGATCGCCCCATCACCAGCATGGTGAACGCGCGCTGATGACCCACCATTCGTGGCAACAGCAGGCTGGAAGCGCCCTCCGGGACGAGGCCGTACTGAATAAAGGGCGATTGAAACGTTGCCGTCGTACTCGCAACGACGAAGTCGCAATGAAACACCATGGTGGTGCCGATACCGATGGCGATGCCGTCGACTGCCGCAACGATGGGCTTCCTGTTGTTCACAAGCGACTGCAGAAAGATGACCGCGTTTCTCGGCCGGGCCACGTCATCTTCTGCCGTCGCCGCCTGCAGGAAATCTCCGATATCATTGCCGGCCGTGAATACCCCTGAACGACCAGTCAGGATGAGACAGCGGATGGCGGGATTGGATTGTGCGGTGTCGATCGCCTCGCTCATGGCGTTGTACATTGCTTGAGTCAAAGTGTTCTTTTTTTCCGGACGTCGCATCGTGATGGTGCGGGTGGAGTCTTCGTCAGCAACAATGATGTGCTCAGTCATGGTTCCCCCGCGGTGTGAGGCCAGCGTTTTCACAAATCGCGATGGCCCGAAACGACCAATCCGGCGCCAATCGGATTTCTGATCGCTTTCGTTCCACCGATCGCATGCCTCATCGTCTTCGACGTTTACTGACCCGAGGGAGTGCGAACGCCGTGCCATGCATCCCGCACCTGGTGGTAATGTACCTCGGGTAGGTAATCGGGCGTGTTTAGATTTAGGGTGTGCACGTCGAGCCGTCCGACCGCGCTCAGCAGGGTATAAGATGCAATCACCCGGTCGCGCTGCGCCAGAATTTTCCTGGACCGGGCGTTGGTCAGATCCTGCTGGGCGTTGAGGACATCGATCGTGGTGCGTTGTCCACCTGCCGCTTCGCGCCGAACGCCCCGCAGCGCCACCTCAGCTGCGCTCACTTCGGACTCTGCGGCGGTGAGCGCGACCTTCGTTCCCTCGTTGGACACCCATGCGCTGACCACAGCCGTTCGCGTTTGATTCCTTACCTGTTCCAGCACCAGGCGGCTCTGCGATGCCAGTTCCTTGGCCTGACGGGTTTGCGAGGCCGCGGTGCCGCCATCATAAATCGGTACGTTCATCTGGCCCAATATCGAGGCCTGATCGGTTTTGAATGTGCTGAGCGTGGAGTCGGACTCGACCATGCGGCTGGCGCTTGCCTGGGCTGTTATAGTCGGCAACAGGCTGCTTTCCGCGACCCTGATGGTGGTTTGAGCGATGTCGACATCAAAACCGGCCCCGAGGACTGCCGGATTTTCGTGGCGCGCGGTTTCTGTTGCCGCGGCGAGCGTCGGCGGCGACAGGCGGTCGACCGTTGCGGCAGCTACCAGTTGCGAAGGAGCTCCGCCAATGACCTGGGTATAGGTTTCCTTGCTGATGGCCAGCGCGACTTCCGCCGCGTTGAGGTCGGCCAGCCCGCGGCTCAGCCGAGCCTCCGCCTGCGCCGTGTCCGTCGGCGTGACGTCGCCGGCATCCAGCCGCCTCTTGGTGGTCGCCAGGATTTCGCGCAGCACGGCGACGTTGGTGCGCTGCGCCTCGACCAGGGCCTGGTTGGCGAGCACGTTCATGTAGGCGGTCACGGCGTCCAGCAGCACACCCTGACCGGTGTTTCGCAGCGCTTCGCGCCCCGAATTGACCTGAAATTCCGCCACGCGAACGCTGTTGGCGGTCTTGAAGCCGTTGAACAAGACTTGAGTGACAGTCACGCCGATCGTCCACGGACGCAACGTTGCGCCCTGCACCGTATTGTCGGGCAAAAGGTTGCGAACCGCCTGCAGCCCCACGCCCAGGCTCGCAACAATCTGCGGTCGATACCCCGCCATGGCCTGCGGCACATTTTCGTCGGTCCCGCGCTGCCGGGCCCGATCCGCATTGAGTGACGGATTCGACTGATAGGCCTTCGCCAGGGCTTCGGGCAGGGTTTCGGCCGCGGACGAACCGACCGCTGCCAGACTGATGAACGCAACAAGGCAAAGCAACGGGCCCGCTGTCCTGCGAGAGCTCCGAGCGCATTGAGATGCCGTGTTACGCACAACCCACCCCGACCATCCTCATTCCGCCGGCGCCAGATGGCCTTCCGCGGCAAGACCGGGCCGGCTTCGCCGCGAGAACATCGAGATCAGCGCCGGCAATGTGACGAGGATAACAACAGGCGCCAGCATCATGCCCGCCACCACCACGATCGCCAGGGGCTTTTGCACCTGCGATCCAATCCCGGACGATACCGCCGCCGGCAGCAAACCGACGCCCGCGACTACGCAGGTCATCAGCACCGGGCGCAGTTGCAGCTCTCCGGTGCGCAAGATCGCTCTGCCGCGCTCCATGCCCTCGTCGATAAGTTGGTTGTACTGGGAAATGATGATGATGCCGTCCATCACCGAGATGCCGAACAGCGCTATGAATCCGATTGCCGCAGAGACGCTGAAGGGAATGCCCGTCAGCAGCAATCCGAGAATGCCACCGAACACTGCCATTGGGATCACGCTCATGGTCAGGATGGTATCCACCACCGATCCGAAGTTGAACCAGATCAACATCGCTATCAGCGTCAGACTGATCGGCACCACAATCGACAACCGCTTGATGGCATCTTGGAGATTGCCGAACTCGCCGACCCACTCAACGCGCGAGCCCGGCGGTAACCGCACGTTGGCCGCGACCTTTTGCTGCGCTTCCTGGATGGCGCCGCCAAGGTCGCGTTCGCGCACCGAGAATTTGATCGGCAGATAGCGCTCCTGCTGTTCGCGGTAGATGTAAGCCGCGCCCGATACAAGTTTGATCGTCGCTACCTCGCTAAGCGGGACCTGGGTGATGCCGTTCGGGCCTTGCGCGCCAATCCGCAGGTTCTGGATGGCCTCGGCGCTCTTCCGATATTGCGGCGCAAGGCGAACGATGATCGGGAAATGGCGGTCGCTGCCAGGCTCATAGAAATCACCAGCGCTGTCGCCGCCGATCGCGGTTTTGATGGTGGTATTGATATCGCCCGGCGAAAGGCCGTAGCGAGCTGCGCGCGCGCGGTCGATCTCGATCTGGACGGTGGGCTGACCGAGCGAGGTGAAAACGGCGAGGTCGGTGATCCCCTTCACCGTGGCCAGCTGCGATTTGATCTTGTTGGCGGTGTCGGTGAGCGCTTGCAGGTCGTTGCCGTACAGCTTGACGGAATTCTCCCCCTTCACGCCTGACACGGCTTCGGAGACGTTGTCCTGAAGGTATTGGGAGAAATTGAATTCGACGCCGGGGAACTTTTCCTGCAAATTGGCAAGCAGCTTGGCAGTCAATTCGTCCTTGTCTTCGTGATCCGGCCATTGCTTCGCGGGCTTTAAGGGTGCGAAAAATTCCGCGTTGAAGAAACCCGCTGCATCGGTGCCGTCATCGGGCCGGCCATGCTGCGAAACGACCGACTCAACCTCCGGTCGCTCAGCGATTACCTTGCGCATCTCGTTGACATACGAATTGCCTTCCTGAAGCGAGATCGTCGGCGGCAGCGTCGCGCGGATCCAGAGGTTGCCTTCCTCGAGCTTGGGCAGGAACTCGAGACCGAGCATACGCACGGCAATGACGGTCATCACGATCAGGCCCGCCGCGCCCACCAGGACGATTCTGCGGCTGGCGAGCGAGCGCGCAAGCACCGGCATATAAAGGCGATGCAGGATCCGCATGATGATGGTTTCGGTCTCCCGGACGTGCGCGGGCAGAATGATGGCACTCAGCGCAGGCGTGATCGTGAATGTCGCCAGCAGTCCGCCGGCCAGGGCATAGGCATAGGTCCGCGCCATCGGGCTGAAAATGTTGCCCTCGACGCCGCTCAGCGTGAACAGCGGCAGGAACGCCGCGATGATTATGGCCGCGGCGAAGAAGATCGACCGCGACACGTCGGCCGCTGCGGTGAGGATGGCATGGTGTTTCATGTGCATAATGGTGTTTGCGGAGATCGCGGCCTGCTCTTCCTCGGAGAGGTGTTCGGTGTGTGACAAACGTCTGAAGATGGCTTCCACCATGATGACGGTAGCATCCACGATCAGACCGAAATCGATCGCCCCAACGGACAGCAGGTTGGCCGATTCGCCGCGCAGCACGAGAATGCTAACCGCGAAAAACAATGCGAACGGAATTGTCGCTCCGACGATAATGGCGCTGCGCAGATCGCCGAGAAACAACCACTGCAAGAATACGATCAACCCGATGCCGACGACCATGTTCTCGAGCACCGTATGGGTGGTGGTTTCGATCAGATCCTTTCGATCGTAGATGCGTTCGATCCGCACGCCGGGCGGCAGGATGGTGGAATTGTTGATTGTTTCGACAAGCGCCTCGACGCGGGCGATGGTCGGTGAACTCTGCTCGCCGCGCCGCATCAGGACGATCCCCTGGACGATATCGTCGTCCTGGTCCTCGCCGGCTATTCCCAGCCGCGGCTGCTCGCCGACCTGGACGTTCGCAACATCCTTGACCAACACGGCCGTCCCGTTGTTCGACGTGATCATGGTATTGGCAAGGCTGTCGATGGACCGGATCAACCCCACACCGCGCACGACCGCAGATTGCGGACCGATGTTAACTGTGTTGCCGCCGACATTGAGGTTCGAATTGGTGACGGCCTGCTGCAGTTGAGGCAACGTCAACCCGTTCGCCACCAGCTTGTTGAAATCTACCTGAAGCTCATAGGTCTTCGTCCTACCGCCCCAGCCGGTGACGTCGATAACCCCCGGTACGACTTTGAAGCGACGCTGCAGGATCCAGTCCTGCAACGTCTTGAGATCGAGCACGGAGTAATTGGGCGGCCCGACAAGACGGTAACGGTATATTTCGCCGATCGGGCTAAGCGGCGAAATCTGTGGCTGGGCGTTGTTCAACAGCGGCGCCAGCTGCGACAGCCGATTCAGCACCTGCTGCAACGCCTGCTCGTAGGTGTAGTCGAAGGAGAACTGCAGTTTGACGTCGGACAGGCCGTAAAGCGAGATTGTGCGAATGACCTTCAGGTTCTTGATGCCGGCGACCTGGGTCTCCAGCGGAATGGTGATGTAACGCTCGATCTCCTCAGCCGACAGCCCGGGGCTTTGGGTGACGACATCGACCATTGGAGGCGTCGGATCAGGATACGCCTCGATGTTCAACTGCTGAAATGCAACCAGCCCGCCGATGATCACGGCGGCAAACAGCCCGACCATCATAAAGCGATTGTTGACAGCAAAGGCGACGAGACGATCCATCCGGATTCCGTGAAAGACATTTGGGTGCGGCTTAACTGCCGGTAGCCGCCCGATCGATGAACAGGCTGCCTCTGGTGACGATTTTCTCTCCGGCCTTCAGGCTGGATTTGACCTCGACCAGGTCGCCATTGATCAGGCCGGTCTGGATTTCGCGGAGCTCGATCGACTTGTCGTCATGAGCTACCCACAGGCGCACCCGCTCGCCCTCATAGATGAGCGCCTGCTTCGGCACACCCACCCCCGGACGATCACTGCCGGAATAGATCGTCACATTGGCGAACATCTCGGGTTTGAACAGGCCATCCTTGTTGTCAATGGTGGCGCGGACCAGGAGCCGCCGGGTCGTCGGGTCGATTGCGGCCGCAACGTAGTCGATCCGCGCCTTGAACTGACTGCCCGGCAGGGCGAGCAGCGAGAAAGCGATTTCCTGGCCTACCGCCACGCCCGACGCTTCCGTTTCCCGAACAAAAGCCGTCAGCCACACCGTCGAGAGATTGCCGATGACAAATACCGGATCGCTGGCGCCGCTGTTGATGAATTGACCCGGCCCAACTTTGCGCAGCACGACCGTCCCGGCAATGGGAGAATAAATCAGGGTGTCGGCGCTGATCTGTCGCGTCTTCTCGAACGACTCGATCTGTTCCTCCGAGCGGCCCAGGATTCGCAGCCGGTTGTGCACCGCTTCCAGCGCCGTCTCGGCCGACCGTAGGTCGTTTTGCGCTGTCGTCAAATCGTTCTGGGACTGCTGCCAGTCCTTGAGCGGCACCGCCTTGCCGGCATAGAGATCGTTGGCCCGCTTCTCGACGATCTGCGCAAGGTTAAGCTTGGATCGCGCGCTGTTCAACCCGCTCAATGCGGTGACAAAGTCGTTCAATCCCTGCACCATGTCTGCGGCTTCGACGACGAACAGTAGCTGGCCGCGTTCGACCGTGTCGCTTGGTTTCACCAGAAGCTTGATCACGCGCCCCGCGAAGGGCGAGAAGATCGGCGTCGAGCTTTCCTCGTTGATGGCGATCTTGCCTTCGGTCACGTGCTCGGCGCGAAAGACCTGTTCGGTTACCGGTTCGACGGTCAGGCTCGCCCACTCCGCTGCGGTTGGCAGGTAACGCGGAAGAGCGGCCTTCGATTGACTTGATGTCTCAGTGGACTTCGCATGCTGGACGAACATCCGCGCGGCGCCAAGCACGCCTGCGCCGACCAAAGCCGTTATCGTGAGAACAATGGCCAGCCGTCGCCGATTCCAGTTCCCTCCGGTGATCATATTGCAAATGCGCACATTGAATTACGCGACCTCGCTCGCCCTGGTGAGACACGCCGGCTCGCTTCGGCGTTCTAGTTTTCGACCGGGCCGCGCCACATCGGCGATTTTGGACCGCCGTAATAGCGCATCGGCCCGAGCCGGGCCGGCGGTGGCGTTACAAGCTGCGCACGGCTTTCGTAAGCGACGCTGCGGGCGTGCGCATGCCAGTGGTGGTGCTTGTGCATCTTGGCGGCGGCCTCGCCGCAGGTTGCGAAAGCCGCGATCGCGGCTACCAGGCCGGCCAATCCGATCCGCGCACCAATTCCAATGATGTAGGTCATATCCGCCTCCGTGGAAAAACTGCAAACTCTCACTGGCCTGACCACATCGGAGATTTAGGACCCCCGTAGTAGCGAAGCTGACTGCTGCCGGAATTCTCCGCGGTCGGCGTCCCCATATCGCTGACGCATCCCGCAACCGCAGCACACAGCGCCGTGACGGCAAGCACGATCCCGATTCTTCGCTTCAACACCGACATTGCCGCCCTCTCTTGCAGAATGACGCCTGATCCGCAGATCAGCTCAGGCGAAGCGTCAATACTTCGCGACGACAGGTCCCCCGAATTTGTAATCGAGGCCGATCGTCAGGACCGAGTAGGTGTTGTCGATGGTGTAAGGCAGCGTGCCGCTCGGCGTCAGCGGATTGCCCGGACGGATGTACCTGCCAAAATTGTAATAGCGATAGTCGAACCTGCCGATCAGGTTGTTGGTGACCGCGTAGGCGATGCCGCCGCCGGCAGTGAGGCCGTTCCGATCGTTGGTGAACGTATCGACCGGGAATCCGACCTGCGTGCTGGTATGACGGATGTCGCCATGCGCCCAGCCGCCGTCGAAGTACAGCAGGAGGCGGTCAACCGCGACACCGCCTTTGGCAACAACCGAGGTGCCCCAACGCAGGTCGCTGGCGTCGACGAAGCCGAGCTGCTGGCTCAGGTCGCTGCCCTTGATGCCGGACCAGAAGCCGTTGGCTTCGACGCCGAACACCATGTTGCCGCTCTGCGCCAAGTAGCCGGCCTCGCCACCGGCGACGCCGCCGGTCGAGTCATAATTGATGGTGAAATTGGCAAAGCCGAGAAAGCCATTGGCATTGTTGAGGTTGTGGTTGCCTAAGCCGCCGCCTCCGAACACGCCGACATAGAAGCCGCTCCAGTCATACACTGTCGGGGCGACCGGCGCGGCCTTCATGTAAGGCGTGAGATCGGCGCCGAAAGCCGGCGACATCAGGCCCAGCACACCGAGCGAGACGGTGGTGAAAAGAATTCGCTTCATTGTTATCCCCTGTCGAACTGTTCTGCGTCTGACGGCCTGGGCCGCCGCGATTTTTCCACGCATCAGAAGTGAATGATGATGTCCGCCGAGCCGATGATGGCGTACTTCTTGGTCGGCGCGATGAGCAGGTTCGGGTTGCCGTTGAATGCGAACGCATCCAGCGCCTTGTAATAGGAAACCTCGGGCCGGATCTCGATCTGGGGCGAGAACCAGTGCTGCCAGCCGATGCCGGTCTCGATGTACCGGGTCTTGACACCGGTGCGCTGACCTTCCTTGTCGTCAACGAATTCCGCGCGATACGAGATGTTGTCCAGCGGATCCGGTTTGTAGTTGAGGTACATCAGTGCCGTCTGCCACTCTGCCGTGCAGGTGAGCACAGCCGGGTTACTGCAGAGCGCGCCAAACGGGGCGTTGAACGGCATATATTGCGGCGAGAACGGCGTGCCGCCGGCGTTGATGATCGCAAGCGCCGCGGGATTGTTCAGATTGGCGACGTTGTTCTGGTGCTCATTGTAGGATTCGAGCGAGATGTGCCACTGGTCGTTGAACTTGTAATAAACCGTACCGCCAAACCATTGCAGATTGTTGTAACCCCACTGGCCGCCATTGATGGCATCGGCGACGAGATTGACGTCGAATCTGCCGTCGTCGCTGGTATAGCGCACGCCGGCGGTAATGCTCGGAACCGCGCCCGGATCCTTCGGCATGGTCTGCCCAGGATACATCGCATTCGGGAAGGGGTTCGGGATCGTTGCCTTCCAATGCCAGGGCATTGCCTCGGTACCAACCGTCAGGCCCAGCTGGAAGATCCAGTTTTTGGTCGCTGCCAAAGTCGCTTCGATACCGGTGTTGGTATAGTTGTCGAAGGTGTAGGTCATCGAGTGCGAGTACATGTAGTTGTTCGGCGCGAGCTGGGCCTCGATGTCCGGAATCGAAATGTAACGTCCGAAGCGGATGTTGAGGCCTTGCGCAACCCACGGGATGAATACCTCGCCATAGGCCATCGGCATGTCGTAGCCGTTGTTCTTGTTCTGGTTCAGAAGCTGATAGCTCCAGAGTCCGAACGCCGTGGTGTAGCGATAGTTCTCGCCGTAGATCGGCGCGAGACGGAAGCCCCAGTCGATGTGATCCTTCTGAACCGTATCGGGCAGACGCTCGATATAGAGCACCGCCTGGTCGAGCTGCACCGTGTTCGGATTGTAGCTATAGGCCGCCGGCGCGTTGCCGCCGCGCACCGAGCTGGTCGAGAGGTTGCCGCCGGGATCGAGCCAGCCGTAAACCTGGATGTGAGCATCGCTCATCCAGCTGCCGAGCGCGGTATTGCCGAGCGCCGCCATCAGCGGGCTGTCGACCGAGCTCGGCCGCGTCACGCCAAGGTTGGTGGTGCCGCCATAGGGCCATTCCGCGAACGGCATCGGCGGGGTGCTTTGCGGCGTCGGCGGAACTTCGCTCTCGGGGCGGCGTGCCGGCGGCGCCTTGGGATCGGCCGGCGCAACGTCGTGTCCCCACTCGAGCCGGTAGTAGTTGATGAAGCGGCTCAGGAAGTCCTTGCCGAGATAAGAGTCGAGGCAGTTATAATTCTTGTAGGGATCGCCGCCGTAGGGACAGGGATCGGCAGCTTGTGCCGCGTTGCTCAGACCGATCGCTGCCAACGAGACGCCCGCCAGAAGAAGTTTTTTCATAGTCTTGCCCCAAGCTGTTGTTACTGACGCCTTACAGGCGCTCTCACGATTCCGTTAACCCTTGGGATGATCTTTCGTTGGGAACTTGAGAAAAATCGATGCGGTTTGCCGCGCCGTTTCATACAAATAAAATAGCTGAAATGGCTCTTACGATGCCGTCTGCATTCGAAAGCGTCAGTTGCCTATCGAGTTGCTCAAACGACCGGCGAAAAACGTGACATTTCGGCGAAAATCACCGTCGCACTGCAGCAGTTTCTTACATAATGTGTCTTTTTCGCTACATTTCCGACGCTTTAGCGCGATCAGCGCAGACTCATTTTTCCGGACGAGCGATTTCGCGCGCGCGTCGGCTATTATTTTTCTATGAAAACGGCCGCCTTTGTCCATCGAAGATATATGTCGCTCATCGTTATGCTGATGCATTGAGCGGATTCGGTTCGCTCATCGCGAGGCGAAACGATGGAAGCCGCGACGAACGATGCAGGCCATGCTGCTCTCGCCGGCAAGACTGAAACTCTCGATCTCAGCTTCCTGCCGAACAGCCTGACGACGCAATGCCGGAGCCTGATCGAGAG
>JGI12635J15846_10005674_pt1 | contig 10760 bp, 9 predicted proteins | sample BlaSpr_A8_OM2_M2_FD_15846 | JGI IMG/M metagenome (IMG submission 15846) | reverse complement strand
AACCGGGAAAGCGCGGACACAGCTTCGCCGATCGTGCTCCGTTGCAGGGGTTGTCGCGCATCATCGGATTCGGGGAAAACAAGGAATCCGCCGACGACGCATGGCAGAGGGTGTTCAGCTTCTTCGGCCAACACCTGCAGTAAACCGATCGTTGGGCCGACAAAGACCGTCATGACCGAGCAATGCGCTGCCGCACAGCTGCCGACCTATCGATTGGTCGCGGTGGANACGCGGGTTGCCGGTGTGATGGAGGCACTCGGCGAACGTATCGATGAGTTGGCCGATGCCTTGGCCGAAACAATCATCGGACGGGGGCGGCGGTCTGGATTGACGGTGGTCGTACCTCACGACCGGCGTCTGAAGATGCACGCCGTCAACGACCTGCGCTCGATTTTGGATGCAATCGCCGCTGGCAACCAATTCGATCCAGCGCCGGCAACACGCACGGGTAGGCACTGGGCCCGCAAGAAGATACCGGTCTCTTCACTACTGAACGGCTATCGCATCGGCTTCCATCGACTCTGGGACATCAGTGCCGAAGTGGCCGGCAGACAGCGGATCGATTACGAGTCGCTGCGTGGATTGACGGACAGATTATCTATCGCAGCCCTCCGCAGCCAGCTCATCACCCAAAGGGTCCCATCCATGAACCACGCTGATGCGATCGACCGGTTACGTGCGCTTCGCGAGGAAGTGGCTACTCGACCGCCGTCGACAAGCTCACTAAAACGATTAGCGTGATGCGCGTTACGAACCGGCACCTGCCGGACAGATCGTTATCGTGGCGGCTTCCCGCTCATCCACAGCGTCATGGGTTTCGGCTACATCAGACGGCGATGTACCTCGAAAGCCAAACACAGTTCGGCGACATCCTTCGGCCGCGAGAGGGATCGGCCGGTGTGTTTCTCGATCCGGCGCAACCGGTGGCGGACGGTGTTGGGGTGGCAGAACAGTTGTGCGGCGGCGGCGCTCACCAATGCGTCGTTGTCCTGCCACACCCGAAACGTTTCAAAAAGCAGCACGCGCTCCTCGTCGGGAAGGTCGCCAAAACCGTCCAACGCAGCGCCGACCGTTTTGATCATCGCCTCGGGCGCGCTGACTGCAGCGGTGGCCAGGATGGAGCCGTCGAACACCGCGACCGAGGATGTGGAGTCGGTCGGGCCGTGCAACATCACTCTTGCCACATGCAGGGCTCGTGGCGCATCGCGCAGATCCCCGAAGGCCGCACTGACGCCCACCCGCACAGTCGTCATCCGAGACAGCAGGGCAACAACCCTGTCGAGTCCTTGGCTGGACGCGACGTGCACGATCCCGACCTGCAAATCGGGCAGCCGCCGCCACGCCGAGAAGATGTCAAGGCTGCGCAGCTTCGACTCGATCTCGGGGAGCGGCTCATCGCCCGCGCTGGGAATGTGGCCGGCGATGACCACAAACGGACCATTGATCGGCAGCCGAAGATGGCCGGCGAGATCCCGCAGGCTCCAATCGTCGAAGGCTTGTCCCTCAAGCAGCGCGTCAACCAGACTCAAACGTTGTGACCCCTCAGCCAGGAGCTGCCGCTTCTGCTCGTCGCGATAACCGGCCACCAGGGCGGTCGCGATCAGTTCGGCACAGTGGCTCATGTGGTCCTCGGTGTCGGCCGGCATGGGGCCCGGCCGGTCCGAGCCGACGGCGGCCAGGCCCCACACGTGTCCGTCGATGATGACGGGGACTCCCACCGCAGCGCGCAGGCCGATCGCGCGGACGAGCTCGGCGAGTGTTCCGGTGGCGTTGTCAAGGGTGTCCATCCGGGCAGGGCGGCCGGTGCGTTGCACCACCGCCGCGAGGGTGTTGCCCTCGATCGGTGTTCGAGTGCCCACCGGCCACTTCATCGCCGCGTCAGGAAGGTAAGCCGCGACGCTGAGCAGCGTAATTTCGCCGGTCGTTTCGTATCGCCACAACATGGCGGTAGCCGCATGCAGGCAACTGCGCATTTCGGTGGTCACCGCATCTTCATCAATCGTCAGGTCAGATTGAAACCCTGCGCTCAGTTCGCCATCGTTCGCGCGTCTTGCCTGCGCGTCGGGATCGATAGTGCTACTTGCCGATTCGGTGACCGGGCTGGGCAAATTTTCGGTCATCGGGACACCATCGCGTACCCAGCGACACCCAACACCACCGGCAGCATCGCCAGCATTCCAAGCGTTGCACTCAGCATTGTTCGCTCTTTTCCTCGTGTGCTCACGAGCGCGGTGTCTGGCCTAGCCTCGGCCGTCGTTCGAGTGAGAACGTGATGAGTTGACGACTACTACGTTCGCCGCGCGGGCAGCCCAGCACCATCGCCCCAGGGGTGATGTTTAAGGCCGGGCATGGGTGGAACTAAGCGGCCCCGGTACCGACGGGCTGGTCAATCAGATCCGCGCATGAGCTGCGTCAATTGGGCGCGGGAGTTGATGCCCAGCTTGGCGAACGCAGTGCGGATGTGGGTTTTCACCGTATTGGGGGAAAGGTGCAGCTGCGTGGCGACGGAGCGGTTGGTCACGCCCTGTGCGATCAGGTTGACGACCGTGAGCTCGGAGTCGGTGAGGCTGTCCCAGCCCGTTTTTGCCCGCGGCTGGCTGACAATGCGACGTTGCACACCTAACCGGCGCAACTCGCGGCCCACCCGGCGCGCATCGGCGACAGCTTCGTGCTCCATGTAGGTGTCGAATGCGGAATTGAGCTGATCGACCGCCTCATCACCACGGTGGGCGTGTGCGAGTTCAGCGCCGGCGTCCTCGGCAGCCGCGGCGTAAAAAAGCGGCCGCGACGACGCCTGAAGCACGTCCGCGGCAGCCACCAATGCCTGGGCATCACGTTCGAGTATCCCGCGGGCATATCCGGCCACCCCCGTGAACAACGGGATCGCCGGCCGCTCACGCTCGAGCAGGTCCGTGGCCTGCAGGACACGCGCGCGCAAGCCGGCATCGCCGGCGGCCGACGCCACCCGCGCACCCAAGATCACCCGATCTAAGACCTGGGCCCAGATTGGTGATTCGAACAGCGCGATGTCGCCGCCCAGCCAGCGCATCGCGTCATGGACGTCGTCGCGCTGCCACGCCGCCAGCGCCAGCACATGCGCCGCCCCCCGACGTACCACAGATGAGCCGATGGAGTAGGCGTCGTGCGCGTCATTGACCATCTGCTGCAACAACGTTCGGTCATCGGTGCGCACCGCCACCTCGGCCAGAATCACCATGCGCATCATGTCCAGCTCGGTCACGGCTGTCCGCTGTGGGGGCGGCAGGGATTCGGTCGCGGCGCGCGCAGCAGACAACCGGCCCGCAGTTAAGTGGACAACCCCGTCAACCGTGGCCCAGATACCAAGGGCCATCGCGTTGCCTTCCCGGCGGGCTTGCTCTGTTCCGTCGGCGACCTGGGCCGCAGCGTCATCCAACCGGCCGACCGCCGCCAGCAGGTGCGCGTAGTGCATTGCGGCCAAGTCATGAGCTGCGGTCGCATCACTCGAGCGGGCGAGCGCGCAAAGCTCCCCGAGGCGGCGTAGGGCGCGGCCCGCGTACCCGTCGCCATCATCGAGCAAAGCGAGGGTGAGGTTGGCCACGATTTTCGACTCGAGATCACCGGTCGATGCCGCAGCCGCGACAGCCTCATTGGCCGCCGCGCGCTGTTGCCCACCTTGCTTCTGAAACATCAGGTTGTAGGCCAACCACGCCAGATGCCGTGCCCGGGTGACCTCGCTGACGTCGCCCAACTGCAGCGCCCGACGATTCTCCTCAACGCGCCACTGTGTAGTGTGCTTATTGAGCGCCGCGAGGCGCAGACGAATCTTAGCCTCCTCTTCGGGCGACGCCACCTCCGAGAGCGCCGCAACGGCCAACTCTTCGGCCACCTCATAGCGGCTGGCGCGGTTGAGCAACTCCACCGTTTCGGCGACCAGGAGCCCGTGGTCAGCGTCATCGGCGGCCAACAGCTCCAACGCGCGCTTGCTCAAGTCCGCGGCCGCACTCGCATCACTGTGCCCAACTGATTGCGCGGCCTGCCGCAACGCACTGATCGCCTCTCTGTCTCCGGGCTCAGCACTGCGCGCCAGCTGGGTGGCCACCTCGGCCGGCGCCGCGCCCATACTCAGCATGATCGACGCCGATTGGCGCTCCATGGCGCGCCGCAGCGACTGCGGCAAGGACTGTCGGGTGGCCTCGCGCAGCAAGTCGTGCCGAAACCTCAGCTGCTCATCGTCTTCGACGAGCAGATCCGCGCGCACCGCCTCCTCGACAGCCGACATCAACGACGAAGGCTGGCGTTCCAGCATCGCGGCCAGCAGACCAGCCGAGAACCGGTCCGGCAGCACCGCGGCCACCCGCACCACCTCGCCAGCACCGCTGGAGAGCAGGTCGAGTCGCTGCCGCATACTGGCGCCCAGACGTCGCGGCAGCGCGTGACCGGTGGCCACCGCACGCCCGCCGCTCACGTTGAGCCGGCCCTCCTCGCCCAGACCCCCGACCAGCTCCCTGACCAGGAACGGATTTCCGTGCGCCTTGGCGGCCAGATTCAACAGCGACTCATCGGCGTTGGCCCGCACCGCGTCCTGGACCATATCGGCGACCGCGCTCGGCGACATGGCGGCCACGCGCAGAAATGCGGCATCCGCGCGTTGCAGCGCCGACAAGGTCTCCTGCACTGCCGGGCCGCCGGCCCCGGTGCGGGCGGTCAGAACCCACAGCACTGGCACATCCGGCCGCGCGGTGGCCAGCGACCGCAGCGCCAGCAGCGTGCTGTTATCGGCCCAGTGGATGTCCTCCAGCACGATCGCGAGCGGGGTTTGCGCCGCTGCCGCATGAATCGCGTCGGCCAGATCGTGCACCGCCCAGTAGCGGAGATCTTCCGCGCCGCCCAGCCGGCGCAGCGCGTCGGCGTCTCCGACCGGGGGATCGGCGCGCAGGGTGGCCATGAACAGCGAGAAAAACGGCACCGTCTGCTGATACTCGAATGCCTCACCGAACAGGGTGCGCACCCCGCCCTTGTCGGCCAGCGCCATCACCTCGGTCAGCAACCGACTCTTCCCGATGCCCGGCGGGCCCTCGATGACCAGCACGCCCCCGCGCCCCTGCACCAGCGCCGTCAGCAGCGCGCCGATCACCTTCAGCTCGCCCGCCCGCCCCCGAATCGGCGGAGTGACCAGTTGGCCGCCGACGTCAAATAGGCCGGTTGGAGGCCCCACGGGGTGTCCTGTCTACCGTTTGCTGACTGCCAGTGCAGTGCACGTGATTGTAGGCGTCCGCCCACGTCGTCCGCCCGATTTGTTGTCGATCGCTCAGCGTGCACCCGGTCTGGGACAGCGCCTCGGCGCCGACAGCCGAACATCAGCGGCGGACGACCACGAATCTCGGGTGATCGCGCGGGCAATCAGGACCGCCAGTTCATCGGTGCGCTGCTAGACCGCTTTCGCCGCTTCGACATCGGCGACCTGTTTCTGCACCTCGTCGCCTGGCATGGCCGAAAGATTAAGCCCAAACCCCGGCCATGCCATTGTCCGCGCGAATAAAGACGCGCGTCATCGTCGTCTCTGGGCGATTGTGGCTTCCTGCATCGTGTTGGCGTGGCGCAGCCCCTTGTACGATCTCCAATTCCTTGTCACCGTCTCAAAAAGAATGTCACCGCGATGTCACCGGTGACACGGAAATGCCAATGTCACGCCGTGGCACAGGGCAACTGCTCCGCCGCACAGGGCAACTGGCCGAGGCCAGCCGATATCCGACCGCCACCGAACTGCCCGCGACGAAGTCGGTTTCGTCGAATGCCAAGAACAACGCTGCGACGGCGACGTTCTCGTGTCGCACCATCGGGCGTCAGGCGAGATTGGGCCCCGGCATCCGGCAGGTGGTACCGCCGTCGACCACAAGCGAAGCGCCCGTGATGAAGCTGGCTTCGTCGGATGCCAGGAACAACGCCGCGGCGGCGACGTCATCGGGGCGTCCGAGCCGTGTCAGATGCATGGCGCGCAAACCGGGACCGGTCGCCGGATCGGCAACCATCGCTTCGTGGCTGGGACGGCTCACGATGAATCCGAGGACCAGGTTGTTGGCGCGAACGCCTTGGGCCGCGTAGTCGACCGCGATTGATCGGGTTATCGCTTCGACGGCTGCCTTCGACGTTTGATAGGCGGCCCTGGCCGGGATGCCGTGCGTGGCGGCCGCAGACGAAATGTTGACGATTGAACCCCCGTCGCCTTCAATCATGTGTCGCAACGCGGCCTGACACGACCACACGACGGTCGTCGCACAACCACGCATGATCGCATCCCACCGCGCCGTGTCGACATCGAGCAGTGCAGCGTCGACTCCGCCCGGGCCTGCCAGGTCTGTGGCTGCGCCGCAGTTGACCAACACGTCGAGTCGGCCGAACCGCTCGGCGCCGTGGTCGACGACCCGCTGCACATCGGAGTGCTTCTCAAGGTCTGCGGAGACGAAAGTGGCTTGGCCACCGGCGCGTTCGATCATTGCGACGGTGGTCGCACCGTCTGCCTTGGTGCGCCCGGTGACCACGACGCTTGCCCCTTCGCCGGCAAAGCGGATGGCGATCGCCCGACCGATCGCACGCGTCGAACCCGTCACCACGGCAACCTTGTCTTTGAGCCGCTCACTCACGGTGCCTCCTGTTCTGGGCTGGGGGTCGATTCGGTTGTTGACGGTCACTGCGTCGGTGGGTGGCGATCAGGAGCCGTTACGGCGATAGGCGTCTGCGAACGCGTGCAGCCCCGCGAGCGCAAAGACTGTGATGTTCTCCGAAAGCCGTTGCGGGGAGACCTGATACAGCTCTCGGATCGGTGTGTCGATGTCCCGATTGACGCTTGCGAGCAAGATGCAGGGAGCGAGGGTGTTGAGGATGCACTGCAATATGGCCGTTCGGTCATCGGTGATCCCGGTGATTTCGGAGACGATGCCGGCGAGAATATCGAACTTCGGCACCACTCCGTCGCGCAGCATCACCGCGAACAATGGCGACGGGCTGAGGAGTTCACGCGCCCACAGGGTCACTGGCCACCCAGCTCGGTCCGAGATGCCACCGATGATCGTGTCGATGATCCGGGCGAGCTTGTCGACCGCGCTCAGTGAGCTCGCTTCGAGGTCAGCCAGGACGTCCAACCCGATCAGACGGCGGTCGACTTCGTCGAGGACGGCGATGTAGAGCTTCTCGCGACTGCCGAAGTGATAGTTGACGGCGGCAATGTTGGTGCCCGCGCGCTCGGTGATCTCCTTGCTCGACGTCTCTGCGTAACCCTTCTCGGCGAACAACGTTCCCGCGACTTCGATGATCTTCTGCCGCGTTGCGTTGCCGTCCTCGCGCGGCCTGCGGGCACTGCTGCCCGGCGTATCCGCTGACCTAGACACCTGACCCCCGTTCAACGATTCGATTGTCGATGGCCCTTGAGCAACCCGTACAGGCGTGTCCTCAATGCGCAGCGCCGCCGTCGAGAATTATTGTTCCGCCGGTGAGGTAGGCGGCGTCATCGCTGGCGAGAAAGGATGTCAATCCTCCGGCGTCATGCTCGGGATCTCCCAGGTGACCCATCGGTAGAGTCTTCATGAAGGCTTCCAGTTGGCTCGCGTCCTGGCGGTTATCTGCGAGCGCCTCGGTCAAAATGGCTGGAAGTATGCAATTGACGGTAATGGCGTAGGGCCCGAGTTCGTGCGCTGCGGTCAATGTCAGACTGCGGATCGCTTCCTTCGTCATGTTATATGCCGCCATCAGCGGTCTGCCGGACAGCGCGACGGGGAGAACCGAAGTTGATGATCCTTCCGCAGCGCTGGTTTTTCATGAACGGAAGCACCGCCTTCATCCCGTATAGCGTGCCCTTGAATCCCGTTTGGAAGGTGTAGTCCCATTCCTCCTCTGAGATGTCCTCGAAGGGCGTTTTCGGCGGAGACATCGACTTGCTGGCTGGTGTGCCCCAGGATTGGGCCACATTCACAAGTACGTCGACCGTGCCAAATGCTTTCACCGTCTGGTCGACCATCGCATTGACTTGATCGGGGCTGCCGACGTCAACCGTGATGCCGAGCGCGGATTTTGAAGTGGCCTTGATCTCGTTGACCACCTGGTTGACTGTGCGCTCGGAGCGTGACGCGACGACGACGTGAGCTCCGTCCTTGGCCAGTCTCAGGGCGATCCCGCGCCCAATTCCGCGGCCAGCCCCGGTCACTACGGCCACCTTGCCATCGAGCTTTCCCATGGGGTCCTCCGTCATTGCAATTCGATGTTGGTTATGTGTCCGCAGTGAATGAGTGGGGCATCGGCAGGTTCAGAACGCGAAGGGACCGAATCGGCCCCACGCGATCACCGCCGCGACGACGAACACCACCGCATTGAACGCGACCGCCGACGGTTCCCGGCGGCGGTAGTGGGTGAACCCAGCCAGGACCATCACGACAGCCAGCGCGGACGCCGCGATGGGAGTGAGTATCGGGGCGATCCCTGTCGCTGCCGGCAGGATCAGCCCGAGCGCTCCGAGTAACTCGGCGCCGCCGATGAACCGCACCGTGGGAGTTGAAAAGTCCTCCACCCACGGCAGACTCGTGATCAGCCGCTCTCGGGGCATCGTGGACTTCATCACACCCGCGATCAAGAAGAACGCCGCCAGCACGCCCTGCAGGATCCACAGCCCAACATTCATCGCAGACTTCCCTTCATTTCGTGGTCGCTTCGCTCCAGTCGGTCGCCGCACCGCATACTTAGCTCTTGTTCTGCTAGTACGCGGTGCCGTTGACGATGGCTTCGATAGCGTCGATTGCAGTGGCGGCGGGTGCACCGGTAAGGGTCTGGAAGTCCGTTGACGGTGTGCCACACCACCCTTGGCGGTAGGCGTCGTAGAAGCCGATCACGATGCCNAGGTGTTCCGGNGGNACNCCAGCCTNGNGNGCNCGCGACATGGCTTCGTCGTCGCTGATCGGGCGGTAGGGGATNGTTCTTCCGGCTTTCGCGCCGGCCAGTTGCGCCAGCTGTTGCCANCTCACNGTGTCGGGTGCGGTCAACTCGTACACCCGGCCCTGATGGNCGGTGCCGAGGAGCGTGACTGCTGCGGCGACGGCCACGTCACGGCGCAGGACCGGCGCCACTACCGCGTCGGCTGCCGGCGCCGCCAGCTCACCGGCGTGGATTGCGGCGACGACATCACCGGCCACGACCTCCGCATAGATCGCGTTGCGCAGCATTGTCCACTGAACGCCGGAGGCCTGGATCGCCCGCTCGGTCTCGGCGTGCGCGGCCAACAACGGCATGTCGAACTTGTCGACTGCGTGCACGCTCGGATAGACGATGTGGCCGACGCCGGCCTCGGCGGCGGCGTCGACGGCGGCCTTGTGCTGGGCGGCCCGCCGGCCGGGGTCTAGCGTCGGAGTCGGCATCAGGAGCAACCGATCCACACCCTGGAAGGCTTGGTGCAGGGTGTCGGGTGTGTCGTAATCTCCGCGCCGGACTTCGACGCCGCGCTCAGCGAGGTCCTTCGCGCCCGCGGGGTCACGAACGCTGACCGCCAATTCCGACTGCGGTGCTCGCCGCAGAAGTTCCTCGACGATCAGTCGACCCAATTTTCCGTTAGCGCCTGTCACTAGCAACATCAGCATTTCCATTCTCAAGACCTGGTGGAAGCGGTCGCACTCAGAGGAGTGCGGTGATGTCATAGGGAGTTTCGGGCTTGAACTCGCCCGCCCAGGCACGCTTGTGGATCGACCACGGTGAGTCTCCGGCCGTACGTGCGTCGACGAGCTTGTCGGGATCGACGAACATGCCCAGCGACTGTCGTTTGAAGTCCGGCGAGTTCTGCATGTGTTCGATCGCAGACCAGTGGTCGCCGTAGTTCAGGGTGTTCAGTTCGATGCTGTTGCGGTCGGGATCCTCGTAGTAGAAGGCTGTCTGTGAACCGGCATCGGTCACCAGTACCGGCATGATTCCCAACGCTTTGAGCCGTAGATAGGACCCGAGGAGATCGTCGAGCGAGTTGTAGGCGAAAGCGACGTGTTGCAGCCGGTGGTGGCGGGCACGGTCGAGATCGGCGCTTAGACCCGGCATTTCGATGATCCCCATACGGTGGTTGACTTCGTCGTTGGTGAGCCAAGCCACCCGCAACGATCCAGGACCGTCATGCGCGCCGGCGGGATTGTCCGTACGAGCAACGACCCACATCCCCAGGACTGTCTGGTACCAATCGATGAGCCCATCCAGGTTCTCTGTCGTTACGCCCAGATGCTGGAAGGCGGGATGGATGGTGGTCTCTGTGTTCAACATGTCGGTCCCTTTCTCGAAGCGGTTCTGATGGACACCACTAACTGTAATTCAAATTTGAATTGGGTCTAGTGTGAGCCTGCTCACAACACCCGCCCCCACCGCCGTCGGGTCAGGTATCTGCCGGTTTGGTTTCGGGGAGGTCATCGGAGGCCCAGCGGATGCTGGTGACCGAGGGCTCGAGGCGCGGCTGACCGCGGATTCCATTTGCCGGTCATCGCGCTGATCACCGACAAGTTCGGCGCGTACCTCGACGTGGCCGTTGGTGCCGGTGTTGCTGCTGGCGATGGACCGCACCCGGAATTCGGTGCGGGTCAACGCCTGCACCAGCAAGGCCTGCACGTGGGCTTCTTGTTCGTCGCGGGTGACGGCGACGAACGTGTAGAACGTTGGACGTTCGTCGCCGGTGTCAGGCCGACGGTCGACTACCCGTCCGGCCGCTCGTAGCGCAACGTTGACGACGACCACCAGAGCGGTGCCGGCCAGTGCGACGGTGAACATGC
>JGI12635J15846_10005669_pt1 | contig 10765 bp, 12 predicted proteins | sample BlaSpr_A8_OM2_M2_FD_15846 | JGI IMG/M metagenome (IMG submission 15846) | reverse complement strand
AGGCTTCCCAGCAGCCAGAGGCCCAGCGTGATCAGGCGGCCGTTGTCGGTGGTGACCGCGAGACCCAGGACGCGGAAGACTCCGCCCATCAGCTCGTAATAGAAAGGACCGTACAGCTGGTAGTTGAGGTGCCCGGCGAGATAATCGCGGACGGTCCAGAGGAAGTAGCCCTCGTCGTCATACAGCTGGAAGACGCTGAACATCGAACAGAACCCGACCGGCGCGAGAGCCAGGGTTGTCACCCCGAGCGCAAGCGCGGACCGGCGCTTCAGTTGAGGTCGATCGAGAGGATGCTGATGAAGAAGCTCGCGAACACCGTCTGCGAGCCTAGCGCCAGCAGCACGACGGCCGGGATCACCTCTCGCATTGTGAGCGAAGGGTCAAGGCTTCCAAAGCCAACCGCACCCCAGCTGGCGACCGCCACGACGAGCGCAACCACGCCGATCAGCACCATGGCGGCGCCCGCGGCCAGACCGACCTCCAGCGTCACATAACGCGACAGCGATTCGAGCGGCGGATACGGCGGGTGGAATCCCGCCCTGATGGCGAAGATCTTGTGAACAGGGCAAACAGCACCATCTGGTATCCGAGCAGGGAGAGAAAGCCGGCGACCAGCAGCGTGTGTATGTCCAGCCGCACGCTGCCCACGTAAAGAGGCCCCGGAAGGAGAGCGATGGACAGCAGGATCCCAACCGCGAACAAGACGAGTCCCGGATAGAGGAACAGCCAGCGCGGGCTGAAGAGCAGCATGAAGCGGAGATGGCGCCAGCCATCGCGCCACGTGCGGAGATGAGGGGGCCGCGAACGCCCGTCAGGCCGGAGCGTCACCGGCACCTCGGCGATTCGCATTCGCTTGAGCGATGCCTTGATGACCATCTCGCTGGCGAACTCCATGCCCGTGGCGCGGAGCCTCATTTCCTCATAGGCATCCTTGCGGAAACCGCGAAGGCCGCAGTGCGCATCGCCGACAGGCGTGTGAAAGAAGATCCGGCTGATCAACGTGAGGACCGGGTTGCCAACCCAGCGGTGTGACCACGGCATGGCGCCTGGCTCGATGCCGCCCATGAAGCGGTTACCCACGACCAGATCGCAGCCGCCGCGCAGCTTTTCGATCAGCGGCGCGATCGCGGTGAAGTCGTAGCTGTCGTCGGCGTCGCCCATGATCACAAAGCGACCGCGCGCGGCGTTGATGCCGCCGATCAACGCGCTGCCATAGCCCTTCCTCGCCACCGGGACCACACGAGCCCCGAGCTCTTTCGCGATCACCTGGGAGCCGTCGGTGCTGCCGTTGTCGGCCACGATGATCTCGGCTGCCAGGCCGCCGCCCTCGATCGCTTGCTGCGCTGTCTGGATGCAGGTCGCGAGCGTCTCAGCCTCGTTCAAGCACGGCATGACAATCGAAACCTCGACCCCTTCGGGCGTAGAGGCTTCAGGGCGCCTGGGAGCTCGCTGGGCGACGGTCACTGAGGCAGGTTAACGCGCGTGACGGGGATCAGCTTGCCCGAAAACAGAAATGGCCCCGACGGATCGCCTCTCGAGGACCGGTACTGGCCTTGCGGCCTGTTCCTGCCCTTTCGAACGTTTCCCTCGGGGCCGTTGCAAACACTAAGGGCACACCTGGAGCAGTGCAAGTCCGAAAGTCAGTTCGCCGCCAACCTATGAGTAGTAGCCGGAAGCATTCAGCGAGTCCAATCCTTTAACGCCGCTCTGCGCGCAATTCAGCCGGTACCGTCCTTAACGCCGCTCTGCGTGAAACTGCGAGACTTTCCACGTGCCGTTGAATCTCCACGACGCCAACGAGCTGATCGGTCGCGCGCATGCAAAGGCCGCGGAGCTCGGCATCCGGGTCACCGTTGCGGTCGTGGACGAGGGGGCTCATCTCATGGCGCTCGCGCGCATGGACGGCGCCGCTCCGCTGACACCGCAGGTTGCGGAGGCGAAGGCCGTGGGAGCCGCGATGCTGCACCGCGACGGCGCGTCGCTCGGGGAGCTCGCCAAGGACCGTCCGGGATTCTTCAGCGTCGCCGACCGCCTGGTCCGGGTGCCGATCGTCCCCGGCCTTGGCTCAGTGCTGATCAAGCGCGACGGCAAGGTGCTCGGCGCGGTGGGCGTCAGCGGCGGGCGGCCAGAGCAAGACCTCGAGTGCGCCGAGGCGGGGATCAGCTCAGTCTGATCGTGTGCAGTGGCTCGTAGACCGCGCCACGATCAGCTCAGCCTGATCGTGTGCAGCGGCTCGTAGACCGCGCCCGCCCTCCCCAGGTGACTGCTGTAAAGGACGAGCTCTTCAGCTCGCCAGGCCGGCAGCTCGGGGGGTTCAGGTAGAGGCGGAAGCTCGGCTCCATCGCGTGGGCGGGCGCGCGCCAGCGTGAGGTGCGGCTGAAACGCGCGACGCTCAGGCTCCAAACCCGCGAACACACACTCCGCCTCGACCTGCGCGGCGAGCTCGCGGGCGCGGTCGGCGCCGGTGCGAACCTCGAGCCAGACCACCCGGACCAGCCGTCCGCGCTTGAACGTCCCTACCTCCCCGAGGCCGAGCTCGAAGCCGCGCAGCGGCAGCTCGTCCAGCCGCCCAGCGACCTGATCCACTACGTCGCGCTCGACGCTGCCGATGAACCTGACCGTCAGGTGGAGATTCGAAGCGGGCGTCCAGCGAAGCTCGGGCGCAACCGACGAGCACGCGGCGAGGTATGACTCCAGCCGGTGCCGGGCTGCCTCAGGCACCGGTAGCCCGAAGAACGCGCGGACCTTCAGCGGTGCGCCGACTTCTTCCAGTTCGCGGGGGCCCAGCTGCTCGGTGAGGTCGGCCGCCAGCCGTAATGACTGCTCACAGAATCGATGCCGTCCGCTACGTTCGCCAGCTGGATCGTGTTGATCTCGTCCGGGGTGGCCACCGGGTTGGTGCTGAGCGCTTCCATGACAATCGCGCCCGGGATGAGAAGCGCGACAGGGACCTTCAGCTTGCGCTTCTTGATGCCCCGCGCCTGGATGAACCAGTCGAACATCGTCTCGTAGGTCACGACCTCCGGCCCGCCGAGCTCGACGATCTTGCCAAGGAGCTCTGCGCGGCCGATCGTCTCCACCACGCATCGCGCGGCGTCCTCTCGGAGGATCGGCTGCAGCTGCGCCTGGCCATTCCCCGGGATGATCAGGAACGGTCCGAAATTCGCGGCCCGCTCGAAGTCGGTGAGCACGCCGCCCTCTTCGGCAAGCACGAAGGAAAAGCGGAGGATCGTGCCGGCCACACCCGACTTCGCCAGCTCCTGCTCCCCCATCCAGCGCGACGTCAGGTACTTGTAGTGTGCGTCCAGCCTCGCGCCGATCGCGCTGACAAACACGACCGACTGGACTCCGGCGGCCTTGGCGGCTTCGGCCATGATGCGGGGGCCGTCGACGTTGACCGCGAGGTACGACTGCGGGCGGTTGCGCCGCACCGCGACCAGGCTGATGATGTGCTCGACACCCTGGGCAGCCTGCGTCACGGCTGCCGGGTTAAGCGCGTCTCCAATCACGACTTGCGCCCCGCGGATCTTGAACGCCGCCGCCTTCATCGGGTCGCGGACCAGCACTCGAAGCTGGTGGCCGCCATCGATCAGCTTATGGGCGACCCCACGACCGAAAAAGCCTGTAGAGCCGAGCAGGAGGATTCTGGCCACGGGTGTGAATGCTAACGACTGGCATACTGGAAACCAGTGTTCGGGCAGTCGGCGGGGGGATTTGGGCTCGGGCTGCTCGCCTTTTTGATCGGTGCGGCGGGCGTTGCCGCGGCGCTGAGAACCCGCCGCCGGAGGGCGAGCTACGCGAACACCTACGGAGCTTCCGGGGGGATGGCATTCACCATCGTCCAGATCGGCTGCTCGGGACTGCTACTGCTGGGCGGCATCGGGCTGATGACCCTGGCGATCATCTTTCGGCGTTAACTTCCCCCGCAGGGGGCAATCAGTAAGTCCCATCCTCATCGCCGCTATGCGCGCAAGTCGGCGCGCGTAGCGCCGGATGGGGGATGGTTCGCCGCTCAACCATCGCTAGATGACGTTTTTCTCTTTCACCAGTGCGCCCTTTGCAAATCTTGTGAACGCGAAAGGCGATATGTCGATTTCAGAGGAGCGGTCCAGCAAGAGCTGACTCAGCAGCAAGGCGGCCGCAGGCGCCTGCATGAACCCGTGGCCGCTGAACCCGGCGGCGCACCAGAAACCCTCGACCTCCGGCACCGGGCCGAGAATCGCCTGGTGGTCCGGGGTCGACTCGTAAAGGCCCGACCAGGCGGTCTTGACCCCGGCGCCCGCGAGCGCGGGCGCTCGGAGCGCGGCCTGCTCGAACATCTTCTCCAGGAAGTCCCAGTTGACGTCCGTGGCGAATCCAGGTGGCTCCTCCCGGTCGCTCATGCCCATCAGGACGCCGTCCCCCTCGGGGTGAAAATAGAAGGAGGTCCTGAAATCCACTGTCATCGGGTTGGTACGCGGTACCGCCGGAAACGCTCCTGTGACCGCGATGTGGCGGCGGTACGGCAGTACCGGGATCTCAAGCCCGGCCATCCGCCCGATCGAAGGGGACCAGGCTCCGGCGCAGTTGAAAACCAGACGCGTGGCGACGTCACCGGTTGACGTGCGAACGCCCTGCACGCGCCCGGACGAGACGTCCACGCCGATGATCTCGACACCCTCCTTAAGACGGGCACCGTGACGCCTCGCGGCGGCCGCGTACCCAGAGGTGACGTCGGCCGGGCTCGCAATGCCGTCGCTCGGGCAGAACGTGCAGCCGAGCACGTCCTCGACGTTGAGCACCGGAACCAGGCGCGCGGCCTCGGTCGCATCGACCCACCGGGCCTCCGTCAGGCCGACGCGGTGCCACATCTCCATGTTGTGCCGAAAGTCCTCGACCTGCTGCGGAAGGGTAAGGACGAAGAGATAGCCGATCTGCCGGAAGTCGGCTGGGTGACCAGTCTCCTCCTCGAACCCTTCGAGCAACTTCACGGACAGGCGCTGGAGGCGCACGTTCGCCTCCATCGAGAACTGCTGCCGCACTCCGCCCGCACATTTGCCCGTGGATTGAGACCCCAGGGTTTCGCGCTCGAGGAGCAACACGTCCACGTTGCGCTTCGCAAGCTGGTACGCGAGCGCGCAGCCCATGATGCCGCCGCCCGCGATGACTACATCAGCGCTTTCCACGACCTTCCACGACCTGCGAGCCGGCGGCGCCTCGCCCGCTCCACGCCATTCCCCACACCTCGAAGATCAGCTTCAGCGCAGCGAACGTGGTGATGTCGCCGCTGTCGAACGGGGGCGAAACTTCGACGACGTCGAGACCGACCAGCGTGGCGCGCGCGGTGGCGGTCGCCAGGAGATCGAGGGCCTGCCGTGTCGACAGCCCGCCGGCGGAGGGAATCTCGGTTCCGGGCGCGAAAGCGGGATCAAGGGCATCGATGTCGAACGAGACGTGCACCTTCTGACCCGCCAACCGCTCGGCGATCTTGCCCGCCGCACGGTCCGGCTCACGCGCAAGCTCGTGTGCCGGCACCAGCAAGATCCCGTGCGCGGCGATGAACTCCAGCTCCTCGGGGTCGTAGTCGCGCCCCGCGGCGATGACGACTCGCGCCGGGTCAAGGCCCGACACGTCGAGGGCGCGGCGCAACGCGCAGCCGCACGTCCACCGGCCTCCGCGCGAAAAGTCGCACAGGTCCGGGTGCGCGTCGACCCACAACAGCGCGAGACCTGGGTGGCGCTTGACCTGCGCGGCGAGGGTGGAGATGAATGTGCAGTGGTCGCCGCCCATCACTGTGAGAAACGCCGACGATGGAATCTGCGACAGCCGGTCCGCCACGGTCGACCAGCCGGTCTCGATGTCTGTCCCCGGGTCGAGGTCTCCGATGTCGGCCACGCGCAGTCCGGTCAGCAGGCGGCCATTCTCCGCGACGGGAGGTATCGCGGCCGAAAGGCTTCGAATGCGCTGGGGGGCCAGCGCCGCTCCTTTGCGATAGACGGCCGACCCGTCATAGGTGATACCGGCCACGACCACGTCTGAGGCTTCTGGGGACCCGCCCGCCAGGCCGGCCCAGGGCCTGAGTCCGTCCAGGTTCACCGGGCCATGCCACCGGAAGTCCGGACCACGCGCTTTTCAGGCACTTTCAAGATCAACAACGCTCCAATCAGCAGCCAGGCCGAAAACACTGCAAAGATCACGGGGAACCCTCCCGGCAGCCCGAAGATCCGGGGTCCGGCGTTGAAAGGATCGAGCAGGAACCCTCCCACGAACCGGGCGATGATCCCAGACCCGGCGGTGGCAATGTTGCTGAAACCCATGAAAAGTCCCGCCTCGTCAGCAGGAATCACGTCCTGGATGAAAGCCCAATCGACGGAAAAGAACAAGCCATAGCCGATCCCGATCAGGATTCCGACGAGCGTCGCCTGCGCGGCAAGGTCGGGAACCTTGAGTCCATCGGAAATCGGCTCGACGAGCCGGGGAGGCAGCAGCTCGTAGTTGCTGAACACGAGCAACAGAACCCCGGCAGCTCCCAACAGTCCGCCCACCAGGATGAACGGCCTGCGACCGAAGCGATCCGAGGCGCGCGCGGCGGGGAGGGCCACGGCGAACGCGCAGATGATCACCAGGCCAAGCAGCGTGTAACTGGCGGCGATGGTGGCGCGGCGGTTGCCCTCGAAGAAAACGTTGCTGAAGTAGAAGAAAACGAAGCTCTGGACTCCGACCAGGCCCATGAGGATCAGGAGGCGCGAGGCCATCAGCCAGAGAAAGGCAGGATATTGAAGCGGTCGTGCGAACGTCGCCCGCAGGGCCTGTCGGACTCCGGTGAACTGTTCGCTGATCGGTTGCGCCCGGTCTGGGATGAGCAGAACGGTCGGCAGCATGGTCGCGAGCAGGAGCCCGCAGATGCTCAGGATGGCCACCAGCCGGCCGGCATGCATGAGGATGAACCCGGCGCCGATCGTGCCCGCGAGCAGACCGACGACGTTTGAAATGCCGTAGTAACCCGAAGCGGTGCCGCGCTGCGCAATGGGGACCACGTCCGGCATGAGCCCCTGGTACGGGCCCTGGGCGGTGTTGGACGCCGTCTGCAGCAGGAAATAGAAGATCACGACCAACCAGTAGCTTCCCGATAGAGCAAGCCCGACCAGGAAGATCACGTCTCCGACCGTCCCGATGACGATGAACGGGCGGCGGCGCCCCCATCGTGAACGGGTGCGATCCGAGACCGCGCCGATCACCGGCTGCCAGACCACTGCCATCAAGGAGCCGATTCCCTCGAGCACCGCGAGAGCGGTGCCTTCGTGCCTCCTGCCCACGAGCTGGATGACCAGGTCGGGGATGATCAGGCCGCCGAGGCTCGTCCACAGGTAGCCGATCGCGACCCAGTAGATCGAGAGGAGCGCGAAGTCGAGGTGACCGAGCTTGCGCGACGAGCGCGCGCCGTTGATCAATCGGCCACGCCGTTAAGCAGGGTCCCCGCGAACTCACGGCGAAGCCTCTGAGTTCGTGGGGTCTTCACTCGGCGATCAATCAGGCTGAAAAGGAGGGAGCGACCTCTTGACCGGCCGGTCTTCGCGATATCCCAGCGCGTACTCGCCCTGGAGGATGGTGTGAACCTCGCGCGTTCCCTCGTAGATGATGGGCGCCCTCGCGTTGCGCAGGAAGCGTTCGACCGGGTACTCGGCCGAGTAGCCGTAGGCACCGTGAACCTCGATCGCATCGTGTGCTGCGTTGAAAGCTGCATCTGTTGCGTACTGCTTCGCTATCGAAACATCGCGCGTGTGCCGCGCGCCGGTGTTCTTCATCCAGGCGACCTTGAAGTAGAGAAGCCTGCATATCTCGTAGTCGCGCGACATGCGGGCGATCATCTGTTGGACGAGCTGGTACCGCCCGATCTCCTGTCCAAAGGCCTTGCGCTCGCGCGCGTACTTCACCGANGCATCGAGCGATGCGCGTACCGTCCCGCTCGCTCCGGCGGCGACCGTGTAGCGACCGTTGTCCAGGCAGCTCATCGCGATCTTGAAACCGTCGCCTTCGTCGCCGATGCGATTCGCCTCCGGCACCTCGACGTCGGTCATGAAGATGGACCCGACGTCGCCCGCGTGCAGACCGAGCCGGCCCTCGATCGTTTCCGTTCGAAGGGATTTGCCGCAGGCCGAGCGATCGAGCATGAAGGCGGACACTCCGCGCGAGCCGGCCTTGGCGTCGGTCTTTGCGAAAACCAGCATGAAGTCCGCGGTATTCGCGTCGGAGATCCAGATCTTCTGGCCGTTCAGGACGTAGCCGTCACCCGTGCGCCGAGCGCCGGCCTGCAGGGATGCCACGTCCGAACCGGCATTGGGTTCGGTGAGGCCGTAGCAAGCAAGCTTCCGGCCCGACGCCATCGGGACCAGCCACTGCTGCTTCTGCTCCTCCGTGGCCCAGGTGTAGAGGCCCATCCCGACCAGGCCGACGTGCACTGACAGGACCGTTCGGAAGACGGTGTCGACGTATTCGAGCTCTTCGCAGACCAGGCCGAGCGACAGGTAGTCAAGCCCCACCCCTCCGTAGCGTTGGGGAAAGCAGACGCCCGGTAACCCGATCGAAGCCAGCTTGGCGAAGATCTCGGGATCGTGGCGGCCGGCCCGGTCGTCGGCCTCGATCGTGGGCGCGAACTCGCGCGCGCAGAAGTCGCGGACGGTGTCGACGAGCTGCTGCTGGTCGGAAGTGAGCGCTAAATCCAGCATCTGCCGGTATTAGAGCACGCCGCCCAGCGCGGCCAGCAGGCCGGATTTACTCCGGCCGTCCCTCAGCAACCGTGAATGTCGCCGCACATCGCATTGAGTGAATATTCAGATAATCCAACCCCGGGGAAGATGAGCAGCCCCGTCGGCGCAGCCGACCGGGCGATGAGAAGGAACCCGCGGTTCCTTCTCATATTTATTTCTTGGGGCTGGGCGAGGGCGTGGGCGTGGCCGTACGAGCGGGCGAGGCCGTCGTGCCGGTGTGCAGGTCGCTGGGCTTCACGTGACCGATCACGGGCAGGTGCTGGCCGATCCCGAGGATGAACGGTGCCGTCCGCGAGCTGTGGAGCTGCGGCTGGAGGAAGTCCGTGTAAATCTGCTGCAGCTGATGGATGCCGGCCACCGAATCCAGGTGCGCGCCTGATGACTTGGTCGCGGCCGACTTGAGTGCCTGAATGTCCGATTTCGAGACCATGGCCGACGTGATCGGGTTGGAAAGGATCTCCGCCTCCAGCGCATTGACCTGGGTGAGGGTGAGGCTTGCGCTCCTCAAGGCGGGCTCGAACGCGTTGTCGAGGGTCACGAGGGCCGAGATCGCGAGATAGACGATGACCAGTGTCACCAGTCCGTGCACCACGATGCCGAGCAACCCGTCGATGCCGCGGATCGATTCCAGCCGGTGAAACGCCCCGCCGATCGAACCGCCGACCGCGCCCATGATCACGGCGATGATCAGAGCGACGAAAACCGCGAGCACAGCGTTGAGGTGCAGCAGCTTCTGCATTTCTGTCGTGTACTGGTCGTGGAAGCGAAACACCGCGAGCAACGTGCCGAAGAAGAAGATCTCCGCCAGCAGCGGCTGGATCACGCCCCGCTGATAGCCCACGATCAGGGACACGATCAGGACGAGGACGACGACTACATCAATGATCATCGCCGCACCCTCATGCGGTACGCTCGTGCGCCACGAGCGCGATGCGTGACTCGATCACGAGATATCCAACGAACATCGCGACGATACCCAGCGCCTCGCTGATCGGCTGAGCTGCGTAAACGCCCTTTGTCTGAGCGTAGCTGTGGCCTCCGGCCACGATGAATGCGCCCGCCGCCAGGACCGCAAGGCCAACCACACGGTTGCCCGGGGCGCCCGAGCGCGCGGCCGACCATGCCGACCACGCCGCGCCACCGATCAGCAGCAACGACCCGCCCAGGTTCGTGATCAGAGGCAGCCAGAACGGCACATCGATCGCACCTCGCGCCGGAACCTGCGCTCTGAGCAGCTGGGGATCGGTGTGCGCGAAGAGGACCGAGACCAGAGCCACGATCGAGACAACAACGATTGTGATCGTCGCGATCCGGCCCGCGTGTGGCGAGATCAGCAGCAAGAGGGATCCAAGACCGAGCCACCCCACATTCAACATGCCACCGAAGAGGTAGTAGCCCTTGTAGGTGGCGTCCGACCAACCGAAGGCCTCTCCGGCCGTCTCGAAAAACGCCGCCACCGCAAACATGGCGAGCGCGACAGCCCAGGTCGCCTGGTAGGGCTTCCGGCGGTTCAGGTACTGTCGGGCCACGACGGCGGCGAAAGCACCGCCGACCGCACCTGCGATCAGGGGGATGACAAACACCGGCGACATTCTAGAGGCCGGGCTGGAGGCCCCGTCGAGAGATTCGGCGGCGAGGTGGCCGAGATCCTAGGCGCGGCCGAGCACCGCAGCGCATGCATCGTGCATGCATAAGCGAGGAGCGGAGGCCGCAACAACGGAGATCGGCCGCATCGGCGACGAAGATCCGACGGGGATCTCCGGCCCGGCCTCTCGAGATATGGGGGTGTTGAACCGCCCCCCATGGGCAGAATCCCCGGGTTCCGCTAGACTCGGGCCAATCTTGGCCCGAACGATAGCCGTCGCCATGCAGAAGGGTGGTGTCGGCAAAACCACCACCGCCGTCAACCTCGGGGCCGCCCTGGCGGAGCTGGGCCAGAGGGTGCTCCTGATCGACCTCGACGCCCAGGGCCACCTGACGCTCTACATGAAGCCTCCGGCTGAAATCGAGAAGACCGT
>JGI12635J15846_10005667_pt1 | contig 10767 bp, 7 predicted proteins | sample BlaSpr_A8_OM2_M2_FD_15846 | JGI IMG/M metagenome (IMG submission 15846) | reverse complement strand
ACCTAGATCTACAAACAGGAACGGTCCGGCCGAAGCGCTTCGTAATTGCGTTGGACTGCGGTCCAGTCTCGAACCCTGATGGTCTGCGAAATCAGACCGAAGGTGGCATCCTGCAGGGTATGAGCCGCGCCATGGTCGAAGAAGTTACCTGGAACAACCGGCGTGTGACCTCTGTCGATTGGGAGACCTATCACAGCTTGCATCTTGATTACGAGATGCCTACGGTCGAGACCGTCTTGGTGACGCCTGCCAATGTGCCTGCAACGGGTGCGGGGGAGACCGCCATCACAGTCACTCCCGCCGCGATCGGAAACGCTATCTTCGACGCGACGGGTGCACGACTCCGGGACCTGCCCTTCACGGCTGAGCGCGTGAAAGCTGCGCTACTTGCGCACCGAGCCGAGAGGGCGTGAGTATGAAGAATCGAAAATCGATTGTGTCCCTCTTCCTGGTCGGCGCAACCTATTGTCTCCTATCCTCGCTCGTCTTATGGGTTGCCGTGCCCGGGGTGGAATATGCCACGGCACAATTCGTTCATGAAGGAATGCGCGATGATGCCGGCGCAACTGCTGCTTTCGAAGCGATTGTGCCGGTGCTCCGCCATCCTCGCTGTATCAATTGTCATTCCCAAGGAGATTTTCCTCGACAAGGAGATGATAGTCATCGACACACCATGCAAGTCCGTCGTGGACCAGACGGGGAAGGCGTAAACGCAGTCGAATGCAGCACCTGTCATCAGGGCCACAATCTCGTGGGCTTGCACATGCCTCCGGGAGCTCCCGATTGGCATCTGCCATCTGCTGCGATGCCGATGATCTGGGGAGGGCTGACGGACCGTCAACTTTGTGAACTGTTCAAAGATCCCCAGAGGAACGGTCATCGTACGCCTGAGCAGATTGTGGAGCATATGCACACGCCACTTGTCCTCTGGGGTTGGTCCCCTGGCGACGGCCGCACTCCAGTCCCCATCCCTCAGCATGAGTTCTTCGCGAAAGTGCAAGAATGGGCGGAAAAAGGAGCGGCATGTCCCCTGGGGCAAGGGCCACAACATCCCCAGGGGTTCGGGTCTTATTCTGATCACTTCCCATAGGAAGGCTTATCACTTTTGGGTCGTAAAACCACTCCGTTCAGGGAGTGGAGGGAGTGGATAGAAGGCTTGCCTTTTTGTTGAACCTGCAGCAAAATCACGTACATTAGCTGGATCTGACGACCGTAAAGGTCTGCTGTGACGGAGCTGATCTGTCTGAAAACCAGGCGAATGCAGCAAAGCTACAAGTGGGCCCGGGCTGGGCCTTCAGGCGCTAACGTAGGGAGATTAAGCCCATGCGTAGCCTGAGAAGGAATCCCCTCTCGTTAGGGCGGGGAGGATGTCAACATTACGAATCGCGGTACGCACCCCGCCGCCGGCATCAGATCAATTCCGGTGATCGCACGGAGGGCGGTACCCTGAGCGAATTCCCTCTAGTCCAGATAGCGGTTTGGCAGCCTCAGTCCAGTAAGTCCAGTTGCTATCCCGGGTCGTAGTTCAGGTTTTGCCCGAGCCAGCGCTCGATCTGTACCACGCTCATCCCCTTGCGTTGGCTATAGTCGGCGACTTGATCACGGTCGATCTTGCCGAGGGTGAAATATCGTGCTTCCGGGTGGGCGAAGTAGAGTCCACTCACGCTTGAACCGGGCCACATCGCAAACGACTCAGTGATCAGCATTCCGGTGTTCGCTTGGACATCGAGCAAGCGCCAAAGTGGGCCCTTCTCCGTGTGATCCGGGCACGCCGGGTAACCCGCAGCCGGCCTGATCCCACGGTACTTCTCCTGGATGAGATCCGCGTGGCTCAGACCTTCTTCACAACCGTAGCCCCATTCATCCCGCACTCGCTTGTGCAGGCATTCGGCAAAAGCTTCCGCCAGGCGATCCGCGATGGCCTCCGCCATGATCGCGTTGTAGTCGTCGTTCTCAGACCTGAAGCGGTCGCACAGTTCCTTCAGGCCGATCCCGCTCGTTACCGCGAAACCTCCGATGTGATCGGGTAGCCCGGTTTCCTTTGGCGCGATGAAGTCGGAGAGTGATCGGCATGGCTCGCTGCCTTCTTTATTTGATTGTTGCCGGAGGAAGTGGAATCGCTCTAACACCCGTTCGCGTGCGGCGTCGGTGTACAACTCGACATCGTCGCCGATAGCGTTGGCGGGAAACAAGCCATATACGCCGCGCGCCGTGATCATGTTCTTCTCGATCATGTTATCCAGAAGAGCATTGGCTTCGGTGAAGATCTGGCGCGCCTGTGCGCCTTGTCCTTCGTGCTCGAGAATGCGGGGATAAACACCCTTCAAACCCCAGGTGTGAAAGAACGGTGTCCAGTCAATGAACTCGCGCAGCGTCGCCAGCGGAAAATTATCCAGGACGCGCACGCCGGTAAACGCAGGCTTGGGCAAGTCTTCGGAACGCCATATAATCGGACTCCGCCTCGCGCGAGCCGCTTCGATCGAGATGACCGTTTGGCGCGGCGCAGAGTGGGCTTTGCGAAGCGCTTCGTAGTCGGCGCGATGCTGCGCCACGAAGGGCGCCTTGCCTTCGTCGCTCAGAAGGTTGGTTGTTACAGGCACCGCACGGCTTGCATCCAAAACATGCACCACGGGCTCGCTGTAATGGGGCGCAATCTTGACGGCCGTGTGCGCTCGGCTCGTGGTTGCCCCCCCGATGAGCAGCGGCAACTTGAAGCCCTGACGCTCCATTTCGCGGGCAACGTGCACCATCTCGTCGAGAGACGGCGTGATTAGACCGCTGAGGCCGATCATGTCTGCCTTTTCCGCCTTGGCACGTTCGAGGATCTTCTCGCAAGGGACCATCACTCCCATGTCGATCACCTCGTAGTTATTGCAAGCCAGGACGACGCCAACGATATTCTTGCCAATATCGTGAACGTCGCCCTTGACCGTCGCCAGTACGATTTTCCCCTGCGCCTTGACCACCTGCCCCGACGCAGCCATTGCGACTTTCTCGGCTTCCATGAAGGGCGTCAGGTGCGCCACAGCCTTCTTCATCACCCGGGCAGACTTGACGACCTGGGGCAAGAACATCTTCCCGGCTCCGAAGAGATCGCCGACCACGCTCATGCCAGCCATCAGCGGGCCTTCGATCACCAATAGAGGGCGGCCAAGTTTGACGCGGGCTTCCTCGGCGTCGACTTCAATGTACGCGTCGATCCCTTTGACCAGCGCGTGAGAAAGCCGCTCCTCGACCGTGCCCGTGCGCCATTCTTCCGCCTTCTTTTCATTTACTTCCTTGCCCACGCCCTTCAGCGTTTCGCCGTAATCCACCAACCGCTCGGTCGCGTCGGGACGACGGTTAAGCAGCACGTCCTCGACCAGCACCTTCAGGTCGGGCTCAATCTCCTCATAGACCTCGAGCATTCCCGCATTCACGATGCCCATGTCCATGCCTGCGGCGATAGCGTGATAGAGAAATGCGGAGTGCATGGCCTCGCGAACCTTATTATTGCCTCGGAAACTGAACGAGATGTTGGAGACGCCCCCGCTCACCTTGGCGTGCGGCAGGTTGGCTTTGATCCAGCGCGTGGCGTTAATGAAGTCTACCGCGTAGTTGTTGTGCTCCTCCATACCAGTGGCAACGGTAAGGATATTCGGATCGAAGATGATGTCTTCGGGNGGGAACCCAACATCCTCGACCAGGATCCGGTAGGCGCGCTCGCAGACGCGGATTTTGTCCTNGTANGTCGCGGCTTGGCCCTGCTCGTCGAAAGCCATCACTACCACCGCCGCGCCATATTTGAGGACGGTAGCCGCGTTCCGGCGAAATCTTTCTTCGCCTTCTTTCAGCGAGATCGAATTGACAATGCCCTTGCCCTGCAAACACTTCAGTCCCGCCTCGATGACCTCCCATTTCGAGGAGTCCACCATAAAAGGGACTTTGGCGACTTCGGGCTCGCTCGCCAGCAATTGCAGGAAGCGTGTCATTGCGTTGACGCCGTCGATCATGCCCTCATCCATGCAGATGTCGAGGATATTCGCCCCGTTCTCGACTTGCTGGCGAGCGACGCCGACAGCCGCTTCGTATTTGCCGACTTTGATCAGCTTCGCGAATTTCGGCGAACCGGCCACGTTGGTCCGCTCCCCGATCATGATGTAGACCCCGCGCTGCTGCGTGAATGGCTGTGAGCCCGAGAGACGAAGCGGCTTCCTCTCCGTGGACCCGGGCACAGTCGTGCTAGCGGGTAAGCTCACGCCCTACTCTCGCTTTGGAGGGCGTAGGATGCGGCGGTTTGCTGAGTCTGCCACCTTCGCGGAGGCTGGCCTTCGAGCGCTTTGGCTATAGCCGCGATGTGCTCGGGCGTATTTCCGCAGCAGCCGCCGGCAATGTTGATCAGTCCTCCCCGCGCGAAGTCGCCCAGATAGCGGGCCATGTCCTGCGGCCGCAGATCGAAACCGGTCTCCGACAGAGGATTCGGCAAACCGGCATTTGGGTAGCACGAGATCGCCACATCCGCCTTTTCCGAGAGTTCCTCCAAGAACGGATACATCAGATCGGGACCGAGAGAGCAGTTGAGCCCCACCGCGAGCGGGTTTACGTGCCGCACCGCGTTCCAGAATGCCTCCGTGGTCTGCGCCGAAATCATCGTCTCGCCGCCGCGCCCCACCGCCGCTGAAATCATCACCGGCAGTTCCTTGCCACCTTGGTCGAATACCTCGCGGATAGCGACCAGGGCTGCCTTGGCGTTCAGCGAGTCGAAGATTGTCTCGACCAGCAGCAAGTCTGCGCCGCCGGCGATGAGGGCGCGCACCTGCTGAGTGTACGCCGCTTTGACCTGATCGAAAGTGACCACCCGAAAGCCTGGGTCATCGGCATCGGGTGAGTTCGACANNGACACGGTCAGCGGCCCGATCGCCCCAGCCACGAACCGTTGACGCGAGGTTGCGGTCCCGACACGATCGGCCCATTCGCGGCACTGCCGCGCCGATTGCTCATTGATATCCCACGCCAGGCTGCCAAGAAACGGATCCTCAATGATCTTCTGATAAAACGCGGGATCCTTGCGACCGCCGCGCTCCCGCGGATCGTCGACAAAGAATTCGCTCTGGGTGATGCTGGTTGCGCCGAAGGTGTTCGTCTCGATGATGTCCGCCCCGGCTTCGAGAAACCGTCGATGGATGTCGCCGATCATCTCTGGCTTGGTTAGCGAGAACAGGTCACCGTCGTTCAGAAGGCCCTTCGTCGAGTCCTTGAAACGCTCCCCGCGGATGTCCGTCTCCGTCATGCCATAGGTACGGATCGTCGTGCCCATCGCTCCGTCGATGATGGCAATTCGGCTCTCGAGTATCTTTTCCAGAGGATGTTGGTGGGCTTTCGTCATGTCTTTTTGATGACCTTAGGCAGCCTTCGATTCGAGCTTAACTTTGCGACATCACCGCAAAAGTACTCTTCTTTATTATAGCGATTGGCAGAATGTCCAAGCTCTGGCCTGTGTAACGTGTGTAATCCCTCAAGCAATCGTGATAGCGTTGAAGTACGTTGAAGCCGCCGAAGATGCCTGACGGAGAAGGTTCTGCTGTCCGGGCATGACGGCAAGATTCCTTGCGGAGAATGGAAAAGAGTGCAACCCACAGCGGTTAGGTCTCACGCCGGGCGAATGCCCTTCGTGGCGGCGGGTGCGGTCACCGGCATCGGCAGTTTGCCTCTTACGTCCATTGCGTCGGCGATTCGTTCAATCGCCGAATTTTCGCCGGAAGTCCCCTTTTGGCCTCAGCTGCCGCAACTCTCAAAACAGGAGAGTATCGTCGGCCAAGGCCTCGGTATTGTGGGAGACCTGATTGAGCCTCGAAACCATGGCTACGGTTATCAGGTGAAAGAAGGCCGGCTCGATTCGGTGCTCGAACTCCTTCATCGGAGTAGTGGGGAGTTGACGCCTCGGAACGCAGCAGGGTTTATTGCGTTCGAAGAAGCATTATCATCCGGCCTCTTCCGATCTGCGGTTGCCGTTAAGGGGCAGATCGAAGGTCCAATCACGCTGTCCGCATATTTGTTCCACCAGGGCCGGCCTTTCCTGTCCGATCCTGCACTTTTTGCAGCCATCGCGTTCCATGTCTCACAGGTCATCTGTTGGCAGATTGATCGCCTGAAATCTATCGGCTTGCCTGTGCTGCTGTTTGTGGATGAACCGGCTCTCTGCCTGGAAGCGCCCGTCTCGAACGCTGTCTCAGAGGAAGAGAGGCTCAACGCATTGGCGATCACACTCGAGGACGCGCGACTTCGTGGAGCCTACGCCGGACTGCATTGTTGTGCAGCGCGTCCGTTCGAGCGCATGTGCCGTGCTAAGCCGGATATCATTTCGTTCGATGCCCATGAGGGACTTGACTTGTTTTTTGCCAATTGGCATGCGCTCGATTTCGTGAATCAGGGAGGAACGGTTGCCTATGGAATAGTCCCCACGCGGCCAGGTCTGAACGCCAGCGATTCAGTGAGTATCTTTGTTCGCTGGCTGAAAGCGGCATCACTGGCTGGCGATCCCCAAAAATTCGCTCAGCGCGCGATGATCACTTCCACCTGCGGACTTGGGCTGCTGGATACCTCCTCGGTGAGAGAGTCCTTCAGCGTCGCCCACAGCGTAAGCAAACTGATCCGATCCTTAGCTGGTTCGCCCGAACCGTGACCCTTTCAAGACAGTTTGCATACCAATTCCAGCATTGAGTGAAGAGCTCTTCGGATGAGAGATGGAAAAGGCTGCTTCGGGTTCGGAAGAAGTTGCCGCTAACACGCTGGGCCTGCAATCAATGATCGGAGGAGTGCCGCGACTGTAAGGTCAGAGTCGTCGCCCGTCACTCGCCCAGAATCGTTGGCAAAAAGCGGCTGTAGGTAGCTCTTGCAAGAAAAAGAGTCCTAACCGTCGAATGAATCATCTCTGGTTTTAAGTTATGGTGTTTGGAGCAGACCCATGGCAGCCAATCCAAACTTCACGGCACCGCTTCCCTCGAACCCTCGCCTCCTTGATCTGGACCAGGTAGAGGATCTCCTTAAGCTGCAAAAGGCAGCTCAGAAAATCAGCTCCATCCTTGACCTCGACCAACTCGTTGATAAGGTCGTAAATGAAATCGCCCGTTCTTTCGGATGTCTGGATTCTGACATCTACCTGCACAACCAAGAGCGAGGCGAACTGTTACTGGCGTGCGCCCATGGCTGCACCGGCTGCGACCTGCACGGCCCGGCCCACAGCCTAAAGATTGGGAAAGGCATGGTTGGATACGTCGCATCCACCGGCCAGATGCATTACGCGCCCGATGTGCGCCTGGACCCCTATTACATTGGCTGTGAAGAATCCACGCTCTCGGAAGTTGCCGTTCCCCTCCATGTAGAAGGGCAATTGGTAGGCGTATTCACCGCCTCCCACAACGAACTGGATGCCTTCACCCCCTGCCAGTTGCGGCTGCTCCAAGCCCTGTGCAGCGATGTGGCCGTGGCCGTCCACAACGCTCGCCGATTTCAACAGGAACAGCGGCAAAGGGAGCAAATGAGTGGTGAGGCTCGGGAAGCCCGCATCATTCAACAAGCACTTCTTCCCAAGACCCCTCCCTCCATTCCTGGTTTCACCGTATCCGGGCTTTCCATTCCCGTGGGCGCCGTAGGCGGCGACTGGTACGACTTCATTCCCATGGACAAAGGCCAGTGGGGGCTGGTGCTGGCCGACGTTTCCGGCAAGGGAACCGCTGCCGCGCTGCTCATGTCCGCTACTCGTGGCATCTTGCGATCCCTAGTCGAGGCCGCCTGCACTCCAGGTGAAGTGCTGACGAAGCTGAATCGGCTTCTGGTCGAGGACTTCCCTGCCGGCCGTTTTGTGACCATGGTGTATGCCGTGCTTGATCCTGTTAGGCGGACTCTGACCTTCGCCAATGCGGGTCACCCGCGGCCGCTCTTGATGACCGACACTTCAGCCCAGTTCCTCGACGTGGAGCGAGGAATTCCCCTGGGACTGGGACCAGGTGATTTCTCGGAGGTGGAAGTGAAGCTTCCCGTGGGTTCTCGCTTGGTGTTTTACAGCGACGGCATTACCGAGGCGGAAAATCAACGGGACGAAGAATACGGATTGGTGCGTCTTCAGGAACATTTTCTGCGAACAGACGCCTCTGCCGAGAGCCTCCTCGATGACGTACACTCGTTCGCCCACGGTTCGGGTCTGCGCGATGACGCCAGCGTCATCCTAGTGAAGGGTTAACCGAGTCAAAATGTCGGCGGACCGAGAATCCAGCAGAATCCCAAGCGCCTTCCCCGCTGGCCTTGCAGCATGGCACGCCGGCGACGATTCTGGGTGTGTTTATCGGCAATCCTTACCTTGAGACGCATTGCCCGTGATCCGTCCAGAGCCGATGCCAAGTGAGGAGATCACCTCCTACAAGTTCTAGTCGACGCGGCGAAATGCGTGGTCAATTGACTGGGCTCAGTTAGCCGGAGCAGCGTTCGATCCCGTTTTCTCACCGAACGGATGAGCAAGAAAACCGCTTCGCAACACGCTAGTCCGTTCCGCAACATTTCGGAGGACATAGATTGCGCCATGCGAATAGAATATTCAGCGCCTCCGAATTCTTGCTTACTTGCAGCACAAACATTCTATGCAGGGCAGGAGAGCTAGAACCGATTACGCATAAGGAGGATTAAATGCTTAATCGTACGTTTCAGTCGCTGCTGGTTGCTTGTCTGGTTACGGGCACGTTGTGGGCTGCGAACGACCCCTTCCTAGGCAAATGGAAGGTGAATCCGTCCAAAAGCAAACTCAACGACGAAATGAAGGTTGAGGTCGCGGGCGAAAACAGATACGCCATCACCTTTGCCCCCGGCGCAGTCGACACAGTCGTAGCCGATGGGAGTGACCAGCCAGCCTTGCGCGGGACCACCCTATCTGTCACGGTGAAGGGACCCAACAGCTGGGAGGTCATCCGCAAGATGAAGGGCCGCACGCTCCTCACGGGGTATTGGACGCTTTCCGGAGACGGCAAAACGCTTAACGACGCCTATACGGAATACGCGCCCGACGGTTCGACATCGTTGTTCTTGCCCTATGTATACGAGCGGACCGCGGGGAGTTCAGGTTTTCCGGGCACATGGGACAGCGACAGCGAGAAAGTGAAGTCGGGGATCGAGCTCCAGATTGAACCCTACGAGGGCGATGGCCTGTCATTTAATAGTCCCGATGCGGAAATGACTAAGAAGATGAAGTTCGATGGGAACGATTATCCGGACCTCGATCCGAATGGGGGTATAGGCTCTGCATCTTCGGGCCGCCGGGCGAACGAACATACTCTGGAAATCACCGACAAATTCAAAGGCAAGATTACGGGCACCCGGCACATCGAGCTTTCTACAGATCTCAAGACCTTGACGATGACCGTGCGCCTGGTGGGTCAAAACAAGCCCAAAAACATCTTTCTGTTTGATCGGGAATAGAGCACAAGTTCACCCCTGCGCGTGTGGGTTCACGATTCCGGCGGGGGCACTGGCCCGACTCGCTTTAGAAAGACATCGCCACATACATTGCTTGGTATAGACACAAATGGACCTCATGGCAATCGGCGCTTTCATTGCCGTATTGCGAAGAATGATGTGCCGATCCCAGTCCAAGACCCTCGCCTCTGCGAATTCAGAACTCCAGCATGTATGTCTTCGATTCGGCCGTTGCGGAAGGCGTGAACAACGATGCTCTCGGCTTCCTGGCTAGAAGTGGGTCAATGACGAAGCGATGTTTTCGCGTTCCAAATGATAGAACCAGACGTTGTGTTGGCCTATAATCCGGGCAGGAGTGACCATGCCCCTGTTCATCTGTCGTTGGCAGAATGGAGACTTTTCTGCTGTCAATGCAGCTTCACGTGCTGAAGCTATGGAACTGCTCGATGAAGTTGGCAATGCCGAGGTGGCCGACCTGTTTACCACGAAGAACTTCATGGTGCATTTTCGTCTCAAAACAGAAGCCGACAATGAAGACGTGGTGCCTGTCGAACTGGAAGGTTTCGGAGATGAGACTTACGACATGCTATTGGAGCGCGTCTATCCGGTCTACTGCAAGATGTCGGCGAAGGTGGTTGACGACTTGCCGAGCAGCGGCGACGTACCCAAGGAACAGCGTGAAGCTGCACTGAAAACGTTGAACGAAGCTCTCGTCACGGAGCGTATGTGGAAGTGGGATTCCAAGGAACCCAAGCTCTCTGACGACCAAGATGTTGCCGCACTTCAGAAGCTCGCCGACGTGCCCAGGCCGATGGCAGAGCAAGTAGTGAAGGAGCGTCGCCGTCGCGCAATCACTGAAATGCCTTCTCACAGCGACAAGGTTCAGTGAATTTGCTGACAGGCCTGTGTACTCCTCCGTGACCTGGGAGCAAACTACGAAGAGCATAACCTGGTGCGACTGCAGAGCTCGCCCCTATTGGGACACTGTCTGTTCACATGAGAAACCACACAAACGGGGATTCTACAAAAGTAGAGTGACGAGGCGGTGCCGGCGAGGATGGGAATTAGACTCCTATACCGTCTCCGTGTTTCGGGTCGGCAGGCCCCTCTCTTACTTGCTCCCGAGTCATGGAGTCGGCCTGAGCCGCGACTTCCGTCGAGCTAGAGCAATGGAGCTACTCGTAACCCAAGGCAACGAGCGGATCAACCTTGGTCGCGTGCTGCGCAGGAACGGATGCCGCGAAAAGGTACAGGCGGCCAGAATCACGGCAGCTAAGGCTAGAAGGGACGGATCGTAACTCTTTACGCCGTAGAGTTGACCCGCAA
>JGI12635J15846_10005664_pt1 | contig 10772 bp, 7 predicted proteins | sample BlaSpr_A8_OM2_M2_FD_15846 | JGI IMG/M metagenome (IMG submission 15846) | reverse complement strand
GTCGGCGCCGCCGATTGGTCACCCGACGGAAGAAGGCTCCTCATGCTCGGCGCCTCGGGCGAGAAGCGCTTCGTCGTGGGCAACGCCGACGACCCCACCGCAAGGCGCATCCGCGACTACACGTGGCGCGCTGACGGCGTCGGAATCAGGGACGAGTTCACCGCCTTGTGGATCGTTGACGAACAAGGCGGCAAACCGCGGCGCCTCACCGCGCCTACCTACAACGTTGAAGGCGCTGCCTGGTCACCCGACGGAAATCACGTCGCTTTCATCGCCGACCTCAGCGAAACCGCGGGCCTCGAGGAACGTGGTTCCCTGTGGAAGATCCCGGTGGAACAGGGCGATCCCACGAGGGTCGCCTCCCTTGACGGGTGCGTGTTCAACCTGGCCTGGGCGCCCTCGAAGCAGATCGCATTTGTGGGCACCAGCCGTCCCGACCTGGCGGGCTGGGGAGACATGGAGCTCCACGTCGCCGACGGTCAAAAGGCGCGCCGTCTCGCCGCCGACCGGCATCTCAACATCTCCATCACAAGCTACGGCGACTTCCAGGATGCCGAAAACTTCGGTCCACCTCCTGTGTTGTGGGAAGACGAGAAGCATGTTCTTGGGCTCGTCTCCTATCACGGCCGCAGCCATCCGTACCGGTTCGGCATGGACGGAACGGTGGCGGCGCTCGCCGAACCTGACGCCATCTGCAGCGCGATCGCCACCGGAGGTGGCCGGACCGCAGTCGTCGCTTCCACCGACGAACCCTCCAACGTCTACGCAGTCGAGAACGGCCGGCTGCGCCGGCTGACGACCGACGGGAGTCGTTGGTTCGGGCCTTTCAACAGGTCAATCGAGCACGTGAGCATCAAGCATCCAGACGGCCACAGCATCGACACCTGGCTCCTGACCGCGAGGGGAAGTCGCACGAAGGCCCCCCTGATCATCGACGTCCACGGCGGTCCCAACTCCTCGTTCGGACCCACCCCCTGGCTCGAGATGACCGCGCTCGCCGACGCTGGGTTCCACGTGATGTGGTCGAATCCGCGCGGATCCGTCAGCTACGGCGAGCAGTACGCTAGGGACCTCGAGGGCGTATGGGGCGATCCCGACGGCAGCGACCTCCTGCGAATCATCGAATGGGCTGTGGACGAGCAAGCGATCGCCAACCGCCGCCAGATCGGCATCATGGGCCTCTCTTACGGCGGATTCATGACCAACTACATGCTCGCCAAGCACCCGGGGATGTTCGCCGCGGCCGTGAGCGAGAACCCTGTCACCGACCTACTGGGCGAGTGGGCAACGTCCGACTTCGGCCGGTTCATCGGCCGCCGCGCCGTCGAGACGCAGAATCCCTGGGAGAACCTCGAGGCGTTTCTCTCGCGCTCCCCGTTCGTGCGAATGCACTTGAACCACACTCCGCTGCTTCTGTTGCAGGCGGAGAACGACATGCGGTGCCCGCCCGGCAATAGCGAGATGGTCTTTCACATCCTGCGCACGCTTGGCCGCGAGGTCGAGATGATCAGGTATCCGGACGAGTCTCACGTGATGTTGGCGATCGGGAGGCCCGACCGCCGCGTCGACCGTATAGAGAGGATCGTCGGCTGGTTTCAGAAGCACCTCGGCTCGGCTGCCCAGGATTGAGCACTCTGTATCGCGATGCGGCCGTGGCCGATGGACGCTCGCCCACCCTCCGCCTCGGCCTGAGCGTCCTGGTAGATGGCGGCAACATCAAATGGATCCGGCCCACTGACTCCGAGGAGGATCCCGGCAGCGCGGAAGTGATCGACGCCGGCGGCGCCACGATCGTGCCCGGCATGGTCGACTGCCACAGCCATCTCACCCTCCCCGGTGGATCGCACTGGATCGAGCGCGGAAGCGACACCCCGGAGCAGCTATTGCGCTACGCCGAACACAACGCGAAGCTGCAGACCAACGCCGGCGTCCGCTGGGCGAGAGACGTCGGCGCCCCGGTCGGAGATGATCCTGTCGACGGGAAGAAGCGCGCGCTCAGCCTGGGCCTGCGCGACCGCTGGCGCGGCCATGCCGAGTACCCATACGTTCGCGCCGCCGGCAGCTGGGTCACCCGCGCCGGCACCATCCCCATGGGTCTCAGCGTGGAGGCCGAAAACGCCGACGAGCTGCTGCGGCTGACTTTGCAGCAGCTCGACGACGGCGCAGACTTCGTAAAGCTCTACCTCGACGGGCCCGACCCAAACGCGGCGCCCTGGTCCACCGACGAGGTGCGGCGCGTCGTCGCAGCGGTACATGAGCGGGGAGCGAAGGTGACTGCGCATGCCGGCCGGCTCAGCGGAAGCCGCATCTGCGCGGAGGCCGGGGTTGACTGCATCGAGCACGGCTTCGAGCTCGACGAGGACTGCGTCCGCCTGATGACCGAGCGCGGCATCGCCCTCGTCTCGACCCTTTCCGTGCTCAAGTCCTGGACGACCTTCGGCAAGACGACCACGATCGAGCGCTTCGCCGGCCCGGAGGGGCGTAAGCGGGTCGCCGAGCGCTGGGAGGCGGCTCGCAGCAGCATCAAGCTTGCACACGCCGCGGGGGTGCTGCTCGGGGGCGGCACCGATTTCGGCGGCGGCTCCGGGCGGGCTAACCAGCTCGCGTGGGAGGTGGAAGCACTCACGGAGGCAGGGCTCCAACCATGGGAGGCACTCGCGTCGGTCACCTGGAAGGCGGGTGAGATCCTCGACGAGCCGGAAGCTGGTCAGATCCGAGAGGGCGGACGAGCCGATTTCTTCCTCGTCCATGGCGACCCACTCTCCGACCCCTCCGCTCTATGGCGAGTCTGGCGAGTCGCCTGGGCCGCTGGTTAACCCCAGGCCGAGACGAGCGTATTCCCGGGATGATTTTCCATGTAGGAGCGGCGTCATCTACACCGACCTGGGAATGATGACCGGCGTCGAGACCGTCAGCGAGGAGCGCGAGGATATCGCGACCGCAAGTAGAGATAAAGGACCGCCGATAGCGCCAGCAAGACGTAGCCGGCGATCGCCACCGGTGTGATCCTTTGTGTACGGCCGATCAAAATGAGCACAGCGGCCGCCACCACACCGACTGTCGGGACCACTTTCATCGCTCAGATGCTATCGCGCGCAAGCGATTACCCTCCATTGGGGAGCACCGGCCAGGTCGGCCTAGGACTCCGGCACTACGTGGGGATGTTGCGAGCAGACTTGATGCGGCATCAAAGGTGGGTTGTTCACGGTGTAACAGTCGTTCGCCGAGATAAGTCCTAAGCACGTTGCGAAGAAGATTCCCAGGGCGATCAGCACGATGATCAACCCGAGGACATTGAGAACGACAGAGCGTCGACTTTGCTTCATACCGGGGGCTCCTCGACATAGCCCTCGCGTAATGGCCATTTGCGGTGGGCAAGTACACGTGCGGAATTGGGGGTCAATCCTTGAGGCCGAGCTTGTGGCGCTCAGCGATTACGGCGTCCTCTGCCTGCTTTACCTCGGCAAGGATGCCCTCGTGGTCCCGCTGGTAAGTCTTGTAGTCCTTGGATAAGCTCTCGGCGAGCAGATGAGTCTGCGTCACGTACTTCGCGCTCGCTTCCTTTGACCACATCGAGGCTTCGAGTGTGCGTGCACTCACCAGGTCAGTGAGCACCGCGGCGTTGGTCCCGCAGAACTCGGCCGGCGCCTGTAACGGCCAGACCGCAACCATCGACACCCCGGTGCCGTAGTCCTGCGCGTCGATGCGCTCTTCCGACATCCTCAGCACGACCTTAGCCTGTTCGAGTGCCGGTGTGATCGACGCAAGCTTGGCCGTCAACTGCGAGTCGCTTACGGTCCAGTCGCTAGCGATATTGACCACATTCAAGGCGTGATTCAAATCGTGCCGAGCAGCGTCGCGAAAGTTGGTGGCTATCACCCGCCATTCGTTTTCGTGCCGCGCATTCAAGGCAGGTGCTGATCCGAGGTCGCGCCTTGTCGTCGTGGCTGCAAGCATTACTCGCTCCGTCGCGGAGATGCAGAAATCGACGTGACGAGCCCTGAGCCGGTCGGGAGCCGCAGCCACGATGACGTTGTATCGCTCGTTGGCTTTGTTGAATTGGCGTCGCTTGAACCTGTTGGTGCTCAATCGACTTGTGGCGGCTCCGATCGCAGCACCGATTCCGACTCCGACCTTCGCGCCGACAGCCGTGCCGGCGCCAGGGGCCATCGCGGTGCCAATCGCTGCTCCCAGACCGCCTCCAACCCAGCCCCCTAAGGCGGCGCCGACGGTTGTGCCCGCGACGTCCAGAGTGAAATTCTTGGCAGCACTCCTGACTGTGGTGCTCTTGTTCGACAGGAGATCGAGCTCGCGGCTCATGGAGATCAGCACGGTGATAAACGGCACGTGCGCCGTGATCCCCTCCGCAACCGCGAGTTGTTCGAGGCCACCGAGGACCGGGGCGGCGTGAATCGCTATGTCGGCGAACTCCGGCGAGCGCACGGCCTCATACGAAATCTTCGCAAGCTCCGTTCCAACGTCCACCCACATCGGAGCGGCGATCTCGGCTGCGACTTGAAATGAAAGATGTCCGGCCTCGGTGATGAGTGGAAGCCCCTTGATCGTGTGGGATATGAGGCTGGTCATCAGGGAGCCTGCTGCCTGGTAGCTGCTCTCAGTGAACGCAGCTGATTGCGCGAAGTGGATCAGATCGCTGCCGGCCGCGTGCAAGGCCGCCGGCAGAGTTCCACTCAACTGGTGGAGGGCGAGTGAGAGCGCTGCAGGGTCTGGCTGAGCCGGGCTGAGGAGGTTGAGGAACACCTGCTCGGTCGCGGCCATCTTCAGCGAGTTGCGTTCGAGGGTCTCCAGCATCGATCGAGTTGAGGATGCGATGTGGTCGTAGGTGTCGTCTCGAGATGCACGAGCCACCGGCCACATGCTGTCGATCGATTTCGACAGCTCGACGATCGCCCGCTCTTGGGATACCAGCATGAGGGCGGCGATCCTGACTTCGGCGGCTGGCGTTTGCTCAGCGGGCGGATCTAGTCGCGAAGCCAGCGCGGAGACCGAATCTATGACGCCGGCGTGCATCGTCTCGAGGACGTGCAAGCGGTGCCGCCCGTGTGCCTCGCGGCAGAGCTCCCAGCGCAAATCATCGTCTTTGAGGTGGTGCTGGACAAGCTCAAGGAGGGACGCCTGCCGATGCGTCCGAGCCCGCCGAAACGTCTCCCACCGCACGGCCCGTTCCCGCAACTCTTGCGCGCGCCGCAGTGCCCTCCTGGTGTGCAGGCGTACGGCAGCCGCGGCCAGGGCAGCGACGACGGCCGTGCCCAGAATCACGACGCCAATTGCAGCCGGCAGGTTCATACTGCGATCGCTCCCCCTCCTAGACCGGCATTGGTGACCCATCGAGGGATGGCGCCAAAATGCCGGCACCAGCCGACCATTTAAAACGCTTTACGCCTAATTGTCTAGCGTTCACTTGACACTTCAGCCCAAGCGATATTTACTGCTCGCAAACAAGGGGATTTTGGGGGTAGGCATGTCCATCGGTTCTACGAGTCCACCGCCCGCTGAGCCGATCACCTCCCCGAGCGTTGCTGCGCCCGCCGCTCCACTCAGGCCTCGCCTGAACCCGTTCGCTTTTCCTTCCGACACAGACTTTCGATTGCTTCTCTTGATTGCGGCCGTAATCGGATCTGGCCTCTTCATATACAACTGGGTCTACTTCGCACTACCTCAGTCCAGGGCTGATGTGGCGATGTATCAGCTATGCCAGCAGCAAGCCCAGGCCCATGCCACCGACCCCGCGGCAGTCAACACGCTTTTCGAGCAATGCCGTGCCCCCGTAGAGCAAAAAAAGGCGATATGGATGCTCGGCGGCGTCGGTCTGATACTGCTCGTCACGGTCGCCGTGTACCTTGTGGCGCCGGAATACAAACGGCGTCGCCAGCGCCTTGTTGCGCTGACGGCCGACGAGTTTCCAGATGTCTTCGCAACGCTCGAGCGGCTTTGCCAGACCGCCCGACTCAGCTCCAGCCCTCGATTCTTATGGGACCCGCTCAACGGCGCGGCCGTGGGCCTCGCGTTCGGCCGCCGCGGCAGCTATTACGTCGCGCTCACTGGCGGCCTGGTCGCGCGTTTCTATGCCGATCGACCGGCGTTCGAATCCGTTGTACTGCACGAGCTGGCGCACGTGCGCAGCGGTGACGTGGATAAGACGTACATCGCGATCAGCATGTGGCAGGTATTCATCATGCTCGGGTTGGTGCCGCTTGCCCTCACGGTGGTGCTCGCGCCCGATCTCTGGACTGCGACCGGCCTGGTCTGGCGCGCCGCTGCGCTCGCCGTCTTCGTCTATCTCCTCCGTAACGCCGTCTTGCGCTCGCGCGAAACGTATGCGGATCTACAAGCGGCCGCGTGGCAGGCGCCCAACAGTGCGATGACAAGAGTCCTCAGTGCGCTGCCGGATGTTCAGCGCACCGGAATCGCTCGCTGGCGCGACCTGCTCAGGGTCCACCCTCGTGCAGGCGCTCGTTTGCGAGCGCTGGCTGACACCCGGCCATTGTTCCGAATTGGGTTTTGGGACGCGTTCGGCGCCGGCCTGGCAGCCGGGATTGCATACCCCAGCGTCGTAACCCTGATCCTCCTCGCATTCACTGGAAAGCAGACGGACATCTGGTCCTGGACCACGGGCGAGGTTGCCGGCCTGGCCACTTCCTCGCTTCTCGCTCTCCTTGTGGCCGGAGTGGTCGGAGTGGGGCTGTGGAGATCGACCGTCGCGGCGATTGTCGACGGCCGGAGCAGCGTCTCGCCGGCAGCGATTGCAGGCGGAGTGGCGGTGGGGCTCGGCCTCGGAGCCTGGGTCGGGTTCGACGGCGGCTTCCAGCTCCTCACCACCGATCTCCTCTCCGTGCTGGTCTACGCCATCCTTTACCTCCTTCTGATTGCCATGATGGCGGCGGGCGTATTCGTGATCTTGCGGTGGTTCATGGCAGCCTCAACGCTTTCGTTGCGCCGAGAGCTCGGAGAAGCCGCACCGCCCAGGTGGTGGCCAAACTTCCTGGCCTTGAGCATCGTTCTGGCCATCTGGCTCGGGGTGACGTTGCAAGCCCGCGACCTTCTGGGGGTGGCAGCAAGCGGTTTGCCGGTCTGGCTGTATCCGGTGCTCGCCGGCGCTGCCTTCCTGCAGGCAGCCTGGAGTCCGCTGGACGTCCTGGCGCTAGCCTGCGTGATCGCCTTTCCGCTCATCGTGGCAGGGGGACGGAAACGCCGACCCGGGCGTCCCGATTGGGCTTTCCTGGATCCGCCATCAGATGGCTTGCTCGATCCTGCTCCACAACCGGTGGCGTTTCGCCGGTTGCTGGTGGCTGCTCTCGTGGGCGCAATCGCTTACCTGGTCATAGTTGTAGTCACGCGTCTCGCAATCGGACCCGTTCGGGACGACGTCCTGGCTGTGATCTTATTCGTCGGAGAAGTCGCGGCCGCCGTCATCATCCAGGGAGTCCTCGCCGTCATCGTTTCCAGGAAGGCTGCGGTGGTTCGTATCACGCAGGGTCTGGCCGCGGCGTCTCTTGGCGGCGTCCTGATGGCGACCATCGCTTTCTGGGTCAATGTCGCCTTCGGCGGCAAGGCCGACGGTGCGGGCGCCTGGAGCCTGCTCACGGTGACACTGATTGTTGGAGCGGCAGTCGCTCTGCCACTAGCCTGGTTGACAGCGCGGCTAACCAAAGCTTAAGGAGGGACTGAGAATGGCGGAACAACTGGACCCGGACGTGGCCGACCTTTCACGCGACGTGGTGGCTGCCCTGGCGCCGGCCGAGCTACCGCTATTCAATACGGTCAGTCGCGAATACGCAAAGGATCCCGAGCGCGCTTTGAAAGCGGCCGCGGGTCGCGAAGAAATTCTCGGTTTTGGCGTGGAGGTGGGTCTCCTTCTGACCCCGGTCGTTATTTCAATCGCCGAGACGGTGATCAAGTTTGTCGGGTCTGAGATTCTCAAGTTGGGCCAGCAGGCGGCAGGAACGGCGGTAGACACCACGGTTCGCGGAGTCCTCGCGCATGCAGCGGCGTCCAGGTCCTCGGGCGCCCACTCCCAAGCAGTCTCGCTGAGCGCTGCGCAGCTGGCGGAGGTGCGAAAGGTCGCGGTCAGCAGGGCTGTTTCGCTGCAGCTTCCCCATGACCAGGCCGAACGGCTGGCAGACGCGATGGTGGCACGGCTGGCGACAGCGGCGTGATCCGCCTGCGATGCCGGCGCAACCTCGATCCTACGTGCTCGGCGGCGCGGCGGCTGCCGGAGCAGGGGCAGGTGCCCCCGAACGGCACTGGTCCAGATAGTTGTTCCAGTGCCATTGGCTCAAGAAGTACTGGGCGCTCGAGAATCCGTTTTTGTAGAGCGTCTGCTGAGTAACGGGGTCGATATCGAAGTTCGTCGCCTGAATGTTGCCCGTGTCAACGAAGATCGTTGGGGCAACGACGCAAGGTCATCGAGATGCATCTGGTAGCGGCAGAGCCTCCCTTACACGGTGCCCGAGTCGACTTCAACATCACATCGATCGGGCTTCGAGAAGCCCGACCAGGGTCTTTATGAACTCGGCCGCTCGAGCCCCGTCGACCATGCGGTGGTCGCAACTCAGGCTCAAGAGGAGTGTGGGCCTCACGACCGCCGATCCTTCGCGTGCCACCACTCGATCGGCGATCCGGCCTACGGCCAGGATGCCTGCCTGACCCTCGGTGAGGATCGCTGTGAAGAGGTCGACGTCGTACATGCCGAGGTTGCTGACCGTGAAAGTGCCTCCGGACAGGTCGGCCGCTCGCAGGCGGCCGGCCCTCACGCGCTCCACCACCTCTTTGCGCCGCGCCGCGATCTCCTCGACGGGCATGCGGTCGACACCGTGGATGACTGGAACGATCAGGCCGTCGGGAACGGCGACCGCGAGCCCGATGTTGACGTTCGGAGCAAGGCAGTTCATCCGGGGGTGCCTGGCCAGCGCCTGGGCGACGCACCGAAGCAGGAGGTCTGTGTAGGTCACGGCTTCTCGAGCGCCGCGGCGCTCCTCGACCATTGACCCAGCGTCAACCTCTCGGAAGACGAAGAAGTGAGGCGCTTCCTTCCAGCTCCGCGTCACGTTCTCGGCCATCGCGCGCCAGAGCGCCGGCTCGGTGGCCGATGCTGTCGCAGGACCAGCGGCCGCCTGCAGGACGTCCTCTTCCAGGATCGCTCCGCCTGGCCCGCTCCCCACGACGCGCGAAAGGTCCACGCCTCGCTCCTCTGCCAGACGGCGAGCCTTGGGTGAGGCCGAAGGCCGGCCGGAGCCGATGGCTTGAACCGGCGCCGTTGGACTTGCGGCTGCGGCGACCGCTGAAGTGGGCTTGACCGGTGCGCTCGAGGTTCGCGTTGGATCCGGCATCGACTCCCCGGCGGCCAGGATCAAGGCGATCGGACGGCCGACCGCGATGTCATCGTCGCCGGCCGCGGTAAGCCCGGTCAGGATCCCGCTCGCGGGCGCCTCGACCTCGACCGTTGCCTTGTCGGTCTCGACCTCCATCAGCGGCTCACCCTTGGTGACCACGTCGCCTTCGCCCTTGAACCAGCGGACCAGCTTGCCTGTCTCCTGCGCCATGCCGAGCGCGGGCATCACGACATCGATCGGCAACTCAGTTTTGGGTCCGGACCCTTGCGCCTTCGCGGCGGGCCCCCTGCACCACCGGGTTTCGCCCAGTGCTGTTCAGGTTCGACTGGGTTTCGCGAGTGGTGGGCAACGAGCCGCTTGCCGTGTAATAGCGCTTGCCCGCGATCAAGAGCTCCTCGGCCGGAAAGCGCGTGATGATCTCGGCCCCGTCCTTGGTCACCACCAGCTGCTCCTCGATCCGCGCCGCCGACCAGCCATCCGTCGCCGGCCAGAACGTCTCCAGCGCAAATACCATGTTTTCCTGGATGACCTCGGGGTGGTCCAGCGAGACCAGGCGCGAGAACACGGGTTTCTCCCAGATCGACAGGCCTACCCCGTGCCCGAGCTGCAGCGCGAATGCCGCCTCCTCGTTGGGAAAACCGAACTCCTCCGCTTTCGGAAACACCTGGGTCACCTCCGCGGTGGTCACCCCTGGCTTCACCAGCGCAATGGCTTCGTCGAGGTAGTCGCGGCAGCGCTTGTAAGCGTCGACCAGGGCGCGCGAGGCGCTGCCCACGGCAAACGTCCGGTAGTAGCAGGTGCGGTAACCGTTGAACGAATGGAGGACGTCGAAGTAGGCAGGATCGCCCGGTCGCAGCGCGCGGTCGGAGAAATTGTGCGGGTGCGGGCTGCATCGCTCGCCGGAGATCGCGTTGACCCCTTCCACAAATTCCGAACCCTGCCGATAAAGGCTGTTGGCGACCACCGCGACACAGTCGTTCTCGCGGATGCCTGGCCTCATCGCTCCGTACAGCTCGTCGTAAGCGGCGTCCACCATGCCGCAGGCCTGGTTCAGGAGGGTGATCTCGTCTTCGGTTTTGATCATCCGTGCCCTTTGCATGAGCTGCTGTCCATCGACCACCTTGATGCCGGCGTCTTGTAGGGCGAAGAGGACGGGCGGCTCCGCGATGTCGAGTCCGAGCGGCTGGCCGAGGAGGCCCCGCTGCTCGAGCTCGATCTTGATCTTTTGTGCCACGTCCTGAGGCCGCCCCGCGTCCGGCGAGATCGAACCGCGGAAGGTCGAAAGTCCTGCTCTCGACCGGTCGCCCAGCCAGGGGCAATAGAGCTGGTGATGGCGGGCGGCGGATCCAAAATCCCACAGGATCGGCTCATCGCCCTGCGGCAGGAGCGCGAAACGGATCAGCTTGTCGAAGGCCCAGG
>JGI12635J15846_10005662_pt1 | contig 10773 bp, 10 predicted proteins | sample BlaSpr_A8_OM2_M2_FD_15846 | JGI IMG/M metagenome (IMG submission 15846) | reverse complement strand
GGCTTGCGCAGTTCGGAAACGACATTTGTGTCCACCAAATACTTGGTCACCTAAAATCAACCGGCGGGCGGCGTTTAAGACTGCCGCGCTCCAGAGTGAGCTTTTCAAACCGAGCTCCAGGTTCGAGAAGCAGGGATTTAAGATTTGGGCGAGAGTTCTGCTGCAAGCGACGCCATTCCTCGATGGGAACTAGAACAGCCGTCTCCACGCCACGCCGCGTCACGACCTGAGGCCCCTTTTTGATAGTAGCGTTAAGAAACTCGCTGAAGCGAGCTTTCGCGTCTTGGACTTGCCAGGAACTCATCATGCACCTCCTCTTTTATTCTCTCATACAGTCTAGTCAGATGACTAGTCCACTCTTCGCAGTCAGCAGTTTTGGCACTCGCGTTTGGGGAGAGGAAGAAAGGGCCCTGTTGCGTGCTCCTGGACCCAGACAAAGCAAAAATATTACGCCGGACACCTCGAAGGGGTGTAGAGTGGGAGCACTTGGGAGCCAAAAGAAGAAACCTCGGGTTAAGACGGGCCTAAATCGGCAGGAGTACACCAACCAGAGAGGAGCAAGTCATGATCAATGCCAAGTTCCAGGGTGCCATGTGGCAGAGAGTGTGGCGAAAAATTGGAGCGGGCGTGCTGGGCCTCTGTGCTTTCCTAATGCTCCCACATCCTTCGATCGCCGGAGGTTCTTCCAACAAGCCGGTGACGTTCGCCAAGGATGTCGCCCCGATTTTTCAGGCAAAGTGTCAGGAGTGTCACCATCCAGGAACCGCGGCGCCAATGTCTCTGGTGACATATGAAGAGACGCGCCCGTGGGCGGAAAAAATTAAGGACCGCGTGGTCACCCGTAATATGCCGCCGTGGCACCTCGACCGAACGGTTGGAATCCAGCGTTTCAAGAACGACACTTCGTTGACGGATGAGCAGATTGACACGATCGTCCGGTGGGTCGATTCGGGCATGGCACCGGGGAACCCGAAAGACATGCCGCCTGCCAAGATGTGGCCGAGTGACGAAGGATGGCAGTTGGCCGAACAGTTCGGCCAGCCGGATATCGTCGTCCAGTCGGAGCCCTACTCCGTGCCGGCCGTAGCTCAGGACGCTTGGTGGAAGCCGCTAAGCGAAGCACTCCCGGTGACCGAGCCGCGATGGGTGCGCGCGGTCGAGATGCGGCCAGGGAGCGTCGCAGGACGCCGTGTCACTCATCATGCCCTCGCCCAGCTACTGCAGGATGAACCGGGCGTCAGCAGCGCCGCTGACGACGACGGCATCGGGCCGTTAGCCCAGGCGAGACGCAACGATGGAGGGCTTTTGATGGAATGGGCGATCGGGAAACAATTCGACGTCTACCCTGCGAACACCGGAAAATTGCTGCTGCCAGGAGCAAGGATTCGCTGGGATGTTCACTATCATGCCGTCGGCGAAGCGGTTCGCGACAATGTCATGCTGGGCATATATCTGTATCCCAAGGGCGAGACGCCGAAGTACCGGACACGCCTCATGGAATTCCACGCTAACCAACTTGGCAGGGTTCTGGATATTCCTCCCAATACGATCACTCAGACCCAGTCTTTCCACGTCCTGAAGGAGCCCGCCAGGTTTGAGAACTTTCAGCCGCACATGCATCTGCGCGGCAAGGCAATGTCCATGGAAGCGATTTTGCCGGACGGCACAACCCAGATGTTAAGCTACGTCGACCGTTTCGCCTTCAACTGGATGAATAATTACATTTACGCGGAGGACGCGGCGCCGGTGCTCCCAAAGGGAACGGTAATCCGCATTACCGCCTGGCATGACAACACCACCGCCAACCCGTACAATCCCGACCCGAACCAGTGGGTCGGCTGGGGCGAGCGCACGATCGACGAGATGGCACATGCTTGGGTGAACGTCACCTACATCACTGAAGATGACTATAAGGAATGGGTCGCCAAGCATAAACCGGTCCAAGCTAAGACGGAAGAGATGCACAACCATTAATTCGGAACTCGACAGATTAGCAGGAGCATTTGTTCTTAGAGTTGCCGCTCCATATTCAGGACTTAAGAACAGCCTGCGGAAAAAAAGCATTGGTTGTGATTCTGAGCGCTCGCGCCGAGGCGAAGCCAAGAATCTCTCCGGGTTTGAAACTCAGGACTAGGGAGATTCTTCGCGCAAGACCGGCACTCAGAATGATAGTTTTTCGTTTTTTGCCGCAAGCTGTTAAGAAATCGGGTTCCAGAACACAGTTCAACGGGAGAAGGAGATTTCTCGGATGCACGCGCTGCGGTCGTCGGTGACAGCACTGTGTCTTATGATTCTGTTAGTAAGCTGGGCGCTCATGGGCGTGACGCTACCTGCGAACGGGCAATCCGGACAGTTGCCCATGGAGCCTTTGCACGAGTCGGGTCGGAACGTAACGCCCGCCTATGAGGGCTGGTTCAAGAATCCGGACGGCAGTANCAGTATTCTTTTTGGGTATTTCAATCGGAATTTGAAGGAAGAGCTGGACATCCCGGTNGGTNNGAATAACCNNATTGANCCGGGTGGGCCCGACCAAGGCCAGCCGACGCATTTTCTACCNCGAAGGCAGTGGGGCNTCTTCACCGTAACGGTACCGGAGAATTTCGGNACCGACAAGCTCACCTGGACGCTCGTTGCCAACGGNCAGACAACGGCAGTNCCTGCACACCTGGATGNCCGNTGGCAGATCTCGCCCTTCTCCGACGTGGGCATTGGCAATACGCCGCCNCTCATCAGCTTTGAAGAGGGAGGCCCGTCTGTNCAGGGCCCGCGCGGGATCAGTGTCGCGCTCGCGACGTCGTTGCGGAATCCGCTCACGCTGAATCTGTGGGCCGCCGATGATGCCAAGTCATTTCAGGGCGGCAAGCTCCCCGATACTCCTCCAGTGACTGTCACGTGGAGCAAGTTCCGGGGACCAGGCGCCGTGAAGTTCGCCAATAGCAAGCCCCCGGTCGAAAAAGCTGATGGCAAGTGGAAGACTACGCCCGCCTTCGGCGGCAAGGCGACCACGACCGCTACGTTCAGCGAGCCCGGAGAGTACGTGTTGCACGTGGTAGCCAACGATTGGTCAGGGGACGGCGGCGGCGGATTCCAGTGCTGCTGGACGAATGGTCAGGTGAAGGTCTCCGTCAAGCCTTAGGCGACGGGCGGCCGATAAATCTATTTGCTCTAAACTAAAAGGGGCAATCTTCAAACCGCGCCTTGCAATATTTCCACGTACTCCACTCATCTACGTAGCCAGCGCGAATGCGTTCCAGAGACCAGTTTGTGCTGCACGTCACGTCATAGGCGCAGGCATCCGAGACCTCTGGATGCCAAGCCTTATTGATCTGCCAGAGCCCTCGGCTTTCTCCGCCGTCGCCGGTAGCTTCGGGATGGTGCCGGGATTCGTGCGAGACGATCCATTCCGCGATACGAGGATTTACGCCTGCGGTTTTGGCGGCGCTTTGAACATACGCTCGAACGGCCAGTCGCCCGTGGCGAGTGGAAGTCGCCTTCAGCAAAGCCATGGATGCTGCAATCGGGCTTCTCGTGACCCTATATTCGACTGCATAGGCCAAAGAGGTCCAAATAATTGCCAGGACGTAGGTGGTGAGAAGAAGTTTGGGAACTCGGCGAGATGAGCTTTTTAGGTTGGGCCGCTTTCGCCGGCCAATTCGTTCCTGCAGGGTGACAGTCTTATCCGATTTTACGTGCAGGTCCTCTTTTACTCGGCGATTTGATTGTCTGGCGACGTTGCTCGGAGACCGTTTCATTGTCTTAGTCGTCCTATGAAGTCAAAATCCACTCCCCACTACGCTGGGCCTGGGAACATGCGACAGGTGGGGACGTTCGCGATCACCCAGCCAATATACACGAACACGAACAAAAAGCGAATCTAAAAATGGCACACTTCGGAGGACTTGGACGGTTCACTGGACTAACGATGATGATGGCGAAAAGATGTGGATCGCCACACCCCACTTCTCATCTTCCAGCTTCTCGACTCGTACGACAACACCGGCCACTGCATGGCTCATCGGACTGCCCGGTTGGAAATCGCTTGTCACATAGACGTTCATGCCCGGCGCGTAGTGACCTGCCGAAGTGGCAAGATACAGTCCATCCTGTGAAACATTGAAAGTTGTGCAGTATTCTGGCGGTAAGCTCGGATCAAAGGGACGAATCCGGACGACCTGCGCCAATTTAATTCGGGGTTGCCGGCGACGCTCCATGGATTCAGTTGGCATAATAAAAATCATTACCACTGGCCCGTGCGAAGTAAGAACCTCACTCTCGACCTGATCCGGCAAGCCCATGGGAGGCGAACGAAAGGGAGCGAGGAATTCACTACCGTCCCAATGTGGGCGTATCTAAGTGGTTCCCATAGGCTCATCGCCCGAAAGTGCACGGCAAGACACGATTTCGTTCTCCGTAAGGTCAAGGAAGAAAACTTTTCGGCGATGCCCCCTTCAGGCCTAATCAACACAAGCTAGCACGAACGGGAAGAACGTGGCAATACACCCCTTGCAGCATCCAGACNGAGCGAACTTAACGCGTTCGAGGTTATTACTTTGCACCCCAAAATACAGCTTTTGCCCGATGGATATGAAATTGGGTCCGGAATAGTTTGCTTTATGGTCACGAACAATTTGTGCGAGATCGCGGTCATAGCAGCGGCAAGCAGGCAGTAGAGATTCGAGGCACCGATGAAAGCTAATTCTGAAGGCGGATCTGGCCAAGCAGCGTTTCGTGCAGTACTGAAGCGGTGCGCTCGGTGTGGCGTTGCGATGAAGAAAAACGAGGTCTGTCCAGCGTGCCGGAAATTCTTCCACGAGCTAACGCTAAATGGACGCAGGCGATATTTAGTTTAGTGTACCAGTCTTCCGTGGCCAGCTTTGGGACTCATGTATTTCTCAATCTTGGGCCCACCCAGGTAACAGTAAAAATGCCAAGACCCCGAATGCAGCACCTTTTGTGCATTCATGTGTTTTACAACGGACCGAATTTGGGAGTCGTTTTTTCACTCCAATGATTCCGGTTCGCGTTTTGCGCGCATCCTTTATCACTTCGATTCCACGAATTCAACTTCATTCTTAGGCGGAAGCCGGGCGTCTCTCAAATATCGCGCCTCTTATGGTTTGTGCGTTAAGATCAGACCGAGGTGACAGCGATGGACAGGGTGCGGCGCGGTGGTGACAGGACGTGGTTCGCAAGAGTCTCTGCCCTCGGACTGGCNCTTTTCTTGTTTTTTGGCTGGCCTGCACAAATCGCGGCTTACGCCGTCCTCGCGCACGAAGCCATCATCGACAGCGTATGGGATACCAACATACGCCCGTTACTTTTGAAGCGCTTTCCCGGCGCCACCAGAGAAGAACTCAAAGAAGCGCACGGGTATGCGTATGGGGGCGTCATTATTCAGGACATGGGCTATTACCCACACGGAAGTTTTTTCTTCAGCGACTTGACACACTACGTGCGGAGCGGAGACTTTGTGCTGGCTCTGCTGCGCGATTCCAAGGACCTTGACGGCTACGCTTTTGCGCTCGGCGCGCTCGGTCACTACGCCGCGGACAATGACGGCCACCGGATCGGCACGAATCGCGCGGTTCCCGTCCTGTATCCCAAGTTGAAAAAGAAGTACGGGGACGCAGTTACGTATGAGGATGACCCGCTGGCGCACGTGAAGACAGAATTTGGATTCGACGTCCTGGAGGTGGCACAGAATCGCTACGCTCCGGATAGTTATCACGACTTCATCGGCTTCGGGGTTTCAGTTCCATTGCTGGAACAAGCCTTTCAGGAAACGTACGGCCTGGATCTCAAGACTGTTCTCACTGACGAGGACAAGGTGCTCGAATCTTACCGTCATGACGTCAGCCAGCTTTTACCCAAAGCGACGCGCATTGCCTGGAGCCTGAAGAAAAATGAGATCATGAAAGACCAGCCCAGCATGACGAAAAAAAAGTTTCTCTACAATCTATCGCGCGCGAGTTATCAAAAAAACTGGGGAAAGAATTATCAACCGCCTACTTTTTGGGAAAGATTTCTCGCCTTTCTTGCGAGTATTCTCCCGAAGTTCGGTCCGTTAAAAGTGCTGCAGCTCCGGACGCCTACGCCGGAAACGGAACGCATGTTCGAAGCCAGCTTCAACGCGACTTTGGAACGTTACCGGAAGCTGCTCGGACAGGTAGGTACCAGCCATCCGGATTTGCCAAACGACAATTTTGACACTGGTGAAGTGACGGGCCCCGGCCAATACCGGCTCAACGATGAGACGCACGCAAAATTGCTCGACGCGCTCGCAACGCAGAACTTTAGCGGCGCTTCGCCGGATCTTCGAGCCGAAATCCTGGAATTCTACGGGCATCCGGATGCTCCATACGCGACCAAGCGAAACCCAAAAGCGTGGGCGAAAGTGCAAGCTCAACTTGAACAATTGAAGAAGGCAGCTCCGGCGGTGGCTGCGGGCGGCGCGGACGATCCTCCTTTTTCAGCCCAGTCTTCCGAGTAAGTCTCTTCCCTTCAATGTTGCAAAAGGCTGGGCACTCGTTTGGTACAGAACATGTGCGGACACACCGTGTCCCATTGGCGAGGTAGGCACGCATAGCAATCTCAAGAATTGAGATACATTAGAAACCACTTACAATTGCACAGTTCTTTAAGTTCCAGTTCCAATTCGGGACCCCGCGCGTGACGAGACCGGAAGGAAGTGTCTTTGAGCTGGAAAAGTAAAACGAATACTGCGTTTTTCCTGGCTCTGATTACTCTCGGGATGATAGGTTGGTTTTCCTTCCGAGGAAGTCGCAGCACGGAGGAGAAGGACCATTTAGTCTCTCATAGCCGGGATGTCCTTGAGGCTAGCGGATTACTCCGTTCTCACGTTTACGATGCCGCAGCTGCCCGCCGAGCGTACAGCCTTTGGGGAGATTCAAAACAAATCGATGCCTTCAGTTTGGCGTACAAATCAGCGCTGGCGGATTTCGCGACACTTCGCAAATTAACAGAAGATAGTAATGAGCAGCAGCTCAGCCTCACACAAATGGAACCGCTCATGCAGGCACGGCTTTCACTCTTGAAAGCGTCCGTGGAATTGCACCAGAGAACTCGCGATGATGGCCCACAACAGCAGGCTCTTAACGACCAGAGCGCCAGATTGTCTACGCAATTCACAGAGCTGATAGACGCATTCGAGGGTGCGGAGCGAGGGCTTCTGCAGCAGCAAACCGCCGCAGCACAAGCGAGCTCACGGCGAGGAACCAAGATCAATGCATTTCTTGGTGTTTTCGTGTTTTTATTTCTAATCCTCACGCTTGGGTTTTTAAATCGCGAGCTTTTCCGCCGCGAGCATGCAGAACGTTCCGCTGCCGAACAGAAGGAACTCCTTCAATCCATTCTGGATAGCTGTAGCGACGTCGTCATCGTCGCCGATACTTCCGGTAAGATCATCCTAAGGAACCCGGTCGGGATTCGCTACAACGCAGGCGCTCCTGCGCAAGAATTGAGCGAGAAATACCCTGAATTATTGGGTCTTTATAAGAACGATGGCGAAACACTGTTCAAAGCCAAAGATTTGCCGCTAAGTCGCGCATTGAGGGGAGAATCCGAAAATGGATTGGAAATATGCGTTCGCCCCCCTACCGGGGGAGAGCCCCAATGGATGCTCGCTGCTGGAGGACCCCTGCTCAACCAGAGGGGCGAGAACCGAGGCGGTGTGGTCTTTTTACGTGACATCACCGACCGCAAAAAAGCCGACGAGGAACTAGCGGTTGCATTGCTGAAATCAGAGACGCTGGCCCGAGAAAGCAGCGAGTTAAGCGAATTAGGTGATTCCTTACAGTCTTGTCAGACTGTCGACGAAGCTTACAGAATGAGCGAAAACGCCTTATCCCCCATTCTTGGCCTCCGGCCCGGCGCCCTATGCATCATCAATGCATCGCGCGATCTCGTGGAATCCGCCGCGACTTGGAATAACTGTTCGACCACCGAAACCCTGTTCCATCCTGAAGATTGCTGGGCTCTGCGGCGCGGGAAACCCTACGGAGGTCCCGGCTCGCCTTTGCCTTGTTCTCATGTGCGCGCTTCCGGGGCCTCGAGTTACTTGTGCGTACCCTTGGTAGCTCAGGGAGAAACTTTGGGTGTCCTCTACGTTGAAGACAAGGTGAGCCAGCTGGCCCCCTCGGCACAGGCGGTGGAGCTTGAACAAGCCACTCTCAAGCGCAGGTCCATTGCCGTTGCAGAGCGGGTCTCTCTAGCTCTGGTAAACCTCAAACTCCGCGAATTACTTCGCAATCAATCGATTCGTGACCCGCTTACAGGCCTCTACAACCGCCGTTATCTCGAGGAGTCACTAAACCGGGAATTGCACCGTGCGAGTCGGACAGGCCGCATCGTTTCTGTGGCGATGCTTGATTTGGACCACTTCAAACATTTTAACGATACCTTCGGTCACCAGGCTGGAGACATACTGCTTAAGGAGACTGCCGGAGTGATTAAAAACCGGGTGCGCGCGGGAGACATAGGTTGCCGTTATGGTGGTGAGGAATTTTCCCTCATTCTCGCTGAAGTAGACACCGATGGAGCGCATAAATGCGTGGAGAACATTCGCGAAGCAATTAAGCATCTTTCCCTTCACAATCGCGGCCAGACGCTCGGTACTGTGACGGTCTCGGCGGGCATTGCCGCTTATCCCACACATGCCGGCAATTCAGAAGATTTAATACACGCTGCTGACGAAGCATTGTACCGAGCAAAGAAGGCCGGTCGCGATTGCATCTTCATTTACGAACCATTGGAATCCACCTCAAAAGTAGCCGATAAGACCGCTTAGATTGAAAGCAAGATCAGTGCCTTCAATGCCTCCTCTCGGGCACTTTGTCTCCCCGTGTGGAAAACCTATCTGAATAAGAAGAGGAGCGTTGGCGCTGCGCCTCTAAGTGCGGAGATGCAATTTCAATCCCTCGCCCGTAACTTCTCCAAATGAATTTAACTCAAAAGTTAAAGCCAAGGTTTAATCAATAAAACCCAAAGACTACCCTTTCGCAAAGTCCCGAAGGATGGGCCGCCCTGTGCCATCCTAAGCGCGCCAGAGGGCCACATTCAGGCCTTTTGGGGGTTATCTGATTGAATACATTCCTCGCCTACAGGAAATACCCGATGGTGTCTGCCGTCGTTGAACTGCAACCTTCGATATAGGTTTAAAAATTGAGGAGGCACACAATGAGTCTAACAATGCAAACTCGAGAAGCGATTCGCCCAGGCTTGCAGTCGAACATCCCTGATGGGGCCAGAATCTTGATTGTTTGTGATAACGATTCTGACACAAAACGGCTGAGTGCCCTGCTAGGGGAGGCAGGGGTTGCCGCGGATAGCACCGAGAGCATCACGACAGGTTGTGAGGCTGCCAAATCCGGCGAGTTTCAAGTGGTTGTTACGACACCTCAGCTGAGAGATGGATCGTGGAGGCGGCTAACCGATGTAGCGAATCATTATGATCTTCGGTTTGAAGTTGTTCTATGGGCGCGCAACTTTGATCTCAAAGAATGGGCGGAGGCGCTGGACAACGGAGTGTTTGATGTCCTGGATGCCGTCAATGAGCAATCAAGAATCGTCGAAGCCGCTAGATGTGCATTGTGGGCAGCTTATCTGAAGGGCGCTGGGTCCAACGCCAGGTCGATTCATTCGCACTAGCCGGCATGATTGGTCCTGTGGTGTTATCCGTCTTCAGCGGACGAGGAGGAAAGCATGGGCAACTCGGTAAAGGTCGATCAAAAAGGCAGATTGAAAATTCCCGCAACTCTTCTTACGACGCTCAACCAACATGGCACGGAGTTCTACGTCACGAGTGAAAATGGCGATTCCGTCCGCATCTACCCCATGCCGGTCTGGAACCAAGTCGAGAAGCGGCTGAGGCGCCTGATCTCGCGCGATAGGAACAACGAGAGACTTCTTGCGCTTGCGAAATATTTCGGTAGTGCGGTCACGGTTGACAAGCACGGCAGGTTATTAATCCCAATAGTTTTGCGGAGAAGTGCGCAAATGCGTGGCGTGGTGGATGTGCTCGATTACTTGCCCTATCTGGAAGTTTGGAACCATGCCAGGTTCTTGAAGAAGCTAAGAAGCAGTCCAATTTTGGCCCACGGCGAGGACACGCCGAACGAGTTCGTCTCTGCTCTAAAATTACCCCCGCCCGCGCAATCGAAGAAACGGAATGAACCTGTCCCTGGAGAAGTGAGACGTTTTGACGCAATTCGCCGCCTACGTGGGCATACACCCCGTCAAGCGATCCACGCAATCTGATTGGGCTCGAACCGCCGCGGCCGGGCATGTCAACGTAACCTGACCCAGATGACGCACGATTCGACGTTTTCTTTGTGAGGAGCCCCAAGCTAGACTTAGGGGCACGCGCGAGGCTTCCTTTTCATCCCCCACTTCCGAGTAACTTGCCCTCCATTTTGTTTTTCTGAGCGCCTAGATCGATTCCCACGGCCGCATCGCGAAGGATGCAGCACGTCGCGTTGTTTGGAATGAAGCATCAGGGTAGAATCGCCTGCAACAAAATGCCCAGGGGCGTTTGGTGGTGAACGATGGAGCATAATTCTTCCATTTGTAGTTTGCCCGGCAATGCCATGCGTCGGCTTTCAGCGCTAACTCTTGTCGCTCTGGCGGTCGCAGGATGGAGTCTCGTGTCATGCCAGGGTTTAGGCCAGGCTTCAGGATTCCCGCAGGAGAAGCTTTCGGCGGGCTGGACCGTGCATCGCGATCCGATGGGTTTTTCGCTGAATTTGCCCACAGGCT
>JGI12635J15846_10005657_pt1 | contig 10777 bp, 6 predicted proteins | sample BlaSpr_A8_OM2_M2_FD_15846 | JGI IMG/M metagenome (IMG submission 15846) | reverse complement strand
CTCGTCATATAACGCCCTGCAGACGTCGTTATCTGGAAATGTCAAACACGGTGGTCCGTCACTGCAAGCGGGTTACACTTGGAGCAAATCGCTGGATGATGTCAGCGGCATCAGCGGAGGAACAGGATCCACAGGCGCTGTCACGCTGTTCAGCCCGCAAAACCCGTTTGATACAAGACCGGAAAGGGGGCCGTCAAGTTTCGACGTGACTAATGCTTTTACGCTGAGCGCGGCCCAGGACCTGCATCTGGAGCATCTGGGACTTCAATCCGATCGAATCCAGCTACTGACAAAGGGTTGGGAGTTGCTGAGCATTTCGACAATCACCAGCGGTTCGCCATTTACCGTCTATTCTGGAATCCAGCAGACAGGGGCGGGGACAATTGGGGCTGACCGGCCGGACCAGATTTCAACACCGCACCTCTCCACTGCTGGCAGTTCGACGCGGCCGCGAGACGATTATTTTGGGCTTGGCCCGAACAACGCAAATTTCTTTTCCATTCCGATCGGGATACTTGGCGGGAGTGGGCCGAACTCGGGACGGTTCGGAGACCTTGGCCGGAATACATTTCGTGGCCCGGCATACTACGACTTCGACTTTGCGCTCATCAAGACGACTCCGATTGGACGTAGAAGCAGCGGCCTGGAGCGCGCCGACCTCCAATTCCGCGGGGAGTTTTTCAACCTGTTCAACATCGTCAATATGGGGCTTCCTGCGAACATTATCAAGGGAACAGGGTTCGGCATGATCAGCAAGACCGCGGGAACCTCCCGGCAAATTCAGTTTTCGCTGAAAATCATTTACTAGTGAGAGGTTTTGTGAACGCCGGAGGCTGTAAGAGGAATTACGCCTTAAAGTTGATCGTACTGTCACTGACGAATCGCTAACTACACTCAAAACCCTCAATGAGTGCAATCGCGATTTTGCGACAGCTAAGGTATTCCTATAGCCAAGACTAGCTTTTATTGATACCAAGCGTTTGAAACGGTGACGAAACGGGTTCAAATTTGGTAGGTGGGAACATTTTAAACACGATGACGTCCCAGAAAACGAGCACCGGAAGCGCGTAAAAAGACACAACGAATATCAGAAAAGACCAATCCCAGCCGCGCAACCTCGCCGTCACAACAGCGATGACTCCACACACAGTGAAACGCAGCCAGAGATAACTACGCCGCCGAATCGGCCTGATGTACTTTTCACAATACGGACAGTTGAACGGTCCGGGACGTATTGTTTCGGGCGTCAGAATACCCTTGCACGCTGGGCATTCGCCAATGCGGTCTAATGCTGAAGAGAGAGCCATAGCCCTCCTCAATCTACTGCTAATCGAATCGACTTTCCAGTACTGAGGTTCTCAACTGTCGAGAACAGGCCGTTACGCTCATTGACCCCAGGGGCACAGAGGGAAAGAGCAATCTTGCCGCTCCGTATACCCCTTCCCGCTAACGAAATAGCCGGCTCTGAATTGCCCCACTTTAATGTGCGGCCTGCGATCTCTCGGCAAAAAAATTGTCCCGGCATTGTTTCGCGGAGGAGAGCAATTCGGCAAACTCAGGCGTGCCTCGCAGCTTCGCCCACAAGGAATCGTTCTGCAAACCGGTGTAGGCGCAAAAGTGCCCGGCAATCGAATTCTTTAGAAGTTGCACGGCAAGGTCTTGCTGTCCGCAAAACAGAAAGTCGGGCGCAACCACGTAGGCGGGTTCGGGGTCGGGATCGGCGAGCAGTCCGGCGGCCTGTTCACGGGACAGAGACGCCACCTCTGGGGATGACGGGTTTTCGAAGCACACCTTCATCATCCTGAAGTCGCGGCTCCCGGTTTCGTTGAATTTATCGGCGAGGTCCTTCGCCTGCGCTAATTTTCCCTCGCGAACATACTCCCGCATGAGGTTGCTTGAGGCCCATATCGATCCGGCGTCGAGCTGAAGAAAATCCATTGCCCGCGCGTAGTTCCCAAGTTGATCGAACGTGAGCGCGCACGAGCGCCACATAAAGTTCCCGGAATCCAGGGCCAGGGCGGAGTCACATTCGTGCGCGGATTCCTCGACCGCTCCTCCATAGCGAAGGACATACGCCAGAGCGAAATGGGCTTGCGGATTTTCTGGATTGCGAATCACCAGGGCCTTCGCCTGCTGGTAGGCTTTGATCAATTCACGTTCTTCGACCCGGCTGGTGACCAGCTGGGCAGCCGCGAAGACGTAGTTGGGATCAAGCGAGATGGCCCGATCCAGAGCCGCGTCAGAACGTTGGCGCATGGCCAGCCCGCCGTTCGAATAAGCCGCGTCGTAATGGTAACGAACTCCGAGATAGGCCCACGCAGGCGCGTAGCTGGGATCCATTCCCACGGCGCGCTCCAGCATGACAATGGCATCTTTGTTCGGCTGTGGATCATGCGGCAGCGCAATGCTGCGCAAATAGAGGTCGTAGGCTTCTTCGTTCTTGGGATGTGTGCCAGCTTCCTCTGAATCCGTTCCGGCGCCGAGAGCTGGGACTAATCCCTGGCGAACTTTCGCCGTAATCTCGTTCCTCATGGCCAGCAGGTCCGCAGCAGCGACGGTCATGGTATCGCGCCATACCGAACGGTTGTCCGCGATGTCCACGGCCTCCAACGTGATCTGCAGCTGATCGCCTTCTTTCAAGTAATGCCCTGTGACAACGTCCGTCACATGCATGGCGTGGCCGGCTTCTTGCAAATCAAGCGTGGGAGAGTCGTACTTGCTGGTGGTTGCGAACGGACGTATGGATAGCGAGTGAACATAGCTGAGCGAAGTTGCGATCTCGTCAGCCAGAGCCAGCCGCAGAAAATCCACATCTTTGTCAGAGCCCAGATTCTGTAAAGGCAGAACCGCGACGGTCCTTTGACTGGCTGTGACCACAACCGGCGCGGAACGCTGTTTAACGAACCAAAAAAGACCCGCTAACACGATGACCATCGCGCCCAGTACTCCGGCCACTTTCGCGTAAGGGCGGCTCGGTATGGATGCCGCAGGCGATTGATTCACAGCCGCAACGCCCGACTTCGACGACGGCAATGCCGGGGAAGAACCGGATGCTGACGACGACCTCTCGGTAACCGGAGTACCGCTTTCCGCCGCGATTGCCACAGATCCCGAACTGGCCGCCTCGACAGGACGCGATTCCGTTTCCCGTTTCAGCCGCTTCAAGTCGGCCCGCATGTCGGCCGCGTGCTGGTAGCGCAACTCCCGGTCTTTCTCCAGCGCCTTATGAATGATCCGCTCCAACTCCGGCGGCACATCCGGATTCAACCGCACCGGGGCAACCGGCGCACGATTCAGGATTGCTTCAAAAATGGTTGCCGTACTGTCCCCACGGAAGGGCAGTTGTGCCGTGGCCATCTCGTAGAGAACAGCTCCGAACGAGAACAGATCGGTGCGCGCATCCAAATCTTTCGCCCGAGCCTGCTCCGGAGACATGTAGGCGATGGTGCCGAGGGTAGAGCCGGGACTGGTGAGGTGCTGTTCATCGACCGCAGCCGTCATCGTATTCGCCGATGCAACCCGGCTGGAGGAGCCGGCGGTGAGCTCGACTTTGGCCAGTCCGAAATCCAGTATCTTGGCGTGCCCCCGCTTGGTCACAAAAATGTTCGCAGGCTTTATGTCGCGATGGACAATGCCCTGGGAATGCGCGGCATCCAACCCATCGGCAATATCAATGCCCAGCGAAAGCACTCGCTCGTTATCGAGCGGCTTACCCGCAATCAGATATTTCAGTGTGATTCCATCCAGAAACTCCATGGCGATGAACGACTGCTCGCCATGTTTCCCGATTTCGTAGATGGTGCAAATATTAGGATGATTGAGAGCAGACGCCGCACGCGCCTCCCGGCGAAACCGTTCCAGCGCCTGCGGATCGCGCGACAGTTCATCGGGCAGGAATTTGAGGGCGACGAAGCGGCCAAGCTCGGTGTCTTCAGCCTTATAGACCACGCCCATGCCGCCGCCGCCAAGCTTCTCGATGATGCGATAGTGCGAGATGGTCTGATCGATCACTGTAGAGATTCCAAGCTTTCCGGTCGCCTCATCTTACGGACGCCGTCGTGGGCAGTCAACGAATCGCCGGGCTTCGGGCACGTGCGATCACTTCGCAGGCACTTATGGAGAAGAATGCCTGAGTCACTGCAACGGGATGCGATATAGGTTGCGGCGAGTATTCTGGCGGGTATAGGCATACGCCGACGAGCTTGCGGCCGATTCCACGAAAAACGGAATTGGCGCGCCCTTCGCATTCGTGAGGTCCTTAATATCCGAGATTCCGGCCGGCGGCAGTTTCGGAAGTCCCGTATCATGCGCAACGGGTAATAAGTAGCTGCGGCCTCCATTCTGTACTGCGTCGATGTAAGCAAATTTCCCCGAATTGTCCCAGTTGATCTCGCAGTAAAATAGACACAATGGCACAACCGCGCTGCCGTCCATGGCGAAAGCTTTTTTTGCGACCGTGTGCTCCTCATCAGAATTCGTCGAGAGGGCGACGATCCAGCGGTCGTCCGGCGATACTGCAGCGACCTCCAAAATCGGTTCGGGGATTATTTTGCTGCGCCCGGTTCCATCTGCTTTCATGCGATAGAGGAAATTCGAGCCGCCTTCGATTGCGCGGAAAATAATATCGCCATCCGCCAGGAAATGCGGAGAATCTTCGATGGCTGTTGAGGAGATGCGCACCGGCGAGGAACGACGATTGGTGGGCGCGATCCAGAGGCTGGATTGCCCGCTCTGGTCCTTCATGGCGAAGACGACTTCTTTCCCGTCTCGGGAAACTGAGTAGCTCTCCATCGCATAGCCGGGCAGAAGCCTTTCCGCTTTCCCACTGGAGAGGCCCTCGCTCCAGAGCTCATTACGGTGCGTTTGGCCGTTAGCCATCAGGAAGTAGAGACTCTTTCCATCGTAAGAAAACGAAGGCCCAAACGAATTTCCCTCGGAGGAGATCTGGTGGTCGCCTTTGTCGTCGTGGTGCCATACCGTGCTGTCCGTCGAGCCCACGGACGTAATCAGCGATTTGCCATCGGGAGCCATCGTAATACCCTCTTGAGAGGTTGGGCCTGTGGTGACTTGCTCCGGTTCTCCGTCCGGAAAGCGTTGCCTCCAGATATGAAATCCATCCGTCCCAACCGAGAGATACACCCAGTTACCGTCGGGGGACCATGCGCCCGCAATGCACGTACCGCCGGGAGGCCCAACCAGGCGCATGGCACCACTGCCCTGAAACGGAACAATCCGGCATTGCTGAATGTCGCCACGCCTGTTCATCTCGACCACGAGCACCCATCGACCGTCTGGGGATAGATACGAATGATGGGCCATGCTGCGCTCTCCGGCAGGCACGTAGACGTCTCGGCTGCCCCCTCGGCCCTCATCGGTCGTCACCACCGCCATGTGCACTCCTTTTTTGATCTCGGAGAAGAGCAACCGCTTCCCGCCTTCAATCCATGTCAAAGAGGAACTGTTGGGCAGCAGGATGTGTGGCTCGCCACCGAACACCGGTACCTCCCATGTTTCCCAGGGCGAGACCACGCTGTACACGATGCGTGAGCCATCTGGAGAAAAGACCGGACTCATTTTCGTCGTCGAGTCGTGCGTGAGTTGGACTGGCTCGCCATCGGGCAGAAACTTTACATAAACCTGACCGGCGCCCATGAATGAACCGCTTCCGCGGATGAACGCGAGCATTCGTCCGTCCGGGGACAGCTCGGCGTACACGGCAGAGTCGGTAAAAAAGGTGAGCTGTTTCCACTCTGTGCTAGCGGGAGGACCATTGCGCTGCGAGCGATAAAGGAAGAAGAGAAATGCCCCAACCGCAGCCGCGAGCAGAAGCAATGCGGCGGCAACAGGGTAATAGTGTCTCCGCCGGCTCGGTGTTAGCTGAGACGTTGTTGAGTGGGACGTTCGTCCAGCTTGCTCTTCTTGTTGTTCCAAAGGCGATACTTGAACGCGGGCCGAGCTGCTGCTCCGCTTCAGCCGTTGCAGATCGGTTCGAATATCGGCTGCGTGCTGGTATCGCAAATCGCGGTCTTTCTCCAGAGCCTTGTCAATGATGCGGTCCAGTTCGGGCGGCAGGTCTGGATTCAACCGCACCGGCGGCACGGCTGCGCGGTTCACAATCGCTTCACAAATCATGGCCGAACTTTCCCCGCGGAAGGGCAACGCGCCCGTCGCCATCTCGTACAGAACTGCGCCAAAAGAAAACAGATCTGTGCGGGCATCGAGGTCTTTCGCTCGCACCTGTTCTGGCGACATGTAGGCCACCGTTCCCACCATCGTGCCCGGACTGGTCAGGTGATCGTCGGCCATCGTCGTTTCCCGGGCCACTGCTGACGCACTTTCGGTAACTCTGCCGACGCCTGGCGTCATTTTGGCAAGCCCAAAATCCAGGATCTTGGCGTGGCCCCGCTTAGTTATGAAAATGTTTCCAGGTTTAATGTCGCGGTGAACGACGCCAGAAGCGTGCGCCGCATCGAGAGCATCGGCAATGTCGATGGCGAGGGAAAGAAGGACTTCGGCTTCCAGCGCGCGCCCCAAAATACGGTGCCTCAGCGTCACTCCATCCAGAAACTCCATGACGATGAACTTCCGCCCATCTTGCTCCCCGATTTCATAGATCGTGCAGATGTTGGGGTGGTTGAGGGCAGACGCCGCCTCCGCCTCCCGCTGAAAGCGGGCCAGGGCCTGGGCGTCATTGGCGACGTCATTGGGAAGAAACTTCAGAGCAACAAACCGGCGCAGGCTTAGATCTTCCGCCTTATAAACAACGCCCATCCCGCCGCCGCCCAACTTCTCAACGATGCGGTAGTGCGAGATGGTCTGGCCGATCATTTCGGGGAGGCCTTTGCCCTCAGGTGGCAATAATCTTACGGACGCGGAAGTGGGCCGTCAACGAATCGCCGGGATAGCAGGTAGGAGGATTTGAAACTGCGCTCCATAGTAGTGAATAAGGAAATGCCTGAGATTAGGACAATCGCGCTTAAGAGGTCAATGAGCGTAACCGCGATTTAACGCTAACAATCATCGAGTCATCCGGTTCGGCTCGGAGCAGCGCGTGCAGCAAAAAGAATCCTACCCTCACGGGTTGGCGCGCAGCGTCGTGCACGGCAGAAGCTTCTGTGGAAACAGTAGATCTAAACCCTTCCTCTTGTGTCCCGAGGGATCCATCAGTTCCACCTGCAGCGAAGCGGCCTTTCGCGGTGGTTCTTCCAACACAATATGCAGCACATTGTAATTTGCGATTTCAGTAGCAAAGTCTGCCCCTATAGTCGCAAACCCAGGACCATTGATGTCCCGAACCGTTCCTCCCGTTGTTTCAGCGAGCAAACCAAATTCTACCGCACCAAGTTTTTCCTCTTCCGTCGCAACTTCGCGGTCGATGAGCCTGGCGGAAAAAATACGGAGCCCCTGGGACAGAAACGTATTCTGCAGCAAATCGTGAGAAACCTTGCTGTGATTGTCACCGCCATCTGATACGACCACTACCGAGTCGCCCTCCAGCGCTGGCTCCAATAGCCGGGCCGCTTCAAAGATCGCGTCGTGCAATGCCGTACGGCCATGCCGAGGGACTGACAGATGGCTGATTTCGTCCAAAACTTCTGGCTGAGACGGCCCAAATTTCGTGATTTTAAAAACCTTATCTGCGAAGACAATCAAGGCAAATTGCGTAGTCTCCGGCGATCTACGAATGACTTCGCTCGCAATACCTTCTTCGGCTTGCCACTTCGGTTCCGAGGACATGCTGCTACTCGCGTCGAGCACGAGGACAACACGGGCTGAGCCGGAGGCTTTGGTCGCACCCGCTATCTTCACCGGTTGTCCACTGACCTTGACTCGAAAGTCCGCGACCTTCACTGTGTGAGGGACCGATCGAGTGTGGCTGTCACGAAGGGCGATGATTACGGTTCGCTCGGTGCAGCGGTTCTCTTCCGCACGCAAGACGGGTGCGCAGTACAGCACGAAAAGGAAAATCCAGCCAAAACGCAGCATTGGCAAAACAGGCTAACACTGACCTAGGTCTATCACAACACATCAACCAGTCTGGCTCTAGCCGTGGTCAATCCTTGCTGAGTCCGGGGATCGCGGGCTATTAGGGCGTAACTGTTGCTAACAGGCCATAGCGCTCATTGACCCTAAGGGGGACGGGAACGGGGTGCTCGCCGCAGCTAAATATTACCCGTCAACGAATCGCGGGGGTGAACGGATCGGTCTCACGAGACTCCGATCGGTCAACGTCGCCTTAGTTCGCGCCGTGTAAGTCTCCACTGCCAACATCCATAAAAGAAAACGCTTGCGAGACATCGGGATGTTCTTTGCCCGAGATCTCCACATAGGGATAAACGAAGTAATTCAGCGGAGGCTCGTCCTGAGGAGGGTTTAAACGTAAATCGCGACCCAGCGTGAACTGCACGCGATTTGCGTCTAGCGCTCCAAAGAAATAACTCTTTTTCTCCGGATGCTTCCAGGCTTCGGAAATGTCCACCGGAACCCATCCATGCTGTGGCTCAAAGAAATCAGCCCAGCAGTGATATCCGGCGATTTCCGCCGAATGCTTGTCGGGAGGCAATGGGAAACCAATCTCAAAGCGTGCTGGAATGCCCTGCGAGCGCGCCATGGCGATAAACAAGGAATGGAAATCCGTGCAGTTCCCTTTCTTGGCGTCGCATGCGTACAACACATCGCCGCGACCCCAGCCGGTGCCAGTCTTGTCGTAGCGCATATTGGCAAACACGAAATCGTAGATCGCGTGCGCCTTGTCAAGGTTGGTCGTCTCGTTCTCGGTAACCGAAGCAGCCAATTGCGCGGGCAAGCCGGTAACCGGCACCAGGCGATCCGGTGCCAGGAATTCCGTTCTCTCCCGTTGTTTGAGCACGACGCTTTGGAGATGCGGGGAGTAAGTGCCCAGCATGAGCCGTTCGTGGCGCACGATGTCGTAGACGATCTCGAAATGCAGTTCCGGTTTCGCAGTTTTCGTTTCGGCAAAATACATCTGGTTGCCGTATTTCGACTCGTGAGTTTTCTTTAGGGGCAGATCGCCGGTAGCCGAGACCACACGAACCTCCTGGAAGTCATTGGGCTCGGCCGCTGGAATCCATATGCGGACTCGTTCACCTGCGGGCACGTTCTTAACTGTGAATGCATAATGAAAGGTGAAGTGGCGCGCCTCCTGTGCCGAAACCAGCCCGGCAAATGCGATGAAGAAAAACAACAGTAGTCCAAGCTTGCGCAACATGGCGATGTCCTTTCGAGGCTTGCGAGAAACGTTAGTGGAAACGACACACGGGCGTTTAGAGAGAGCGCCGTCAAGTGAAGCCGGGTCGAAACACTCGCATTGCGGAATCCTGTGGGAGAAATGATTCTAGATCATTCTCAGCATGAAATGGATCGCAAAATTTCTGCTCCGCCAGTCGTGTCATCTCCCAATACGCTAGAATTCTCCCGTGCCGACCGCCATCCAATGTAGCGACCTGCGCAAGACCTACGATGGCAAGGTCGAAGCTGTTCGCGGTCTAAACCTTGAAATTCAGGCGGGAGAATGTTTTGGCCTGCTTGGACCCAACGGCGCCGGCAAGACCACAACCATAGAAATCCTGGAGGGATTGCTGCAACCGACCTCCGGTGACGTCACAATTCTTGGACACACATGGGAGACTAATACCCGCGAGCTGCGCGAGTTGTTGGGGATTTCTTTGCAGGAGACTCGGCTATCCGAAAAGCTTTCCGTGCGAGAGACTATCGAACTATTCGCCAGTTTTTATCGCCAACCCAGGTCGTCGGTGGAAGTGATCGAAGAATTGCAACTCACCGAGAAAGCCGATACATGGGTTGGCAAACTCTCCGGAGGGCAGCGTCAGCGTTTAGCCGTGGCAACTGCTCTGGTAGGGAATCCAAAAATTCTCTTCCTCGATGAACCGACTACCGGGCTCGATCCTCAAAGCCGGCGCCAGCTATGGGAGATCGTTCGTGCATTCTTGAGCCGAGGCGGCACGGTGCTTCTGACCACCCATTATATGGACGAGGCCGAACGGCTCTGTGACCGGCTCGCAATCATCGATCATGGGCAGGTCATTGCTGAAGGCGCTCCGCCAGACTTGATCGAGCGTCTCGGCGGTCATCACGTCGTGGAATTCGACGTCAGCGGCAGCACTGATCCGGCATCTCTCGATCACTGGAAGGCGCTTCCCGGAGTTGAGTCAGTTCGGGACGAAGAGGGCATCGTCTGTCTCAATGTGCATGAACCTCACAGCACAATTCCCGCGTTACTTGATGCGGTCCGAGCGCGAAACTCTGAGCTTCTTCACCTGAGCACTCGACAAGCCAGTTTGGAAGATGTGTTCGTGAACCTAACCGGGCGTCATTTGAGGGAGGCGTAGGATGGCCATCGCACAACAAACTCCGCCTGCGGAAATGAGCCCGCCTTCTACGTCCCCGCTCCGCAACGGGCGGTGGTCCGGATTCGCCTCCCTGCTGATGGCGCGCATGCGAGAGCTCATTCGCGAGCCAGAGCTAATTTTCTGGATATTCGGCTTCCCTCTCCTACTAGCCCTCGGACTTGGCATCGCTTTCCGCAATAAGCCCGCGGAGGTCACATCTATTGCTATCGTCTCCGGCCCGGGCGCGCAGGAAGTCGCGAACATGATCCGGCGCTCGCCACAAGGGTCATCTATAAAAGCGCAACTGTTGGATCAGTCGCAAGCGCTGCAAGCCTTCCACTTTGGCAAATACGATTTGGTCGTCGAGCCTGACGGCCAGAGTGGCGTTCGTTACATCTATGATCCAT
>JGI12635J15846_10005656_pt1 | contig 10780 bp, 11 predicted proteins | sample BlaSpr_A8_OM2_M2_FD_15846 | JGI IMG/M metagenome (IMG submission 15846) | reverse complement strand
AAGGGAGTCGCGGATGGGCAGCCCGCCGATAGCCGCCGTTCCACCCCCGCCTGTTGTCCACCTGACGGCGGAACTCGAATCAGCCTTCATCAAGGATTTGTTCAGGCTTGGGCAAATGATGGGGATGGCTGCTTCGCGCGGTGTACCGCAAGACTTACCTGCGGTCCGGTAAGAAATTCAAAGCGCTCAAGGGGTTCTGGAGGATGGGAGGCTAGTCATCGATTTCAGTCTGCCGTCCGATACAGTCACCACTGAGGACCGCGGTTGCCCGGGTGCGGCTAAACTCTGGGGAACGAACGCTCGGGGGCGAGGGCAACGTCGCGCCGATTTGATTTTGCGCTGTTATTGGCACATCCTTTGCGAGACGGTCTGTCGAAGGGGCACCCCTCGCCCCGACACTAGCCCGGGTCACAGATAAAGGAGCGATCATGGATTCGATGAGCAAAGGCAACACAACTTCCAACGTGCAAGACGCAACGGAGCGAGCAAGGGCTGCGGCGCACAGTACTGTCGATCAGGTTGCAGACGCCGCTCAGCCCGCGGTAGAACGACTGGCAGCCGGAGCCCATCAAACAGTGGATAAGCTGGCGGGTGCGGCCCAGACTGCGGCGCAAATGATCGGGCAGAAGGGCGAGAAAATGAAACTTGCTCAGGAGCGTCTGTTGGAAGATTGTCGCGGTTACGTGCGCGAAAACCCCATCACCTCGGTAGGCATCGCGCTGGCCGCGGGTTACTTGTTGAGCCGCTTGATTTCGTCGCGCTGAATTTCGCCGTGGCTGAACGGGTGTCAGAAGGAAGCGCGGCGCAGGGTTTCAGCCAGCCCGAGAGTTCGAGCCCCAGCGTGTTCAGTGAGGCTGCTGCCTTGTGGCACGAGCTGCGTCAGCTCGCACACGAGCAGCTGGGGCTAGCCGCCCTGGAAACAAGACAGGCGGGTATCAGCCTCGCGACGATGATGGGGCTCGCGGTTGTCGCTGCTCTTCTTTTGGTGACGGCATGGCTCACATTGATTGCCGGCGGCGTGCTTTGGATGATCGACAGCGAGGTCGCCTGGCCGTGGGCTATTCTCGTTGTGCTCATCCTCAATTTAGGCGCGGCAGCCTTGGTGATCGTGGAGATCCGGAAGAAGAGTCGAAACCTATTGTTTTCAGCTACCCGGCGACGGTTACATTCTTCCGTCACGCCAGTATCTGCTCAGGATGGGTGATGAGTACGGCAATAGCGAAGGTGGACAAGGGCGTGAGCCTGGGTGAGCAGATCGCAGGGTTGGAGCGTCGCGTACTGAAGCGGCAGCAAGAGGTGCGCGCGCAAGCGAAAGCGCTGTCCCGGGATGTGCGCTATCGCCTGACTTCGCCGACGGGTTTGTTGACCGCGGCCGGGATCGGCTTCGTGGCGGGAATCATAAGCAACCGGGCTCCATCAGCTCGCCCGGCTGCTCAGGCCGAGCGCCGGCCTTCCGCCGAGGACTGGCATGCCATAGCCGTCAATCTCGCGATCAACGCCCTGCATGTTGCCATACCGAAGATACTGGCGCATTTCCTTGCCGACTCTCGACCACCAAGTCAGACGGACTCGCCGCTCTACGATCAACCCGTATCGTAGTTGCAACTGGTTTAGGCCGAGTGAGGCCTGCACGGATTCACTTGTGGGCTCTTCCTCAACGGCGCAGCTTTTTCGCTCCACACTGGTCGGCGCTTGGACTGCCTGGTTCGCGGACCGCGCGACGAGCAAGGGCGCTGCGCTGGCGTTTTACACTCTCTTTTCGTTGACCCCTGTGCTGGTGCTGGTCATCGCCATCGCCGGACTCTTCATCGGCTCCGAAGCAGCGCAGGGCGAGATATTTGGCGAGGTCCAGCGTTTGGTGGGTCCGATTGGAGCGCAGGCCATACAGATGCTGCTGGCCGGCGCGCGAAATCCTGAATCGGGACGATTGGCTACACTGATAGCAAGCGTCTTGCTGCTCGTCGGAGCAACCTCCGTGTTTGCCGAACTGAAGGCGAGCCTGGACGACATTTGGCATGTCCGCAGCACTCAGGGATCGGGTGTGCTCGCCTTGCTTCGAGCCCGGCTGTTGTCGTTCGGTATCGTCTTGGTTCTTGCCTTTCTGCTGCTCGTCTCCCTGGTGGTCAGCGCTGCAGTGGCTTTTCTTCAGAAGTACTGGCTAGGACGGTGGGGCGAGACTGTGCTTTTGTTGGGCACGTTGTCTTCGCTGGTTTCCTTTTTGGTCATCGCATGTTTGTTCGCTGTCATTTATAAAATGCTTCCAGAAGTGAAGCTGAGGTGGAGGGACGTGTGGATTGGCGCACTGGGAACCGCGGCCTTGTTCACCGTTGGTAAGCATCTCATCGGAGTCTATTTAGGCAGTAGTGGAGTGGCGTCGACTTATGGCGCCGCCGGCTCGGTACTCGCGCTGTTACTTTGGGTCTACTACTCGGCGCAAATATTTTTCTTCGGTGCGGAGTTCACCAGGCAATACGCTTTGCGTTTCGGTAGTCAAGACAAATCAGCTGTTGCGAACGCGAACGATCCGTAGCGTGGTGCGCTGGAAGATTTTCGATGGCATAGACTTTGCATTGCGTCTCCTGCAAGTTTAGTTTAACAACCGGGAGACTTATCATGAATATGCAACTATTGAAGACGTTCATTTTGGTGGGATTGTTGGCAATGGCCGGCGCATTGACGGCGTGCAACACGGTCCAAGGCGCGGGGAAGGATCTGGAGCGCGGCGGCGAGAAAATTCAAGACACGGCCAAGGACACGCAAAAGAAAATGTAAGTCGCAGTTCCCGCGTTTGACGGCCGAGTAGAGTTTACAAGCGCCCCGATCCGCGTAGCAGTGGTGTGGGCATCGACCTACTCGTGCCGTTCAAGCGTGCGCGGGTTTTACTCCCGTGCGGGATCCACAGTCGTGGATTACCTCAGCCTTTAGGCGAGAAAATGACAGAGAGCGCTGCCACGCCCGCCGCAGAACTTAAGTATAAAGTCGTCGCCGAAGATAACGCCGCGCCGATCGCTTCCCCAGACGTAACGATCCCGCTACAGCTGATGGTCCACATGCCGGTGAACGCGCGCGGTGCGGCGCTCGCCATCATAGCTAGCGTCGCCCTGATCTTCGCGCTTGAGGGAGCACAAAAATTCCTGATTCCTGTGATCATCGGAATCCTTATTGCCTACACACTCAATCCACTGGTGGCTGGTCTCGAGAGGTTGAAGTGTCCGAGAGTAGTCGCCTCAATGATTGTCGTCATCGGCGTCTCCGGTTTGTTGGCCCTGGGTAGCTATTCGGGATGGGGGCAAACCCAGTTGATCGTCGAGCGGTTGCCCACGGCGGTTTCCAAAATGTCCGCGGTCATACGCGGCAGCAATTCCAACACGATGCAAAAAGTCCAGGCGGCAGCAAAAGAGATTGAAAAGGCGACCAATCAGGCCACAGGCGCCAGACCCGCCGCGACGCCCGTGGTGGTCGAGCAGGACTCGTTTAGGTTGAACAATATCTTGTGGGCGGGTTGGCTAGGGGCCGTCGGATTCTTCAGCCAAACCGCGTTGGTGCTTTTTTTGGTTTTTTTCCTGCTCGCTTCTGGTGATACTTTTAAACGCAAGCTCGTGAAGCTGACCGGGCCCTCGCTCGCGAAAAAGAAAATCACCGTTAATATTCTTGACGACATCAATTCCTCTATTCAGCGCTACATGTGCGTACTCTTGACGACTAACATGATGGTGGGGTTGTTTAGTTGGATTGCATTCCGATTGCTTGGCCTCGAAAGTGCCGGTGCCTGGTCGGTTGCTGCGGCCCTCTTTCACGTGATCCCCTATTTTGGTCCGGCGGTGATCGCGGTCGCCACAGGAATGGCGGCATTTATGCAGTTCGATTCCAGTTCCATGGCTATGCTGGTGGCCGGAAGCACGCTGCTGATTGCCGTGGTGGTCGGGCTTTTGATTACGACCTGGATGGCCGGGAAAATCGCCCGAATGAACGCCGCGGCCGTATTTATTTCTCTCCTGTTCTGGGCTTGGTTGTGGGGGATCTGGGGGATGCTTCTCGCGATTCCGATTACCGTCATCGCCAAGGTCGTATCAGAGCATGTGGAGCAACTGCAACCGGTAGCGGAACTGCTCGGCGACTAATCGCCGGGAGCTTCTCACTGGCAATTGTCCGCGTGGCTTGAGCCAATCGGCGCGCAGTCACAAGTCTGCCCGCAATAGCGACGCCGCGGTTCCCACAGCTTCTCTTGGGGGCGATTATTCCATTCGCTTAAAGTCATCTTTCGCGATGGCGCAGGATAGGGGTGAACGGTGTAGATTTGCCGGCGAGCCGAAGTCCGTTCGGATCTCGACCCCACGCTGAAGCATCCGATCCGTGTCTTCAGCGTGACAGCGGCCGGCACGAAATACGCGCTCGACAACGGGATTGCCGGAAGTGACGCGGCGATCGCCAGCGAGTACATTCAGCCATTGCCCGCAGACTGCGGCACTGGCTAGCAGTCGACTTCACCCGCCCCGCGGCTTTGGTCCAGTTAATGACAATCGCCAGTGTTCTGGGGCCCTGGGCGCAACCTGGCTATTGGTCCGCGATTCCGACCGCGCCGGAAATCCCAGCTTGCCATGGAGCAACAGACCTTCGCGACGAGTTCGGTTGTTCATTGGCCAGCTTGTAACCAGCGTACCGGGATTCATCATTTTTCTCCCGCTTGCTCCATCAGCGCGAGATGAATGGGATCCATCTTTTCGCTTCCCAGCCAATCGAGGAGCTCGTGCACCTTCACGACGTTTCTCGCGGCCCGGCAAACTCCCCGCCTGAAGCTCAGACCAGTGATGAACGTTGCGAACGTAATCGCGCTCTTTTGCTTGGCGAATCGCGCGCGGCATCGCTGGGGGAAATCTCATCGCCATTCAACAGCACGTCAAAGTGACTAGCGTCGACATTTGCGGGTCCATGAAGCACACCCATTGGCGCTGAAGAACTACGGATATCTTGGGTCCATAGAAATGAGCGATGCGTTAGTCGACCTTCTTTACTCCGCGGTGAGATTCACGGCGATCACTACAACGAAAGGTGTGCCCGATCCGCAATGGCGATTTGCATATCGCTTTTTTGGTAGTCGCGGTATCCGATCTACAAATAACCGCAAGGAGCCGGCTGTTACGGATTTCGCTTGGGTCGCTCAGTGCCGCGAGATGATTTGAGTGGGCTGCTCTCAAGGTGCCAGGCGAAATTCCGCAAGTGCAAGACACGAGCACTGCGGGGATTCAAGAACCACGCATCGCGGCATGCTTTGTGCATTTGTTCGATGACATTCAGTCCATCGCGTGCGGTCGTCGGAGAGAGATCCGAGCGGCAGCACCAAAAAGGAAGCGGATTATTAGTCTGGTCGTGGTCGGGGATTTTTGCATGATCGCATGAAAAATTTACGGGTGTTTCATTTTGGGCGAGTAGTCAACTAGGAGAGTCAGTCATGGGCAAATACTTATTAGCTTGGGTTCTGGGCGTACCGGCAATCGTTTTGGTCGTTATCTACTTCTTCATGCATTAGGCTGTACAACTTGAACTTCAGAAGAGTTGGGGTCTCAGTCCAGAGCGCGGAGCGCAACTCTAGAGGCGGAAGCGCTCATCCTCGCGGGTCTGGACGGCGAAGGTGTGAGAAAGATCCAGCGCATTCGTGAAAGTCATTGGAAGTAATGGTGTCCCCTATCCGCGCGCTGGCACGCTTGCACGAAGACCGCGCTCGGGAGCGGAGCTGAATGCTGCAACATTCTTCGCCTAAGTCGCGCCACGCGGGCATCGAACGGGCAGGGTGTTGCGGAATTGGTTCCAGTTACAACGGTCCGGTTGGTTAAGACCAATTTGAACTCGATGCCGTTTGCCTTGCTTCTGAAAGTTGGCTGGCCTGGATTTGCTGAAGGTTTGGGGATTGGAAAGTTTCCAGCGCAGCGCCGGCAGTTCATCGGCGCGTGGACATTTCAGTAGGCCCCGCTCGGGTTGGAGGAAGCGTGCGCAGGGCCGCCTTGCGCCAATCGGGGTGCCTGCCGAGATCAGGCAGTCCACCGAACTCCAGTTCAAGTTCGACAATGACAGGGTGTAGTGAAACGCTTGGCGGCGACGACCGTTGGCAATCGGGCGGCCGCTATTTAACTCGGCCGCGCTTGCGAAAGGTATTACTTCCCGATGTATCGATCAGGAAACTGCTGGCGCAGTTGAGCAACTTTAGGAAGATCGTTATATACGATATACGGGTCGTGCGGATGTGACGTGGCGTAGTCCTGATGGTATTGCTCGGCCGGATAGAACGCTTGGAGCGGGACTACCTGGGTGACGACGGGGTGCGGAAATACTTTCGCCTTGCCCAACTGATCGATGTAGGCCTGGGCAATGCGCTTCTGTTCTTCGTCGGCATAAAAGATTGCAGAGCGGTATTGGGTCCCAAAGTCGGGGCCTTGGCGGTTTAACTGGGTCGGATCGTGCGCGACGGAGAAGTACACCTTGAGGATTTGGCCGTAAGACACTTGCGACGGATCGAAGGTAATGCTGACCGACTCGGCATGTCCCGTCGTACCGGTGCTGACTGCCGGATAGTTGGCCGATTGCGCCGAGCCTCCGGCATACCCGGAAGTCGCCTTCGTCACTCCCTTCAAATGCTGGAACACGGCCTGCACACCCCAAAAGCAACCTCCCGCGACCACGGCAGTTTGCTGGCCCTTGGCCGATGCGGCAGGGGGGGCATCGACGGCGGGGTCGGGCAACGCTGCGCGTGCCAGATCGCAAGCGATCAGCGTAAATAAGGCAATTGTTCCCGCCCTTCGGATCGAGGNAGTGCGCAGTTTGCTTAGCATGGCTCGTTCGCCTCCTTCCGCTAGCGAAGGTTTCCAGTATGGCCGAGAGAATAACGTCCCGGCTGAGGCCAAACGGTGAGCCCGTGGGGTTCTTGGCCAACCTTGATTTTCTTCACCGCGCCCGTTGCGGTATCGAAGGCATAAACCACGTTGTCGTAGCGCCCTGAAAGCCAGAGCAGCTTGCCGTCTTCGCTAACATTCCCCATGTCCGGGCTGCCTCCACCGGGGATGGGCCAGTTGCCGACTACCTTGCGGCTCGCGAAGTCGATCACCGAGACGCTACCTTTTCCGCCCGGCGGCCCGTTCACTTTATGCGAACCTCGATTGGCTACGTACAACTTGGTCCCATCCCGGCTTGGATAGAGTCCGTGCGTGCCGACGCCAGTCGGGATGAAGCCAATTTCGGTAAAGGCGTCGCCATCGACCACGAACACCCCGTCGGCGTGCATATCCGCGACGTAGAAAACCTTGCCGTCCGGCGAAATGCGAATATCTTGCGGCATGCCTCCCTTGGACAGCTCGAGATAGCCAACGACCTTTCGGTTGACGAAGTCCACCTTGACCAGACTGCCTTCATACTCGCAGGTAAAGATGGCAAAGCGCCCATCGATGGAGAAATCCGCGTGGTTGATCCCGGGACACTTGGGCGTGGCAATTGAGGACTGCAGGGCCATCGTTTTCGGGTCGCGAAAATCGAGGCGCTTCAGCGCTTCAGCGACTACGATGGCTGACTTCCCGTCCGGCGTGAAATACATATTGTAGGGATCGTCCACGGGGATCATTCGGCCCGGTTTACCGGTGAGCGGATCGATGGGCGTCAGACTGCCGTCCTGGCGACCCTCCGCGTTATTGGCTACCCACAGCGTTTTCAGGTCCCATGACGGAACGACATGTTGCGGATTGATGCCGACCTTGAACCGGTCCACGACTTCGAAGGTTGCAGGATCAATGACGTAAACATCGCCCGACTTGCGATTCGGAACGTAGACGCGCGGCAGCGCTCCCGCTACCGCGGCACTGAGGTGGCCGGCGACGGTTTCGCTGTAGAGATTGTTCGGGTCGACGACCGGCGGCATCCCTGGCACGGTTTGTATGGCGCCGGCCGCCATGGCAGAAGTCCGCACGATCAGACCGACATGGAGACAAGCGAGTAAGACGCGACGATATATCGGTTGTTGCAAAACCACCTCCAAGGCTGACCAGTCGATCACGGAACGTGTCGACTAGTATAACTGGCTCCTAGTGCTGGGCGACGGCTTTCCGGATGGCCTCTACGGTCTGTGCGACGATAGTCTGGGTAGCGAGCTTTCCTAATTCGGCACTGGACCGGCGTGGGTCTCCATTCACACCTTCCGTAGCCCCGCCCTTGAAAGCGGCCTGCAGCCGATCGATGCGGACCAGACTGGCGTCGATGGCAAGCATCAGCGAGGTGTCGGCCAACCCGGCGTGGACGCCGATCTCGTTATCGCTGAAGCCTCGGCTCTTGAGCGCCTGTACGTAAGCCGTCTGCGTGCTTCGGTAATATTCCTCTATGGCGTGAACGCGTACAGGAGCGCCGGACCATTCCCGATTGAGCTTGTCGGCGACTGCTTTCTCGTCCTTCTGATATCCGCCGTGATCTCCGAGCAAGACGATATCGCGGAAGCCATGCAGCCGGAAGCTCCGCCCGGCGTACTCGAGGACTTGTTCGAAGGTTGCGTCCGGGATCGTGACGGTACCGGGAAAGCGCATGTGCGCCGTCGGCGGGCTGAGATTACCTTCCGGTACATAGGCCACGACCGGCGCTACCAGAGCGTTGCCCAGCGTGCGCGCGATTTTCTCCGAAAGGGCCTTCACCCGCACATTGTGTTTACCCAATGCCATATGCGGGCCGCTCTGCTCGGTCCCGCCGATCGGAATGATGATGGTGGTTTTGCCAGCACGAATCTGTGCTTGCAGTTCCGTCCACGTCAGCTCATCGAGGAAAACCGTATCCGGCGTCTGGGCGGCGGCGAGCCGTGCCATGGACGATAACACGAGGAGGACGAATAACGCTCTGCCGGTCATGTTGGAGCTCCCACACTTGTTGAACGCACAGCGCAAAAACGACCGCATCGGTGTTGGCGAAAACGAGTCGTACGAGATCTGAAGCAAATGCAGGCGATCGTAATCTCGGCACGGTCAAGGTTCTTCCATGGCCCATCGCGTCCGCGATTACATGTCATCAGCTAGCGCTACGCGGATGAATTGACCCCGCGCCGTGGATCATACCGGTTCGCCGGAATAGGTCTGACTTCGCCAACGCGCAAAGAGTTTACCGGAATTGCACAAGAAGCCCCGTCGTTCAGGACCGGAAAGGGATAGTGCGGAGGCGAACGCCGTCCGTGGTGACGGTCAATCGCGGTGTTTGCTGCTGTTCGCTGGACTTGCGGATGGAGGCCATCGGCGCCGCCGCCACCGCTACGGCAAAGTCGCGACGGGCCACAACGCGCCGCCCGATCGCTTCTTTTAGTGCTGGTGTCGTTTTTCTTCCGAATCAGCAGACTCGATATTCCCTTCAGAGGTTGACCAGTTTCGATACGGCCACTTCGGGTGGTTCACCGCAGGTGAACAGGGTCATCCTCGCCGTTCGAATTTCCGCCAGTTCCGATCCAAAGTCCGGGCAGACACGGGCAAACATCGAGCGCAGGCGTCCAAAATCTCTTGCGCCAGGCTGTCCTACATCGCCAGTGCCTGCGCCAGCACACATGCTCCTGACGCTCATTGCCCGCCAGCGCGCGCCGGACCTCGGCGCGTCGGTGTCCGATTGATCCTGGTCACATACTCAAGCGGCTACGCAGCGTTAGAGTCCTCCCCACCGCTCTGGCAACGCCTTGGTGGTTGCGCAAATAGGCGATCCCGACGGTCAGTTTTCAGACCACTTTCCCCTGGCAATGACGTCTTGGCCCCCAGGGGTCTGCGGGTCGCGACGGGACGGCATGGATTATCCACGCTGCATACCGATGCTGTGTGGGCGGCAAGACGGCTGGCACGCGTGGCCAAGAGCTTCACCACGCCAGCCACCGCCGCAGTAGCGATTGGACCGTTGGCGTCAGACGCGTGCGGCTGTAGGCGTCGGCCGCTTCCTTGATCGCTGCGGCCTGGGTCGGATACGGGTGAATGACACGAGCAAGCGTGCTGAGACCGATCCCCGCGACCATCGCCAGGGTGATCTCGTTGATCATATCGCCGCCATGGCTGGCAACGACCGTTGCACCAAGAATCCGGTCGCTCCTTTCCTTCACGTGGATTTTTACGAAGCCTACTTCTTCACCGTCGGTGATCGCACGATCCACCTCGTGCATTGGGATAGTGAAAGTCTTAACTGGAATGTTCTGATCGCGGGCCTCGCGAACGTAGAGGCCGACATGGGCGATCTCCGGATCGGTGTAGGTGCACCACGGAATCGTCAACGCGCTCAGCCGCCGGCGACCGAAGAACAGCGCGTTCTGAACCACGATGCGCGCCGAAGCGTCGGCAGCATGCGTAAACTTGTGCTCCAGGCAGGCGTCACCGGCGGCGTAGATTCGCGGATTGCTGGTCTGCAGGAAATCGTTGACGCGGACGCCGGTGGTGGCGTCGCAGTCCACATTCGCGGCTTCCAAATTGAGTCCCTCGACGTTCGGAAGCCGGCCGGTGCCGGTGAGGATGGCATCGACCGCAACGGTGCTTTTGTAGTCATCGCTGATCAGCTCGACGAGCTTTTGTCCGTCCTCCACGCGCACCCTGACGGCCGCGGTATTGAGCCGCACTTCGATGCCATCGCGCGCGAAAGCATCCGACAGGATTTGTGCAGCATCGCGTTCTTCCTTGGGCAGAAACAGTGGCATGTCTTGCGCTATGGTGGTTTGCGCTCCAAAGCGGCAGAAGACCTGCGCCAGTTCGCAGCCGAGCGGACCGCCGCCAATTACCAGCAGGCGGCGGGGCAACTCGGTCAG
>JGI12635J15846_10005652_pt1 | contig 10783 bp, 9 predicted proteins | sample BlaSpr_A8_OM2_M2_FD_15846 | JGI IMG/M metagenome (IMG submission 15846) | reverse complement strand
CGCCAAAGCCTGCTGCGCCGCCCCCGCCGCCTCCGCCTCATCCCGTGGCGCCGCCGACGCCGCACGTGCCGCCACCACCGCCACCGCCGCCGCCAAAGCCTGCTGCGCCGCCCCCTCCGCCGCCGCCACCGCCTCATCCGGTGACGCCGCCGACGCGCGTGGCGCCGCCGCCTCCACCACCACCGCCGCCTCCGGCGGCCCCGACGGCTAAGCCAACGACCACGCCAAGCCCGGCCCCTACGTTGACACCGCAGCTTCAGCAGCAGAAGGGCACGCCAACTCCGGTGCCGCCGCCGACGCCACCGGCTGGCCAGAAACAATTGCCTCCCGGCGCGGGCGCGCCGCCGCCACCGCCGCCACCGCCTGCCGGTGGGGGCGCAGGGACGCCGCCATCGCCATCAGGGCGCATGGGACCGCCACCGGGATCGCCGGGCGCCACGCCCACACCCGCACCCGCACCCGCACCCGGCGGGCAGACCGCGCTGCCGCCAGGCGCCGCGCCGCTGGTGCGTCATCCGCCGCCGACGATCGCCGCACCGCTTCCGCCGCCGCCACCGACCGCCCAGGCACTGACCCCGATTGCGCCGGGGGCGGCGCCACAGGGGCCGCGCCGCATGGAAGATTTCCGGGGCGCGCGTCAGGAAAGCGACCAGGGCGGCCGCAAGGTCTTCACGGAACCCGGCCGGGTCATCGTGGTCGATCCGAGCGGGCAGTCGTTCATTCGCCACAACGAAGAGGATCGATTCCGCTACGGCGCACGCGACATCCGGACCGATGAGGTCGGCGGCGAAACCCGCACCATTGTGATTCGTCCCGATGGCTCGCAGATCATCACCTTCGTCGGCCGCGACGGCCAGTTGTTGCGCCGGGTCAGGCGGGATCGCGAAGGCCGCGAGATCATCATCATCGACAACAGCTATCGCGATCCGCGCGATGCCGGCGGATTCTATGTCGACCTGCCGCCGCCGGTGCTGCGGATTCCGTTTGGCCGCTACATCGTCGAAGCCGACGACGCGCCGCCGGATCTGATCTACGAAACCATGGAGGCGCCGCCGGTGGAGCGGATCGAGCGGCGTTATTCGCTCGACGAAATCCGCTACAGCCCGTCGGTGCGCGCGTTGATGCCGAGCATCGACCTCAACAGCATCAACTTCGAAACCGGGTCGTGGGAGATTCCGCCCGACCAGGCGGCGAAGCTGCAGGTGATCGCGGACGGCCTCAACCGGGCGATCGCGCGCAACCCGCGCGAGGTGTTCCTGATCGAGGGCCACACCGACGCGGTCGGCAACGACGTCGACAATCTGTCGCTGTCGGACCGCCGCGCCGAATCCGCGGCCGAGCTGTTGACGCAGCAGTTCAACGTGCCGCCGGAAAACCTGACCTCGCAGGGCTACGGTTCGCAATACCTGAAGGAGCAGACCTCCGGGCCGAGCCGCATCAACCGCCGCGTCACCATCCGCCGCATCACGCCGCTGCTCAACGGCGGCACGGCGTCGCTGCCGCCGCCCCCGCCCGGCATCGCGCCGCCGCGGTGAGACAGCGCATGTTCTTCACCTCTCCCTGCTCTGCGCGGGGAGAGGTCGCCGCGTCTTCGCGGCGGGTAAGGGGCAAGGCACACTGCTCGCTGCTGACTTGCACGAGCCGGACGCTTCGGTTCTTTGGATAGACTGAGTTTGAGGAGCGAAGAGCCCCTCACCCCAACCCTCTCCCCGCGAAGAGCGGGGCGAGGGAGCCGACCGCCCGCGTGGCTCCTGTTTTCAGCCCTTGTCGGTATCGAGTTTGAAGATGTGGGAGCTGTCCCCGATCGATAGCAAGCCTGTCGCCGTGTAGAGATTCAGCTTGGCGCGGGTATCGGTGATGTCGAGGTTGCGCATCGTCAGTTGGCCGATACGGTCCGCCGGCGTGAACGCCGCATCCTCCACCTTCTCCATGCTCAGCCGCTCCGGCCGATAGGTCAGGTTGGGGCTCTCGGTGTTCAGGATGGAGTAATCGTTGCCACGCCGCAGCTCGAGCGTGACCTCACCGGTGACGGCGCTGGCCACCCAGCGCTGGGCGGTTTCGCGCAGCATGAGGGCCTGAGAATCGAACCACCGCCCCTGGTAAAGCAACCGGCCAAGGCGCATGCCGCTGATCCGGTATTGCTCAATGGTGTCTTCGTTGTGGATGCCGGTGATCAGGCGCTCGTAGGCGATGTGCAGCAGCGCCATGCCGGGAGATTCGTAAATGCCGCGGCTCTTTGCCTCAATGATCCGGTTCTCGATCTGGTCGCTCATGCCAAGGCCATGCCGACCACCGATGGCGTTGGCCTCAAGAAGCAGCGCGACCGGATCGGTGAACGTCTGGCCGTTCAGTGCGACGGGCTGCCCCTCCACAAAACGCAACGAGACCGTTTCGGCCTTGACGACACAGTCGTCGCGCCAAAACGGCACCCCCATGATGGGGGTGACGATTTTGATGCCGCTGTCCAGGCGCTCAAGATCCTTGGCCTCGTGGGTCGCGCCGAGGATATTGCTGTCGGTCGAATACGCCTTCTCGGCGCTCATCTTGTAGTCGAAGCCGTTGGCGGCGAGGTACGCCGACATTTCCGCACGGCCGCCCAGCTCGTCGATGAACCGCTGGTCGAGCCAGGGCTTGTAGATCTTGAGGCTCGGATTGGTCAGCAGGCCGTAGCGGTAGAACCGCTCGATATCGTTGCCCTTGAACGTGGAGCCATCACCCCAGATGTTGACTCCGTCCTCCTTCATGGCCGCAACAAGCATCGTGCCGGTCACAGCGCGACCGAGGGGCGTGGTGTTGAAGTACGTCGCGCCGCCGGTAGAGATGTGGAAAGCGCCAGATTGGATCGCAGCGATTCCTTCGTGGACCAATTGGGTGCGGCAATCCACGAGTCGGGCTTTTTCGGAGCCGAAGCCCAGCGCCTTGCGCGGGATATCGTCGTAGTCGGCCTCGTCGGGTTGGCCGAGGTTGGCGGTATAGGCGAAGACGCGGGCGCCGTTCTGCTTCATCCACAGCAGCGCCGCGCTGGTGTCGAGACCGCCCGAGAAAGCAATGCCGACTTTTTCCCCTTTGGGCAGGCCTTTCAAGATTGTACTCATAGAGCTTCCAATCGGTCGTAATTGCTGATGTTTCTTGCCAATTGAGTGCGCGAATATCAAATTTCGTGGCCGTGGGCACGCGTTTAATGGCGGATGGCGCTCGAACGACCGGGGTCGGATTTCCCCGGCTTGCGGAAACGAGTGCCCAGCCACGTCAGCGCGGCGTCGACACCCTCGTCGGTGAGACGGGTCGAGGGCCAGCGATAGATGAAGGCGTAGGCCAGCCAGATCACCAGGAACGTCACCAGGCCCGCGGCGGCGACATCGGTGAAGAAGTGTCCGCCGAACGCCATTCTGAGCAGGCTGGTGGTCACGCCCAACAGGGTTGCCGCCGCATAGGCCAGCGGCCGCCAGGCCGGCGGCGTTAGCGCTGCGGGCGCATAGGTCCAGAACGCGGTGGCGCCTTCGCCGGAGAAGAACGAGCAGTTGCGGTCACAAGTCCCGCGCGGATCCCACCATGGCACGAATTTCTCCGTGCCGTTGAATTGCGACACCACCACCGGGCGCGGCCGGCCCCAATAGCTCTTGAAGGTGAGATTGGTGAGAACCCCGGCGGAAAGGATCAAGGTGAGGAGCAGGAAGACGACCGCGCGCCCGGAGATCAACAGCGGCCGGTCCGGCCGCGCGAACTTCATCACGAGCGCGACGATCGCGGGCGCCGCTAGTCCCCACGCGATCCACATCGCGCCGTCGCGCGCGACCACGGCAAGCCAGTTGAATTTCGCAGGGAACGTTTTGGTCGCCGCATCGTAGAACAATGCCGCCAGCTTCAGATCGAGTTCGGGGAAAACCCCGAACAGCAATCCGACCACAAGCGCCAGCGCAAGCGCGATGAAAAGTCCGGTCCGGTTCATGGCGCGGGGTTTAGCCGAGGCGGGCGGCCATGAAAACCCCCGTCATTCCGGGGCGATGCCAACGGGTCCGCGCAAAGCGCGGCCCGATGACAGGCTCCGCATCGAACCCGGAATCTCGAGATTCCCCGATGTGCAACTGCACATCTGAGGTCTGGTGCTGGCGCACCATCCCGGAATGACGGCGTGTTTAATCACAACGCCGGCGGCGTCGGCGATTGCGACGGCAATGGGGGCGGCGGCTTCAGGGCGCGCGGCGGTTCGCGCCAGGCGCCGGCATTGCGGCCGGCGATCATCCAGTAGACGAGGCCGGCGACGATGCCCGCGCCGGTCATGATTTCGAGATGACGCCGGACGATGCCCTCGAAGCGCATCGTGTCGGTATCGAACGGTACCAGGCCGAGATAGCAGGCGAGCCCCACCAGGCCGCCNCCGACCGCNTAGGTCAGCGCGCCCCGGATGTAGAACGCCTCGGTGATCGCGGNCACCAGCAGCGCCGGCAGCAGCGCAAACCCGCTGATGAAGATGAAGCCGAACCCGAGCACGATGTCGAGCGCGCCCTGATCGACCGGGCCGGCTCCGAGATCGCTGAATTCCGGAAACAGCACCGCAATGATCACGATCATCCCCGCCACCAGGCAGGCGGCAAGAAAGCCGAACAGGATCACGAACAGGCGGCCGATCAATGCCATGAAATCAGATCCATTACCGCGAGCACGAACCTCTCGACCGTCATGCCTTGTCGAGGCACCATAAAGACATGGATGGCCGGGACAAGCCCGGCCATGACGGCTTTAACAGTATGCCCTCAATCCGTCATCGCCATCGCGCGCAGCGCCTGGCGCTCGCGCACCGACAATTTCTCGGTCTCCGACTTCAGCTGGCCGCAGGCGGCGAGGATGTCGCGGCCGCGCGGCGTGCGCACCGGCGAGGAATAGCCGGCGTTGAAAATATATTCGGAGAACTTTTCGATCTGGTCCCAGTCCGAGCACTCATACTTGGTGCCCGGCCACGGGTTGAATGGAATGAGATTGATCTTGGCCGGAATGCCCTTCAACAGCTTCACCAAAAGCCTGGCGTCGTCGAGCGAATCGTTGACGCCCCTGAGCATCACATATTCGAAGGTGATGCGTCGCGCATTGGAGGAGCCGGGATAATCGCGGCAGGCCTGCAGCAGTTCGGCGATCGGATATTTGCGGTTCAGCGGCACCAGCTCGTCGCGCAATTCGTCGCGCACCGCATGCAGCGAGATCGCCAGCATGACGCCGATCTCGTCGCCGGTCCTGATGATGTTGGGCACTACGCCCGAGGTCGACAGCGTGATGCGGCGGCGGGAAATGCCGATGCCCTCATTGTCGGCGACGATCAGCAGCGCATCGCGCACCGCGTCGAAATTATACAGGGGCTCGCCCATGCCCATCATCACCACATTGGTGACCAAGCGGCTGCCGGTCGGGGTTTCGCGGTCGGCCCAGTCGTTGAGACGGTCGCGCGCCACCATGATCTGGCCGACGATCTCGCCGGCGGTGAGGTTGCGCACCAGCCGCTGGGTGCCGGTGTGGCAGAACGAACAGTTCAGCGTGCAGCCGACCTGCGAGGAAACGCACAGCGTGCCGCGGTCGGTTTCCGGAATGTAGACGCACTCGACCTCATGCGCCTTCTCCACCGCATCGCCGCTCGGCAATCGCAGCAGCCATTTTCGGGTGCCGTCGTTGGAGACCTGCTCGGCGACCACCTCGGGCCGCGCCACCGTGAAATGCTGCTCGAGTTCCCCGCGCATTTCCCTGGAGATACTGGTCATCTCGTCGAAGTTTTGGGCACCCCGGACATAGATCCAGTGCCAGAGCTGCTGCACCCGCATCTTGCGCTGCGCCGCCACCACGCCGATTTCCCCCAGCCGCTCCGCGATCTCGGCGCGCGACAGCCCGACCAGCGACGGCTTTGCCGGCGGCACATAGGTTTCTAGCGCGACCTTTTCCAAGGGAGCGTTTGAATTGGCTTCGATTGCAGCGCCAGTCATTGCATCACGGTCTAAAGGTTTCTCCCTCATCCTGAGGCGCGGCGTCTTCGCCGCGTCGCGAAGGATGAGTGTGTGGCCTCATGGTTCGAGACGGCGCAAGAGCGCCTCCTCACCATGAGGAGAGACAGCCACCAGATAGGCCTTCTGCGGCCTTCAAACAACGCTGTTTTTGGGTATGGCCGCTTAGCGCTTGCAATCCTGCGCCAGCCGGTCGAGCGCCTGGGAGAGGCCCTTCAGCGAAAACGTGTCGGTGGTTTCGGTACCCTTGGCGGAGACGCCCTTGACGGTGACGTCGGCGGCCTTGCGCATCGCCTCGACCATCCGCTCTTCCTCGGCGGCGTTCTTGATCCAGAGGCCATCGCCCTGGGTGTACATCGCGTAGCTGCCGCCGCCGACCTCCAGCGTCGATTCCGAGCCGGGCTTCAAGGTGTAGCCGATCATGATCGACACTTCGTTGGTGACTTTTTCCGCCGGACGCGTCGAGACGAAGGCATAGGCGGGGTCGCGCGGGCGATTCGGCGGATTGGTTTTCGACGACGATGGTTTGGCCAGCGCAAAGCACACCTTTTTGCCGTTGGGCGTTGCGGTGTATGCGCCCCAGTTGCCGTACTGGCCGATCAGCGTCGGTTCCGCGCCGCCGGCGACGGCCGCCGCCGGCTTGGTATCCGGCTTTGCCGGCTCCGGTTTTGCCGCGGTGGATTTGGCTGCCTTCGGCGACGCGCTCTGCGCCTGCGCGAGGCTTGCGCCCCCGCACACCAACACACTTAGCCCCAGAATTGTCAGCATTCCCCGCACGGACATGACCAAATCTGGTTCCCTTATCATTGTGACTGGAAGATGGCTCCGACACCGCTTCGTCACACAGCGAGGGATAGCCGGGAAATGCCTTTTTGGAAAGGCAGTTACGAAACGGCTAACCGGGTTCGCGCGTTACGATTTCGACCGCGCCGCCCGCTGCTTCTCCCACTGCGTGTCGCTCCATTGCAGCAGATCCTCGGCGCCGGAACTGCGCAAATGCGCGCCGCCATCCTGCACCACCATCTCGCCATTGATGTAGCCGCAGGAATCGGAAACCAGAAAGCTTGCGAGATCGGCGAGTTCGCGATGCTGGCCGACGCGGCCGAGCGGATTGCGCGACGCCCAATCATCGTCGCGGCCCTCGGGCCGCAGCTGGCCCGATGCGCCCGGGGTCGGAAACGCGCCGGGCGCGATCGCCACGGTGCGGATGCCTTTGGGTCCCCACTCCACGGCGAGACTTTTGGTCATTGCCAGAACTGCGGATTTCGCCATCGCCGACGGCACCGTGAAGGCGCGGCCGGTGATGGTCGAGGTCGACAGGATGCTCAGCACCACGCCCTCGTGTTTGCTTTCGATCCAGCGCCTGCCGGCGCCGAGCGTGCAATACATCGCGCCGTGCAAGGTGGGCGCGAGAATGGCGTCGGCGGCGCGAAACGACAGATGCTCGGTCTGCGCGATGAAGGTCGCGGCCGCATTGTTGACCAGCACGTCGAGCGGGGCATCGCGCCATATCTGATCCAGCATGGCGTCGACGGCGCCGCCATCGCGAATATCGCATTTGATCGCGGCGACCTTGCCGCCGGGATCGCGGCGCATCTCCGCCGCAGTCGCCTCCAGCAATTCCAGCCTTCGGCCGCAGATGATGAGTTCGGCGCCAAGCTCGATGAAGCGGCGCCCCATCGCCGCCCCAAGCCCCGAGCCGCCGCCGGTGACCAATATCCGCTTTCCCTTGAGCAGGCCTTTTTCAAACATGGTTCGATTTCCTTTGCTCCGTCATTCCGGACCGGCGCGTAGCGCTGGATCCGGAATCCCGAGATTATTGATCCAATTTGCCGCGCGAGATTCCCCGATGTGCAACTGCACATCTGAGGTTCGCGCTTACGCGCGCCCCGGAATGACGGCCTTCTATTGTCCCCCGGCTGCAAATACGGCATGAAGCATCCAGCCCCGACTGTGCGTCCGAAAATCAGGTGTGTCCATGAAAGCCATTCTCTGCTCGCAATATTGCGGTCCCGACGATCTCGCGCTCAGCGAGGTGCCCGATCCCGTGCCGGGGCCGAACGAGGCCGTGATCGCGATCAAGTCCGCGGCGCTGAATTTCTTCGACCTGTTGATGATCCAGGGCAAGTACCAGATCAAGCCGCCATTCCCGTTTTCGCCGGCGGCCGAAGTCGCCGGCGTCATCGAAAGCATCGGCTCTGGCGTCACCGACCTCAAGGTTGGCGACCGCGTGGTGGCGTCCTGCGGCCACAATGGCGCGCGCGAGAAGATCGCGCTGCCGGCCGACTCGATCGTGAAAATTCCCGACAATCTGGATTTCGATCGCGCCGCCGGGATCATCATCATCTACGGCACCGCGCTGCATGCGCTGGAGGATCGCGCAAGCCTCAAACCCGGCGATACCATGGCGGTGCTCGGCGCTGCCGGCGGCACGGGACTGGCGGCCTGCGAACTCGGCAAACTGATGGGCCTGAAGGTGATCGCCTGCGCCTCCTCGGACGAAAAGCTCGAATTCGCCAAGGCGCACGGCGCCGAGCTCGGGCTGAACTACGCCAGGGAGGACCTCAAGGACGGCCTGCGGAAACTCACTGGCGGCAAGGGCGCCGATATCATTTTCGATCCGGTCGGCGGCTCTTACGCCGAGGCGGCCTTGCGTTCGATCGCGTGGGAAGGCCGTTTCCTGGTGATCGGATTTGCGGCCGGCGACATTCCGAAAATGCCGCTCAATCTGGCGCTGCTGAAAGGCTGCGACATCCGCGGCGTGTTCTGGGGCGCCTGGGCGCGGATTAATCCGGAGAAGAACCGCGCCAACCTGGAAAAGCTCGTCAAGTGGACCGCGGAGGGCAAGATCTCCTCCCATGTCGACCGCACCTTCCCGCTGGCGCAAACCGCGGATGCCTTGAAGGTGCTGGCGGGCCGCAAGGCGATGGGCAAGGTGATCCTGCATCCGTGAGGAAGGGGCCGCCGGCCGGCGATCGAATGAGGCGACGCGAATTCATCATGCTGGTCGGCGGCGCGGCGGTCACATGGCCGCTGGCAGCAACCGCCGAGCATGCGGCGAAGATACCGCGCGTGGTATTCTTCTCGCCCATTGACTTGCCGGCGCGGACCATCGCCATTCGCGCCCAACTGCGCGAACTCGGCTATCTCGAAGGGCACACGATCCGCCTGGAGTTTCGCGACGCCGGCGGGGATGTCGACAAGCTCCCGGCGCTTGCCGAGGAACTGGTTCGCGAGGGCGACGTCGACGTATTCGTTACCGTGACCGGTCCCGCTTCGGCAGCGGCCTATCGGGCGACCAAGACCATCCCGATTGTTGCCTTTGTCGCCGGCGATCCCGTCGCTTTCGGATTGGCGCAGAGCCTCGCGCATCCCGGTGGCAACGTCACCGGGGTTGCGGTTCTGGCCGAGGAAACCAGCGTCAAGCGCGTAGAGCTGTTGCGTGAGGTTGCGCCACGCGCGGTTCGGCTGGCGGTGGCGGTGACGAAAGTTGCGCAGAGTGTGCGAATTCTTGGACCGATCCAGGAAACCGGCCCCAAGCTCGGCTTCACGGTCGAAATCATCCGGATCGACGATCCCGCCGATCTTGCCAACGCGCTTCGGCCGGAAGTGCTCGCCGGCTTCGACGCGTTGATGTTTCCGCCGGACGCGATCCTGGATAGTCGCAAGGCCGACGTCATCAAACTGATCAATCCGGGCAACAAACCGGCGATTTTTTCGCAGCCGGAGTGGGCCGATAGCGGCGGCCTGATCGCGTTCGGCCCCGATTTCGCGGATGCCGCCCGCCACCAGATCGAGCAGCTCGATCGGGTGCTGAAGGGCGAAAAGCCGGCCGACCTGCCGTTCGACCGCTCCACCCGATTTCAGCTCACCGTCAACTTGCTCACCGCGCACGCCATGGGCATCGAACTGCCCCCGGCGCTGCTGGCCCGCGCGGACCGGGTTGTCGAATAGCGCCCGTCAGTTGCTATTGCACCTGGCAGGAGGCGTTTGGGCCATCGCCGGGACCGACAATGCCAATCCGAAAATTAATATCAATTGTGGGCGATACTCCGGTCAACTCGCATTGGAACCCCCTGCCGCAGGAATTACCGGTGGACAGCGTACGTTGCGCCGCAATGAAATCAAGATATCTCCCAAATCGTGCCGGCGAATGTCGCTTTTTGGTCCGATTCGAAATGCGAGCTAGGGGTTCGGTAGCGGGGCGCCTGGCCGACAACAACAATACAAGCCGATGCCGGAATGCCCCGATGTTGCGTTAGTAGCGTGGAGGCATAACCCATGGCGCGGAATATCAGGCTCACGCCGTATGACGAGCAGCTGTTCGGGGAGTTTGACGAGGACGCAACCGGTCTTGACTTGACGGCCTACGGGTCGACGCTGCCGATGACGACGGACAGCGACTTGCTTCCCGAAGATCCGATGCCACTGTTTCTCGCCGCTGATGACGAGGAAGAGCCGAGAGCGCGGAGATTTGGATCCGGCGGAGATGGCAGTCTCAATTCAGCGGTGGGGCCGCGGATTTTCAAAGCCGGCGTTTTCGTGGCGGTCGCCGCGGCGATCGCATTTGCCCTGTCATCGGTCGAAAACCCGCTGGCGCTGTTTGCCAACGCCAAGGCGTCGCTGAACAGTTCGCCTGCCGATCAGGTGGCCGCGACACCGCCATCGCAACCCGTCGCCGGCGTGCAACCGGCGAGCAGCGGACCGCCGACACCGGTCGTGCCGTCAACCGTGGGCATTGCGGCTGCAGCGCCGGCCGCGCAGGCCGCACCGACGCGCGAGGATCTCGCGCTTGCGCT
>JGI12635J15846_10005651_pt1 | contig 10786 bp, 12 predicted proteins | sample BlaSpr_A8_OM2_M2_FD_15846 | JGI IMG/M metagenome (IMG submission 15846) | reverse complement strand
GCACCCAGGAACGCGGTAGTGCTGAGTATCGACGAGAAAACCGGCATTCAGGCCATCGAGCGCAAGTATCCGGGACGCGCGCCCGGGCCGGGACGGCTGCGTCGTCGTGAGTTTGAATATATCCGTCATGGCACCCAGGCGTTGATTGCCGCGCTCGATGTTCATACTGGACAGGTGCTGGGGAGCTGCCGCGAGCGGCGCACGCAGGACGATCTGGTGACCTTCATGGAGAGTGTGGCGCATGCGTATCCTGGCAAACAGGTGCATGTCATCTGGGACAATCTGAATACGCATCGCGCCCAGGCCGTGTGGCAGGCATTCACCGCGAGGCACGGTAAGCGGTTTCACTTCCACTTCACCCCTTTGCACGCGAGCTGGGTCAATCAGATCGAACTATGGTTTGCCCTCTACACCCGCCGCGTGCTGCGCCATGCCAGCCACACCAGCACCGCGCATCTGCGCGAGCGCACCGAGCAATTTATCCGCGAGCGCAATCAGACGGCGCGCCCCTTCAAATGGAGTTTCCGGGGCTATCCGCTGCAAACCGGCACATCGTAATCGAGGGACCGTCATGCCCACTTTACCCACCAAACACTACGCTACCGAACTACAGCGTCAACTCCGAGCCCTGTTGGGCCATGATCAGATCGTGACGCAAGCCTACGGGCGTCACCTGCTGATCAAACGTCTGGACGATCAGGATCCGATTGTTGTGGCTCGTCTGAGCGAACTCGGCCGCAACCTTTATGGCGCAGCCTTTCGCAGCCATAGTGGGCGATGGGAACCTCTGCCGGGCTCAGGGCCGCTCGACGAGATGGCTCAAGTGGTCGTCACGCTTCTGCATCCTTATTTGCAGCCAGATAATTATTAAACGAATTTACGGGATGCTGTACTAGTGTAAGAGGCCATCGGAACGACGTGTTTCAATCAGGTGGAGTGTGACGATCATGGCCAAAGTTCTATGTGTGTCGTTCGGTTCCGAACAAGCAAATGGATGGAAGCGCAAATGGCGACCGCGATCGTCACCTCCCGGAGCGACGGCCACTCCAAGACGATACTGAAAGTGGGAAAATATCGGGCTGGACCGCGTGCCTCCAACATAAGCGCTTACCGCGAAGACATTTCCTAGCCCGACCCTACGGTGCCGGCCATCAGAGCGACGCCATTTTAACGAGCGCGTCATAGGCGCGATCATCATCATCGGCGAGCGGCTGAGTGAGGTCGCGTACGGCGAGAAATGAAGCCACAACGGCATGCATCAAAGTGCGTCCTCGTGCGAGCGCGCGAACAGTGCGCGGACTTGCATATCGGTCGTCTGATCGAAGTTTTCATAGAACTCCCCACAGGCAGGAAAGAGCCGGCGACATGCATGCGCACGAATTCGTCGGCGATGCTGACAAGCCACTCGGCAGTCGGCAGGAGCAACCGGCACCGCTATGACGACGCGCGCTGGCTGACGGGGGCGCAGCGCCTCCACCGCGACACGCATTGAAGCGCCGGTGGCAATGCCGTCGTCCACGACGATCACCGTGCGCCCGCTACGCTTCACGACCGGACGGTTTCAGCGATAGAGCGTTTCGCGCCTTGCCAGTTTCCAGTTCCCGACGCTCTTCGGCGAGCACGTCGACAATTTGTGTTTGCATGACCCCGACCCTGCGAGCCATCCCCTCGTCGAGATAGTGTGTGCCCCGGCAGATGCCGCCGCGTTTTATTATCGCTGCGCAGTCGAGTTGGATCTATCGAGGCTTTTCAACGGGCAGGACGGAACGTGATGCCTTTAAGCCAAATCGTGCAGAGTGCGAACGGTCGCCGACCAGATTTGACGGCGGCCAAAAACACCAAAATCGCGCTGCCGCTTACACAAGCACAAGCGAACGCCAGAATTGCCCCACGGCGGGGTGGATGACGTCTTGCCACTTCGAACCCGTAAACAAATCGTAGTGGTCGCAGTCATCAATGGTCAGTTGATGATGCTTCTGTACGGGAATTGCATTGCATAGCTTGTGAGCAGCATGCGTCTGACCCTCGCCGGTAATGTCGTCCCGATCGCCTTCTACTGTGCAAAGCGCTGTCGACGTGAGGTCTTGCGGACAAACACGGCGCTCGCCGACCTGCCATTGTCCGCGTGCCAAGTGCTGCTCCTGAAAGACCACGCGGATCATGTCGAGAAAATAGTCCTTCGCCATGTCCAGAACTGCGGAGTATTCGCGCAGCGAACGGAGGTTTTGCGCCATCGTCTCCGTATCTCCCGACATGCGGCTCGACCAGTAACCCAGCTCGAGTGCGAGGTGCCTGCGCGGCTGCGCGGCAACTATTGCGGCGTGCTGGATTGAGCCTGGATACACGCGGCGTCCGCTACCAAGATAGGGCGGTGCAACGATTCCGATTGCCACGTTGCGAAACCAGTCGATGTTGTGAGCTTGCGCCAGCTGGTCGATCGCGGTGGGATGTAGCCGGGTGTCGATCGGCCCGCCCATGAGCGTGAGGCTTAGCGGCTCGGCTATTCCCGCGCTCGCAAGCAGGGCCGACGTGGCGAGGGCGGGCACGGTTGCCTGGCAGACGGCTATCACGTGGAGGTGGGCGCTGCCAATTTTGCGTAAAAAGCGTTCGAGCACCAGTATGTAGTCGTTCAGCCCGAACGGTCCCGCGGCGAGCGGCACATCCCGCGCATCGGTCCAGTCGGTGACGTAGACGTCGGCGTTCTGCAGGAGCGTTTCAACCATTTCTCGCAGCATTACCGCATGGTGCCCTGCGAGTGGAGCGCAGACAAAAATGCTTGCTGCGGTGCTGCCGACCTGTCCGAGCTGGCCTGCAGCAGCCCCTTTCGACGCGGGCGAAGTGCCGCAGTTCGCAGAACGGCGTACGGTCCAAGACGCTTTCGACAATGGGAATAGAGCGCTCACCGGACCTGATCGACGAAATGCCGAAAGGCGGCGGCTCGCAGGGTCGATCCGGCCAAGGGTAGTCGGGCATCCACCACTCGCAGAGCGATTGAACGAAGCGGCGTTGCGCCTCCATCGACTCGTACCACATGGTGTCTCCTCTGCGCCGCATCCGACGGCAAGGGGGTGGTCCAGCACTATTCGCTAACATCCGTCCGGTCGTAAGGCGATTGTCTGAAGGAGGCACGCGCGACACGCATTCGATCGGTATGCTCGGCGAAACAGGCAGCTTTTAGCGGAGCACTTGCTTCGTCGCGGCCCTTGGCTTCGTCGGATGTCCAAGACGAAGTCAAGTGCGATGCTCGGGTCGTTGATACGGCTTTGTCGCAATAAGAAATTCTCCGATCCGTTCCCTACGTTATGTAGGGGTTCAGCGCGGCGCGGACGCAATTTATAGTGGTCGACTCATTCTAGAAATCAGTAGTGCGGCCAGAACCACGTGACATGCCCGATGATTTCCTCCGGCGAGGACTCAAAAATTCGTCGGTCCCGATGCGCTTCGCGTAAGTCCTAAAGGAACTTCCGCTGCAGCAAGGTAGCTTTGCCCAACGTTCACGGATTGTTTTTTTGCAACGCCTGGTGCTGCGGCGTTGCGCAGGCTCAGGTGCGCTCGCCCGAGATGTAGTGTTCGAGCTGTTGGATCGTGAACTGCTGTTCGGCAATAATGTTCTTTACCAGGTCGCCGATCGAGATCATGCCGACCAGCCGCTCCTGATCAATCACCGGCAGATGGCGTATGCGGCGGTCAGTCATTAGCGCCATGCATTCATCGCTTGACTGATCGGGCCGCACGAAACGCACCGCTTTGCTCATGATGTCGCGTACCGGCGTGCTCTTCGACGAGCGGTCCTTCAGCACCACTTTTCGCGCATAGTCACGCTCGGTGATGATCCCGGCGATGCTGTCGCGATCGGTGACGACCAGGGCACCGATCTGCTTTTCCGCCATGAGTTTGATCGCGTCGTAGACGGAATCCGATGCCGTGATCGTGTAGACGCTTTGGTTCGGCTTCGATTTGAGGATTTGTACAACGCTTGTCATGGAGGGGCTCCGTTTCGCAGTGCAGCACGACAACTCGTGACGCGCTGTCGTGACGGACTGCAATTCCAGTATAGGCGGCGTTGTTGCGTGGAGAAAAGCGAGAACGAGTTTTCTCCTTTCCCCATCAGCTATGCGGCCCGCACCTTACAACGGACGGATTTGGGCTCTGTCGGGTAGCTGGGCGCGGTTACCCGCGTCCAGCCCCCTTCTCAGAACCGTGCATGGGTCTTTCGATCCACACGGCTCAAGCCTCTGCAAAGGGCTCTGTCACGTTAAAGCGTTCGCGACGCATTAGCGGACAGGACACGCAATTGCTCAGAAAGCGGACGGATCTTGGGTGGTCTCAGTGAAACGATGCCAAGCGGCGAAGCGTGCGGCGAGCTGTTTTCGATAGAGCGAGGCGCATGGCAGATGTCGCTTGAGTGCGAAGTGACGTCGAAGGGTAGGGTGATTGTCAGTCTTAACGACCATCCGGACATCCGGCGGGCATTCGATGGTTTTCACATCGAGACAGTGGACATCAAGTACACGGTCGGCGGTGGTGGTCGCGAGGCACTTTCTAACAGGCTCCGTCTGGACTATCTTTTAAGACGGCCACTGCTTTTGAACGAACAGGAGGCAGCAATGGAACCGCCGAGGGTGGTTTTCATGGGCGCAACAATTTTCCCGATTGTGGTACGGAGCTCATCGGCGTTCTCGTCTATGGCGATTATCGTGGACGGCAATCACGAACAGCGCGGATCGGGCACGTTGGGCACATTCGAGACGCCAGACGCCGCGTTTAAATGCGCCGTCGACCATGCGAAGGCGGAGATAAGACGGCACTGCTTGATGACGATGATCTGTTAGCCGTTTGAGACCGAAAGTTCGAAGCTCGGTCATTCAAAAATGGTCATCAAATTGTCGACCGATGAGTGAGTCGTAGTCGACGGTAGCCGTCGTGACGATCGCTCTCAACATTCCAATGAACGCGTGGCAGTCTCCCCCATGAGCAACTAACACTCGAGCCGAGCGGAGAGAGATGATTCCCCGGTAGGGCGACATGCCGTTAAGTTCATACGACGACGGTGCGGCCGTTTAAGCAACCAAAGCAATGCGGACATGAAGCGTCTGGCCGACTCGCTGTGAGTTCGGCTCGGAACATAAGGGATTCAAATGTCATTGGATCAACGGCAGTAGCAACATAATTTTGCGGATTGGATGGCGGGGAGGAGCGACGGGGAGCCTGCCGCTGAAAATGACGAGTTACTTTGGAATCTATGGTGCTCAGCACGCGTGCTGGCTATCGATGAATGCATAAACACCGTCAACGCCAGAGTCCATTCGCTTTTTGCGGACAACAGGATCCACGACAGCGCCGAAGCGATGCGCTGCGCTGGAGCCTTGCGGCAGCTCAAGCTTTAACAAGGGGCGCGTGTCGCCTTGACACGCCCGCCCGGAGCCTTGCAATTCCAATCCACGTCCGGATTCTCAAGAGCGATAGTTCGCCATCGTTCGCAGGCAAAGAAGCGCCGCAGAGGGAGGTGCAATTTTGCATTGCAACAAAGCGTTTAACGGCGAGCGCGCTAAAGAGACCACCGGGTCGGGCGCGGTCGGCGGCGTGGTCACGCCGACACTCTTTGTCGGGGCGGCGCTCGGCTGGCTGTTCGGGACGATGCTGGGATTCGTCTTTCCAACGATTTCTGCCCCGGCCGCCTACGTGATCGTCGGCATGGGATGCTTCCTGGCGGCGACGACGCGTGCACCTTGATGGCCGTGCTGATGATCTTTGAAATGACGCTGAGCTATCAGTTGATGCTGCCGCTTTCGCTTGTGTGCGTGATTGCTTATTTCGTGGCGCAGGCGAGCGGGGAAGCGTCAATGCACGAGATCACGATTCGGCGCAACCGCGAGCAAAATTCCCGCATTCGGCTGCGCGCGACGCGGATGCGCGACCTGATCCAGCCGGTCGATACCGTTGTCACCCGCACTGCGTCACTCGATGAAATGACGCGCATGTTTCTCGCCCATCCNGTGAAGTATCTCTACATGGTCGATGAGCGTAACATTTACCTCGGTGCGGTGGCGCTGCAGGCCGTGACGTCAGTGTTGCTCGAAGCGCACGTTCAGACCCGGCCCTGCGCGTGCGACCTGATGCACATCGATTCACTCGACACGATGACGCCGGACATGAGTCTCGCCGAGGCGCTGCAGCGTTTCGTCGATCATCGAGGCAAGCGCTTGCCCATGACTCAAAGTAATGACAATCCGCACCTGCTCGGCGTCGTCTACAAGACGTCGCTGCTCGATGCGTATGTGCGCCTGACGCCGTCGATGGAATATTGCGGCGCGCCGATGCAGAACCGGGAACCGGATGGGAGCGAGCAGGGCCGCCGGACATTCCCTCGTGCGTACCCCCACTTTGGCGCGATCTCCTCCTGCAACGACGACGTGCGGCGTCAAAGCGATTCGCGTCCCGGACGCCGTCCACTGATCGTGGTATTACGCACAGACAAAGCGGCAGCGGCCGTCCACAATGCGCGAATCGTTTGCGAGCAATCCATCGCCGATGCCTATCGATCCTCACATTACACGGTCCGCGATCCAAGCCCCGTGAACCCACCAACGGACTTGATCGCAGCGGCCGAAGCAAGCTTTCGTGCACTGTCGACGTACGATGTGACCTTGCGTTCGAGCACCGCGAGCGCCGAACCGGTTGAGGTTCACTACAGCTTCCGAAAGCCGGACTTCATCCGCATGGATTTCATCCGGCCGCATGCGGGCGCGACGCTGATCTATAGTCCGGACACGAAAACAGTGCGCGTTTGGCCATTCGGCTTTCACCGCTTTCCGTCGCTCGTGCTCGACCCGCACAATCCGATGATTCGAGGCCCGCACGGACATCAGGTCGACGAATCTGATCTGGGCGCGCTCCTGCGCAACATTCGCGCGCTTCAGGACGGCGGCGACACGCGCATCGTCGGGGAGGCCATGATCGGTACCCGACGCGCAACGCATATTATTGTCGAAGGTGCATCCAGTCGCGCGGTGGCTGGCGTACATCGCTTTCAAGTCTGGCTGGATGTGACGACCGCCCTGCCGATCAAGGTTATGAGCGAGACGGACGAAAGCGAGTTGATCGAAACAGTGGTGATGGACAACCTGCGCGTCGACGTGCCGTTGCCGCCCCGTTTTTTCGGCTGATCTGGGAGGCGAACCGTGGCGATGACGGAGTACTGCTTTGCGACCATATGTCGCATCGACGCACCGCTGCGCGGGATGGACGTGATCCAAGAATCGACGCGTTGGCCCGAGTGACGGAAGAGCGTTGGGCGTGTGTCGGAGGTTGCGACCGGCGGAGAAGACGAGTTATTTACCGTTCATATAGACACGTTTAATTTGGTCCACGGATTCGGATCATTAGCCGTTGTGGCTGCAATTGTGCTGATTGCGGGTGTCGCTGTCCTCGCGCGCTTGTCGAAGCAACTCGAACACTTCGGCGTCGCCGGTCTGACAAAAGTCGAGGTAGAACTGGCCGACGCTGAGGTAAGTGTACGGGCGCAGCACGCAGACGAATTCGTCGACGATGCTCTCGATGCGCGCATCCGAGTCCGCAGGCGCAACCGGGAGCGCGGCCACGATGCGTGACGGCTTCTTTTCCCTCAAAGCCATCACGGCTGCCTTCAGCGTCGCGCCCGTCGCCATGCCGTCGTCGACCACGATCGCCACGCGGCCTGCGATCTCCACCGCCGGCCGCTTGCCGCGATACAGCGCCTCGCGCCGCGCAAGTTCGGACTTCTCTTGCGCGAGCACAGTGTCGAGCTCGGTTTCGGTAACGCTCATGTATCGAACGACGTTCCGGTCTAGATAGAACGCACCACCCGACGCAATCGCGCCCATTGCAAGCTCGGGCTGGATGGGCACGCCAAGCTTGCGTACGATCAGGACATCGAGGTCGGCCGCGAGCGCCTGCGCCACTTCGAAACCCACCGGGACGCCGCCACGCGGTAGGGCCAGCACCACGACATCGTCGCGGCCAGCGTAAGCGCCGAGTAGCCCGGCGAGCGCGCGGCCCGCTTCGGCGCGATTCGCAAACACCGATTCCATGCTGCTATTCCATCGATGACGACACACAGATCGCGGCGTGCAAACCGCATTCCGCAGAGACTTTAGTCGCCATTTGATTGATTTGAAAGCGAGCGATGCGAAAGCAAACCGCTTATTTCGCGGCGCCATGCCTGCCTGCCCCGGCGGCAAAGCGCGCCGCGCCCACAAGACCTTCCGCGAACACCGCCGCATAGCCGCCCGCACCTTCGCGACGCAGCGCGTCGGCCGTATCGTCGGTGAGTGCGTTGTCGTAGACCGAACGCCGGTCGGTGCGCATGGCCGCCTGCGGCAAGGCGGCCAGCTCACGCGCAAGCGCCTCCGCTGCCGCACGCGACCCGCCACGCGCGACCACGCGATTCGCGAGACCGATCGCCAGCGCCTCGCTGGCGTCGACGGGGCGCCCAGTGAGAATCAGATCCAGCGCACGCGACATGTCGATCAATCTTGGCAGCCGCAGCGTCCCGCCATCGATCAGCGGCACCCCGAAGGGTCGACAGAAAACGCCCAGCACTGCGTCCTCTTCGACGACCCGCAAATCGCACCACGCCGCGAGTTCCAGGCCGCCTGCCACCGCGTGTCCGGCGATGGCCGCAATCACAGGCTTGCCGAGCATCAGCCGCGTGGGTCCCATCGGGCCTGGACCCGTGCCGTCGGGACGAATCTCGTTGCGGTGCTCGTCATCGTTGAGCGCGGTGAGGTCTGCACCCGCGCAGAACGTGCCGCCCGCGCCCCACAGCACGGCCGCCGCCAGCGACGCGTCGGCGTCGAAGGCTTCGAAGGCGGCGCGCAGCGCATTGGCAACCGACCGATCGACCGCGTTACGACGCTCCGGCCGGTCGAGCACGACGGTCGCAATGCGCGGGTCCAGCGGATGCAATTCGAGCCGGACGTGTTCGCCGAAGTGAGTCACAGTCGGCACGGGCGTGGGCGTCGCGTCGGACATCGTCTTTTCCCTGAACGAACGGCATTTACACAAGCATACTCGCCGGCAGGCGTACGGTGCTGGCTTCCTGGATCCGCTCGAGTCGCTATGCGACGCGCTCTTTGCCTCACGCGGTGAGCGCCTCGGTCTCTTCCGCGCAAGCCGAGTGCGGCATCGGATAGGCATGCCACTCGACGGGGGAGCCGTAGCCGCACGCGATCTCGACGGCGCGTTCGCCCGACTCTATCGGCAGCACGTCGTCGTGGATGACGTGCGCGGCGAAGATCCGCGTGTGGAGGTTGGCTTCGCTAAACGCCTGCGCGATCAGTTCGGGCGATGGGGATGTACCCGGAAAGCGCCACGATGCCCGCGAGCGTCTCGGGATGGGCAAGCGCCGACGTACAGGCCATCGCCCCGCCTTGCGAAAAATCCGCGAGAAAGACCCTGCTGGTCGGAATGCCGCACTCGTTTTCGCGCTCGATCAGCCGCCGCACCGCTCGGCACGACGCCTGTATGCCCGCTTCATTCTTTGCTATCGCGCACTGTGTTTGGTGGCCTGGGCGGCGGTGCGGGTTTTCGTGAAATCGCCGCCAGTCGGCTACCTCCACTCGCCGGTCTGTGCGTGTAGTGTCGAACCAACGACCAGAAACTGACCCGCCAAAACTTAGCAGGCAAGCTTGATCGGCACGGTATGCATTCGCTGTGACTGCTCTGCTACCCGTGCCGGTATTTCCTTGCTCATCGACCACATCACCAGTGGCATTGAACCACTCCAGATCGGGACTCCGTCAGACAGTCCTTCAAAGCTCGTGCGTTGAGCATTAGGCGCCAGGGCTACTTGAGGGGACAGCGTCAAGCAGGAAGTCACGACCGGACAACACCATTGTCGCTGCCCAATTGAGGTGGCAACCCCACCGACCCGCCTCAGCGACCTGTTGACCGGTACTCGCGGTCATCGAGATCAGCACGTTTCTCGGCGAGAGGCCGATCGGAAGGAAGGGCGGATGTCGATCGCGGCGGGCGTATTCACGACGCACGTGCGTTCGGGAAATTGACGGAGGCTGCTCCACGTTCCCACGTCGACTCCAGCACCGTCAGCTCCCCGCTAGCCTGCGCGTCTGCTTCTTGCCGAACTGCCTGTCGCGCCCAAGAGAAGCGGACTCGTGGGACTCGTCGCCGCATTTTGCAGCGTTGTGCGGGCCATTTATTCGCTGGCACAGCCTGCTTGCCGCCGGCATGACCAGACCGTTGAAGTTGCGCAGCTATGTCAGTGGCGTATGGGGCGCTGGGACACGGTCGGGGGACTCCATCCGTGGCGCCGGAAAAAGCTCGGCGACCGGCGGCTTGTACTGCTTGTGGCCGATTTTTGACCATGTCGATGGGCAAAAATCGACCCTAGGCGAACGCCTAAACTCATGCGTCAAGCAACAGCAGCAACCGTTTCATGAAAGCGAGATGCTGTGTGTACAGCACGCCGGCAGCTCCCTCCTGGTCGTGTTTTTCAGCCTTTAGCTCGGTACGGCGTATTTGTTCGATGATCGTCGCCCGTACCGCCTCGACTCGTCCAGAGGCTTGCCGGAACGAGCTATTTGCTGAGACGTACCACCTGTGTACCAGGGTCAATTGTTCTTTCAATTCCGCTTCATTCAGTCGGTCGTTCAGCACGTTGAGGCTTGCGGCGGCGATATCCGTCGATATGCCATCTGCAGATGTAACGGTGAGGGTGTTTCCCGCACGTGTTAAATGCACCGACTCATTTCCTTCACGTCGATCAAGAAGAAATTGCGCACAGCGC
>JGI12635J15846_10005650_pt1 | contig 10786 bp, 6 predicted proteins | sample BlaSpr_A8_OM2_M2_FD_15846 | JGI IMG/M metagenome (IMG submission 15846) | reverse complement strand
GCGAGCACCCGATCCTTGAAGGCGAGCTGCCGATAGACGGCAGCAGGATTGGAGGGGCGTTGCCACCAGTCGTTTCGAATGTAACGTTTGCGATTCGCAAGCGAGCAGGGCGCGTGTATACACTGGCTCATTACATGCGATCGGGAATGCTCAAAGTAGAGCATGCCGAAACCCTTCGCGCTGCGGTAAATGCGCGCGAGAACATCTTAATCGTGGGCTCGACAGGCTCCGGAAAAACCACGTTTGCGAATGCTCTGCTCCATGAGATCGTTTCCCATACAAACGCGACGGAGCGCATCATCATCCTCGAAGATACAGTTGAATTGCAGTGTGCGGCCAAGAACCGGGTCGAGTTGCGGACGACCGAGCACGCCAGCATGACAAAGCTGCTTCGGGCTACAATGCGGCTGCGCCCTGATCGAATCGTTGTTGGCGAGGTCCGTGGTGGGGAGGCCTTAGCGCTCCTGAAAGCATGGAACACCGGCCATCCGGGCGGCATCGCTACAGTCCACGCGAACAACTGCGTAGCGGGTCTCATTCGGCTTGAACAGCTAATTCAGGAGGCTAATGTCCCGCCTCAACCTCGGCTCATAGCGGAGGCTATTGACCTGATCGTTTGGATAGCGCGCGTGCCGGCCGGACGTCGGTTGCAGGAGATAGCGCGCGTACGAGGCTGGAATTCAGAAACCGGCTACGTGCTGCACAAAGTTCTCCCATAGCCGAACGAGAGTAAGAATAGTCGGCTTAGGCTTAACGCATTAACATGGGCATCGCCATTGTCGTGCCGATTGAGCGGCTGCTCGAAATCCTCGACTACCCGCGGGTAAGAGATGGCAGGGAGAAGTTTGCCGCGATGAAGCGCAGTTAGCGCCTACGTTAATTATCCACAGCCCATCCTCAAGGTATCCGCACGCTGTATATGAGAACCGCGTAGTGGTCAGAGATAATCGAACAGGCGTTCGAGTAGGCTAGCAAGAAGCCCAAAGCTTAATTCACCTGCTTCTCTCGGGGTTGAGGTCGATGAAGACGCCGTCGCGCAACGGCAACACGCGCTCCTTTACGATCGCGGATCTGTTTGCTGGAGCGGGTGGCATCACCGAAGGTTTTCGCGAGGCTGGATTCGTGCCCGTCGTCGCCGTCGAGTCCGACAAGTGGGCGGCGGCGTCCTATCTCAAAAACTTCGGCGACCACGTGTTGGCGAGCCCCATCGAGAACGTCGAAGTCAGTCGGCTTGAAGACGGGTTGAACTGGGATGGAGCTGACGCATCCGGCCAGCCGAAGAGAGTCAATACGCCACACATTGATGTGCTAGTAGGTGGCCCGCCTTGTCAGGGGTTCAGCCCCCTCGGCCGCATGACCGATTGGGAAAAGAGTGATCCGCGCAATCGTCTGTGGCGCGATTATATGCAAGTCGTCGAGACGATTCGCCCACAAGTATTTGTCGTCGAGAACGTACCGGAGCTTCTAAGGTCGGCGGAGTTTGAGAGCTTAAAGAACCGAGCAGAAAAAAAGTTAGACTATGAGCTGTCGTTCGGCGTTCTTAACGCCGTCAACTACGGGGTACCCCAGGTTCGTCGGCGCGCAATCATAATCGGCAGTAGGATCGGCAAGGTGTGTCTCCCACCCGAGACGCTGGAGCGTCGCACGGTGCGCGACGCTATAGGCGACCTCCCGCTCAAGCCTACGGGCGAAGATATGCACCTTCCTCGAAAGCCGACGAAGACAAGCATGGAGCGTTACAAGTGCGTGCCGCCGGGCGGGAACCGTTTCGATCTGATGAGGAAGCGGCCTGACATAACTCCACGTTGCTGGCTGGAAAAGCCAACCGGAAGCACGGATGTATTCGGGCGCATGGAATGGGGAAAACCGTCGCCGACCATACGCACCGAGTTTTTCAAACCAGAGAAGGGTCGATACTTACACCCAAAGGCGCATCGACCCATAACGCTCCGCGAAGCAGCTCGGCTGCAGACGTTCCCAGACAGCTTTGTTTTTGTCGGCGCACCAGTGCAGGTAGCGAAGCAGATCGGGAACGCCGTGCCGGTTCAACTGGCGTGGCATATCGCGCTCCACATCCGAGCTGCGCTAGAGAGTGCTTCTAAGCACGATCGGGACTTGGAGCTGATCGAAGCCGTTGGCGCTTAGCAGTGCCGCGACAACCCGGCGTTAAGGTCAGACTACGTGAATACTTCACCGCGAATCTCGGGAGAGTACTGGACAATAAAACGCTTCGGCGCAAGTTCGGCGAAAGCGCAGACTCGTGGACGAGGAGAGTCAGGGAGTTACGTGCTGAAGGTTATGATATTCAGACGCATCACGACCGAACGGACCTCAAGCCGGGCCAATACATCATGGTCAGCGTTAACAGGCGTCCCTCGTTCGAGCGTTCCATCCCGAAGAAGGTTCGAGCACTTGTCCTTGACCGGAACGGCAACACTTGCCAAATGTGCGGTATCGCCGCGGGTGAGGTTCATACATTCGACGGGAGGCCAGCTCGCCTTCACATCGGCCACATTGTTGACGAATCGCACGGTGGCACGCACGAGCCGCAGAACCTTCGCGCGCTGTGCTCGGTGTGCAATGAAGGTTCGTCTAATCTCACTGCACCGCGGCCTTCAGCGGTGCAGCTACTAACTCATATTCGGCGGGCACAAAGAGATGACCAACAAGCGGCCTACAAGTGGCTCAAGAAGAAGTTCGAAAGAGGCTAAGACGCTCACCAAGTCCGAGCAAATGAGCCTTGTTGGATCACGTGACACAAGCCCGGAACTACTAGTACGAAAATTACTAGCCCGAGAACAAGTGCGCTTCCGGATCCATCACCCGAGTCTCCCCGGGAAGCCCGACCTTTACATCCCGCGCCTACGGCTTGCCATATTCGTTAACGGTTGCTTTTGGCACGGACACGGTTGTCCACGTGGTCGGCAACCGAAAACAAACCGAGACTTCTGGTTGCCGAAGCTCCAACGAAATGCTGTTCGAGATGCAGAAGTTAAAAAGCAGCTCGGCCTCCGCGCTATAGAGCCGGTTGAGTTTTGGACGTGTCAACTGAACGCATTTCCCAGGCTGTGCGAGTCGATTGCTCGACGCTACAGGCGGGAGGGTGCTCCGCGATGACTGCGATACTCCCAGAGCTTCTGAAACTGCGCACCGCGTTCTTGACTAAGCTAAAAGCCGAGGTCCTGTTTGAAAAGACCGACAAAGAGGGGAAGAAGACCAATAATCTGGCGGATACGAGTAGTCGCGGAAGCAGCGCAATCGCGGCCAAATGGGGCGAGTCTATTCCGGGTGCTTATGGAACGCAAGCTGCGGAACAAACCTCAGGCAAGAAGTTTGACGAGGCAGTTGCCGACTTTCTAAAGCGCGGCTTCACCCTATTCTCAGGCTTTCGGCCCGGCGATTGGAGTTGGCAGGCCGAGCCGATCTATCAGTCCGATCAATACCAGCATCTCGCGGAGGTTATGGCTGCGCTAAAAGATCGCCCTGAACTGAAGACTGTTTTTGGTGAAGAATATTTGATAAAGCCAGACATTGTTGTCCGTAAGGTGCCGGTCACGCCTAGCGCATTGGGTGGTCGGTCAGGCGACGTGGCTCTCTACTCTCCCTTTGTTCAGGACGCGCAACTCGCGCATGGCAAACCCACCCTTCACGCGAGCATCTCGTGCAAGTTGACACTCAGGTCAGACCGCGCACAAAACGTCCGCACGGAAGCTCTAAACCTAATCCGCAACCGGAAGGGCAGAACCCCCATTTTTGTCGCGGTAGTCGCCGAACCCACCCCTCACCGCATGGCTTCGTTGGCACTTGGAACAGGTGACCTTGACTGCGTCTATCACGCCGGGCTCTACGAGCTTCAACGCGCCGTCAAAGAGGTAGGTAGCGAAGAGCAAGGCGAGTTGCTGGGAGACATGGTCAACGGTCGCAGACTGCGCGACCTCAGCGACCTCGTGCTCGACCTGGCGATATAGCCACGCGGTTTGAATCTCGCCATTTGGAGAGCCCTCTCATTACTATTGACGCCTGATCCTTCAAAGAAAGGACACCTTTCTAATCGAAAGGGGAAGCACTTAGGCGGGGATGGGTATGAGACCCCGTCCGTCGAGCTATCTGATTAGGACTCCTCATGCGGATCTGGCTCCTTGCACGCACGTTATCAGCCATCGGTCTCGCCCTAGCGTTATTTAGACCATGGTCGCGGTCCCGTAGAAAGAGAAGGCTGGGTGCACAGCGCACGCCGCCGGATTTCCAATCGTTGCTCGAGACAGCCTGGCAACAACGGCGACAAGCCTTCCCAAAGCCTGTGGATGTTCCGGCGCCAGCGGCGATCGAAGATAATCGTGTGCCCCCCGACTCGGCCACACCCGTATCGTTAGATATAAGCCGATTATCAAGCGCCTCTCATCTTGAGTCGAACTTCGAGTCCGAGCATGCTCGGGAGCAGAGTGCTGAGGAACCCAGTAGGTCTTCGGAATCTTCCGGTCATCTTCAGGATGACCAGGCAGTCAGCGACATCAGGTCTCCGGACGAGCTAATCGCCACGGTTACGCTACAACCGACCAGCTCAGCCTCGCTAGCATCTCGTTACGTTCCTCCGGCACAGCTCGAACCGCACGAGTCTGAAGCTTCGAGGGATGTAAAAGCGAACGCGTACGAAGATCAACTCGATAACAACAAAGTCGAATCTTTACCCGATGCTCGGCCGCTAGAACCGGACAACGCGGGGCCTGATCTCTCACCGCAAAAGGGCCAAGCAACAACTGTGGCCTCGCTAGGCCGCAAGCGCCAGCAATCGGCGATCGTGTTTGACGAAGAACCAGCGGAGCAAGATTCCGAAAACATCGAAGTGCGAACGTACACCGCGTACAACGATGCAATCTTTGAGCATTTCTTCAACCAAGATCGCGCTGGCCACCTGACGACTTTAGCCTTTGACGATGACGCCGCCGAGCAAATTGCCCACGAATTTGCGATGACCGGGGAGGCGCTGACCAAGCGACTCTGCGCCGCGGTTGGTAGCCTTATTAATCCCGCCAAGCAGGATCCATACGTATTTTGGGCGCGCCGCGACCCACGATTAAGTGCGGGGCTTCTCGCATGCGCCGTGCTTGTGGTGTCTCGGCTGGGTTCCGATGCCTCTGGGCAGGTTCAGCATACTGGATTCCATGCGCAGTACAACCGCCAAGTGCTGGGCGAGGAAAGTTCCGACAATGTGCCTGCGATCGGCAGACAAGACCAACTCTGGAAGCGGTTTGCGATGTACCTCGATAGCGACCTAGGTGGACACCTGGGCCGTCTAACGTTTGTGCCTTTGCTAAAATATGTGCATCTCAATTATCCCGCATCGCAATGCCTCGTTCGTATGACGGACAGAAAAAGGCTTCAGGAACTATTTCACGAGGCTTTCGATCCCGCAAGAAACATTGATAGGGATATAGTCGTCCGACTCCTCAATGAACGTGCTGCAGGATTAACACTTATGTTGCAGCGTGCTGTGTTGCACCTCGGGCAACACGATGATTTGTCGAAACAGTTATGGCAGATCATTGAAGGCGAGTACGAGGTTTGGCGAGCTGCTCCTGAACAAGTTGCTCGAAGAATCTTGCGGCGTCGTCAAAGCGCGCCGCGCGAAGATCAAAGTCTCGTGGGTCAAACGGCGATTGCGTCTCAGACTGAACCGGTGCACCTAGTTCCTGACGCCCCCGAGGCGACTGAACCGATTCGACCGCCTATCCGATCGACGATTACGCGCCCACAGTTAGAAATGGTAGAGAGCCGCCTAGTGCTGGTTGCCCCTTATCGCGCGCCGGCAAATATATACGCAGAAGTTAAGTCCGTAACGGGAGCCGATTTGTCTTCCCTTGGATCGAGATCTGTCGAAGGATGGGTGCGACTTCCGGAAGAGGTTGGGTTAGACGACTTTTGCGACGGTTTTGATAGGATAGTGCAGTCGTATCGACTCCGTCAGTATGGCAGATCCCTTTGCGTTTTCGGTAAGGCCGACTACGGATGGATTGAAACGAAAAAGTTTGCGCCAAACATTCCGTTACGAATCGTCTATATCGAGGAAGTTGCTTCGGATGTCCACGCCCTCATCAACGCGTCGCCTCAACACTACCCAATAGAAATGGCCGACCCGGGTTTGTGCTGCATTTCACTAACGCCGAAGGCGGGCACCATTAGAGAGGATCTACCCACTTCCATTGCCGACATTTTAAGCGAGAGCGTAATTGAAATAAGACTGGTAGCTGGCCTTCGGTTACGCAGCGGCGTGTACATAGCCCTGGGCCCACCTCACATCGTGTTTGTCCATCCAACTGAAGAATCTTTAGACCTCTATCTTGACGGCCAGCGAGTCGGACTAGCGATCCGCGAAGTCCCGTTCAAGTTGCCGTCCGACGTCTGCTCGCCCGGCCGGCATGTCATCTGTTTGGGAGGTCGTGAGCGGTCATTCTCAATTGCAGACGGGAGTGAGGAGCAAGTCGAAGCCAAGAATGCAGCAATTCGCGACATTGGGTTGGGCACGATCGTCGCTCGGAATCCGGCGAGGATGGAAACAAGCGTCCAGGCTGAGGCAATGAAGACCAAGGAGTTGGGCCGTCTAAACGCTGTTGTTATTGTTGGAGCAGATCTCTTGCTGCCGTACTCCCGGGCAATTCTGACGTCATGATAATTGCCAGCGTGACGTCGCCGGCAGACGTGCTTTTGCGGTACCTATGGGTGCGTCGCACCGGTTCGGCTTTGCAGTTTCGGGAAGCCGCTAGATTTTGTTTCGGCAAGGACGTTAGGCACCTTGCTTTAGCAAGACGTTTCTGCGCTCTGGGGCACGTGGAATTTGATTGGAATGGACCCGAGCTAAAATGGCGAGTCGTGCCCCCGTCCTTCTACAGAGCCAATGGTCGCCTCAATCTATGTGGTTTACTATTAGACGAGGATATCCGCATCATTCAAGGTCGTGGTTTTCAACTTGATAGTTACAAAGAAGAATTCTTAGCGACGTGCCTCATTGATCGCTACTTCATCGCCGACGAAAATGGAGCTGCCGGACTGTATCTTGCCGAGCCGCCCCAAAGCTTTCCGGTTGCCAAAGAGGCTTATAAAGACCTGCTGCAAAGACTTGCGCCCCTACGTGATTTACTGGTCCGCCAGCCATTTGAAGAACCTCCCGCGACAGTGTTGCAGTTCAATATTGCAACGCGGCGGTTTGATGAAGAAATCGAATCGCCTAGGCCGGATGACGGGCTGCTGAAGGCCCTCGACGTCGGAAAACCACGGTACTTCTTTGAGAATCGTTTAGTCGACCTTACCACGGGGCTCTGGCTCGCGCTCTGTGAGGACGCATCGATTCGCGCCGAGTATGACAATGCTGGTTTGGTTGTTCCGTCCTTCCCTGACTTACCGCCTTTATTCGAGAGGTTGTTTTATTTTTCAGGTGCGCGACGAGAGACGCTAAGCGGCGGCCGTGTTAGGTTTCACCCCGTAGAGAGCGATGTTGCTCGGATGATCGTGACGCGTCTTGGCATCAAGCACGTAGAGGGCCTGGAAAGAGAATGAGACCAACTGTTATCGCAGATAATATACGCGATAACTTTATTCGTTACTACGAAAGTCCGTTCGCACTTCGTAGCGAGGCATTGGGGAGGGAACGACATGCATTGTTGGTTCAACCCGGCGCTCTCGCCCAGGTGCCGCTTATTGAGTTTACACCCAGGTACCAATTGGCCAACGAGACTTTAGAGCAACTTTCACACAGAACACTGCCAGGGAGCTGCTTCGCCGAATTCGCGAACAGTGGTTTGTTCCCAAAAGACCGTCGACCCTATTCGCATCAAGTTGCGGCATTCACCGCAGCTATGGTGGACAAGAGGAATGTAGTCATAGCCACCGGCACAGGCTCCGGCAAGACCGAAGGATTCTTGTTGCCGATCGTCGCTCAACTCGTGCGCGAATATGAAGCAGAACATCATAAATGGCCAGCACCCGAGATTGTAGACACCGGCTGGTATAAGAAGTCGTCACGTTACACTTACATTGCGCAAAGGGCCGGGGAGAAGCGCCCAGCGGCAGTTCGGGCTCTGATACTTTATCCGATGAACGCGCTCGTAGAAGACCAGATGCGACGACTACGTGAAGCGCTCGACTCCGAATCCGCCCGCGCCTTTTTTGGCAAGATGTTCGACGGAAACCGATTCTATTTTGGGCGATATACGAGCCGTACGCCCGTTCCGGGAGCCTTTGGGGTAAGTCGTGCAACATATGCGCAGTGTCTGCGCACGCTTCAAGAGGATGTCGATGCGCTTGACCGACTGCGCGGGAAACTTTCGCACAAAGATTATGATAAGCGGCGTTCGTTTTTTCAACGTCTAGACGGAGCTGAGATGCGCGGCCGTTGGGACATGATTGAGAATCCGCCTGACGTCCTGATCACCAACTACTCAATGTTGAATCTCATGATGAGGCGCGGCCGCGAAGCGCCACTCTTCCAAAAGACACGCGATTGGCTGGCTGACAGCCCGGAACACGTGTTAACGTTGGTCATCGATGAATTGCACATGTATCGGGGAACCGCAGGCACAGAAGTTGGTTTAATGCTTCGAAACGCATTGGCGCGTTTTGGGATCGAATCGGAGTCAAACCAGCTACGGATCATTGCTACCAGTGCTTCGCTAGGTGATGAGGGCGCTACATCAAGGTTCCTAGAGCAGTTCTTTGGACTTGATTCCAATAAATTCGCCCCTCCAATTACCGGTAAGTTGGAGATTGGAGCCAAGGATATTTCTTTACGCGAACACGCGGACGTTCTGAAATCATTTGGTGAATTCGATGTAACCGACAAAGTTGCTTGCGCAAACTTAGCTCGACATTTCGGTGGTGGGCCACTGGACGTCGCCCTTAAGACGGCCGGGGTACCGAACGCGGTGCTTGGAGCCGTCAGAAATAGTAGTATCGATGGCACGGTCAGAGCTGTGCGTTACGCTGACCTGGCTAATGAGTGCTTTGGTGACAGATCCGATAGCGAGCAATGCCTCGATGGGCTCGTGGCAGCACTCGGAGTGAACGACTCAGAGTCTCCCTTTGAGCGCCCAGTCCTGCCATCGCGCCTCCATCTCTTTATGCGCACCATACCAGGAGCGTGGGTTTGCTCGTCGAGCGAATGTAAGGGTATTGAGTTGGATGATGAACGAAATCTTGGACGTTTCTACATTGAACCGACCCCGCGCTGCTCTGCGTGCGACAGTCGTGTCCTGCAAATGCTGTATTGTCAGACCTGTGGGGAACAATATTTCGGCGGCTGGTTCGTAGAACTTCCGGATGTTGCGCTGGATAGCAAGCGACTAGTGTACCGTCTAACGTTGGATCGGCCCGAATTCGACTCTCGCGACGACGAAAATCCCTTTGAGAAAAAGCATCGAGATTTCAAGGTAATTTGGCCCGCCAAGGGCCGGGAGCCCAAACATGAAGAGGTACAATTGGGCGACGCGGGACTACGTTTGGGATGCACATACACGCCTGCCTATTTCGATGCGGCCACAGGCGTCGTCAACCAAATGTCGGGTAACGATATGCACTACGTTTATACTATTCGTCCAGTTGCCAAAGGAAAAAAGCGTACCTCCTCTCACAGATTGCAAGAGGCCATCGACGTTGCGTCAGAGCTTCCGGCTTTGCCAGTTGTATGCGCACGATGCGGAGATGACGGTTATCTAACCTTCGATTATGGTTTCGAGGGAGTCTTTGATCCAAATAGGTTCAGATCGAGCCCGGTTCGTGAAATGGGTACAGGCCTTCACAAGGCCGCGCAGGTCTACACGGACGCTCTGATAGAGAGTCTCGGAGGCACAGCAGATAAGCTGGTGGTCTTCTCGGATAATCGGATGGATGCAGCCAAACTCGGGGCAGGCTTGGAAGGCAGCCACTATGAGGACCTGCTTCGTCAACAAGTGCTGCGTCGGATCATGAGTCGTGCGGCCGAAGTCACGGACATCGACGCATTCCTTAAGGTCTACCGACACGAGCCAGTTGACCGATCAACCATTGCGACTGCGCGCCGATTCGAAGAACGCTTTCCCCACGAGGCGTCGGTTATCGCGAAGGCCTACGGCCCTTTAGCCGGCGATGGCGAACGAAAGGCGGCTGAAGCGGTTGTCAAGCGCATCCGTGGGCCGATTCCGTTTGGCGAGCTGCAGGAGCGGGTGACGCTGGACCTCATTTCTCTGGGCACGAATCCAGCGGGCATTGCAGCTGAATGCCAATCGACCGACAGCGGTGCGCCTTGGTATCGGGGATGGGAGCTTGTAGGCGAATCATGGGTTCGAAAGCCCTCGAAAGACCTGGAGCAGCCCTTAAATGAACTGCGACAGAAGCTTGACAAGGAGTATTACCGCCACTTTTTGAGCGTCATGTTCTCTGGTCGGCGACGCGATCTCGAGAGCATTGGCATCGGTCGAATCGCTAACGAAGACCGCGGATCTCTCGATCCTCACATACTGCCTTACTTACATGGTGCAATAAGAACGCTTGGGTCCTTGAAACGCGTTGAAGGTCTACGGAGCAAGGGAGGCGTTCCCAGCGATCTCAAGGACTATCTTCAGGCGTGCGCGCGCTTGATCGGTCGAGACCCGAAGCAATTCCCCAAAGAAATTCTGGAACTGATGCGCGACCACGGTATTGTTTCGGAAAATAACCTACTGCAGGTCGCAACGCTAGTCGTCGCTCCGGCGGGGCCGACAAGATGGCGTTGCGAGGATTGTAGGCGGGTGCATCTCGCGGATCCCGGCGGCATTTGCAC
>JGI12635J15846_10005649_pt1 | contig 10787 bp, 10 predicted proteins | sample BlaSpr_A8_OM2_M2_FD_15846 | JGI IMG/M metagenome (IMG submission 15846) | reverse complement strand
GATCAATGGAGGCCGGCAGCGACTATCGCAATAAACCTTGCCGGTCAGGGCAGCGGTATCCCCGGTGTGGCCACGATTCCGGCCATTCGCAATATTTCCTGGTATTCGGCTTCCGTGATGGAGGAGACAACCAGGCGCACATTCTTCAGCATTTTTACTTTTTTCAACGCCGGATTGGCGCGCATCTCGGCAAGGGTAATCTGCCTAGGTAGCTTGTCGAACGCTCGCAGGTCCGCCACCAGATTCTTTTCTTTACGGTCGTGCGGGTCAGGATAAGGGTCGCGGGTAATTTCGGCGATGGAGTACAGAGAGCGCTCCGGGGCAGAGTGGTAGCACAGTACCCGGTCGCCCTTGCGCACCTGCTTGAGGGCGCGAATGGCGTCGGGTTTGGAACCGGCACCGTGCCACATCTCCTTACCCTTCACGAAGAGCGTGTCCCAGTGGTAGTGGTGAGGGTCGGCTCCGAAAATCCAGTAATGTCGTTGCGAGGTCGGAATTGCCATCGAGGCTTCGAGTCGGCCAGCAATATACACGGCAGGAGGCAAAAAAGCGAAAGAAAATATGAGGGTTAGCCAGGTATAGGGCAATTAAATCTGCCTAATCGTGCAGGCATAAACGGCGGAACCGCGTACGGTTACCTATGGTACTTGTTTTCTTGGAGATACAGAACTACCGGTGAATACTTACGTTTGCCCGCTGACGTCCACATAAACGTCTTCGCCTCGTAGTTCAACGGGGTAACACGCGACCGCAGCCGTTTGGTTGGGACTCACCTTGCCGGAAGTCACGTCGAAGGTCCATCCGTGCCAGGGGCAGGTAACCAGGTTTCCTTGCAGTGAGCCCTGACCGAGGGGGCCTCCCCGGTGAAGACAGGTATTGCTGAGGGCGTGAAATTGGCCGCCAACGTTGGCTAGGGCAATCGTCATTCCCTCCATCCGTATTTCACGGATTTGACCCGGAGCAACATCCGCTGCCTTTGCTGCGCGCACAAACGCCACGTTCACTCCCTCGGAAGGCTTAGCACTTACATGGTATCCGCTGGAGGTTGTGGTTTGCCAGCGAATGGTGGAGGGCCGACTAGGTGGGAGTGTCTCCAACTTCTTCTCTGCGGCTACGGTGCTACCAAATCTACTTAGCTTGCTCAGGCTCAATCCGTATCACGTTGCGGCCAGCGCGTTTGGCCTCGTACAGGGCTTTGTCGGCACGGCGTAGCAGCGTCGTGAAATCGATATTTTCTTTCCCATTAAGGCCCGCGATTCCAAAGCTCGCGGTTATAGAAACTTTTTCAAAGCCCAATTCGAACTGTTCTGCCGCCAACTTTTCTCGGAAGCGTTCGATTGTTTTGTATATGGCGTCGGCCTCCACATGGGTGATCACCATTAGAAACTCATCGCCGCCTAAGCGGCCGCAAATATCAGACGCGCGAATCACTGTTTTCAGAATGTCGGCGAATTTTTGGAGCATGGCGTCACCGCCAGGGTGGCCGTACGTATCGTTAATGGTTTTGAACGAATCCAGGTCCGCGAGCACCACCCAGTATGGGAATCCGTGGCGTGCGGCTGCCCGTAATTGCCGCGCCCCCCATTCTTCAATGGCGCGCCGGTTGGGCAATCCTGTAAGCGAATCGCTGTGGGCCATCTCTTCGAGGAGTTTGTTTTTGGCATCGATCTGGCGGTGAAGGTCAATAATCCGGCGGCCTACGCCGATGCGTGCGAGTAATTCACCGGGGTCGAATGGTTTTGTTAAATAGTCGTCGGCTCCGGCAGCCAGACCTTTAACGACGTTGCCTTTCTCAGCGATGCTGGTGAGCAAGATGATGTAGGTGTATCCGGGGCGAACGTCCGAGCGCAGGTGCTGGCATAGATCGAGCCCGGAGGAATCGGGCATCATCCAATCGCTAATCACAATGGCAGGAAGATGACGCGCAAATAATTCGAGAGCTTCGCTTCCACTCTTGGCAAACAGCAGGGAATATGAATTGCCCTCTAAGGCGTGCTCGACAAGTTTGCGATACACGGGTGAATCGTCCACCACCAGGACTTGCAATTCCCACGCAGCGGAATCGTTCGTACACAATTCACCTTCTATCAACGCGGGCCTAACCATTTCGAGCCACCTGAGGTGCGAGGAAAACCTTTCGCTCTATTTTAGCAGTGGTCTGGGGAGGGAATTGTGAGTTGCTGAGCGTGGTTCGAAATGGTAACGGTTTCGTTATAGTTTTAGTACATGTCAGCTAGCGCAGTGGCGAGGTTTGTAGCTCAGCAGGCGTCACGGAAGGCTGACTGTTCAGGTTCGTTTTAATCTAAATTAGCTGGCGGCCTGTACTTTGGCTAGCAATTCGACGAATTTTTGCTTGCGCTCGGATTGATCGTGGCCACCTTCGGCGTCCGCCAGTTGAGTGATGTTCATGGAGCAGAATTTTGGACCGCACATGGAGCAGAATTTCGCTTCCTTGTAAAAATCGTCGGGCAAGGATTCGTCATGCATGGCGCGGGCCGTGGGCGGATCGAGCGAGAGTTCGAATTGTTTATTCCAGTCAAACAAGAACCTTGCATAACTTAGGGCGTCGTCGCGATCACGGGCGCCTGGCCGATGGCGTGCTACGTCGGCGGCGTGGGCCGCAATTTTGTAGGCGATCACTCCTTGCTTCACGTCTTCGGGATTTGGCAGGCCCAGATGTTCTTTGGGGGTCACATAACACAGCATGGAGGCTCCGTGCCATCCGATCATAGCTGCGCCGATCGCGCTGGTAATGTGGTCATAACCTGGGGCGATATCAATCACCAGCGGCCCCAGCGTATAGAAGGGCGCTTCATGGCACCATTCCATCTCCTTGTCGACCTGCTCCTTAATTTTGTCCAGCGGCACATGGCCGGGGCCCTCAATCATGACCTGAACGTCATGCTCCCAGGCCTTGGTGGTTAGCTCGCCGAGTACTTTCAATTCGGCGAATTGCGCTTCGTCGCTGGCGTCCGCGATGCATCCGGGGCGTAAGCCATCGCCGAACGAAAAACTGACGTCGTGTTTCTTGAAAATCTTGCAGATGTCTGCGATGTTTTCGTACAAGAAATTCTGCTTCTTGTGATGCTCCATCCAGTGGGCCATCAGCGAACCGCCGCGGCTCACGATTCCGGTGATTCTCTTGCGAACCAGCGGCACATGTTCGCGCAGCACTCCGGCATGGATGGTCATGTAGTCCACGCCTTGCTCGGCCTGCTCTTCAATGACTTCCAGCATGAGACCGAGGGTCAGGTCTTCAGGACGGCGCACTCGGGAAATCGCTTCGTAAACTGGCACGGTGCCAACCGGGACGGGAGAAGCGTCGATAATGGCTTTGCGGATCTTGGGGATGTCGCCGCCGGTGGAAAGGTCCATCACGGTATCGGCGCCATAGTGCACGGCGTGGTGCAACTTCTTCAGCTCTTCGTCGATATTGGAGGTGGTTGCAGAGTTACCGATGTTGGCGTTGATTTTGCATTTGCTGGCGATGCCGATGCCCATGGGTTCCAGGTTGCGGTGGTTCACATTGGCGGGAATAATCAGGCGGCCGCGCGCGATTTCGCTGCGAATCAGCTCCGGGTCGATCTTTTCCCGGCCTGCTACAAAGCGCATTTCTTCCGTGGTTACGCCGCGGCGGGCCCAGTGCATCTGGGACATATTGCGGTTACCGTTGGTTGAAGACTGCTCGCTCTCGCGCTTTTCGATCCACTTATCCCGAAACGCCATAATTCCCCCTCAGACGCTCGCATAGCAAACGGACGCGGTCAGCCTGATGCGAACAAGAAGTATCGCACCGCCCTCAGGGTGCCGCAACTAACCACCTGAACGACTAACCGGGCACTGTGGAGTTTCAAACGTAGACAAAGGACACGGTAAGAACCCGGGCAAATATTCCAGCACCGAAAATTTGCAGTCTGGGGATATCCTTCCATCCGAGGGCAAGCAACGGTACGAGCGGCAAAGTATAAATCTCGATGTGACCCCAATACCGTCCGAAGTTCTCGAAACCCGGCCAATTTACTCGGCTAAAAAACAGTGTCCAGCCAAAAAGTTCAACGGACCAGTTAGCGAGAATCAGGATTATGGAAGTCAGCCCCATGCTATTTCGCCAGTGTGGCACCTCCCGGTGGCTCCCCCGCACCCAGAGCGAATAGCCCCAAACTACGAGAATCGGTATCGCCAAGGTGCAAAACACGGACGTAAGCAGTCTGACCATTCGGAGCTCAGTATACATCCCGCTTTTCGGAAACCGACCCACTATCCTTAAAGGTTCTCTGGCGGTGGTCCGTTGTGTTACGGCAGAGTGTAGAATCGCGAAGCGTTAAAGCTCGTCGTCGTCTTCGCCGGCGCGGCGTATCACTGTGGTCTTGTGGGTGATCTTCACGCTATGCGCGCGAATCCCGGACACGATGGCTCGCCGTATTTCTATTGGCAGCATTTCAGGGGCAAAGACTCCGGCCAGGTCCCGTGGGAAAAACTTGATGAATAGCGCGGCTACGTGCGCGGTCGCGTAGGCAACCGGCGTGGTGAAGAGACCCTGTTGCCTGATTTGATAGAGGGTTGGAAATATGCAATCGGTTCGAATCAACAAATGCCAGTCTTCTTTTTTGCCGCGCTTGATGCCACTGACCAGCACCACGGCGGCGAAACGCGCATTTTGCAAAACGCCCTGCCGGATCAACCTGGCGATCATCCGTGGCGAAGACGTTTGCGGGAAGTTTTTCTTCTGCATCCCACGTGATTTCGATAATTTGCCCTGTTTGTACCAGCGGCGCAGGCGGTCAAATTCGTTCCCCCCAATCTTTACATCCATATTTCGCATAGGAATAAAGTAGGGCAGCGTGGTGACCTCGTCTTGGGCGGCTAACACTACGGTGGCAGTTCCGATGGGCTCGGGGAATCTAAATTTCTCGAGTTCGGCGAAGCGCTTTTCCATCCGGAATTTTCCATTGCGATAAACCCGCGGGTTCGAGATAGCTTCGTCGAAGGAGACTTCCGGGGACCATTGCGAAATAGGGTCACGGCTTTCAGCGCTTTCGTACAAGCGGATCTGTACCGATTCGACTTCATGAAGCGCTTCCGCGGCGCGCTTTACGAGCAAATTTGTCAGCCCTGGCGCGGCTCCAGTGTTGATCAAGGCGATGCGATTCTTGGCTTCAAAGCGTTTGGCGAATGCGAATTGTTCGGACTTGAATGGATTACGGGTCAAGTGCGAGCTTAAATCCAGGTAATGTGCGCGCAATCGCAGGGCCGCGCGCATGACGATCTGGTTAAAAACGGAGGCGGAAGCGTTGACGATAAGTTGGCAACCGCGGGCTGCGCGAACGATACCGTGTAAATTTCGGGCGTTCACTTCGGTGACGGGAATGGTGCTTTTCCTGCCGAGGAATTTACGCGCACGATCGAGGTCACGGTCGCCGCACCAAACGTCGTGTCCCTGACGATCGAGCAGCTGTGCAAGGAGTGAACCGGTCGCACCGGCTCCCAAAACGAAGATGCGCATGGTGTGGGCAGAACTCTACCACACCCGAATTGCGATGTGGCCGTGGGAGGATTAGACTGGTGCTGTAACTCCGATCCCTGCCGCCTAAACGGAGATAAAACCGACGGTGCCAGGGACGACGTGCTCAGCGCCGCTAATGCTTATTAGTCGGCGACTGATCGCTCAGGGTTCGGGTGGAAAACGCCCGGGCCTCCCGGTACTTGGAAAGGAGCTCTTCTCCGAAACTTATTTCGGACGGCGCCCGATTCCATTTGCTGGATCGGGTTTTTTGCTTTTTAGGGCCGTTGAATAAATATGGCGCTTCACGACAAATTCGGAAGACAAATCACCGATCTGCGTATCTCCGTTACGGATCGTTGCAATTTCCGTTGCGTGTATTGCCGGTCGGCGGATCCGGAGAACTATCGCGATCACGATGAAATTTTGTCCTGGCCGGAGCTTTATCGTCTCGCAGGCATTTTCAAGACTCTAGGAATACGCAAAATGCGGGTTACCGGTGGCGAGCCGCTGGTGCGGCCGGGCGTGGAAGAGTTCATTTCTCACCTTCGAAATTTGGGCGTCGAAGATATCTCCATGACCACGAATGGTCATCTGCTATCGGAACGTTGCGCGCGGCTGGTTTCCGCCGGCTTGCAGCGCATCAATATCAGCCTTGATTCCCTGGATGCCGCAAAATTCGAACGCATCACGCGCACTAAATCGTTTGCCTCGGTGATGAACGGCATCGACGTGGTGCAAGCGTCGGCCCTCGCGCCGGCGAAAATAAATGCCGTTCTGGTACGCGGGATCAATGATGACGAAGTCGAAGATTTCGCGGTCTTCGCTCGTGAGCGCGGCGTGGTGATGCGCTTCATCGAATTCATGCCGCTGGACGCCGACCACCATTGGAACCGTAGCCTGGTAGTGCCTGCTGCGGAAGTTTACGAGCGCATTCACGCCCGCTGGCCGCTGCAAGAAATCCCTCACCATCCCAGTGAAACGGCGCGAAAATACCGCTTTGCTGATGGCACACCCGGCGAAATCGGATTAATCGCGCCGGTGACTCAGCCATTCTGCGGCCATTGCTCGCGCATACGGCTGACCGCGGACGGCAAAATTAGAACATGCTTATTCAGCAAGGAAGATCATGATCTGCGGTCACTTTTGCGCGAGGGCGCGAGTGACGAAGATCTTGTCACTTATATCACTTCGGTGGTAATGGAAAAGGAAGCAGGTCATCGGATCAACGAAGCGGACTTCCACCCTCCCAGTCGCTCGATGGTCTTCATTGGCGGGTAACTGAACGACGAATCCTTGTGGTGACCCGGTACCAGTTGGGGTATAAGCTACGATTGTTGATGCTGTTTTGTGAACAACTTTGCCTCTTTTCCGCATCACACTTAGTACCAGTCNAAGAACCTATAAGGCTCCCAAATGGCAGACGAAGACGACGAGCAAGACCAGGACGAAACGCCAGAACCGCCGCGACGTCTCTTCACACTTACGGAAGCGGAACGCGCGCGCAAAGAAATCGAGCCCGTGCTAGTGGAAGCGATGGGTTGCCGCAAGAAGCTTGCCGGCCTGGAAAGCGATTTGTCCGCGGTTTCATCACGCATCGCGATGATGGGCGGTGTCATCGTGCCATACGAAAAGCTTGCCGCAGTGCGCCTACAACATGACCAACTGGCGGAGACATTTAATTCCGCGCTCACGCAAATCATCGAGACGGGATGCGTAATTAAAGATCTGGATGTCGGCTTATTGGATTTTCCAGCGATCATCGATAATCAGGATGTTTATCTGTGCTGGAAGCTGGGCGAGGACCGCATTCGCTTTTATCACCGTCAGGACGAAGGGTTCGCGGGCCGCAAGCCTCTCGACCCACGTGATCTTGGTGCGAGCGACATCGTTCAGTAAGCCCGGTTCAGCAAGCACCTGCACAAATGCCATAAACAACTGGCAATCTCCTCGCTAAAAGGAATTTCTTGTCGACACATTCCGAAAATCGCCTGAAAGATTCCGCCAGTCCCTATCTGCGCTCTGCCGCGCATCAACCCATCGACTGGTACGAGTGGGGCGAAGCGGCGTTCGAACGCGCGAAAGCCGATGACAAACCCATGCTGCTCGATATTGGCGCGGTGTGGTGCCACTGGTGTCATGTCATCGACCGTGAATCCTACGAAAATCCCGCCATCGCCAAGATTATCAGCGACAATTTCATCGCCGTGAAAGTGGACCGCGACGAACGGCCCGATGTGGATTCGCGTTATCAGTCGGCGATCAGCTCCATCTCCGGACAAGGCGGTTGGCCGCTGACTGGATTTTTGTTGCCCGATGGGCGTCCGTTTTTTGGCGGCACCTATTTTCCGCCTGAGGATCAGATGGGGCGGCCTGGATTCCGGCGCGTTCTTCTCGCGGTGGCCGAATCGTACCGCAGCAAGCGCCCTGAGTTGGAGCGGGCCGCCAGTTCGCTAGCGGAGGCGGTGGCGCAAGCCGAGGTGTTCACCGGCGCTCGCGCAGCTTTTGATCCTGCGGTGGTGGAAACACAAATCGCATCCNTCACCCAACTCTTCGACATCAAGAACGGCGGCTTCGGCAGCGCGCCGAAATTTCCCCACGCTTCGGCGATGGATCTGGTTCTGGAGCGCTACCAACAAACCGCCGAAAAGCATCTGCGGGCGATGGCTGAAAGCACGCTGGAAAAGATGGCACGCGGCGGCGTCTACGATCAGCTCGCGGGTGGCTTTCATCGTTACTCCGTGGATGAACGGTGGCTGGTGCCGCACTTCGAAAAGATGAGCTACGACAATTCCGAGCTGCTGCGAAATTATCTGCACGGCTGGCAAGTTACGCAAAATCCGTTTCTGCGGCAGACCGCTGAAGGCATCATTGCGTGGGTCAATAAAGTTTTATCTGATCAGGAAAATGGCGGATTTTATGCCAGTCAGGACGCGGATTATTCGTTGGACGATGATGGCGATTACTTTACGTGGACGCTGGAGGAGCTACGAGCCGTTTTAAGCCCGGCGGAAGCTCGCATCATGGAGCTTTATTACGACGTCGAAGCGCACGGCGAGATGCACCACAATCCCGCCAAAAATGTTTTGTGGGTCGCGCGCGATGCGGGGGATATTGCCGCGCAGTCGGGGTTGGAAGAGGCGGCGGTGCTCGCGACCATCGCCGATGCGAAAGCAAAAATGCTTGCCGCCCGTCTCGCGCGTCCAACACCTTACGTAGACCAAACCATGTACGTTTCGTGGAACGCCATGTTTGTATCCGCTTATCTGGAGGCGGCTCGCGTTTTGGACGGCGTTATCGCCGAAAGTTGCCGCCGCTTTGCGCTGAAAACTCTCGAACGTATGGTCAAGGAAGCGTGGAGCGAAACGCGTGGGTTTGCCCATCGCGTCGGCGGCCCGGCACTTGAGGGCTCACTCGACGATCAGATTTTTGGNGTGTTGGCGTTGCTCGAGGCGTACGNATCGACACTAGAATCAAGCTATTTCGAGGTTGCAACAAAAACCATGGACCTGGCCATCGCTCGCTATGGCGACNCCGATGGCGGCGGTTTTTTCGATCGTCCCAGCGATGCTGCGCCCATGGGTGGGCTGGATGTGCGGCGGAAACCGTTTCAGGATTCACCCACGCCCGGTACCAATTCCATGGCGGCTATCGCTCTGATTCGTCTCCACTCATTAAGCGGCGAAGAAATCTACCGTGTCATCGCGGAAAAAACTCTGGAGGCCTTTGCGGGTGTCGCACCGCGTTACGGAATGTTCGCTTCAACCTATGGGCTGGCGGCCACGCTTTTTGCGCATCACCCGCTGCAAATTGTGATTACAGGCGCCGCGGACGATTGGGTGGCGCAATCCCTCGAATTGGCGGCGCATCGCGTATTTCGATTCGGTAAGGCCGTGCTCCGCGTAACACCAGGGATAAATCTGACAGCTGTTGCCGGTGCGTTGAAAGAAACTCTTCCGCATCTGCCCGCGGATAAACCGGTAGCGATTGTCTGCGCTGGTCAAAGTTGTTTGCCGCCCGCGACGGACGCGGCGCAGTTAACAGCTTTGCTCCATAACGGTGCGGCAGGCGCCGCCGCGCCTGCATAGTACAGGCGCTAAAAAGGAAAACGGATCCGACACATCATCGAGCCCGTCCAGATTTGTTCTAATTTTTTGCGCTACTTTTTGGGACGCGATTCTGGCGGCACCAATCCGGACAAGCGGTAATAGACTACCAATTGTCCATAGTGCTCGCCGGAATGCTCGATCAGACCATAAGCGAGATCAGAGATGTGCATTTGCTGTTTGCTGTCTGGATCGGTGATCGAGTCAGCCATGCCCTTATCGCCTTTTGCTTTGATCGCGGCAGCGCCATCCTCGACCTCTTTTTTCATAAACGCCACAACGTCCGCCTTGGTTTTGTAGGTGGCGCGCGGAGGATTCTCACTTTCCTTGGCCGGCGTTTTTCCCTGAACTGGGCCGGTGAAGTACTCCATCGATCCCGCGACGTGCAGCAGTTGCTCAGCAAAACTGCGCATCGGCGGCGTAGGTTTGAAATCGTATTTGTCTTCGGGAAAATCGTCCGCCATGGCGATCAACTTTCGCCCGATTTCATTCCATTGCGCTAAAACGATCTGTGAACTGCTGGGCATGGCCTTCGAAGCATCGCTTTTTTGCTGTGCCTGCTGCGCGAATGANGGCCATCCACACAGTCCTGCAACCGACAACACCAAAATCGTAACCTTCATTATTTTTGTCATTCCTATCCTCCGGTTTTCAGGAAGCACCTAGCCGGGACGCCGGGCTTTGGCCCCACATCTTACTCCTGAAACAACCGCGGGTCTCATTACAAGTCAGATAAAACCAGCGTGTTACAATTGGGTTTAGTAGCCGAGGAATTTCTTTCGTGAACTGGGCTTTCTTTATCGTTCGTTTCGTCATTATTCTGGGCGTTCTTTCACTGTTTTTCTTCTCGCAGCGCTTCTGGCACCGTGCCATCTGGCGCTCCACTGCAAATTTTCGCAGCCAGTGGCTGCGCGTAGCGGCACGCCTCTTGTGGCTTGGTATGATATTTCTGGTTATTTCTGCCTTTATAGATGGCGTGCGCATGGGCCATCGTCACTTGATACCGCGGGGAACGATCCTTCCCGCGCTAGTAGGCTTGTGGTTTTTCAGCGCGGTTTTCGGTTTCCTTGCAGTAAAACTTGTGCGCGGTGTGGATCTTTTGTGGTCCGGAATTCGCAAGGGCCGGCAGCCACAACCGGCTGCTCCGGCACCACAGCGGAGCGCTAGCCTTGCGAGCGCGG
>JGI12635J15846_10005648_pt1 | contig 10788 bp, 6 predicted proteins | sample BlaSpr_A8_OM2_M2_FD_15846 | JGI IMG/M metagenome (IMG submission 15846) | reverse complement strand
GCGGCGTACACGCTGCAGGAGATGCTCACGGTCAAGTCCGACGACACCGTCGGCCGCACCGCGATGTACAAGAGCATCGTCGACGGCAACCATGAAATGAAGGCCGGCATGCCCGAGTCCTTCAACGTCCTGGTCAAGGAAATACGTTCGCTCGGCATCAACATGGAACTCGAGCAGGACTGAAGGCTCACGCCTTAAGGTGAAAGCAATGAAAGATCTACTCAAGCTCTTCAAGCAGCAGGCCCCGGTCGAGCACTTCGACTCGATCAAGATCGGCCTGGCCTCNCCGGAGATGATCCGGGCCTGGTCGTATGGCGAGGTGCGCAAGCCCGAGACCATCAACTACCGCACCTTCAAGCCGGAACGCGACGGCCTGTTCTGCGCCAAGATCTTCGGGCCGGTGAAGGACTACGAGTGCCTGTGCGGCAAGTACAAGCGCCTGAAGCACCGCGGCGTGGTGTGCGAGAAGTGCGGCGTGGAAGTCACGCAGTCCAAGGTGCGCCGCGAGCGCATGGGCCACATCGAGCTCGCCAGCCCGGTGGCGCACATCTGGTTCCTGAAGTCGCTGCCCTCGCGCATCGGCCTGATGCTCGACATGACGCTGCGCGAAATCGAGCGTGTGCTGTATTTTGAGGCCTTCGTCGTGATCGATCCAGGCATGACGCCGATGCAGCGCGGCCAGCTGCTGACCGACGAGATGTACCTCGAGGCGATCGAGGAGCACGGCGATGAATTCGATGCGCGCATGGGCGCCGAGGCCGTGTACGAACTGCTACGCACGATGGATCTCAAGGCCGAGGTCATCAAGGTGCGCGAGGACATGGGCGCGACAGCTTCCGAGACCAAGCTCAAGCGGCTGTCCAAGCGCCTGAAGCTGATCGAGTCATTCATCGAGTCGGGCAACAAGTCCGAGTGGATGGTCATGACCGTGCTGCCGGTGCTGCCGCCGGACCTGCGGCCGCTGGTGCCGCTCGATGGCGGCCGCTTCGCGACCTCGGATCTGAACGATCTCTACCGCCGCGTGATCAACCGCAACAACCGTCTGCGCCGCCTGCTGGAGCTGTCGGCACCCGACATCATCGTGCGCAACGAGAAGCGCATGCTGCAGGAAGCGGTCGATGCGCTGCTCGACAACGGCCGCCGCGGACGGGCGATCACCGGTACCAACCGCCGGCCGCTCAAGTCGCTGGCCGACATGATCAAGGGCAAGCAGGGTCGGTTTCGTCAGAACCTGCTCGGCAAGCGCGTCGACTACTCGGGCCGCTCGGTCATCGTCGTGGGCCCGACGCTGCGCCTGCACCAGTGCGGGCTGCCGAAGAAGATGGCGCTGGAGCTGTTCAAGCCGTTCATTTTCCACAAGCTGCAGCTGCGCGGCGAGGCCTCGACCATCAAGGCCGCCAAGCGCCTGGTGGAGCGCGAGGGGCCGGAAGTGTGGGACATCCTCGAAGAGGTGATCCGCGAGCATCCGGTGCTGCTCAACCGCGCGCCGACGCTGCATCGTCTGGGCATCCAGGCGTTCGAGCCGGTGCTGATCGAGGGTAAGGCGATCCAGCTGCACCCGCTGGTGTGCACGGCATTCAACGCCGACTTCGACGGCGACCAGATGGCGGTGCACGTGCCGCTGTCGCTGGAAGCGCAGCTCGAGGCGCGGGCGCTGATGATGTCGTCGAACAACATCCTCTCGCCCGCCAACGGCGATCCGATCATCGTACCGTCGCAGGACGTGGTGCTCGGACTGTACTACCTGACTCGCGAGCGCATCGGCGCGACCGGGGAAGGCATGTTCTTCACCGACGTGCAGGAAGCGCATCGTGCCTATGAGAGCCGCACGGTCGACCTGCAGGCCCGCATCAAGGTGCGGCTGCGCGAGTACGTGATGGAGAACGGCGCGTTGAAGCCGCGCCGGCGCCTGGTGGCGACCACGATCGGCCGCGCACTGCTGTCGGAGATCCTGCCGCGGGGCCTGTCATTCGATCTGATCAACCAGGACATGACCAAGAAAGTGATCTCGGCCTGCATCAACGCCTGCTATCGCGCGCTCGGCCTGAAGGAGACCGTGATCTTCGCCGATCAGCTGATGTACATGGGATTCCATTACGCGACCCGCTCCGCGGTGTCATTCGGCATCGACGACATCGTGATTCCGGAGCAGAAGACCAAGCTGGTAGCGGCGGCGGACCGCGAGGTCAAGGAGATCCAGGAGCAGTACTCCTCGGGTCTGGTGACCAACGGCGAGCGCTACAACAAGGTGGTCGATATCTGGTCACGGGCCAACGACCAGGTCGCCAAGGCGATGATGGAGAAGCTCGGCACCGAGGAGGCTGTGGACAGCAAGGGCGCACAGCACCGGCAGAAGTCGTTCAATTCGATCTTCATGATGGCTGACTCGGGCGCGCGCGGTTCCGCGGCGCAGATCCGCCAGCTGGCCGGCATGCGCGGCCTGATGGCCAAGCCCGATGGCTCGATCATCGAGACGCCGATCACGGCCAACTTCCGTGAAGGCCTGAACGTACTGCAGTACTTCATCTCGACCCACGGCGCGCGCAAGGGTCTGGCCGATACCGCACTGAAGACCGCGAACTCGGGTTACCTGACCCGCCGCCTGGTCGACGTGGCGCAGGATCTGGTCGTGACCGAAGAGGATTGCGGCACCACCAACGGCCTGGCGATGGCGCCGCTGGTCGAAGGCGGCGATGTGGTCGAGGGCCTCGGCGAAAGAGTGCTCGGCCGCGTGACCGCGACCGACGTGCAGAAGCCCGGCAAGGAAGAGGTGCTGGTGGCCGCCGGCACGCTGCTCGATGAGCAGATGGTGCGGCTGCTGGAGCAGGAGGGCGTCGATCAGATCCAGGTGCGCTCCCCTATCACCTGCACCACGCGCTACGGGGTGTGCTCGAACTGCTACGGACGCGATCTGGCGCGTGGCCGGCTGATCAACATCGGCGAAGCGGTCGGCGTGATCGCGGCGCAGTCGATCGGCGAGCCCGGCACGCAGCTGACGATGCGTACCTTCCACATTGGCGGCGCGGCCTCGCGGGCCGCGGCGGCGAGCAGCGTGGAGATCCGCAACAAGGGCACTCTTCGCTTCCACCGCATCAAGACCGTGGAGCACGAGAAGGGTCACCTGGTCGCGGTATCGCGCTCGGGCGAGATCGGCGTGGTCGATGAATTCGGCCGTGAGCGCGAGCGCTACAAGATCCCGTATGGTGCGACCATCACGGCAAAGGAAGGCGCCAAGGTCACCGGCGGACAGGTGGTGGCCACCTGGGATCCGCATACCCACCCGGTGGTGACTGAAGTCGCCGGCTTCATCAAGTTCCAGGACTTCGTCGACGGCCTGACCGTGGCGACCCAGGTCGATGAGGTGACCGGATTGTCCAGCACCGTGATGCTCGATTCGAAGCAGCGCGGCGGCAAGGACCTGCGCCCGACCATCAAGCTGCTGAACGCCAAGGGCAAGGAAGTCACCTTCGCGCACACCAACATCCCGGCGGTCTACACGCTACCGATGGGCGCGCTGGTGAACCTCGAGGACGGCGCCAAGGTGTCGGTCGGCGACATCATCGCGCGCATCCCGCAGGAGTCGTCCAAGACGCGCGACATCACCGGCGGTCTGCCACGTGTCGCCGATCTGTTCGAGGCCAGAAAGCCCAAGGACCCGGCGATCCTTGCCGAGAAGAGCGGTACCGTGAGCTTCGGCAAGGAGACCAAGGGCAAGCGCCGGCTGGTGATCACCAGCGACGACGGCGAGAAGTACGAGGAGCTGATCCCGAAGTGGCGCCAGCTCAACGTATTCGAGGGCGAGACCGTGGAGCGTGGCGAAGTGATCGCCGATGGCGAGCCCAATCCGCACGACATCCTGCGTCTGCAGGGCGTCGAGGCGCTGGCGAACTACCTGGTGCGCGAGATCCAGGACGTCTACCGGCTGCAGGGCGTCAAGATCAACGACAAGCACATCGAGGTGATCATCCGCCAGATGCTGCGCAAGACCGAAGTGGTCGCTGCCGGGGAGACCAGCCTGCTGCGCGGCGAGCAGATCGATCGTTCGCGGGCGCTCGACATCAACGATCGCATCGAGACCGACGGCAAGCAGGCGGCACGGCTGCAGCCGGTGCTGCTCGGCATCACCAAGGCGTCGCTGGCAACCGAGTCGTTTATCTCGGCGGCGTCGTTCCAGGAGACTACCCGCGTGCTGACCGAAGCGGCGGTTCGTGGCCTCAAGGACGATCTGCGCGGCCTGAAGGAGAACGTCATCGTCGGCCGGCTGATTCCGGCGGGCACCGGCTTCGCGGCCCACGCGCACCGCCGGCGCAAGCTCGACGAGAGCGGACGGCGCAGCTTCATGGACGTCGGCGGCGCGGTCGGCGACATGGACGATGTCAGCGTCGGCGAGGAAGAGAGCGCCGCGGGCTGATTCGACAGCGCGGTCTTTCGTGGCGCGGCGGCAACGAGCGGCCGCGTCGCGGAAGGCGCGCCATAGGCTGCGGCGAGCGAGTTGTTACGAATGCCACCGCGCCGTGAACTTAGCGCACTTTGTTCGTGCGCATTATGTCCATGTGGGTCGGCTTGGTGCGGCGATGGCGCCGAAATCGGGGTCATTGCGGCGGCAAGCGGTGCCGTAAGATTCTCTTTCGCAGCGCCGCGCAGACGTTGCCGCGACGGGTGGAATGCGACATTATGCAGCCTGTCGGTTTCAACGTGGGCAGGACAATAACTTATGCCCGTAATGGCTGCGGCTTCGACGCAACGCGCGGCGCCTCCAAAGTGGAACGCGGCGCGGCTGATGGAATACTCGGAGCGCCATCTCTCCCTCACCGCGCGTTCCGGCGTGTCCCCCGAGGCGCAACTCGCCTCGCGACTGCTCGAGAACGTGGTGATGTATCGCAGCTGGGAACACTCGCACGGACGGCTGATGCACGCGGTGGCCACCGCCCCGCGGCAGACGTCGCCGCTGGAACTGCGCAAGGTCACGTTCCTGACCCTGCACCGTAAGGCGCCGTTCGAATATCTGCGCGACCGGCACATCACGGGACGTGCGCGCCGACAGCTGATCCAGGCGCTGTTCGGTGGACAGCAGTCCTATGGGCGCTCGCTGGTGCGCGAACACGAGGCTTACGTGAGCTCGGCCTGCAGCCTGATGTGCGCCGACTCGCTGTGCAGCGCGGTGCTGGGCGATGAGAGTTTCTGCGAGGCGCTGGAGAAGTACGAGAGCGCTTACGCCGAGTACTACCGGGTCTATTGCGATTCACTGCTGGCGGAACAGTCCGGCGAGGTGGCGCCGATGAGCGCGCTGCTGCCCTACCTGCGCTACCAGCTCAAGATCATCCGCGATCACATGCTCGCCGGTGCGCATCAGCACACCGTCCTCAAGGATCTGGAAGCCCTGTACGCCGCCACCGGCGATACGCAGAAGCTGCCGGTTCTGCGTCCGCAGGGATAAGCGCTCACCCAGGTTCGCCGCCGCCCAGGGTCGCTTAAGGCCTTGATGGTGGTCGCGTCGGTCTATACCCTTGCGCGCCCCGCTATGCTCAATTTTGCGAACTTAAGCCTGCGCCGCGGCAAGCGGCTGCTGTTCACCGGCGCTACCTTCGGCCTGTTTCGCGGCGACAAGGTCGGCATCACCGGCGAGAACGGCAGCGGCAAGTCGAGCCTGTTCGGGCTGGTACGCGGCGAACTGACGCCGGAGGCGGGTAGCTTCGACATGCCGTCGCAGCTGGCGTTGGCACACGTGTCGCAGGAGCTCGCCGCCAGCGACCGCGAGGCGATCGAGTTTGTGCTCGACGGCGATGCCGAGCTGCGCCAGATCGAGGCAGCGCTCGCGGCGGCCGAGCAGGCCGATGACGGCGTGCTGCTTGGCGAGCTGCACGGCCGCTACGCCGGCATCGGAGGCTATGACGCGGCGAGCCGCGCGGCGCAGCTGATGCACGGGCTCGGCTTCGACAGCAACGACGAACGGCGCCCGGTCAGCGCGTTCTCGGGCGGCTGGCGGGTGCGGCTGAACGTCGCGCAGGCGCTGATGTGCCGCTCGGACCTGCTGCTGCTCGACGAGCCGACCAATCACCTGGACCTGGATGCGATCGTGTGGCTCGAGGGCTGGCTCACCGCCTATCCGGGCACGCTGCTGCTGATCTCGCACGATCGCGAATTTCTCGATCGCGTGGTCGATCGGGTGGTGAACATCGAGCACGGCAAGGCGCGAGCGTATCGCGGCAATTACTCGTCGTTCGAGGAGCAGCGCGCCACCGAGCTGTCGCAGCAGGCAGCGCTGTATGCGCGCCAGCAGCGTGAGATCAAGCACATGGAGTCGTTCGTCGAGCGCTTTCGCGCCAAGGCCAGCAAGGCGCGCCAGGCGCAGAGCCGCCTCAAGGCGCTGGAGCGCATGCAGCGCATCGCGCCGGCGCATGTGGATTCGCAGTTTGAATTCTCCTTTGCAGCACCCGATAAGCTGCCGCGCCCGCTGCTGGCGCTCGAGCGCCAGTCGGCCGGCTATGACGGCCGCGCCGTCATCGAAGGCCTGCAGCTGACGATCGGGCCGGGGGATCGGCTGGCGCTGCTCGGCCGCAATGGCGCCGGCAAGTCCACGATGATGAAGCTGCTGGCGGGGGAGCTGGCGGCGCTTGCCGGAACCCGCACCGAGGCCCGGGAGCTGCGCATCGGCTACTTCGCGCAGCATCAGCTCGAGCAGCTCAAAGTCGCGGATTCGCCGGTGCAGCACCTGAGCGACTGCAGCGAGGCGATGGGGCGGCGGGCGCCGGAGGCGGATCTGCGCGATTTCCTCGCCGGCTTCGGCTTCCGGGGCGATCGGGTATTTGAACCGGTGGCGCCGTTTTCCGGTGGCGAGAAGGCGCGGCTGGTACTGGCGCTGCTGGCCTACCGGCGGCCCAACCTGCTGCTGCTCGACGAGCCGACCAATCACCTGGACCTGGAGATGCGCCAGGCGCTGGCGGTGGCACTGCAGGAGTACGAGGGCGCGGTGGTGCTGGTATCGCACGACCGGCATCTGCTGCGGGTGGTCGCCGATGAGCTGCTGCTGGTCCACGGCGGCAGGGTCGCGCCGTTCGACGGCGACCTTGAGGACTACGCGCGCTGGCTTGCCAGCAGCGGGGCACCGCAGGGCGCGGGTGCGGCGGCGGGGGTGGGCGCTGGCGCTGCGCTCGTCCCGGCGGCAGCGGTCGCGGCAAGCCGCGCCACGCAGGCGGCGCGCCAGGCCCCTGAGGCGCGCAAACAACGAAAGCGAACGCAGGCACGGCGGCGGGCGGCCTTGGGCCCGCTGCGCGCGGCGCTGGCCGAGCAGGAGCGCGAGCTCGAGCGGCTGCTGGCCAGCCGCAGCGAGATCGAGCAGCAACTGGCGTTGCCGGCGCCGAGCCTTGAGAGCGACCGCAAGCGACTGAAGGATCTGGCGCAGCAGCAGGCGCAGCTCAGCCAGCTCATCCAGGGCCTGGAAAGCGCATGGATGGAGGCCGCGGCGCGTCTGGAGGCACTTGCTGCGCAACAGCAAAGCGTTGACTAAACACAGGCCGCTACCTAGAATCGCCGGCCTTTGTCGGTCCGGCCCAACGACGGCTTGGCCGCCAATCCGTGATTCGAGACGCCGGGCCGTCCCTCTGCAAGGGACGGCCCGGCGCTTCTCATATGCCGCATCATCATTCGCTTTGAGAATGCTGGAGATTGAATGGCCACCACAGGTCAGCTGATCCGCACGCCGCGCCGCTCCAAAGCCGAGAAGACCAAGGTCCCGGCACTGGGCGCCTCGCCGCAGAAACGCGGTGTGTGCACGCGCGTCTACACCACCACGCCGAAGAAGCCGAACTCGGCATTGCGCAAGGTCGCGCGCGTGCGCCTGACCAATGGCTACGAGGTGTCGAGCTACATCGGCGGTGAAGGCCATAACCTGCAGGAGCACTCGGTGGTGCTGATTCGCGGCGGGCGCGTCAAGGATCTTCCCGGTGTGCGCTATCACACGGTGCGCGGCACGCTCGACTGCGCCGGCGTCGGCAATCGCAAGCAGGGCCGGTCGAAGTACGGCGCCAAGCAGCCGAAGAAATAACGAGGTATTGAACCATGTCCCGTCGCGCCGCGGCCCCGAGCCGCACCATCCTTCCGGACCCGAAGTTCAACAGCGAGATGCTGGCGAAGTTCATGAACGTCGTCATGCACAGCGGCAAGAAGTCCGCCGCCGAGCACATTCTCTATGGCGCCGTCGAGCGTATCAGCGAGAAGACCGGCCGCCAGGGCGCCGAGGCGCTGGAACTGCTCTCGCAGGCACTCGACAACGTCAAGCCGGTGGTCGAGGTGAAGTCACGCCGCGTCGGCGGCGCCACTTACCAGGTACCGGTTGAAGTGCGCGCCAGCCGCCGCCAGACCCTGGCGATGCGCTGGGTGATCGAGGCGGCGCGCGATCGCAGCGAGAAGTCGATGGCGTTCCGCCTGGCGCACGAGCTGCTCGATGCGGCGGAGAACCGCGGCGCGGCAGTGCGCAAGCGCGAGGACACGCACCGCATGGCCGAGGCCAACAAGGCCTTCGCGCACTATCGCTGGTAACTGTCGCAAGGCCGCTGGAGCAAATCTTGGCACGTGTGACGCCCATCGAGTGCTATCGGAACATCGGCATCTCGGCGCATATCGACGCCGGTAAGACGACCGCGACCGAGCGCATCCTGTTTTACACCGGCGTGTCGCACAAGATCGGCGAGGTGCATGACGGGGCGGCGATCATGGACTACATGGAACAGGAGCAGGAGCGCGGCATCACGATCACGTCGGCGGCGACCACGTGCTTCTGGAAGGGCATGGACAAGACCTTCGCCGAGCATCGCATCAACATCATCGATACGCCGGGACACGTCGACTTCACGATCGAAGTGGAGCGCTCGCTGCGCGTGCTCGACAGCGCGGTGGCGCTGTTCGATTCGGTCGCGGGCGTACAGCCGCAGTCGGAGACGGTGTGGCGGCAGATGAACCGCTATGCGGTGCCGCGCATCGCGTTCGTCAACAAGATGGACCGCGCCGGCGCCAATTTCCTGCGCTGCGTGGAGATGATCCGCACCCGCCTGCGCGCCAACCCGGTGCCAATCCAGCTGCCGATCGGCGCCGAGGACAACTTCGAGGGCGTGGTCGACCTGATCAAGATGAAGGCCATCTACTGGGACATGGAAACCCAGGGAATGAAATTCGAGTACGGCGATGTACCGGCCGCGCTGCGGGNGCAGTGCGAGNAGCAGCGCGCGAAGATGATCGAAGCGGCGGCCGAAGGCGATGATGAATTGCTGCACAAGTACCTCGAGAATGGGGCACTGTCGCNGGAGGAGATCAAGCGCGGCCTCAGGGCGCGCTCGATCAAGAACGAGATCGTGCTGTGCACCTGCGGCTCGGCGTTCAAGAACAAGGGCGTGCAGGCACTGCTGGACGCGGTGATTGAGTTCATGCCCTCGCCGATCGATATGCCGGATGTCAAAGGCATCGACTCGGACGGCGAGCCGATCACGCGCAAGGCCGACGACAATGGGCCATTCGCCGCGCTGGCGTTCAAGATCCTCAATGACCCGTTCGTCGGCAATCTGACGTTTTTCCGCGTCTACTCGGGGACGCTGAACTCGGGCGACACCGTGTACGTGCCGACCAAGGACCGCAAGGAGCGCATCGGCCGTCTGCTGCAGATGCACGCCAACGAGCGCGGCGAGATCAAGGAGGTGCGCGCCGGGGATATCGCCGCGGCCGTGGGCCTCAAGGACGTGATCACCGGCGATACGCTGTGCGATCTCGACGAGGTCATCACGCTCGAGAAGATGGTGATCCCGATCCCGGTCATCCAGGTGGCGGTGGAACCCAAGACCAAGGCCGACCAGGAGAAGATGGGCATGGCGCTGCAGCGCCTGGCGAAGGAAGACCCGTCATTCCGCGTGTCGACCGACGAGGAGTCGGGGCAGACGCTGATCGCCGGCATGGGCGAGCTGCACCTCGAGATCATCGTCGATCGCATGAAGCGCGAGTTCAAGGTCGAAGCCAATGTCGGCAAGCCGCAGGTGGCCTATCGCGAGACCATTCGCGGCACGGTCGAGTCCGAAGGCAAGCACGTCAAACAGTCCGGCGGCCGCGGCCAGTACGGTCACGTATGGCTGAGGATCGAACCCAACGCGACCGGCAAGGGTGTCGAGTTCAAGAACGGCATCATCGGCGGCACCGTGCCGCGCGAATTCATTCCGGCGGTCGAGAAGGGCGTCAAAGAGGCCTGCGAGACCGGCGTCATGGCCGGCTATCCGGTCGTGGATGTGAAAGTGACGCTGATCGACGGTTCGTACCACGACGTCGATTCGGACGAAATCTCGTTTCGCATGGCGGCGATCTTCGGCTTCAAGGATGGCTTCCGGCGCGCCAAGCCAGTGATCCTCGAGCCGATCATGAAGGTCGAAGTGGTGACGCCCGAGGACTACATGGGCGATGTGATCGGCGACCTGAATCGGCGCCGCGGCCAGATCATGAGCATGGAAGACACGCCGGCGGGCAAGACCGTCACCGCCGAAGTACCGCTGGCCGAGATGTTCCAGTACGCGACCACGGTGCGTTCGATGAGCCAGGGCCGCGCGACCTTCACCATGGAGTTCGCGAAGTACATGGAAGTGCCGGCGAACATCGCCGAGACGATCATCAAGAAGTGATAACGAGATTCTTTAGAGGTTACTCGTATGTCCAAGGAAAAATTTGAGCGCACCAAGCCGCACGTGAACGTGGGGACGATTGGGCATGTGGATCATGGCAAGACGACGCTGACGGCGGCGCTGACCAAGGTGATGG
>JGI12635J15846_10005646_pt1 | contig 10790 bp, 10 predicted proteins | sample BlaSpr_A8_OM2_M2_FD_15846 | JGI IMG/M metagenome (IMG submission 15846) | reverse complement strand
GAAGCGTCTTCCCTCCGTTTCGCGATTCCATTTCGTAGAATGCAACGCAAACAGCGGCCCGACCGGCCCTACAGGGGCCGCGCGCAGGGCCCCGACGGCGACTGTGCAGGAAACTCACGGCCTTACCAGCTGCAGCTTATGGACAGGTGTTCCGCTGTCTTTNTTGTTGCAACAAGCCGGCGTGCAGAAATCCGCGACGTGGATGATNGCGGAAGGCGCTGAACCACCAAAACACTTGAAAAGCATTCCCNTCGAGAAAGCCATGGACGACTGCCTGGTCGCGTATGGACAGAACGGCGAGGCGGTGCGACCCGAGCAAGGTTACCCGTTGCGCCTGATTGTCGCCGGCTGGGAAGGCATCAACAACGTGAAATGGTTGCGGCGAATCAAGCTGGTCGACCAGCCGTATATGGATATGCGGGAAAGCACGAAGTATCCCAGCTTAAGGCTTGACGGCAACGCACGCTGGTTCCAGTTCGAACTGGGGCCGAAATCCGTCATCACGCGGCCATCGGGTGGACAGCAACTTGCGGGCCCGGGATTCTATGAAATTAGCGGACTGGCATGGTCGGGCGGCGGAGCAATTCGCCGAGTCGAAGTTTCCACCGATAGTGGCAAGACATGGACAGATGCGCAGATTCAGGATCCGGTGGCTCGCAAGGCCCATACGCGCTTCGTGTTTCCCTGGGAATGGAACGGCGAGGAAGCCGTGCTTCAGTCGCGGAGCACCGACGAACGCAATGAGGTGCAACCCACTCGCGATGAAATCTCAAAAATATGGTACATCGACATGGATTATTACAATACGTCGACGAATCTTGTCGGCCACTTCAACGCCATCCAGCCGTGGAAAATTAACCGGGACGGGAGCGTGCTCAATGCGTTGTTTCTATAAGGTCTTTGTGCTCCTTGCAGCGCTGGCGGCTGGTACTTCCGCGCGTGCACAGGCGCCCAATTACAAGAATGTTGGCCGCGCCCCGACCCCGGATGAAATCCGGGCATGGGATACGGCGGTGGGTCCGGCGGGAAAGGAACTGCCGCCTGGTAGCGGGACGGCGAAGGAAGGCGCAGAGATCTTTGCGGATAAATGTGCTGTTTGCCACGGTCCTGCGGGCGAAGGATCGCAGATGGCTCCGCGCCTGGTTGGTGGCAAGGGTACGCTCAAGACTCCGCAACCCGTGCTCACGGTCGGAAGTTACTGGGCCTTCGCGACGACGATCTTTGATTTCATTAACAAAGCCATGCCAAGAGGCCAGGAAGGTTCGCTCAAACCGGACCAGGTCTACGCGCTGACAGCATTCTTGCTTTATAAAAACGAGATCATCAAGGAAACCGACCCCATCGACGCAAAAACACTGCCGGCTATCAAGATGCCGAATCGCGACGGCTTCATTCCTCGTCAGCTCGCGGACATTCATGACATTAAGAAGCGCGGATGCCGCCTCGGGCACTGCCCGTGAGTTGGAACTGCGGAACTACCTTAAGGCCGACGCTTCAACCCACTGCGACCCTGAATTTCCGCTTATATTGCGCTTATAGTAGCGAATTGCTAACCCAATGCAGAGGAAAGGGGGAATTGCTTCTGCAGTTCGAGATCGTACGATCGCCCTATGCTCGACAATGGGCGCTCCTAGTAAAGTAATTGGGAGTTTTGACAGGCGCGCAGGCGGCGATTCAGAGTGCCGCCTGCGCTCGTAAAATGCCACCACTCCCGGACGCAGCTCTCCCGAGCTACTCGCGGAAGAATTAGCCACAAGCTGTAGGGACTGACGTCACTCTGTTTCCACTAAGGGATTTCACCCAGACAGCTTCTGTGCCATGAATAAATATCTCACCGTCTGCCGTTTCACCACTTTAGACGGACCTCTCAAAACCCTTGAAAAACAAAGAGCAAGCCGTGATGTAAGCCCGGCTTGCCCTTTGTCAAGAACGGCTGCAGTCACTAGAAGTTGATCTTCAAACCGAACTGAATTTGCCGCGAGTCAGTGGACGTACTGTCGATTACACCCGCATTGCTCATCCCCGCTCCATTTGAGTTGAAGAGTGCTTCGTTGTCGGCAGGCACAAGAAAACTGGGATGGTTGAGAACATTAAACATCTCCACTCGGACCTGAGTGGTGATGCGCTCGGTAACTCGAAGGTTTTTGAAGACTGAGAAATCGAGGTCGAAAAGGTTAGGGCCCACAATCTGGTTCCGCCCAACGTTGCCGAATAGATTCGCGCAAGAGCCTGCGATCCCCGTACTCCCCGGGTCCGACGGTCCGTTCGTACCGGGGGCCCTAAAGCCAAAGGTCTGGCACTGGGCAGCTATTGCTGGAGTTGCCTGCGGTAATGTGAAGCAGCTCAGATTTACATATTGTAGACCCTGCGATTTCCAATTCGGATTCACGGGATCGCATCCTGCCAACCGGTTCACATAGTCCACATTGGTGTCGCCCGATTTGCGGCTAAATGGATCCCCATTGATCACAGGAGTGAAAGGGGACCCGGTTTGGGCCGTTACGATGCCGCCCACCTGCCACCCGCCGAGAATCTTAGACTCGACGCCGGACATGTTAGCTCGTGTAGGAATTGTGTAGATAAAGCTGACCACGCCACTGTGAGTTGTGTTGAAATCGCACAGCCCTCTCGTCGTGTGGTGGTCAAAGTAATTGTAGTCAGGAAGTGAATTCTGGAACGGGTCGTTGAAAGCGAAGTTAGAACCCGTATCAAAACATTTTCCCCACGTATAGCTGCCCTGCAGCTGCAACCCGTGACTAAGTTTCTTTGTGATACCCGCCTGAAGGCCGTTATACCAGCCGTCGTTATCCCAAAGACGCGCGCGGATACCGCCGAAATGCGAATTCAGTTTCGGTACGCTACCTGCTGGGAAAAGATATCCGGCTGGGGTCGACGTTGGAAGGGCATAGTTAACGTTATCTGGCAAATCGGGCAGGTGGACGCTGCGTGAACCAACGAAACCCAGCGTCGCCGACAAATTGGGGGTGATTTCACGCTGGACATTCAAATTCCAGTTCATGGCATAAGCTCGCGGGGGGGACTGGGGTACGTACACGACTCCGAGGGCAGACGGCAAGGCGAGCGAGGTGGATTTGACTATCGGGAAATCGCCTTGTACGAGTCCGCTGGCACTCGCTTGAAGCGAAAACGGAAACTGGGCCGGCAATGTTTGAGTGTAAGTCCACGGGATGGGCAATATATCAAACGCCCCAAACCCGCCACGAACGGCGGTCTTACCGCTCCCAAATGGATCCCAGGAGAACCCCACCCGCGGTTCGAAGTTCTTAAGCGTTTGGTTATGGGACCAGAGAGTTTGAACCGGCGTCACTGTCGTGTCGGTCAGATTTGCTAATACCTGGAATCTGTTAGATGCCTCTCTTGGGAGTGTGACCGGCTCGTAGCGCAGGCCGATGTTTATGGTCAGGTTTGGACGCGCACGCCAATCATCCTGCGCGTAAAAACCAAACGCTGTCTGCCGGGAACCCACTTCGAAGGCGACTGCGGGCGATAACTCCTGGACGCTTGCGGGCGTGTCTTGTAGAAATGCCTGCAGGCCTCCTAGACTCTTGGTTCCGAAATTGAATTGTCCGTTCGGCCGCTGACGGGTACCGACATTAAACTGAATGCGTTCCACCGCAATTCCGAATTTCAGAGAGTGCTTTGATCGCGTCAGGAAAGCATCGTCGTAAAATTGGAAGGAGTTGGAGACCAGGAGATTCTGAGAAGCGCTGCCGACAGAGTTCGTGGCCGTTAGCCCTGTCCCATTGATTATTGGTGCGGCTATCCCGGGTCGGACGCCAAGGTTTGCGTCCGCGGCGACGGGATTGATGGCTCCCACAACCCCGCCGTTAATACCATGCGAGCGATTGAAACCGAATCTCGCGGTATTTACCAGGGTCGGGCTAAACACATGGTTTTCTTCCAGACCAATCATTTCTCTTAAACTGAATAGCCTTGTGAGAACGTTCCCCAGCGCGTCTGGCTGTGTATACGGCCCGCGGTCGAACATCCAACTTCCGGAGAGAGTATCGTTCTCCGAAAAGTGATGATCTATTCTTACTGTTGCATAATGTTCCTTAAGCTTTAACAGCCCGTTCGTGGAGAAGGATTGCGTGTCACCGTTCGTCGACGTTACCGCACCGGCCGGAGCTTGTGGCCAAAAGGCCAGATACGGCTTGACGGCGAGCGATACGCCATTTGCGTCCGTGCCCGGACCTGGCGTGAGGTGAACCTGCTGCGCCGGAGGGCAAAGCGAGCAGAGGAATCCATTCAGGGCATTGGCGGAGGGCACGACAACTGGAAAAGTTGCGCTGCGTGCCTGCAGAACCCCTTCATAAGCTCCAAAGAAGAAGGTTTTATCCTTTATGATCGGGCCTCCGACCGCGCCTCCGAACTGGTAGCGATGGAACGGTGGGATAGGTTTCGTCTTATTGTCGAAATAGTTCTTGGCATCGAGATGGGCGTCCCGCAGGAAGCCAAAGAGAGTCCCGTGGAAACCGTTGTCTCCCGACTTCGTGATGGAGTTGATGATCGCGCCCGAGGTTCTACCGTATTCCGCCGTATAGTCCGTGGTTAGAACTGAAAACTCCTGAATCGCGTCCGTCCCGAGATTGGCTCCGACAACGCTGCCGGGAGATCCGTTGGTATAGTCGTTGATGTTGATTCCGTTCACGCGATAGCTATTCTCGTAAGGGCTGTGGCCGGAATCCGTCAACTGATTCCCGAAGCCGCGATTCGCACGATTTGTTGTGGCTGAACCTGTGCTGGCCTGAGTTCGCACGGTATTGACGCCTGGCTCCAGGGTCGCAAGTTGCGTCCAGTCGCGCCCGTTCAATGGTAATTCACGCACCGTGGTCGCATTGACCTGCGCGCTGATCGTCGCCGACGTAAGCTCGACCGTAGGCGCCGATTCGATCACGCTGACGGTTTGGCTGGCTTCGCCAACCTTCATGGCAATGTTCACAAGTTGCTGAGCGCCCACCGACAGAGTGATACTTGATTGCACGCTCGTTGAAAATCCCGCGGCCGTAGTTGTGACAGAATAGGTCCCTGGAAGCAGGTTGGGAGCTGAGTAAAAGCCGGCAGAGTCGGACGTGAGCGTTCGTACTACATCCGTTCCCGTATTCCTAACGGAAATTTGTGCCCCGGCAATGACCCCACCGGATGCGTCCATAACAGTCCCTGAAAGCGTCGCGCCAACCGCCTGCGCTCCCGCGGGAACAGAAGTGAAGAAGCACAATACAAAAGCCAGCAACGCGATAGCGATAGTTCCGATCTTCTTATTGAACACACCCCGACTTACCATCGTTAATCTCCTCACTTGGTTTATGGAACACCCACAAAGCAGCCTTTCTTGCTTTTGACCCCGACCNCGTCTAATCCCGGCATAACTGCCCAGGTCTGATACCCGACCACTCGGTCATGCGCGTTACAATCCCAGGAAATGTTAGAGAACCTTAACCCGAAACACCGCAACTTGCAACGCAGCGTCCCAATTGCCGTGCCTTGGCACCGAGCCCCCGAGACGACCCTATGCCCCCTGGGACAACCCGAAAAAGCGATAGACCACGAGTCTCTATTAGAACCATGGTTGGCACCTATTAACCGCCTTGCTTGTCAGTTTCAAATACCGAATGGCTTCGTCAATCGCCGTGGGATGAAACCGCTGGGATGGAAAAACCAAATCGATTTGCCGTGTCGCACGACGAACCGAATTTCTGGGGCACGAGGTCAGATTAAATCCTTCCTCCGCTACGTGGGCTGGAGAGTCAGAAAATATCCGGCCGTAGGGGAGGTATTTTTCTTGACTTCCCCTTTATTGAACTCATCGGGACTTGGCTAGATTCAGGATGTAGAGTAAGAACAAATGATTGGCCGAGCGAGCTTCTATTCTATTGCGAGCCGAGTGCGGAGGATTGGGCACATCCATAGTATGGCAGGCCTCCCAGCCAATTTTCAAAGCCGGGATAGTGGTTTACGAACGTTGCAATGAGCAGTACCGAATCCATTCCGCAGCGACTGGATCTTCACAAACGATTGAGTCCTTCGGTTAACTCGATATAGGTTCCCCAAGGGTCGGTGAGAAACGCATTTGCAACGCCTGACTGATGTTTCTTGTACGGTGCACCTAGTGTCACCCCGTTTGCCTCCAACCGTTTGCAGAACGCTTCGAGATTCGTGATTTCGAAACCGATATGATCCAGCATCCTTCCCTTAGTTGACTCCATTTTCGTAGGTACTCCCGAAAAGTTCAGGTTCACGCCGGGCAAATCAACAGCTTCGTAGTGGTACCGCTTTCCAGGCACAGCGCCGAATACTTTGACGTACCAAGCTTTAATGTCCGCCACGGAACCCTCAGGAACATAAAAATGGATGTGGTGAAGGACGATTGGAAGGGTCATTTTCTGTTGTGCCGCGGTTCCATCTTGTGATCCGTCATCGTGAGTGAATTGCACATTCTCAGACAGGTCNTCCAAAAGCTCGATCCTCTCGCCTTCCGGAGTNAATACGTTACCCACTGTTCTTGGCGCGATGGTGCTCGGAGCCACCTTGTAGCCCGCGGCCTTCATTTTCNCCATGAATTGCGCCACGTTCGNCACTCGAAACCCCACGTGATTCACTACCGATCCCTCTGTGCCTCCGGAAGTATTCGCTTTATCTAGCAAGATCATGACACCGGGAAGCGTCAAAACCTCCCCCGAACCAATCATCACGGGCGTAGCCCCCAACGCTACCCAAAACTTCTTGTTGGCCTCCACGTCCCGCACGGTGTAGTGCAGATGGCCCATGGTTACGCCCATTTTGTTCGGAGGGGATAGTTGCGCCAACGCTGCGCTTGGTGGCCATAGGACGATGAGACTCAAAACTACTATGAGCTCTCTCATGAGTCACCCTTTTCCACCGAAATATAAGCACCCCGGCCAGCACCCTGTTCAATCACGCGTGTGAATTCCCGGATCAGAACTCGCGGAATACAACCTCACGCATTCTTCCGCACTGCTTTCGCGAAGCTGCGGATTTCGCTCACGGCCTGCTCGCCAGCATTGACAAGAAGGCTCACCTCGTTGGCGTAAGGGACGAGCCGGACTCCTTTGGAGATCCACTCTTTGGCCGTTGCGATGTCTTGAACCAGGAGTCCCGGGATTTTCTTGTGGCGCTGGCAAGCCGCGATCAACATCTCAACACGCCTCACAATCTCGGGGTGATTGACTTGCCCAAGCAGTCCAAGGTCGTTCGATAAGTCGGCCCGTCCGATCACGCCCCCATCGACGCCATCGACTGAAAGGATTTTATCCAGGTTGTCGATACCCGTGTCGCTCTCAATCTGTACCAGCAGGAGGGTTTCGGTGTGGGTGGACCTAACATACTCCTCGCCGTTGGCCTTGGAGAAACCTGTATGAGGGCCCATAAGGTTTATTCCTCTTTCCCCAATAGGCGGGAAACGAACCGCTTTGATGACTGCCTCCGCCTCTTCTCTCGTGTCTACATGCGGAATTAACAGTCCCATTGCTCCGCTGTCCAATGGCCTGCTGAGTAGGTGTGGATCTTTCCCAGGGGGACGCACGATTGGCACTAAACCCGCTGCCAGGGCCGCGAAACAGAGATCGCCAACTGTTTCGATAGAGAAGCAGGAATGTTCCATGTCGATATATAGGAAGTCGAAACCCGCTGTAGCAATCATCTGGGCAATCTGCGGGGTCCGAAGAGTAGTAACCCAAGTGCCCATTTGAACTTCACCTTGCATTAGGGCTCGCTTGACTTTGTTCTGTCGCAATAGGCCTCCTTTTCAAAGCAGGTAACTGATCGAAAGCATTTATGAGGCCGAATACCGTTACTCTCGCTTCAGGGTAAACGGCACACTACTCATTGGATGACCAGTGCTTCTGCGGCGCGAATCCCAGAGCTGTGGATCGGCTGCCGAACCAGTGCGAATGAGATCAGTGCGGCCAGGATCACCATCATTCCGGAAACATTAAATGCGGCCGAAAAGCTGCCAGTGGCCCTAAAGATGTATCCGGTCACCACCGGAGCGCACAAACCAAATAGATTAGCAGAGGTTGAAACAATCGCGAAAACTGTCCCCGCCATACTCGGGTCCTCGATCAAATCACTGGTTAAAGCCAAATTTAGGGTGAGAGAAGTCAGGTTAAAGGACATTGCCATCGCAAGCACGATGAGAATGGCTCTTTCACTTTGCACCACATTGATCAGCATAACCACGGTACACAACAGGAGCAGCAGGATAACTACTTTTCTACGCTGCCCCTTTTTAAGACCTTCTTCTGTGAGAAGCCGGTCGCTAAGCTTGCCGAAGCAGAGCACTACGACCACTGCCACCATGTACGGAATTGCCGTATAGAAGCCCGCCTTCACGAGGTGCAAACCCCGAACCTGAACCAGGTAGGTGGGAAGCCACGCAAGGAACAAGTAACTAAAATAAGTAGAACAGCCTTGAGTCAATATCACTCCCCACACGGTTCGCTGACGGAACAACGTGAAAAGCACGTTGCCAGCTTGGTCTCGGCGGGATTGGGTGAGCGAGGATTGTCCCTGCCGATTCTCCAGGATGAAGTGCCGCTCCTTGGCCGATAGCCACGAACACTGTTCAGGTTCCCGGTATTTCCACAGCCAGAACGCGAGCCATATAAACCCGAGTCCTCCGAGGATCACAAAAGAACCGCGCCAACCACTGCGAACTACCAGCCAAGCAACCAACGGAGTAGCCACTGCAGGTGCGACATGTGCTCCGGAGTGAAATACTGCCGTTGCAAACCCACGCTCCTTAACTGGATACCACTGCCGGATAACCTTCCCGGCTACGGGGAATGTACTTACCTCGCCGATCCCGAGGAACAGACGAGCTAGACACATGGTGGCGAAGCTGGTAACAGCGCCAGTGAGCATCGCTGCCGCCGACCACACCGTGATACCAAGCGCGCTGACTCGACGCGCCCCGATTCGATCCAACATGGCTCCGGTCGGGATCAGAAGGATCGTATATGCCCACAGGTAGGCGGAAAAAACCCACCCCATTCGCGCAGCATCCCAGTGGAACTGTTTCACGAGGGCGGGTGCGGCTACCGACAAATTTACTCGATCGATGTAATTGATGAGCAGGTTGAAAAACAGAAACACCGCGATATAAAAACGCTTTCCGCCGAAGATGGTCCGGGTCTCACCCATTCGCCCATTTCTCTCTTCTGCTTGGTAAGGCTATTCTCAGCAACTCGCAGTTTAAATCGGTTTGGGCCAACATTTGGTTGGGGTTAATCCGAGCCTGGATCACAATCTGAACTCGAAAAGCTGTTGTGGGTTACCTACGAGAATCTTGCGGCGAGTCGCCTCATAGGGCGCCCAGCGGCCGAGTAGATTAAACAGTTGAACCGAACCGACCCGGTCGGCAAACGAGAGATGTGGATAGTCACTGCCCCAAATGATTCGGTCAGGCGCTGTCTCAATGAGGGCTCGCACCATTGGAGTGGCATCTTCAAAACCGTGGGCAACTGACATGCGATACACGCCAGTGAGCTTGACCCAGCAGTGTCCGTTCCCATGACGAAGCAGATCGAGCAGTCGCTGAAAACCCGGTTGTGCGACTCCGTCGCGCGCCAAGAACATTCCCATGTGGGCAAGCGTGAAATCGAGCTTAAGCTTTCGCAAGGTACCCATCAGTTCGTTGGTCAACCAGCCGGGCAACAGGAAATCCAGGTGCCAGCCAACTTCAGCGCAACGCGCGGCCAGGATTTCAATACGAGGCAGTAGCTCTGCCGCTAAACTTGCACCCTGCGTTCTTACCGGCGATACATTAATCCGAACGCCGCGTACGCCGGCGTCGTTTAGGCGCGCAATTTCCGCATCCGGAATGTTTTCATCTACATCAACTATTCCTCTGCAGCGTCCGCCGATCTGGTGCATGGCATCCAGCATGCAAGCATTGTCCCGGCCGTAGGCGCTTGGCTGCACGAAAACCATTCGCTCGATACCAAGATGGTGTGCCAGGGAAAGGTAATCCTCAAGGGGCGCGACTGGAGGCGTATATCGCAGGTCAGAGCCGTAAGGGTACTGTTCGGCGGGACCAAATACGTGAAAATGCGAGTCGCAACTTAGCGGCATTGCCTTAAATTCGGGTTTGTGCTCAAGATTTTCCAAAATTAATTTGCGTCGTCTCTCGGAGCCACAATATCAAGATCTCGCAGAGTAGAACTCAAGCGAGGGCAGTAAACGTTAGGCCCCAGAAGGCTGTCCTGTAGTTGCCCAATTCCCCGTTTCTTCGTATTCGAACCGCTCAATGGATTCCATTGACGATCTACGTCTCTGGGTCAAATGCCCACGCGTCGAGGCAGACCGTGGTGATCATAATCCGCTGGAACTCCCGCTTCAACCTGAGAAACGCGCTTCCTCGGTTGGTGGCACAGACTCAAAAAGCCACATTCCGAGAAGAAGACTTGAACGAAGCCGCTGGCGCGGCAGACGCTTCGCGTGCTAAGCTCAAGAAGTCATGCAGCACCATGACGTTTTGAATCGCGATTTTCAGTTGCGCCTGATTTTTACAACTACTGTAAAATCTGTAGGTTACCGGCAAGAATCGATTCAATTCCCATAGCCCCGCATCTGCCGCAAGCGCCAGCGTCTTCCTTCAAGTCGTGGTATCGAAAGCGCGCAAACACACCGCGCTCGTGTGTGCAGCTTGCTCGCTCGCGCTTCCGATACAACACTAAGACTTATCGGCCTTGGCCCGCACCGCCTCAGTTACTGGGATCAGAAGAGAAGATAAGTTAGATCACGCCCTT
>JGI12635J15846_10005643_pt1 | contig 10793 bp, 15 predicted proteins | sample BlaSpr_A8_OM2_M2_FD_15846 | JGI IMG/M metagenome (IMG submission 15846) | reverse complement strand
GCGTCGAAGTCCTCGATCACGGCCTCGATCACCAGGTCGGCGGCGCCGGCCAGCGGGGCGAGTTCGTTTGAGTCGCTGATGCCGGCAAGAGCTTTGGTTGCGGCGGCTTCCGTGAGACGCCCTTTCTCGACCGAGCGGTCGAGGAGGCGCCGGTTCTGCGCGCGCGCCCGCTCGAGCTGGCCCGGCGCCGAATCGACGAGGGTCACCTCGTAGCGGCCGGAGAGCGCGGTCTGCAGAGCGATCTGAGAACCCATGGTCCCTGCGCCGACCACCAGCACGCGCTTCAATTCATGCATGCGGGTGAGCATGAAGCAATTCGAGGCCGCGGCGCAGGCCGCCGTCGATTCGATCCCCGAGGAGTTCAGGCCTTACCTAGAGAACACCGTGTTCATCATCGAAGAGAGCTCGCGGGAGGGCCTGATGGGACTGTACGAAGGCGCGACCGCTCTGGCCGAACTGGGAATGCCCGAGCGGATCACGCTCTACAAGCGCGCGCACGAAGAGGCCTCAGACACGGTCGGCGAGCTGGTGGCCGAGGTCCGCCGCACGATCCTGCACGAGGTAGGGCATCACTTCGGCATGGACGAGGACGAGCTCCCCTACTAGAGGCGCGGCCCTAGCGAAGGGTCCAGAACGCGCGATCCCACAGGATCAGCGGGTCGCCCGAGCCGGCGGTTGCCGCCATCACCTCTCCCAGGCAGATGTCGTGGTCTCCAGCCGGGCGGATCCCTACGAGCCGGCATTCGAGCCAGGCGGCGCAGCCGTCAACAAGAGGGATGCCGTTGGTCCCAAGCCGATGGGGCACCCCCTCCCACCCTGGGTCCATTGCGGGCGCGCGGCCGGCGAACCGATCCGCGATGAACTCCTGGGAACGCGTCAGCACGCTGACGTTGAAGGCCTTGCTTTCAGAGACCGCAGCGCGCGTCGCTGCCTCGTGCTCCAGCCCGACGAGCACCATGGGCGGGTCGGCGGAGATCGAGACGAGGCTGCTGGCAGTGAGCCCCCTGTAGCCATTCGCGGTTCGCGCGCTGATCACGACGATGCCGGCCGGCACGCGCGCCATGACGTCCCGAAAATCGTGCTGTGGCAAGTGCTCCAAAGCCTAACCGCGCGCCGGGGGCGCCCTAGCGTCAAAGGTAGAATCGACGGCGAGGCGGCGACGTAGCCAAGTGGCAAGGCAGAGGTCTGCAAAACCTCCATCCCCAGTTCGATTCTGGGCGTCGCCTCCAATTTTCTCCAGCCGGCCGCTAAGAAATTGCTGATCTTGTTACGGACGGTATGTATGAGTGTTTCGGTGAAGAAATTCACAAAGGGCCGGTCTGGGATCGCAACAGCGATTCGGGGCGGCGGCTGGGGCCAGACGATGGATGACGGCGGCGTCCTGGCCGCTTCGACGCTTGAAAGGGCAATCTACTGGCGGCAGATTTACAGCGAGATGCTCGAGATGGAAGAGATGGTGCTCGCGCGCATCGACCTGCTCATGGACACCCATTCGGAGGTGGTCAAAGGCGAGGTCGAGCTGGCCAACGTGCCGGTCGTCGTCGCGCAGGCCGAACGCTTCCGGCAGCGACTGGGCTTCTGGGAGGCTCGCATCACGGAACTCGACATCCGGCGCCATAACCGGGTCTAGACAAACCGCGGCCCTGCGAGCATGAGGGCTCTGCGGCTACGGCTTCTGTGGGCTCTCGGTCAGCCGGCGATTGCCGCCCCAACCCTGCGCTACCGTTGCGTCTCCCTTCCTTANGGCCTCTTTGCAGCGGTCACAGCACCAGGTCCGGTCAATCGGGCGCACCGCGCCGACAAACTGGCCGAGGAAGCCCACGCCATCCTCAACGAGACAGGCACGGGGTTTGGTCGGTGAGGCGCGGGGCGGCCTAGTGCGACCCGCCTGACACCGCCAGCGGGGGGTTGCCGCCGGCGGACTGAAACGAACCGCTGACAGGCGGCTGGAGCTGTCCCTCGTCCGTGAACGTGCTGGCCGAGGTGTTGGACTGGTCGGAGGTGGGCGTGGTGTTGGCGGTGCCTTGCCCCTGGCCGGGTACCGTCGCGGCGGCGATCACCGAGAACACCGCCACCATGCCCGCCGCCCACAGGAAGCAGGCCCACGTGAGATCGCGCAGCTTCTGCATCGCCTGGTCGCGCTGGATGATGGCTTCGATCGGTTCAGGTGCCACTGGCTAGAAACTAGCAGGCCAGGCTTGGAATCAGCTTGGGAACGGCCTCGTCCCGAATTCAGGATTGCCTCGGTTAAACTCGATTTGTGGGCCTGGCCCAGATCAAGATGCCGCAGCTCGGTGAATCGGTCACCGAGGGCACCGTCGACCATTGGCTGAAGCACGAGGGCGACTTCGTGAAGCGCGACGAGCCTCTTGTCGAGGTGGTGACGGACAAGGTCAACGCTGAGATCCCGTCCCCCTTCGAAGGCACCCTGGTCAAGATCTCGGCCGGCGAGGGCGAGACAGTCCGGGTAGGCGCGGTGATCGGTCAGATCGAGGTCGCGGGAGCCGGGACCCCCGCGCCTCCGGCGGCACGAGAAACCGGGGTGGCGGACACCAAGGTCCCCCCAGAACCGGCCGCGGGACCTCCGCCGGCGACACCCGCCCAGCCCGCGAGACGCGAGGACGGCAACGGGGAGCGAGCCAAGCTCTCACCGGCAGTCCGCAAGCTGGCGGCTGAGCACGGCATCGACGCCGCCTCCCTGCGCGGGTCGGGGATGGGAGGCCGGGTCACCCGCGATGACGTCCTGGCGGCTGTGGAATCCAGCCCGGCGCCCGCGGCTGCGCCGGCGACCAAGCCATCAGCGCCGGCAGCACCGAAAGGTGCGCCGGTAGACGGCACGCGCGAGGAGCTGGTGAAGCTCAGCGTGATGCGCAAATCGATCGCCGAGCACATGGTGCGCAGCCTGGCGACCTCGCCTCATGCGTGGACATTGCAGGAGGTCGACGTCACAAACCTGGTGCGCTACCGCGACGCTGAGAAGGAGAGCTTCAAGGCGCGGCACGGTGCGGCGCTCACCTACCTGCCCTTCGTCGTGCAGATCGTCTGCGATGTGATCAAGCAGTACCCGTGGCTCAACTCGACCTGGACCGACGAAGGCGTGGTCCTCAAGCGCTACATCAACATGGGCATCGCGGTCTCGATTCCGGATGGGCTCATCGTGCCGGTCTTGAAAGACGCGGACCAGCGCGGATTCACCGACCTCGTGCGCGCGCTGAACGACCTGATCGAGCGCGCCCGGACAAAGCAGCTCAAGCCCGACGACGTTCACGGCGGCACGTTCACGCTGAACAACACCGGCGCGACCGGGTCGGTGGCCAGTCAGCCGATCATCAACCAACCCCAGGCCGCGATCCTGACCACGGAATCGATCGTGAAGCGTCCCGTTGTGATCAACGACGCGATCGCGGTCCGCCAGATGATGAACATGTGCCTCACCTTCGACCATCGAATCGTCGACGGGATGATGGCCGGACAGTTCTTGAGCGCCGTCAAGAAGCGACTCGAAGAATGGACGCCCGGTAGCATCCAGCTGTGAGCACGACTCAACCACTGACGCCCGCGCCGATCCCGGATTGGATTCGGGTGCGCGTCACCGAGGGCGAGAACTTCAAAGACTTGAAGCAGATGGTGCGCAGCGGGCGGTTGCACACGGTGTGCGAAGAGGCCCGGTGCCCGAACATCTTCGACTGCTGGAACCGCCGCACGGCCACTTTCATGATCCTCGGCGACGTGTGCACGCGAGCTTGTCGGTTCTGCGCGGTGACGTCGGGCCGGCCCACCGAGCTCGACCTCGGCGAACCGCTGCGCGTCGCGGAGTCGGTCGCCGAGCTCGGTTTGAAGCACGCAGTGATCACCTCGGTCGACCGCGACGACTTGAAGGATGGAGGCGCTGGAATCTTCGCGCGGACGATTCGTGCGATCCGGCGCCGCAGCCCCGGGACCACGATCGAAGTCCTGACGCCAGACTTCCAGGGCGACGTGGAGTCTGTGGAGACGGTGGTCGACGCGAGGCCGGACATCTTCAACCACAACACCGAGACTGTGCCGCGGCTCTACGCGCGAATCCGCCCCAAAGCCGTGTATGCCAACAGTCTCGCCCTGCTGCGCCACGTGAAGGCGCTTGCGCCGGACATGGTCACGAAGTCAGGCCTGATGGTCGGGCTGGGCGAAACCGAGGACGAGCTCCTCGACGTCTTTCGCAACATGCGCGCTCACAACATCGACGTGCTGACCGTCGGCCAGTATTTGAGGCCATCGAAGCAACACGCCGAAGTGGTGCGGTACTACCGGCCGGAAGAGTTCGCGCGCTTCAAGGAGCAGGCGCTCGCGATGGGTTTCGGACACGTCGAAGCCGGTCCCCTGGTTCGCTCCTCATACCACGCCGATGAACAGGTCCCGGTCCGTAAGAGCCTCCTGGCTGGGTAGGACTCCGTATCGGGAGGCCTGGGACCTCCAGGCGGAGCTGGTCTCGGCCCTCCGCGATGGGCACGCGCCGGACACCTTGCTGCTGCTCGAACACCCCCATGTCTTCACGATGGGCAAGGCGGCGCAGCCCGAGCACCTGCTGTGGGACGAAGTGGAGCAGGAGCGCAGACATGTGGACGTCATCTGGTCCGACCGCGGTGGCGAGGCGACGTATCACGGACCCGGCCAGCTGGTCGGCTATCCGATCCTAGACCTGGCTCACTTTGGTCTCTCGATTCCCCAATACCTGCAGAAACTCGAGCAGTCGCTGATCGACTACCTGCACGAGCTGGGCGTCGACTCTGAACCGGGCAAGCCGGGCCTGACCGGCGTGTGGTCCCGAGGCGAGAAAGTCGCCGCGATCGGCATCAAGCTGAACCGGTCGATCGTCAGCCATGGCTTTGCGCTCAACCTCACGACCGATCTCGCGTACTTCCACGGCATCATCCCGTGCGGGCACGCCGACCTGCGCCCGACGTCGGTTGAGGCGATCACAGGTGCGCGGATCGAGACACTCGATGCGGCGCGAGCGTACGCGGAGCATTTCTCCCGCGTTTTCGACACTGCGCTGGAGTGGAGCTCCGCCCAGAAGGTTCTGCCGACCCTGGCCCACTGAGGCCGGATGGCGCTGTCGATGCCGGCGCTGAGGGTGTTTCTCGACGTCGACATCGACGTCCCCGGCTGGCTGCGAGAGCCGTCCTGGTGGCGTCCACTGACGCATTTCATCAGCGCGTTCGTGCTGGACCACCAGGCGGGCGGCCTCTTCTTTGTGATCTTCTTTGAAGAGCTCGGCGTGCCGCTTCCGGCGCCTGGCGATGTGGCCATCATCTACGGCGGCTATCTCACGACCACCGGCGCCATCCCCTACCCGCTGGCTTTCGCGGCCGTAGTTTGCGGAGCGGTCCTGGGAAGCGCTTGCAACCTGACCATCAGCCGGCGCTACGGCCGGCCGTTCATCCAGCGATTTGGCCGATATATCGGCATCACGGACGAACGCATGGCGCGGGCCGAACGGATATTCAAGCGCTGGGGGCCGTGGGCGATCATCATCGGCCGGCAGATCCCCGGCATGCGCATCGTACTTTCCGCCCTGTCTGGAATACTTGGCGTCCCCTACAGGGTATTCATACCGTGCGTTCTGATCTCAGCCTCGATCTGGGCGGCCATCTTTCTCGAGATCGGTCGTTTGGTGGGACCTTCGGTCGGCAACCTCTTTTCGCTGTTCCCGGCACAGCTGTTCCCATGGCTGGCGGTGGGTTTGATCCTGCTCGCGATCGGGTATCTGGCATATAGACATGGCTTCAAACCGAAAGCGAATCGAGACCCCGTCGAGCAGCCCCAGTGAGCTGGTGCGCCTGGACAGTGTCTCGATGGATGAAGACGACGAGATCCTCCCCGACTTCGAGGCAGAGGTCGATGGGCGCCGGGTCTGGGTGACCGCGGTGCTGGAGCGGACGGCAGTCGTCGAACCTGCCCCTGGCGAGCCCAAGGTGCTCGTGAACCGCCGGCGCCTGATGGTCAACCCCGGGCACCTGCGGGTCCGCCACCTGGCGAGCAAGGAAGCAGCGCGCCGCGGGCGCGAGGCAGCGCGGCAGCTGCGCATGCAAGAGCACAGCTCAGCAGCCTAAGCTTCGGGCTTCCGGCTGCCGCCGGCTCTTCGATCGGAGGAAACCTTAAGGTCTGGTAAAATCCGCTTTTGCCCGAATTGCGGCATTTTTCTATTTATGCGGCTCGAAGCCGCCCACCAGCCCGAGGGAAGCCAACATATGAGCAAGATCGTTGATCTCGTGTCTCTGGCCAGCATCGTTCCACCCCTCAACCACGAGGTCAGCGGCGGCTTTAACGCAATGGTCGACGGCAAGCAGGTCCGCGTGCGGGCCGTGCTCGAGCGGACGGTCGTGATCGAGCATCAGGAAGGCGGCGAGCGAAGCGTTGTCCGGAAGGACAACTGCATGGTGAAGCCGTCGGCCGTCGAGTTCGTACCCGGCAACCCGAACAACGGCGTCGGCCCGCGCCAATGGCGCCGGCTGCCCGGCAAGCCCCCCGCGACCCCGAGACCGATTCCCTAGCCGACCAGGCAGGCCCCGGGTCGGCCCCTCACCGGTCAGGCACACCCCTGGTGGGGCCCTCCCTTCCTCCGAGCCGGCCCTGCGCGCAAAGCGGCGATGAGGATGGGACTTACTGATTGCCCCCACCGGCGCTCCTGCAGCGACTGTAGAGCGCAAAGAAACCACGCGCAACCCAGCCTGTTAAGGCCGGGTACTCAGTCGAGGTGGCGCAGCGCGGCCAGCGTCAGGAAGGCCGGGAACGTGCTCGAGAGTGCGACCTCTTCGAACACCGCACGGGCCTCGACAAAGCGGCTCTTGGCCCATCCATCCTCGCCCAACCGCTCGCGGATCTTGGCCAGCTCGTCGTCTGCGATCTCCCGCACCAGGTCCGCGTTCACAATCGACCCGTCGGTCAGCCGCGACGAGTGCCGGATCCACTGCCACACCTGGGATCGGGAAATCTCGGCCGTCGCAACGTCCTCCATCAGGTTGTTGATCGCCGCGGCCCCAACTCCCCGCAACCATGACTCGATGTACTGAATGCCCACGCTCACGTTCAGGCGCAAGCCGTTCTCGGTGATAGTCCCGTCGGGAACGCGAACCTCGATCAGCTGATCCGACGTAACGGCCACCTCCGGCCGCTGCCGTTCGAGCTGGTTGGGACGATCGCCCAACACCTTGTCGAACGCTTCGGTCGCCGTCGGCACGAGGTCCGGGTGCGCAACCCAGGTCCCGTCGAAGCCATCCGCCGCCTCGCGGTCCTTGTCTTCCTTGACCTTGGCCAGCGCGACGCGGTTGACCTCTGGGTCACGGCGAGACGGGATGAAAGCGGCCATGCCGCCCATCGCATGAGCTCCGCGCCCGTGGCACGTCTTGACGAGAAGCTCCGTGTACGCGCGCATGAAGGGCACCGTCATGGTCACCTGTGCGCGATCGGGCAGGACGAACTCCGGGCGGTTTCGAAACTTCTTGATGATGCTGAAGATGTAGTCCCAACGTCCGGCGTTCAAGCCGCTGGAATGGTCGCGAAGCTCGTAGAGGATCTCCTCCATCTCGAACGCGGCGAGGATTGTTTCGATCAACACGGTCGCGCGGATCGTGCCGCGCGGGATTTCCAGATCGTCCTGCGCGAAGTTGAAAACGTCATTCCACAGCCGTGCCTCGACATGGCTTTCGAGCTTGGGCAGGTAGAAGTACGGACCGCTTCCCTTCCCGAGAAGTCGCTTCGCGTTGTGAAAGAAATACAGCCCGAAGTCAAAGAGACTGCCTGACACCGGCTTGCCGTCGACCTCGAGGTGCCCCTCGTCCAGGTGCCATCCGCGCGGCCGCACAAGCAGCGTCGCGACCTTGTCGTTGAGGCGGTATTCCTTTCCCTCCGGGCTCGTGAAATCGATCCGCCTCTCGATGGCGTCGATCAGGTTGACCTGCCCTTCCACGAGGTTCGCCCAGGTTGGAGAGTTCGCATCTTCAAAGTCCGCCATGAAGACGCGTGCCCCCGAGTTGAGGGCGTTGATCAGCATCTTGCGATCGGTTGGGCCCGTGATCTCGACCCGCCTGTCCTCCAGGTCCCTTGGAGCCTTCGCGACTCTCCATTCGGACTTGCGAATCGACTGGGTGTCCGCCAGGAACTGGGGCGACTCGCCGGCGTCGAGGCGCGCCTGCCGCTCATCTCGCTGCCGCAGCAGCTCGTGGCGCCGGCTGCCGAACTGACGCTGCAGGCGCGCTACGAAAGCGAGGGCATCGGGGGTCAGAACCTCGGTCGAGCGCCCCTCGCTTGGACCCTTGAGCACGACCTGCGCAGTAGCGGCCATCGCCACCAAATCTACAGTAGGACTTCAGGTGCCCGTCAGCCGCTCCACGACCGGCGCCAGTGACACCGCGGCCTCGTCGGGCACGATGACGTAGGAGATTCCGAATCGCTCGCGCCGGGCCTGAAGGTCTTCGATGATCTGCTCGACGGTTCCAATCAGGAAGTGCGGCGTCTGCAAGATCTCGCCGGGCTCCGATCGAAGGCCCGCCGCCAGGGCTCCCGCCACCGTGTCTCGGTCGTCGGTCACGTTGGCGACGAAAACCGTCACGCTCAGCTCGATCGCCGCGAACCGGTCCCCGGCGCCCTCTTTGATCCACGCCACCTTCTCGTCGGTCGCCTCTGCCAGCCCGGTGCGGACGAGCTTCCGGTTGATCCGCCCCTCGCTCAAGTTGAAGTTCACGCTCACGATGTCAGCCTGGCGCCCGGCCAGGTGGAGCATGCGTTTGCCACCTCCGCCGAGCACGATTGGAGGATGAGGCTTCTGCACCGGCGCCGGGGCCGCCTCCACTCCATGGACCTTGTAGTGCTTTCCGGCGAAAGAGACGCTCCCACCGGCGAAAAAGCTCTTGATGATCTGCAATGCCTCGGCCATGCGCTCGATCCGCAGCCCCGGTGAATCGAACGGTATGCCGGTTTGCTCGTAGTCGGAAACCTGCCAGCCGGCTCCCAGGCCGAAATCAAGGCGGCCTTCCGATAGGAGGTCCAGCGTCGCCGCCTCCTTGGCGAGCACCACCGGATGCCGGTAGTCGTTGTCGAACACAAGCGAGCCGACTCGCAGCGTGGTGGTCGCATCGGCTGCAGACATGAGCGCTGCGATCGGCGAAAGCTGGTCGCCGAAATGGTCGGGTAGGTAAAGGGTCTTGTAGCCGAGTGTTTCGACCAACCGCGCCTTTTCACGCCAGGCTTTGGCATTGGGCGCGCGGTGTTCCTGCACCCCGAACCGGAACGGTCGGGGCGTGCTCACGGCGGGTTAGTATGCCCCGTCCGTGGCGCGAGGGTCACGTGAGTCGACTAACATCGCCCCGTTGTGGCCGCTGTCGTTCGGTTGGCCCGCGATGGTGCCTGGGTGCCCGCTTTGCCGGCGGCGGTCAGCTGGTTTTTCTTGTTCGGGTACCAGTGGGCCTTCTTCGTTGGCTATCGAGGACACCTTCACACCGTCTTCGCTTACTACTCAGGGGTGTTGGGCGATGGAATCCTGATCCCCGCAGTCAACGTTTCGGCATTTGTGCTCCTGCGCCAGCTGGCGACGGGAATCCCGTGGAGCCGCCTGCCAATCTACCTCTTGCTTGGTCTTGCGACGGCCACCGCCGCGTTCCTGATCCAGGCCAGGCTCGACCTCGTCAACTGGTCGATGCCCATGGCGTTTCATTGGAGCGACATCGGGCAATTTCACTTCTTCGTCATGGCAGCCGAGGTCGCATACCTCTACCTCGTCCTTGCGACAGCGATCAACAGCTGGTCGCAGCTGCGCCAGGACCCGGTGGCATTGAAAGCATTCGCGGTCGGGTGGGTCGGACTCGCCCTATTCGGAGCGTCGCTGGCCGCCGATTACGTCCGATGACGAGGGACGCCGGAACTTGGTCGGCGCGGCGTGCTTGGGTCGGAGCTGGCGAGGAGGCGCGGTGACGCTATGAACCTCCACGAGGCGGTGAGCAGTTACTGGAGCTCGTGGGGCTTTGCTGCGCCCAACTTGACCAGGACGGCCGGGTACCCGTCGAAGTGGGGAGTCGAGAAATAGATCTCAGGTTTCGTGCGAATCAGGAAATCTTTGTCAGCCAGATCGATGCGAACGACGAGAACGTCCTCCTCACGCAACCTGGCAAGCAGCTTCTTCCGCACCTTGAATGCCGGCGTGCCGAATGAGGTGCCCTCCTCGACCTCAGGCAAAGCCAGAGCGATGGCGCGCAGTGCCGCGTAGTTCACCCCGCGAGCGTAATAGCGCGCCGGTCGGGAACGGGGTGACCATCAAAGGTCCGGTCAGAGCGGCAACTCCACCGGCAGTTGCGAGCACGATAGCCGCGACCTTCACGACGTATACACAACGTCCATCTGATTCGAAGCGCGTTACCTGCCGGCATCAGCTTCCTACGGGACTCGGTCCACCGACGTTACCGTTGTGCACGCCCCCAAGCCTCCATCAAACCCAGAGCAGTTCACGCCAGGCGAGGAGAGAGGAGTCCAAACATCAGGAGCTCCCATGGGATGACCCCCTTGTCGAAATCAGGGGCGGCGCGTCCATGGTCACCTTGGACGCCAGCGGAGCCTAGGTGTTAGCCGCACGGGACGATTGGTGGAGCTGGAACGTCAGTGACGAAACCGGTTTGACCAACGACACGACTATCCTTCTCTCGGTACGTCGGCAGCCTTCATGGGAGGGGCGGTTGCATGAGGAGACTGAGCGCTGTTGGCGTGACAGCTCTGCTGTGGCTTAGCGTGCCGCCCGCCCCCGTCTCCGCCGCCACCCCCCTTCA
>JGI12635J15846_10005641_pt1 | contig 10794 bp, 8 predicted proteins | sample BlaSpr_A8_OM2_M2_FD_15846 | JGI IMG/M metagenome (IMG submission 15846) | reverse complement strand
CATCCGCCGGAGGACTACCGCCGGCGGGCCGCTGGCTCCCCGGTCACCCGGGCCGCGGCACTGGTCATAGCGCCGAGAGGGGACCTGGACCAGACCCGGCGGCGGAACGACGCCACGCTCGGGCTGGCCCGCGGCTCTGACGGCTTCTTCTTCCCGGTGTGCTCGGTGCACCCGAGCGACGGTGCCGAGGCGCTGGCCGAGGTCGAGCGCGTCGCCGCGGCGGGCTGCCAGTGGCTGAAGCTGCACCCCAACAACCAGCGCTTCGACGTGGCCGACCCCGCGGTGGCCGACGTCGTGCGCCGCGCAGCCTCGGCCGGGTTACCGGTCCTGTTCGACGCGTACGCGCCGTGGGACGCCGACCAGCCGGGCAAGTTCGTCCGGCTGGTGCAGGCGGTGCCCGAGGCCCGGCTGATCCTCGCGCACGCTCACGGGCCGTCGTTCCCGCAGCTGCTCGTCTATGACCTGCTGGCGCCTTACCCGTGGTGGCGGCGGCAGGTCTGGGTGGATATCTCGGCGACCGCGAACCTGCTGGCCGGCGGACCATTCGCGGAGCAGTTCGTCTGGGTGCTGCGCAAGTTCGGCATCGACCGGGTCATCTACGGGAGCGACTACCCCGTCGGGGACCCGGTCGCGGACCTGGAGGCCGCCAAGAGCCTCGGCTTCAGCGATGCCGAGCTGGCGGCGGTGCTGCACGACAACGCCGCCGCCCTGCTCGGCTAGCCCGGCCCCGCCCGCCCCCCCGGCGCTCAGTCGAGCGCCGACATGACGTGCTTGACCCGGGTGTAGTCCTCGAACCCGTACATGGACAGGTCCTTGCCGTGGCCGGACTGCTTGAAGCCGCCGTGCGGCATCTCGGCGACCAGCGGGATGTGGGTGTTGATCCAGACGCAGCCGAAGTCGAGCCGCCGCGACATCCGCATCGCGCGGCCGTGGTCGGACGTCCAGACGGACGAGGCCAGCCCGTATTCGGTCCCGTTCGCCCACCGCACGGCCTCGTCCTCGTCGCTGAACCGCTGCACGGTGATTACCGGGCCGAACACCTCGTTCTGGACGATCTCGTCGTCCTGCAGCAGGTCGTCGACGACGCTGGCCTCGTAGAAGTAGCCGCGGTCGCCGGTCTTGTGGCCGCCGGCCAGCACCCGGGCGTGGTCGGGCAGCCGGTCGATGAACCCGGAGACCCGTTCGAGCTGGTTGGCGTTGTTCAGCGGGCCGAAGTCGGCGTCGGGGACGTCGGGGCCGCCGACGGTCTGGCCGCGGGCCTGCTCGACCAGGGCCTCGACAAAGCCGTCGTGCACGCCGGGCGCGGTGAGCACCCGGGTGGCCGCGGTGCAGTCCTGGCCGGCGTTGAAGTAGCCGGCGATCGCGATCGCCTCCGCGGCCTTTGCCGGGTCGGCGTCGTCGAACACCACGACCGGCGCCTTGCCGCCGAGCTCCAGGTGGGTCCGCTTCAGCTTCTCGCCGGCCGCCGCCGCGACCTCCCGGCCCGCCCGAACGCTCCCGGTGATCGACACCATCTGCGGCACCGGGTGCGAGACCAGGAGCCGGCCTGTGCCGCGGTCGCCGCAGATCACGTTGAACACGCCCGGCGGCAGGTGCTCGGACATCAGCTGGGCCATGAGCAGCGTCGAGACCGGCGTGGTGTCCGACGGCTTCAGCACCATCGTGTTGCCGGCCGCGAGCGCCGGCGCCCACTTCCAGGTCGCCATCATCATCGGGTAGTTCCACGGGGTCACCGCGGCGCAGACCCCGACCGGCTCGCGCCGGATGAACGAGGTGAACCCGCTCATGTACTCGCCAGCCGAGCGGCCTTCCAGCATCCGGGCCGCGCCGGCGAAGAACCTGATCTGGTCGATCATCGGCGGGATTTCCTCGGACATCGTCAGCCCGATCGGCTTGCCGGTGTTCAGGCACTCGGCCTGGACCAGCTGCTCGGCGTGCGCCTCGAGGGTGTCCGCGATCCGCAGCAGCGCCAGGCTGCGCTCGGACGGCGTCTTGTCGCGCCAGCCCTCGAACGCGTCCGAGGCCGCCGCGAAGGCCGCGGTGACCTCGGCCTCGCTGGAGATGGGGGCGGTGGCGAAGACCTCCCCGGTACTCGGGTTGATCAGATCGAGGCGCTTGTCATAGTCGAAGTCCGTCTCCTGGCCGCCGACGAAGTTGCGCAAGTCTTCCACCACGAGCCTCCGTTCTCACTGTGCCGTGTTATTTCCCGGCGGGGGTTCTCCTCGATTGCCCACGGCTTTACTTACCCGCGGGCGTTCGCTCCTCGATTGCCCACGGCGATCCGTACTCGGTGAGCAGGTCGAGGAACGGCTGCGGGGGAAGCGCCTCCGGGCCGAGCACGCCCGTGCCCGACCAGGCGCCGGAGTCGATCAGCTCCAGTGCGACCACGGGGTTGACGGCCGTCTGCCAGACCACGGCCTGGGAACCGTACTCGGCCATGGACCACGCGTTGTCCACGACGTGGTACAGGTAGACCTCGCGCGGCGCGCCGTCGGTGCCGGTGCCGGTCACCCAGGTGCCCGCGCAGGTCAGCCCCGTCATCCTGTCGCCGAGCGTGGCGGGGTCGGGCAGGCAGGCGGCGACCACGTCGCGCGGCGACACCGCCGCGCCGCCGACCGTCACCGGCTCGGTGCGGTCCAGCCCGAGCTTGTGCAGGGTCTGCAGCACGCCGATGAACTCGCTGCCCAGGCCGTACTTGAACGTCACCCGGCGGGCCTGGACCCAGCGCGGGATCAGCAGCACTTCCTCGTGCTCAACGTTGACGCACTCGACCGGGCCGATCCCGGCCGGGAACGTGAAGGTCTCGGGCTCGCTGAACGGCGCGGTGGTGAACCAGCCCCGGCCCGCCTCCCAGATCACCGGCGGGTTGAGGCATTCCTCGATCGTCGTCCAGATCGAGAAGGTGGGCGCGAAGTCGTAGCCGGCCACCTCCAGGTTCGCGCCGTCCCGCACCCCGATCTCGTCGATCTCGCCGAACAGCGTGTCGGCCGCGTGCCTGGCGAACACGTCTGAAAGGCCCGGCTCAACCCCGATGCCNACCAGGGCCAGCTTTCCGCTCTCTTCCCACTCCGCGGCCATGGCGAACTGGTCGTCACCGAGCTTGACACCGGTCTTGGCGTAGGGCGCATCCTGGTTGGGATGGGACAGGGACATCGCCATGTCCAGGTAGTTGGTGCCGGCCCGGAGGGCGGCGCTGTAGAGCGGCATGACGAACCGGGGGTCGGTGGCGTTCATCAGCACGTCGCAGCGATGCCCGGTCAGCAGCGAAACCGTCGCCTGCTCGTCGCGGGCGTCCAGCTGCACCGCGGTGAACCGGTCGGGTGCCGCCTGGGCGGCGCGCTGCGCCCGGCTCAGGTCGTAGTCGGCAATCACGAGGTCAGCGAACCGGCGGCGGGCGGCAATCTGGGCAAATGCCGTTCCGACGCCACCAGCGCCGACGAGCAGTATGCGCATAGCTCGGATCCTAGACCTAGCTTGACCTGGCATGAACGGTACCAGTTGTGATACATAGCTGTTACAACGGAAATCGTTGCTGTGACGGGCGGTTCGTGCTAGAACCGTCGCACTGGGGTACTAATGCGCAGTACCCGTGTGCCCGAGATAATCGCACTGGGAGCGGCGGCCCCGCCGTCGCCCGCGTGCCAGACCCGGTGAGGCCGGGTCGCTGCCAGGAGGGGTGAGCCATGGCCACCATCCAAGAAGCCACGCAGCCAGGGGGATCTGGGGAGCAGGTTGCCGAGAAGGGCCTTAAATCAGGCGCGCTGGGACTGATCTCCAGCACTGTCATCGCGACGGCCTCGGTAGCTCCCGCCTATAGCCTTGCCGCGACGCTCGGGCTGATCGTCGTCGCCGTCGGGCTCAAGTCCCCGGCCATCGCCGTTGCGGCGTTCATCCCGATGATCTTCGCCTCGATCGGCTACAACGAGATGAACAAGGCCGACCCGGACTGCGGCACCACGTTCACGTGGGCGACCAGGGCGTTCAATCCCGGCTGGGGGTGGACCGGCGGCTGGGCGATCGTCGTCGCCGACATCCTGGTCATGGCCAGCCTGGCCCAGGTCGCCGGGCAGTACATCTTCCTGCTCTTCAACGCCCACGGCATCGGAGACAACCCGGCGAGCGGCTGGGTGCTGCTGGTCGGCATCCTGTGGATCGTCTCCATGACCTACATCTGTTACCGCGGCATCGAGGTATCGGCGAACTTCCAGAAGGCGCTGCTGACGATCGAGGTTGGCATGCTGCTGGTGTTTTCCGTGGTTGCGCTCGTCAGGATCGGCATCGGGCACCACCCGGCGGTCTCGCTGCACCCGACCGCGAGCTGGCTCAACCCGTTCGGCCTGCCAATAAGCTCGTTCGCCTCCGGGCTGATCCTGATGGTGTTCATCTACTGGGGCTGGGACACCGCCCTGTCGGTCAACGAGGAAACCAAGGACCCGGCCAAGACGCCGGGCCGGGCGGCGATCCTCTCCACGGTGATCCTGGTCATCACCTACGGGATAGTGATCTTCGCCGCGCAGGCGTGGTCCGGGATCGGGACCAAGGGCATCGGCCTGGCCAACCCCGCGCACGTCGGCGACGTGATCTCCGTCCTCGGCACCTCGGTCTTCGGCGGCGGCACGCTCGGCAGCGTTCTCAGTCACCTGCTGATCCTCATGGTGCTGTCCTCNGCGGCCGCGTCTACNCAGACCACGATCCTGCCGACGGCGCGGACCACGCTGTCGATGGCGACNTATAAGGCGCTGCCGNCCGCGTTCGCGAAGATGCACCGGCGNCACCTGACCCCGACCGTGTCGACGCTCGTCATGGGCGGCATCTCGATCGTGCTGTACGCGCTGATGAACTACCTGTCCGGCGGCAACGTGATCTACGACGCGGTGACCGCATGCGGCGTCTACATCGCGTTCTACTACGGGCTGACCGCCTTCGCCTGCGTCTGGTACTACCGCAGGACGCTGACCAGCAACGCGCGCGACCTGTGGATGCGGGGCATCATTCCGCTGGTCGGCGGGCTGATCCTGTGGGTGCTGGGCGGCTTCAGCCTCTGGCAGGACTACGACGTCGCGACCGAGAACAGCTACACGATGTTCACGGTGCCGGGCCTGCACTGGCAGATCGGCGGCGTGTTCGTGATCGCGTTCATATCCGCGCTCATCGGGGTGCTCTTCTTCATCTACCTGCGGATCACCCAGCCGCCGTTCTTCAAGCGGCAGACCCTCACCAGGGCGACGCCGACCCTGGTGCCCGACGAATGACCGGCTGACCGGACCACCGGCTGGCCGCACGGGCGGCGGCTGTCGGCGGCACCGCCTACGCTTGGGCGGGTGACCGCCACAGCCGCCGACTCCTTGCTGGAAGGGCTCACCCCGCAGCAGCGGGCCGCCGTCGTGCACGAGGGCAGCCCGCTGCTCATCGTTGCCGGGGCCGGCTCGGGCAAGACCAGGGTGCTGACCCACCGGATCGCCTACCTGCTGGCCGAGCGCGGCGTGACGCCGTGGGAGATCCTGGCGATCACCTTCACCAACAAGGCGGCCGGCGAGATGGCCGGGCGGGCGGCGGCGCTCACCGGGTCCCGGGCGCGGGCCATGTGGCTGCTGACGTTCCACTCGGCGTGCGTGCGGATCCTGCGCCGGGAAGCTTCCAGGTTTGGCTACCCGTCCTCGTTCTCCATCTACGACCAGGCCGACTCGCAGCGGCTGATGGCGCTGGTGTGCCGCGAACTCGACCTCGATACCAAGTACCACCCGCCGAGGGCGATGGCCAACCAGGTCTCCAGCCTCAAGAACGAGCTGATCGACTACGAGACGCTCGCCGCCAGCGCGACCGGCTACCGGGAGAAGGCGCTGGCCGAGGCCTACGCCGAATACCAGCGCCGGCTTGTCGCCGCCGGGGCGATGGACTTCGACGACCTGATCATGGTGACGGTCAACCTGCTGCAGGCGTTCCCCGACGTCGCCGCCGAGTACCGGGCCAGGTTCCGGCACGTTCTCGTGGACGAGTACCAGGACACCAACCACGCCCAGTACGTGCTGGTGACGGAGCTCGCCGGGCAGCTGCTCCCCGGCTCTGACCGCGCCGACCCCGCGAGCCCGCCGGCCGAGCTCTGCGTGGTGGGCGACGCCGACCAGTCGATCTACGCCTTCCGCGGCGCGACGATCAGGAACATCGACGAGTTCGAGCGCGACTTCCCCGGCGCCCAGGTGATCTTGCTGGAGCAGAACTACCGCTCCACCCAGAACATCCTCGCCGCGGCCAACGCCGTCGTCTCCCGCAATCCAGGCCGGGTGCCGAAGAGGCTCTGGTCCGAGGCGGGCGACGGACCGCCGATCACCGGTTACGTGGCGGACAGCGAGCACGACGAGGCCGCGTTCGTGGCCGAGGAGGTGGACCGGCTCGCCGACGAGGGCCTCGCCCTCCCGGGGCAGGTGGCGGTGTTCTACCGCACCAACGCTCAGTCGCGGGTGTTTGAAGAGGTCTTCATCCGGGCCGGGCTGCCGTACAAGGTGGTCGGCGGGGTCCGGTTCTACGAGCGGCGCGAGGTCCGCGACCTGCTGGCCTACCTGCGGCTTATCTCCAACCCCGACGACGAGGTTTCGCTGCGCCGGGTGCTGAACGTGCCGAAGCGGGGCATCGGCGACCGCGCCGAGGAGTGCGTGGTGGCGATGGCCAGCCGCCACCGGATCAGCTTCGCCCGGGCGCTGGCCCGCCCGGCCGACATCCCCGACCTGGCCGCCCGGTCGGCCCGGGCCATCGAGGCGTTCAACGAGCTGATCGGCGGGCTTCGGGAGAGCGCCCAGGCCGGCAGCCCGGTCGGCGATCTGGCCGACGCCGTGCTCGAACGTTCCGGTTACCTGGCCGAGCTGCAGGCCTCCACCGACCTGCAGGACGAGAGCCGGATCGAGAACCTCAAGGAGCTGGTCTCGGTCGCGCGGGAGTACGACAGCCGCAGCCCCGACGGGACCCTGCCCGATTTCCTCGAGCAGGTGGCCCTGGTCGCCGACGCCGACCAGATCCCGGACGGCGAGGACCACGGCGGCCTGGTGACGCTGATGACCCTGCACACGGCCAAGGGCCTGGAGTTCCCCGTGGTCTTCCTGACCGGGCTCGAGGAGAACGTGTTCCCGCATGAGCGGTCGAGCGGCGACGAGCGGGAGCTCGCCGAGGAGCGGCGGCTGGCCTACGTCGGGATCACCCGGGCCGAGCAGCGGCTGTACCTGACCCGCGCCGTGGCGCGGACCTGGTTCGGGCGGCCCGCGTACCACAAGCAGTCGAGGTTCCTCGGTGAGATCCCGGAGAACCTGATCGAGTGGCGCCGGGACGCGGCGGCCGCCGCGCCGTCGGCCTCGGAGCGGCTGGCCAGGCGGCCCGGGGTGCAGGCGCTCGGCAACCGCGCGGTGCCGTCGCTGTCTCCCGGTGACCGGGTGAACCACGATTCCTACGGGCTCGGCACGGTGCTGTCGGTCGAGGGCCGCGGCGACGACCCCGAAGCCAAGATCGATTTCGGCGGCGACTACGGGATCAAGCATCTGGTGCTGCGGTACGCCCCGCTCGAGAAGCTATAACGCTGCACTCGGCGGTCCGGCCGTCAGGGTGACCGCCGGCGGTCACGGGCGTGGCCCACCAGAGCATGGGCGATGTAGGCCACGAGCAGCAGGACCCATGCCCCGGCCAGCCCAGCGAGTATGTCCCCGGCGGCATTGACGTAGACGTAGGACTCACTGCCTCCGTGGTTGGTGTTGGCCCAGTCGGAGATGGCGACGCCCACGACGACGGCCGCAGTCCCGGTGACGACCGAGCCGATCACGATGCCGAACCACAGCGGCCGGCGCGGCAATCGGTTCAGGCCGACCGGAGGGCGTGGCCTCTGCCCGGCGACTGGCACCGCGTCGGCGGGGAGGCCGGGCGGAGCACCCGCTGGCATCCTCCCGGTCAGTTCGAGTGCGGCGAGCCTGGCGTCCAGCCGCCTGTCGAACTCCGTGCCGATCCGCTCGATCAGGGCTCCGGCCATGGCGTCGGCGTCACCGCCTGTGGTCGCGGGCATGGTTCGCCACGAATTGTACGCTGTAGATCACGAACAGGAGGACCCAGGCCCCGGCCAGCGCCTCGAGTATGACCCAGGAGGCATTGACGAAGGTGTCAGGACCGCCAATCTGCTCGTTGACATCGGTGGATATGCGGACGCCCTGAGCAATGGCCGCGGCACCGGTGACGGCCGAGCCGATCAGGATGCCGATCCACAGCGACTGCCACGGCGATCGGTTCACGTCGGCCCGGCGGCGTAGCGGAGGGGTGGCGCCTGACACCCCATCGGCCCGACGGGGTGGCGGGAGGGTGTCGCCTGGCGCCGCATCGGCAGGGAGAGCGGGCGCAGCGGCGGTGGTCGCTGCGCCAGTTAGCCCGAGTGCGGTGAGCCTGGCGTCCAGCCGCCTGTCGATCTCCGCGCCGATCTGCTCGATCAGGTCCCCGGCTGCCGGGCTGTCGCCTGAACTGCGGGGACCGGTAAGAAGGGGGGAGAGGTCCCCGGCTGCGCGGCCGGGACTGCTACCCGCCGCGGCGGTCGCATCTTTCTGGCTAGCGTCGTCCATTATTACACGCTACGTCATGAATAGGTGCTTTTGAGGCGCCAGGCGCTTATGCTGCCGGGCCGGCAAGGGCGTAGCGGCGTGCCTGGCCCGCGCCGGGGACGGCTACGCTGCGAAAAGGGCGATCCCTCGCGGGTGAGGGCCGCGTTCGTGGAGGAACTCATGAGCAGCATTCGCGTGGTAATCGCGAAGCCAGGCCTCGACGGCCACGACCGTGGAGCGAAGGTGGTGGCGCGGGCGCTGCGGGATGCCGGGGTGGAGGTCATCTACACCGGGCTGCATCAGACCCCGGAGCAGATCGTGGCCGCCGCGCTGCAGGAGGACGCCGACGCGATCGGGCTCTCGGTGCTGTCCGGCGCGCACATGACCCAGTTTGCCCGGGTACTCGAGTTGCTGAAGGAACGCGACGCCACCGACATCGTCGTGTTCGGCGGCGGAATAATCCCGGGTGAGGACATCGCGGAACTTAGCCGGATGGGCGTGGCCAGGATTTTCACGCCCGGAGCGGCCACGACCGAGATCGTGGACTGGGTCCGCGCGACGCTCGGCCAGCCGGACCCGCAGCGGTGATCGCCCGGAAACATCGCTAGGCTGCCTGCTTGGGACGGGCCATAGCGAGTGTGGCCCAGCAGCCATCGGCGGCAGCGCCGCACACAAGGACGGACCCGAGTGGACCTGTTTGAGTACCAAGGAAAGCAGCTCTTCGCTGACCATGGCGTTCCGATCCAGCAGGGCAAGGTGGCCACCACTCCGCAGCAGGCGCGCGAGATCGCGGCCGAGCTCATCGCGGCAGGCAAGCCCGGGGTGGTTATCAAGGCCCAGGTCAAGGTCGGCGGCCGCGGCAAGGCGGGCGGCGTAAAGCTCGCCAGCGACCCGGACGAGGCGGAGGCCAAGGCCGGGCGGATCCTCGGCATGGACATCAAGGGCCACACCGTGCGCTCGGTGCTGGTGGCCGAGGACATCGACATCGCGCAGGAGTACTACCTGTCCTTCCTGCTGGACCGGGCCGACCGCACGTTCCTTTCGATGTGCTCGGTCGAGGGCGGCGTCGAGATCGAGGAAGTGGCCAGGACCAAGCCCGAGGCACTGGCCAGGATCCCGGTCAGCCCGCTGGCCGGCGTGGACGCAGCCAAGGTCGCCGAAATCGTGGCGGCGGGCAGGCTCCCCGAGGAGGCAAGGGCTGGCGCGGCCGCGCTCGCCGAGCGGCTCTGGGACGCCTTCACCGCCGAGGACGCCACGCTGGTCGAGGTCAACCCGCTGGTGCTGACCGGCGATGGGCGGGTGATCGCCCTGGACGCCAAGGTCACCCTGGACGACAACGCGGCGTTCCGGCACGACTGGGGCCAGTTCGCCGACCCCGGTGCCGCGGACCCGCTGGAGGCGCGGGCCAAGGAGAAGCACCTCAACTACGTCAAACTCGACGGTCAGGTCGGCATCATCGGCAACGGTGCGGGCCTGGTCATGTCCACCCTCGACGTCGTCGCCTACGCGGGCGAGGAGTTCGGCGGGGTCCGCCCGGCGAACTTCCTCGACATCGGCGGGGGTGCCTCAGCCGAGGTCATGGCGAACGGCCTGGAGATCGTGCTGGCCGACCCGTCGGTCCGCAGCGTGCTCGTCAACGTCTTCGGCGGGATCACCTCGTGCGACGCGGTGGCGAACGGGATCGTGTCGGCGATCGGGATGCTCAGCGCGGGCGGCGAGCAGGTGAACCGGCCGATCGTGGTCCGTCTCGACGGCAACAACGCCGCCGAGGGGCGGCGAATACTCGAGGAGGCCGAGATCCCGGTGGTCGAGCAGGTCGGAACCATGGACGACGCGGCGCGGCGCGCCGCCGAGCTGGCCGCAACGGGAGCATGAGATGGCGATCTTCCTGACCGGCGAGAGCCGGATCATCGTGCAGGGCATCACCGGATCCGAGGGCCGCAGGCACGGCGCCCGGATGATCAGGGCGGGCACCCAGGTGGTGGGCGGCACCAACCCGCGCAAGGCGGGCCAGACGGTCGAGCTAGCCGAGACCGACGTCCCCGTGTTCGGCACGGTCGCCGACGCCATGGACGCCACCGACGCGGACGTCTCGGTGGTCTTCGTGCCGCCCGCGGGCACCAAGGACGCGGTGATCGAGGCGGTGGACGCGAAAATCCCGCTGGTCATCGTCATCACCGAGGGCATCCCGGTGCACGACACGGCGCAGTTCTGGGCGTACGCGAGCGCGCAG
>JGI12635J15846_10005640_pt1 | contig 10794 bp, 8 predicted proteins | sample BlaSpr_A8_OM2_M2_FD_15846 | JGI IMG/M metagenome (IMG submission 15846) | reverse complement strand
CGCTTTGCGCCAATAACGGCCAATCGAGAACTGATAAGGTTTCTGCCGAATCCTTATCAGTGAATAACTGACTCCGACCGCGAGAGCCTCGCTGGCCCAAATACCTAGAAACGTGCGGCCTGACGCCACTCCCATGTATCGGTATGTGGTACATCGCCATTGACAGATGTATCATGTATTGATACATACGATTATGATCAAGAGTTTCAAGAACTCTTTGACGGAGGACGCATTTAATGGCGTAGTCCGCAAGGGCTTTCCAGCTGATCTGATCAAGGTTGCCCGCCGCAAGCTGCGTTTTCTGCACGCTGCCCATGTGCTGGCGGATTTGCGGGTGCCGCCCGGCAATCGGCTTGAAGCTCTCAAAGGTAATCGAGCCGGCCAACACTCGATCCGAGTAAACGACCAGTACCGCATTTGCTTTGTTTGGACCCCAGACGGGCCAAGAGACGTTGAGTTAACTGACTATCACTAACAGCCAAGAGAGGGTCGGCTATGGCCCTCAAGCCAAGGAGGGCGTCACAATGGCCAAGAAACTTGCTCCGATGCACCCCGGTGAAGTTCTTCGGGAAGAGTTTTTACTACCGCTCGGCCTATCCCCCGGTTCGTTAGCAAAAGCCTGCGGCGTTCCGCGGACGCGCATTGAACGATTGGCAAATGAAGAAACTGGTGTGACCGCAGATACTGCGCTGCGCCTGTCGAAGGTCTTCGGCACTTCACCTGAACTCTGGTTGAACCTTCAGACCGATTACGATGTTCAGATCGCGATGCGGCAAATAGGTAAAGACCTTGCGAAAATCGAGCCGATTGCAACAAAGGCGGCCTAGTTTGCCATTGGGCAGAAAAGATTCGCCTTATCTTTCCTTGCCAGTTCGAAACTGGGGTGTTCCGCGTTCGCGAGAAAGTGCGCGGAATCCTCGTCCGATCAGAGCCGCTGCGGAGATCCCGTCGGACCTGCGAGATCTGAACACCGCAATCATATTAGCCATGTCGGCCGCCGATTGCGGTGACGGGAACAGGATGGATACGTCGTTGTTGAAAGCGGCGCGGACGCCGTTTGTGCTGCCGCCATTCCCGTTCCCACGGCCACCGTCAGCCCCGCTGCAATCAGCTTGGATGACAACCAGAAAAATTTCGATCGGCACACATCCCTGTTCGTCGACATTGGCATTTCCCCCTTGAAGCAAATCGCTGCCTGACCAGCCACGCCCTAAGGATTGGCTTCGTTGAATCAACTTCGCTCCAGAGTAGTTTTTTTCTTGACCTTATCATAATAATTGTGGTTGTCTTACTCCTAATTGCACTTCCAAGGGGAAATACATGCCCAATGCGACTGCAATAACGGCGCTGACCGCTTTCTCACTTCTCCTAAGCGCGACCCAATTTTCAGCTCAGGCGGCTGGTTGTAGGAAGGTTGGCCCTTCAGACAAGATTTCGATTAACAGCGTCTCCCAAGCAAAGTTGGCGAAGATCGGTATAACCCGCGACTTGATTTTCAAAGCGCTGCAAGACGTCTCGATACCCGAGACGAGCGGCTGCTGGGCTGGCACTACTGGCAATTTTGATGGGCAAATTATTTCCGCGGGTGTTCTCCAATGGAATTACGGGCAAGGGTCCCTTCAGCCGGCGCTCATCGCCTTCCGAAATCAATTCGCGACGACCGGAGCTTACAAAGATGAGCTGACGCGATTGATGCCGACTTATGGCAACTTGATTTTCTCAAGCGGTTGCCTGCGGCGAGATATTACAGACGATTGCAAGGGCCAAATTCTTGGCCACCAGGATTCGGGTGGGAAACTCCAGCTCCCGTTCAAGAGCGAGTTCGACGCACTATTTGAATCCGACGCAATGCTACAGGTTCAAACGGACCGATTTGTCAAACTTCTAGAAAGCGTGAGCGACGATTTGCAGCGGCTGTTTCCCAAACAGCTTGCTTCTGTACGGCGGATAAAGTGGGCAATAGACACGAAGGTCCAACAAGGCGGTTTCCCCGGCGACAACGACGTCGCAAGAATCCGAGCTGAGTGGCGAGACTTAGATTCACAGAAGCGGCAGAGCAAACTGCATTCGCTAATTAAATGGTATGAAGGACTTTCGAACTCACCAGACCAAGCGGGCGCATCGCGAGTCGCAGACAACATCAAAGTCTGGAACGATAAGATCTCCTCAAATCAGCTTACCGACGAACAACTGGATTTGCTTCAGCTTACGTTTCTTAGGAGCAGGACAGCCCAAGGGGAAAGTGGCCGCTGGCAGGCACTTACCTTTCAGCGACGCGCGACGATTATCTTTGGTGCCGGATGTGTCGCTGGAAATTGTGCTGGCATCTAAGAGAGGCAATTCGCGGTTGCGATGCTCGCCTACTAAGAGTGCGCGACGACGTCTCGCCGCTATGCTTCCACCATAGTCTCCACCGTGGCGAGGACCGAACTGGTCCTGACTTGGGACCAACAATCGCGTGAGTAATGCTGTCAGTACGGCACGGGATTGGAGGAAGCAGTGGGCACTGACAACAATGATCGTTTCATCTCACGCCGCATTTTCCGCGGTTTCGATCCCGTTTTTGTCGCCGGCGTCGAGATTTGGCGCGGCCTGAAATGGCTCATCAAATCGGCCATGCTGGTCGGTTTTGGGGTGCTGCTTTTCTTCTTCATACCATTTCTGATCGGGATATTTGTTCTATCAACTCCGAAAGATGTCGCTTATCGCAATTTCCACGTCGCTTTGCCGCAGTGCCAGCAGGGGCTTGCGACCGGCTGGACAATCCTGGCTGAGGTTGATCCCGAAAAGGCCGGGCATGCCGGTACACCAGCCGACGATTGGATAGATTCGAGCAATGACGAGCTATTTGCTATCGTCAAAGACCCAATTTGGGCGAAGCGACTTCGCTGCTCGCTGCAGCGACACATCATTCCCGTCATTGCCGAAGCGGCTCCGAAGGTCAAGAAGCCGATCGAATATTACCTGGGCTTCCTAGAGTACCAAGAAAACGGCGATCCCTACTCGCTCGTGCAAGACGGCACAGAGGGCGACGAGCCGGTCTCAATTGATCTCCTGGAAAAGACCATTCCGGGAAAGAACGCCAAACCAACCATCGACCAGCTCGATGTCCTGAGACGCCATCTCGCGACAGGATCGAATTACGTAATCGCGTTTGTGCATGGTTGGCGTCACGACGCTAGCATAGGAGACCAGAATGTCGCCGATCTGCGTCACTACGCAGCTCACGCAGCGCGCTTTCTGGCAGAAAGATGCGAGAGCGAAAATCTCTATTGTGACACCAGGGTCACGGCAGTCTACATCGGATGGCGTGGCGCGCGCGTCAATGAGAATGCCATGAAGAACAGATTCGGCGTGATTGGAGAGTACCTCGGGGATATTGCAGCTGCCGCCACGCTTTTCGACCGCAAGCCAGTTAGCGAGCAAGTTGCCCCCGGCGCGATTTCGGCGCTTCGCACCATCGAATCCGTCCTTTCTGCAAGAAATGCAGACGGCAACTTGAAGCCGGACGCGCCCGTCAACAAGATGATTGTGTTCGGCCACAGCTTAGGCGGCAATCTGCTAATGACCGGGCTAAGGGATGATCTCATCAAGCTCGTTCAGCGCCACAATCCACGTGAACGTTTGCCGTCAGTGCTCGGCAATCTCGTTGTCTTGATAAATCCAGCGTCAGAGGCCTCGAAATGGACGGCTGTACAGCGCCAAGTCTGGAATCGAATCGCATTTCATACTGATGAAAATACACCAATCGACGTTGTAACGCGGGGCCATGAATTCTTCCCTGTTGAACAGAAGCCAGTAATCATTTCGGTCACCTCGGCTCTGGCATTTCCGGCCGGCGGGCTTCGGGAGAGCGATTGCCAATGGATCAACCTCACCGTCGACGACAAGTATAAGTCCGCTCGTGACGCGATCAAACGCGCGCTCTCGAAAAACGAAGGCATGTTCGAGGAAGGTATTGAGTATGACTGGGCGACCCACGATCTGTTTCCAACCTTCAAGTATGATTTCCGGCCGCTCGCGCACTGGTTTGACCGCAAGAGCGCCAAAATTGAGGGCGCGCCACCCCCGGGGCAAAGTTGCCGGCAGCACGCGTCGACTTGGTACCGCCGGGTCCTGTCGTTGCCGACCCGCGCTTTGGCGCTGTTCTTTCGTACCTTTCCGTTCCAGAATACGGACCAGGAATTATCGCATACGATTGGCAACCTTGATCCGCCTCGACCGGCGATGGGGGTTCTTGCCGAATATCTGACATCGGCGGCGCCGTTTGGAACCACGCACGAATTGATCGGTCTTTCGAAAAGGGGCGAAGAACGGCATCACGATTATGCGCGTATTGCAGCTGATCCTATCGAATGTTCAACTGCGAATAACTGGCTGTTGCGCGCGCGAATGAAGCAAGTCGATCAGCATGGGACATTTTGGGACAGCAAGCACCTCGCGTCTGCGAGCGACCGTACGATAGGACAAGGACCGCCGGCGGCGCAATTCCTGCATGGGTTCAATCTTGGAGGTACCGCGGCGATCACCCGCGCGAACGATCCCTTCTGGAACATACGCGCCTTCGATAACGAGCTTTCCAAGCACGACGGGTTTCGGTTGTCATCTTTCATCTGCGCGATGCATCAGCTTGTAATGGACGATATTACGACGTCGAGCCAGACCATACCAAACTACGTCGAGAAACCATCTCAGCCGCCATCCACGGCTGTTGCAAATTGAGGGTGCTGATTTAACGCGCTCGACAAAGACCGAACTCTACATGGAGTGCTGTCCAAACCAGGATTGCGTATTATGATGTCTAATTGATCTTAACCGTTGCGCCATTCGCAGCCGGGTCAATCTTCCCCCCTACGTCGGCGTGGGTACCGTCGTCGAGCGAGTTATCCGCGGCCCTTACGCCGCTGACTGTTAAGTTTGTGCCTTCCCCTGATCAGTCACCGCAGGCTGTTTGCAATGAAAGACCGCTTTGCGCGCCAAGAGCGATCATTCCGGTCGTGGCGCGACCTTGGCGTTTTTAACCAGCAAGCTTCGCGCCTGCGACCTGGTCAAACTTCGACTAGACGACATTGGTTCCAACACTGGGGTTCGGCATCGAGCAGCGATCTTTCAAAAGAAGACAAGGCGACGTTCAGTTTGAGATCACGGAGCGGTCGCAGCGCTCCGTTGAAGCCTTAGCAAATCGAGGCGACTGCCACAGGCGGCCGACTAGAGCCAGTCAACTCTGTCAGCTAATTCAAAAGCTTCGCATTAATGAAGTCCATGACGGCCTTGGTTTCCGCAGCGGTGCGGCGGGAGACAGTGCCGCCGACGTCGCCCTCGCTCAGAGGCGACCAGCCGAAATTGCGCACGTTCCATGGACCGTTAGGGAGTGGCGCGGCGGCGATCTTCGGAATGTCGCCCGGCAGCAGGAGTTCGAGTGCCCGCCGGGTCTCGGTATGGCAACTGACGCAATCGGTGTTGAAGAAGTGGCTCATGTTGGGATCGGCGATCGTGTTCAGCTCACTCAGGACTTTAGCCTTGCCCGCGGCTGTTTTTTGAATGCCGGTGGGAAGGTCGGCGGTCGCAACGCCCTTTCGCTCCGGGATCGGTGGCCCGTTCGCCGGTACCGCCGCGTTGATGCAGGTGATGGACGCAAGATTATTAGTGCGGGGCTCGGGAACTACCCGCGGATTCGCGCCTTCAGGCCGTAACAATTGGGCGAATTGCTTGCCATCCAGCGTCGGATTGGGTACCGGCACGAATCCGCCCTTTGGCATTTGCGCAGCCACCGGCGGGGGCAGGAACTGCGGCGGCAGGAACTGCATGGCAAGGAAAATCCAAGGCTCGGGCGCATCGTTCGCCGGCAAGGCCATGATCGCCATCTGGCCCAGGCGCTCGGGGGACAGATGCCGCTCTAGGATCGCCTTCATCTCCGCGCGCACGTTGCTCGCGGTGGTCTGATCCACCAAACCGGGGTGGATGCCTAACGCCTTTCCGGCGGTCACGATCTTATTGCTGCCGAGTTCCCCGTCGCGCAATTTGGAACGCAGCGCGGCTACCTCCACGACGATCTGCTTGAACGCGACGAGATCGGGAACGGGACGCGGGAAACATCCGGGTTTGGAGGGCGGCAGCAGCTCCTGCTTGGCAAAACTGAAGATCAAATGCGCCGTCGTATCCACCGCGGTCACCGTCCCGTCCGCTTCCCTAGTGACGGGCTGGACTATCAGACGGATCTGGGGTGATTGGCCGTATTCCTCTATGATGGCATCCGACAGGCCAGGCGCGCCGGCATCGAAACGCACGCCGGCGATATGCCAGGCATCGATCTTCTTCGCCGCGTCGGGAAGCCCGATCTTGTCCGAATCGGTCACGGCCCCCGCCGCGCTCCCGGCAATCGTTATGAATTGCTGAAAAGTGGCATCGGACCAGACGCGATCCCGCTTCGTCAGATCCTGTGGATTCGGCACGGTCAGATCGCTCATCGCAATCAGGTTCGCCAGATCCGATTCTTTTGTCGGCGCGGGGAACAGCCAGGACACGTCATCGGCCGCGAGCGGTTGCTCGGGAGCCCGCGCGACGACCGGCGGCTGAACGACCGGCGCTTGAACCGCGGGCATGGCGGAAGGCTGCGCGGCAGAAGCGTCTGCGGGAAGCGATGGATTGGCCGGGGATAAGGGCGTTTGTCCGAAAACGCTTCCACTATTAGCAAAACAAAGCATCCCAAGGAAAACGGAAAGAAGCGTGCAAGCCGAAACCCGGCCGCAGAATTTCTGGGCATATTTCACGTGGGTCTCCTGAAATATAAACGATGGTGATTTTCGAACCGGCGTACCCGTACAGTGGTGTTTCTGTGAAAAGCGATGGATCGATCAGACGAAAAATCAGATTTAGGGACAGATTAGTGTTGCCACTGTAAGATAGCAATGTAATTTATAGGCACGCCAAAGATGTATAGCTCTTTGGCGCTTTTTTAACACGCGAATATTGCGCGTATGGCGCGCGGATCAGGGGCAGACCATGGGGCGCAAAACCAAAATCCTTATCGGCATCGGCGCATTGGTGGTTGTCGTCATTGGCGTCGGCGTCTACGAGCTCGACAAGTTCCTGAACGCCATCAAAATAGAGCTGCCGGAATATCAAGCCACGAAGAAGACGGTCTGGCTCGACCAAAACATCAGCAAAGATAAGCTCAGGTGGTTCTATCACGCCGACCAGGGGACGCGAACCTTTGGCATTCCCTTTGAATGGTTTATGGCGCTCGAACAACCGGTCATCTCGCTGACAGCCGTCGGTTTGTTCAGCGATCCGGCCTATCTGGACCGCTATGGATTCATTCCGGATACGATCGAACCCGAGAAGCAAGCGCTGCCAATCGGATTCGCGGCCGGGGCCACGATCTCTGACCCGTTGGGGCATCCGTGGCGTAACCCGCGCTCGAAGCAGGACATGACCGGCTTCGGGTTGACTTGTTCGGCATGTCATACTGGACGGTTCACCTATAAAGACACGACCGTCGTCATCGACGGTGGACCGGCGCTCATCGATCTCTACAACCTGAAGGGTGGGCTTGGCGTGTCGCTGCTCCTCACGCGGTATGTGCCGTTCCGTTTCGGCCGATTCGCCGACCGAATCCTCGGGCCCGACGCATCTCACGGTGACCGCAAAATGCTGAAGCACCAACTCGACCTGGTCCTGAAACAATACGGCGAGTCGAAAGCACTCGACGATAGCGTTGCGCCGCTCCGTATCCTGGAAGGCTACGGGCGCCTCGATGCGCTCAACCGGATCGGCAACCAGGTATTCTCGGCCGACCTCAACAATCCGAAGAATTATGCTGCCGCTTCAGCGCCCGTGCATTACCCCCGGATATGGAATACGCCTTGGTTCGACTGGGTACAATATAACGGCTCCATCATGCAGCCGATGGTGCGCAACGCCGGCGAAGCCCTCGGGGTGTCGGCGCAAATTAATCTAACCGACCCGTCGAAGGGGTTGTACAAGTCCAGCGTACAAGTGGACATACTTCACAGTATAGAAAACATGATCAAGGGTGATCCGCCGAACGCGGACAGGGGCTTCAGCGGCCTGAAATCTCCGAAATGGCCCGATATACTGCCGCCAATCGTCGACACGCTCGCGGCCCAAGGGGCCCAACTCTACAAGAGCTATTGTCAGGAATGCCACCGGCCGCCCGTGACGAGCAGGGAATTCTTCGAAAACCCGAAATGGTGGACGAAGAACGAAGCTGGCGAGCCGATTCTGATCATGGAGAATGTTCCGATCAGCCACGTCGGCACCGATCCCGCCCAGGCGGAAGACATGATAAATCGAACCGTCGAGCTTCCCTCAAATCTCGGAATCAAGCCGTACGCATTCGGACGGGCGCTAGGCGATCTGGTCGAGAACACCGTGAATTTTTGGTACGATCAGCAGACGCCGCCAACGAGCAAGGAGGAACGGGCCAAAACCAACGGAAACATGCCCAACCTCATCCGCGGCGAATTTGCCTATAAGGTTCGGTCGCTCAACGGCATTTGGGCGACGCCACCCTATCTTCATAACGGTTCGGTCCCGACCATCGATGCGCTGCTTGGCCCTGCGGACGAACGACCGAAGACGTTCTATCTCGGCCACCGGGAGTACGACCCCGAGAAGCTAGGTTATCGCTATGAGAAGCTCACCAACGGCTTCGAATTCGACACCTCGCTACGCGGAAACTCCAACAGGGGCCACGAATTCACCGATGACGGGAAAGCCTACGGCCGCGTCGGACCGGCCCTGTCACCCAGCGACCGGAAGGCGTTGATCGAGTACCTCAAGACGCTTTGAGATCGGACGCACCGAGGCACAAAAAGGGCGTTAAGCATTTTCAATCTCTCTATCCGCTGAACAGGATTCACTTTCCGTTACGGCCAGGCTTTGTTCTGGCTACGAGGGCCTTCGCGCCCGGCCGAGTTCGGCCTCGTTACCGCAATCCGCGATTATGTTCTGGAAGCTATCTCTCATCAGCTCGGAAAGAACCCAGCCCAACGGGGGAACGATAGGCGCTTTCCCGTTCTCAGAAACGTCGCACATCGCTAGATGCGCCAAATTCGGCTCCGTTTCATACCATGTCAGCCGCAAAGCGGTGCCTGTTCCGTAACTGATAAGCCTTGCGACCAAACCTTATCAGTCAGCCAACTGACTCCATTTTTGCCAATTGCTTATCAGTTTGCAGTCACTCATAGAGCTCTACCTGCACCTCAGACCTCTGGCTCCTTCGAAAAAAACCAGATAATGGCCAATATTTCAGCAACAAATATCTCCTGCTGACTAGACGACCAATCTTCCTTGCACGCTATGCGCTCGACAGCCTGATAGACAAAGCTCACTCCGACCGTCCTTTCGAATCGATCTCAAGCATTGCGGTATCGAAGATGTAGCTCGTGGCGTCGTCCAGGCGATCAAGAAGCAGAAAATGCTGCTTGAACCTGATAGGCTGTCCAACGACTTCATGTCAGAGGTGCAAGAGTGGCTCGCGCGAGCCGGATGGACCTTATTTTATGCGGGCAAATCCTACGCGCTGGTCACAACGACGATTATCGCAAAGTGGGCTCGTCTAACTTCAAAGCGTTTGGGCCGCGACGCTTTGCTTGCCATCGAATGGGGCGAGTTTGAGTATGACGAACATGAGCCGATCCTCTTTCGCAATGACGATAGAGATCTGTCGGTAGACGAAGAGGGAGGTTGACCACAAGGACAGCGTTCAATGGCTTTTCAATCCAAATAATTCCGACGGTTGGTCATTGATGCACCGTTGCTAACTTTCGATCCGAATAAATATCGTGCAACAGGAGATGCTAGATCCATGCATTGGGCGGAACTAAAATAGCGCGGACAGTCTGTGAATGACTCATCCCGTTACCAAAATACCGGAAGACTAATAGATCGAAAAACAGCAGCGCGTTATTGCAACTTATCAGCAAGCGCGTTTTCCGACTGGATAAGGAAAGGAAAACTCCCTCGCTCATTGCCCGGCACAGCACGTTGGGATTTGAAGGCCATTGATGGGGCTTTGGACGCGCTCAGCGGGTTGAACTCGACAGAATCTTCTGCACTCGATGAATGGAGGGCGAAACGTGCGCGTCGTTCTGAAGGGAATCCATAAAGTAAGAATGCGCCTCGCTAACGGCGAGGTCAGAGTCTATTTTTATGCTTGGCGCGGTGGTCCCCAGATCAAAGCAAAGCCGGGAACACCGGAATTCGTGCACGCGTATAACGACGCGCATTCCACCCTCAGACAGCCCCGCGCAGGAATCTTGATGAGGATCATTGCCGAATATAAGGCGTCGCCAGAATTTACACGGTTGGCGCCTTCGAGCCGACGATCCTATCTGAACTATCTGACGCTGATCGAGAACGAATTCGGTGATCTACCTCTTGCGGCTCTCGCGGATCGTCGGGTGCGCGGCGAGTTCAAGGCCTGGCGGGATTCATTCGCCGCTACACCGCGGAAAGCCGACTATGCCTGGACTACGTTGCCGCGCATCATGTCGTTCGCCAAGGATAGAGGGATCATCGAGGTCAACCCGTGCGAGAAAGGTGGTCGCCTTTACGCGGCTGACCGCACCGACAAGGTATGGGGCGAACAGGAAATCGGCGCCCTGCTCGCGGTCGCATCGCCAGAGGTTAAGCTGGCGCTAGTGCTAGCGCTCTGGACCGGCCAGCGGCAAGGCGACCTGCTGGGCTTGCCTTGGTCGTCGTACGACGGCAGTCATGTTCGATTTCGGCAGTCAAAGACGGGCCGGCGCGTGACGATGCCGGCTGGCA
>JGI12635J15846_10005638_pt1 | contig 10802 bp, 8 predicted proteins | sample BlaSpr_A8_OM2_M2_FD_15846 | JGI IMG/M metagenome (IMG submission 15846) | reverse complement strand
ATTTACTATCCCGACCACAAATGCTTCCGGAGGTGATCCCGGCTACGGGACCGCTACGAACCCGACGGTCGCGGGCAAATCGACCGACGCCTCGCTCGTATTTGAACCGCTTGTCGACCCGGTCACCGGCAGCCAGATTGTTCCTAACAGCTCGGGGTGTACCCTTTGCCCGTATATGGCTTTCCAAGATCCCAAAAATCCAGGCAAATTCTTAACTCCGGTGCAGGTCGTTTTATCTCAGTCCCGCGGCCGTTTTGACGGTGGAGTAACAAAGAGCAGCGGAAGGTACCATGCCGCTTATGTAAACGATTCCTGGGCCTTGGGCAAGCGCTTCACTGTGAACCTTGGACTGCGTTGGGAACAGCAACGCCTAGTTGGCAACCAACTCTCAAAGGTCTTCAATGACATGTGGTCTCCGCGTTTCGGTTTCGTTGTTGATCCGAAAGGCAATCGAAAAACCAAGTTCTATGCCAACTATGGCCGGTATGCTTTCATTTTGCCCCTCGACGCGGCGGTTCGAGCCTTGAGCGCCGAAGATGATGTGCTTGGTGCATACTGGCAGCCCGCTTCCACGACGACCGGTTGTCCGGTAGGGACACCGAGCGGAGCTTCCTGCATCAAGACGGATTCGAGCGGAAATCCCGATTACGCCAACATGTTCCAACCTAGCTCGGCTACCCTTCTCAATTCGGCCTCGGGCGGCATCGGCAACGCCGTGAACGTGGGCCTCAGCGGTGGTGAACCATTCGCGCCCGGGACGCGCATGGAATACACGGATGAGTATGTCGCAGGATTTCAGCACGAATTCCGCGACGGCATCGTTTTTGGCGTGCGCTATATCGATCGGCGCCTCAAGCGCGTCATCGAAGACCAGGGCGGCATTTCTGTCGAGCAGTTCAACGCCTTGGCAAACAACGGTGGCGGCCTCAATTACTTTATCGGCAACCCCAACGCCAAGCAGGACATTTTCGTGAACCCGAACGAAAAGACCTTCGCCGGTGTGGACGAGACAAATATAACTTGCGGTGCCTATGGCGACACGATTGCAAACGGGAACGTGCATGGCGCATTCGACTGTGCGCTTAGAAACGCGATTAATAATCCCTCGTCTGCCAATGCCGCGGCCGTCGAAGCTCTGGGACTCCCGGCCACCTGCGTCGACTCTAATAATCAGCCCACACCTTACGTTGCGCCAAACGTGGCCAATACCTTTGGAACAGTGCTGGGAAGCGCTTGTTTCCCTTCCGTGAACGATACCGCTTGGATGCAGCTGAATCCGAAGTACGATCCAGTAACTAACGCGTCGGTTCCAAAATATATTCCCAAGGACGGAGCGCTCTTCGGCGGAGAATTCCAGCCCGATGGCAAGCCGGACACTTACAAGGATCCACGGCGGGTATACCAGGCGGTGGAAATTGAATTTAATAAGGGCTTCAGCCACAACTGGGCGCTGATCGCCAACTGGCGTATTGCCCGTCTTACCGGCAACTATGAGGGCGCCTTCCGCAACGATAACAACCAGGCTGACCCTGGCATCAGCTCACTCTTTGACCTAACAGAAGGAGCCTTCGGGTTACTGGGTAAGCAGCAGGGGATTGGTCCTCTAAACACGGATCGCAGACATGTAATCAACGTTTACCCAGTCTACGTCTTGGATCATAGCCGTCTGAAGGGAATGGTATTCGGCGGAGGCCTCAGAATTCAGACGGGCTTGCCGCTGACTACCTTGGTTGCTCAGCAGGCGTATCAGAATGCGGGCGAGGTTCCTCTTTTCGGCCGCGGCGACCTCGGTCGTGCGCCTACAACAACTGGCATTGATGCGCACCTTGAGTATCCATGGAAAATGAGTGACCGGGTCAGTCTCAAACTTGGCTTCGATGTCTTTAACATCGCCAACCGCAAAAACAAGACACTCATTAACCAGAACGCCGACCAAGGGTTCGGTGTTAACAACCAGGACTTCAAGCTGCCGTTCGCAACTCTCGGCATGAACAACTATTTCTTCCAACAGCCGTTCAGCTCGCGCTTGAGTCTGCGTCTGGTGTTCTAGCCGAAAGTCCTTCGCGGGAGGGCGCTGCCAGGCGCCCTCCTTTTTTCTTTTTGGCGCAACAGCTGCGCCGCGTAACATTATGGTTTGATCCGGATGCATCTCTGTTTGGAACGCTCCATGGCTGCATCTTTATCTTCCTACCTCGTTCGCCGATATGAAGATTGTCTGATGAACCGCCTTTTGCCTACGGCGCTCTTAGTTGCATTTCTTCTCGCTTCTCCAGTTTGTGCGCAACGGGGCGCTTCCAACGGGCGTTCCGCCGGAGTCGCCGAAATCAACGTGCAGGTCCGCAATCCCAACGGCACAGCCGCACCTCGCGGCATTCATGTACGCCTCGAATCCGAGGAAGGCGGCGCAGCCGACGATTGCGTAACCGAATCGGGCGGCAAGTGCCACTTCCAGCCCAAATCTGCGGGAATGTACATCGTGCGACTGAATCAGTTCGGCTACAAAGAGGTTTCCGTCCACGTCAACCTCGTCGACAGCTTGCGAGGATATGTAACTCTGGACCTGAAACCCGACCACCCAGAAGCTCCGCCCGACACGCTCGATGGCGTCTCCGGCGATTCCATCTCGGTCGCCGACCTCAACATTCCAGAGAATGCTCGCCAGGAATTTGAAAAAGGCCAAAGTGCAATGAAGGAGAATAATCTCCACGCCGGAATCTCGCACCTTCAAAAGGCGATCAAGCTTTATGAGGCCTTCCCGCAGGCCTACGCACTCTTGGGTACCGCATACCTGGAAGAGAAAAACTGGAAAGACGCTGAGGCTGCTCTAGAAAAGTCTATCGGTTTCGATTCCAACTCTGCGGATGCGTACCTGGCTTTGGGTGCAGTGTTCAATCAAACCAGGAACTATCCTCGGGCAGAAACAGCCCTCGTTCGCGGGCTCGAACTGAAGCCCGATGCCTCCACCGGCCACTACGAACTTGCCAAGACCTACTGGGCCTTGGGTCGCTGGCGGGATGCCGCTCCCCACGCGCGCAAAGCCGTCTCCGGCATGCCTGACGTAGCCTCGCCGCACGTCCTTTTGGGGAACATCTTGCTGCGGGAAAGTAACCCGCAGGGTGCCCTAACCGAATATCAGGAGTACCTCAGACTAGACCCGGATGGCGTCATGGCACCGGGCGTCCGCCAGATGATCGAGAGGATCCAGAAAGCCCTGCATCCCTAGCCGACAATCTGGCTACCCGGTTTGTTTTCTTCTGTCTAAAGTTTCCCCTAGGCCCATTTCCTGCCTTCGACCGAAATCTGAGGGATGACCGGCACGTATGTTAGGATGAGGCTCCCGCGCGCCAATCCAAGCTATGGCACAAGCATCCACAATGAACTTTTCCGAGGCGGTGGCCATTTCCGCCTCCAGCCTCTGGGCGCACAAGCTGCGCAGCATCCTGACGCTCATCGGCGTGGTCATCGGCGTGGCGGCGGTGATCGCCGTCGTCAGCCTCATCAACGGTGCGAACCAGTATGTCGCGACGCGCGTCTTCCGTCTCGGCGCCGACGTCTTTGGCCTCTCCAAGCAGCCCTCCATCATTACCAATGTGGACGACTGGCTCGCCTTCCAGAAGCGCAAGCGCATTACCTACGACGACTACGAAGCGGTCCGCGAACTCTGCAAATCCTGCAAGGAAATCGGCGCCTCGCTGGGCGGCCGCGTCGAAGTGAAAAGCGGACTGAATTCCCTGAAAGATACCAACCTTCGCGCTTGGACGCCTCCAATGGCCCAGCTCTACGACGTGGACCTTCTCTCCGGGCGCCACATGACGGAGGAGGACCTGCGCGGAGCCGCGCCCGTTTGCGTGATTGGAAACGATCTGATCGAGAATCTGATGCCCGGCATCGACCCGATCGGGAAAGAGGTTCGCTGGAACAACATTCCGTGTGAAGTCATCGGAGCCGGCAAGAAGCAGGGCTCCGCGCTGGGAACTTCCCTGGACAATTGGATCATCATTCCGCTGACCACCTATAAAAAGAACTATGGCAATCAACAGGATTCACTTCGCGTAACCTCGCGCGCCGGTTCCGCGGCGAAGATTCAGGAGAGTGTCGATGAAGTCCGCCAGATCATGCGCGGCCGGCATCACATTGCCTACGCCAAACCGGACGATTTCGCCATCGAGACCAGCGATTCCTTTCTGGCTCTCTGGAAGGACATCAGCGGCTCGTTTTTTGCTGTCACCATCGCCATCGCCTCCATTTCGCTCGTCGTCGGCGGCATCGTCATCATGAACATCATGTTGGTGTCGGTGACCGAGCGCACGCGCGAGATCGGCGTTCGAAAGGCGCTGGGCGCGCGCCGCAGCGATATCCTGCTTCAGTTTTTGATCGAATCGTCCACGGTCGCCGTAATTGGTGGCGCGGTAGGGGTATTTTGTGGCGTGCTGGTGGCCAAGCTGGTGTCCTGGGTGTCGCCACTGCCCAGTGCTGTGCAGCTTTGGTCCGTGATCGGCGGATTGCTGGTGGCGCTGAGCGTCGGCCTNTTCTTCGGAACTTATCCGGCGTCGAAGGCCGCGAAGCTGGATCCTGTCGAAGCGCTGCGGTCGGAGTAAGAAAGTACGCGCATGGCCACGTTTGAAAAAATATTGCCGCGCCCCGCAGCCCTGCCGCTTCGCATGCGAAAGGAAGGCGCGCTCAAACTCCGGGAAGAAGTGCTTCTCGCCCTTGATACTTTGCGGAAGAACCCGCTTCGTTCGGGGCTCACCATTCTGGGGATTGTCATCGGCATCACCACGGTCATCACCGTCTCCGCGGTCATCAACGGCCTCAATGAAAACGTGCTTGGCGGCATTCGCGAGCTCGGTTCGGACACCATCATCGCTTACCGTTTTCCCTGGGCCTCTCTTTCGCGGCCGCCCAGCGAATGGTTTACCCGCAAGGAGCTTCAGCCGGAGTGGGCGGAAGATATTGCCAGGCTCCCGCACGTCAAGGCAGCATCGCCCGCGATGCGCATTTTTCAGCCGCAATTCGGATCGGGCACAGCCGATGTCCGCCGCGGCGCCTTCCGCGCGAGGAACGTGATTCTGCAGGGGAATCAGCCGTCCATCGGGGAGATCTTTGATCTGAAGATTCAGTACGGGCGCTTCTACAATCAAACGGACGCGGAGCACCGCGCTCCCGTGGTATTGCTGGGCTACGACACCACTCGAATTCTGTTTCCGGAGTCGCCCGAGAGGAGTCTCGGCCAGGAAGTCATCATCGACGGACAACTTTTTACCGTCATCGGCGCGCTTCAAAAACAGAAACAAGGCATTTCCGGAGGCGCCAACCCGGAGGACAATTCCGCATACATGCCCGTGGCCACGCTCCGCAAACTCTATCCCAATCAAAAAGACTACGTCATCTTCGCCAAGGCCAGAGACCCGAATAACGTCGGCCAGGCTGTCGAAGAGATCCGCGATCTGCTCCGGCGAAAACGGCGGCTTTCGAACGACAAGCCCGACGACTTCGCGCTCTTCACATCGGACTATTTTCTCGATTTGTGGAACAAAATCAGCGGGTTGATTTTCATTTTGATGTTCGCTGTCGCTTCGGTCGGCTTGATTGTCGGCGGAATCGGCGTGATGAACATCATGCTCGTGAGCGTCACCGAACGCACCCGCGAGATCGGCGTTCGAAAGGCCATCGGCGCAAAGCGCAGCAATATCCTCGCGCAATTTTTAATTGAAGCGGTCACCTTAAGCGGCGTTGGCGGAATCATCGGCGTCTTGTTTGGCTCCGGCCTCTCCCTGCTCATGCGCTATGGCCTCAAGATGCCCGCGGTGCTCTCTTTATTTTGGATCGCCACGGCGCTGATCCTCTGCGCTTTGATCGGCATTGTTTTCGGCGTCTATCCCGCTTGGAAGGCGGCCCGGCTCGATCCCGTCGAAGCCCTCCGCTACGAATAAATCATCGTTCTTCGAGCCACCACGAACCATGAAGATAGCCGCAACATACTCATTGAAAGTAAAGGGGTTACGGCTATTCTCTAGGGAATAGCTGTTAGCTCGTGCGCGTCTGGCCGATGCAGCGGTCTGCGCGCATGAATTTCACACTTAGACTAGGACAGTTCCGCAAGTTGCTTGAGCGGCACCACGGCCGTCCTGCCATAGTGCTCGCCTTCAAGAATTCGCACCTGGCAGCGCGAATCCGGTTGCCGAATCTCCAGGATTCTCACGGGGGTCCCGTCGGGCACCATGAGAAGTTTTTGCGACGTAATTAAAAGAGACAACCCCACATCGTCGCTCGCCGCTTCCGACTTCTCTCTCTCCGCGGCAGCTTCTTCATCGACGGACACCAGAGCGAAAGAGAGTTTGCCATCAGCGCACAGTCTTGCGCGCCGGCCTACCCAGGAAGATGGCGCCGGAGGCTTCGCGGGCAATGGCGGCGCTGTGTGCTCCAGCTTGCCGATGAACCGGTAGCCACGCTTCGGCAGGGTTTCGACGAAACGCGGCTTCTTCTTGACGTCGCCTAAAGCTTGCCGCAGCTTCTTGATGGCGGTGTTGAGGCTGTGATCGAAGTCCACAAATGTGTCTCCGGACCAAAGCCTCTTCTCAAACTCTTGGCGTGTGACGACTTCGCCCGGCCGCTCCAGCAGCATGGCCAGCGCTTGAAACGGTAGAACTTGCAGCTTGATTTTGCGGCCTGTTTTGTAAACTTCTCCCGCGCGAAGATCCACCTCGAATACATCAAAACGTACGGCGCATGAGGATCGGCCGGGAGTGGACATGGATTCTCTGCTTCCTGCGATGACTATAACACTCCTCCGAAGAACCGCGATGGGAGCAGCCGCTCTCAATTAAGTCCCGTGTTTCTCTGGTGTTCGTTGTTCATCTAAAGTCGCTTTTCAGTTCATCCGCAGAGCATTGCGCTTCACCGAGGAATCCGCGAAAGTGCACCACATGCTAAGGCGCTGAGCGGTTGACACGAGCCAGGTCAAAGACAAGTCAGCTTGGACGGCGCCGGCAAAGAAGAAAGAGGAGAGTCCCATGAAAAAGCAATCTTATCTAATAGCAGGTTTGCTGGTGCTCACGAGCATGGCGGTGACTCAGGTTGCGCGAGCCCAGGAGTCCCTGGTGGTGGACATTCCCTTTGCCTTCGTGGCGGGCAACGCTAGGCTTCCGGCCGGCGAATATCGCGTCCAGAAATTGAACCGGAATTCGGCGGTGCTTTTGATGCACTGCTCGGACTCGAGCGCGTCAGCCTTGGTGATCACCCAAGCAGCCCAGGCAAATGAGCTGCAATCCGAATCGAAGCTGATCTTCAACCGCTATGACAACCGCTATTTCCTTTCGCAGGTCTGGACGGCAGGATCCATCCGTGGAAGACAGCTCCCGAAATCGCCGAAAGAAAAAGAAATGGCGCAAGTGGCGCGCATCGAGATGAAAGGCGAAGTTACGCTGGTTGCCCGCCTGTCCATTGCCAGGCCGTGACGTGACCACAGCCCCAATGGCAATCCAGTGGACCGGAAGCCGGAGCCCTCAGCTCCGGCTTCCTTCGTATTTGTCGAATCAATTGTTTCAGGGCCGCCCCGCCGAACCAGAGTTTTTTACCCCGCGGACCCGCAGGAGAACATTCGCCGTCTATCCCGCCTGAAAAGCGCCCGCCCTGACCCCGTCGAAGCCCTCCGCTACGAATAAATCATGGCTCTTCGAGACACACCGAACCATAAAGATAGCCGGAGGATACTCATTGAAAGTAAAGGGGTTATGGCCATTTTATAAGGAATAAACACCTCGAATATTCGCCGCTTGTCAGCTTCGGCCCTCCTCGATTGAGTTCTTCAAGGGCGGTGAATCCAGTGCAAGAAGGCCGGGCAAATGGGTCCAGGCGGCTTCAACGAAGCCCTCGGCTAGTTTCCGGTTTGCCGGAATACATCCATGCGAGGCCAACCCCTTGCCGTCCCAACTTCCCAGAACGTCTGGAAAGTGACAGGCACTTGGCCGGGCAATAGGTGTTGTTTTGTGCTCAAAAATAGTTTGACAACGCCAGCATTGTTAGAGATGTCCGGTAGTATTAGTCTTCTTGCTTCCCGAAGATTTCGCAATCGATGACCGAGGATCATAGGGAGTTTCTTCCGCTCGGACTGACCGACTACTTAGACGAAATCTATCGACTTGGCTGACTAGAGTCTGTGACCGGCCGCGTCGCGAGTCTGTGATTAACGGAACCAGGAAAAAGCACGAAGGCATAGTACTACGTACGTACAATTACTGGATATGTTTATTATCAATATCGTTTTATTGTCTTGACATCAAGACTTATCGCCCCTACTTTTCTCCGCAGTGAACCTCCAATAACCAGAGGCTTACGTGGTTTGCCATTCAAAGGTGCATTTGTGACCACTTGTTGCGTGAGATCATCCTGTGAGTGGGTAGGGACGCTTGTCGAGCCCCAACAGTTACTTGCCGCTCTCCTTGGCAGCTCTACCGTGGGCATTGCCGTTTGTGATAGGCAACTGCGTTACCAGGCCGTCAATCAAGCGCTGGCCTCAATGAACGGCATACCAGCCCGAGCGCATATCAGCAAGAAACTCCATCAAATTCTTGGAAGCATCGCCGCGAGAGTGGCGCCTGCCTTCGAACATGTTTTCGAGACAGGCGAGCCTCTCTCTAACTTCAAACTAACCGCGCAGCTCCCTGCGAGAACGGAAATAGGTCATTGGATCGAAGACTATTACCCGATAAAGAACGGATCCGGGAAGGTTGTGCAAGTTGGTGCGATCGTTTTGGAAGTCTCGAGAATGAAGTGCATCGATCAGGCTCTGCTTCGCCTCACGAAAAACCGGCTAAGCTACAGAGAGCGGCAGGTCATCCGATTTTTGGCGCAGGGAAATTCCAACAAAGAAATGGCGGTCGTCTTGGGTATCAGCGTTAGAACGGTTGAAACGTACAGAGCCAGAATGATGCTGAAGCTCGACCTACATTCAATCGCTGAAGTTGCGCGGTATGCGGTTCGCAATAACATAATTTAGCTCAGTGCTGTCCCATAGAAAGCCTTGATGCGCAGGTGCGGTTTGATCCAGCGAAAGAACAATTCCACTTGCCATCGGGCCCGGTACAGCTGGGCGATGGTCAAAGCGGGAAGAAAAAGATTGTTGGTCAGGAAGTTCACCCGTGAGCCCTTCTCGGCATCGAAGTAATGGATGCCTNGCAGGGCGGCGGGATCGCCCGCCGCGTTTTATTACGTGTCAAGCAGGCTTGGAGCCCGCCCGGAGCCATGTTTCTGGGGGGCTTAGGGAGGTGAACCCGCGCAGTATGCGTGTTCCCCATATTGCAAGTCAAAATGACGCAAGATCGACGCCAGATTCCTCGGTATCCGCTGCAAATTCCAGTCGAAATTCGGCTAGGACCGCAGGGTCATGCTCCTGCGAGCATGGCCACGACGACTAACATCTCTGTTCGTGGGATCTACTTCGTTTCGGATCAACAGTGCGAGATTGGATCGGAGTTCGGTGGCACAATTCGATTGCCGGGAGAAATCACCGGGGGCACCGATCTTCTCGTGGAGATTCGGGGCAAAGTAGAGCGGATAGACAGGCCGGAAGGGAAAGAAGCTATGCATAACGGCATAGCCGTTTCCATCGATCGCTACGACGTCATTTCTGCAAAGCCATCGTCCCCAACGGCGGTAAAAGGTTAGCAGTGCAAGGCTTCCCGAAGGGATGTTTTAGATGCATCTTGAGCGTCACCGCGCACGCCGGTATTCCTTCCATGCCAGCATCGAACTGACCGATCTGGAGTCGGAGACTCTGTTTAAAGAACAAACCAGCGACCTGAGCGTGTTTGGATGCCAAGTGGACACACGGAAAGCATTACCACCAGAAACAAAAGTCCGCATAAACATTTTCCACAGAAGTGAAAACTTCGAAGCTCTGGGTAAAGTGATTTATGCTCGACGGAACGCGGGGATGGGAATCCTCTTCACCAGAATTGAGCCGAACGACCAGTCGGTTTTAGATAAGTGGATCGCTGAACTAAGACATGAGTAGATTGGGCCTCGGTATTCACGAGCTTTCACTAGGACTGATAGAGTGCCAACCGCATTTTAAATCATTTTCCAATTACCGGCTGCTTCGTCGTGTATAAGTGCCGCCGTTCCAGCGATTTAAGGTTTGCTAGAGGAAGCTTGGGAAGCTCCCGTTCTGCCATTGAACTACGCCCGCTCGTTGTTTCTGATTGTACTCAGGAATCGATTTTCCGTACCGCGGTTTGAGTGATTCTGCGAACAGCTCGGCCTGCCGGCGCTGGTGAAGTCAGCGGGGCGTAAATCAGCTAATGAGAACACCTTCGCTGTCACGCAGGAGTTCGCGGGTTCGAGTCCCGTCGCTCACCGGGGCGAGGGTCTATTCCAAGGAGGATCGGGAAGTTGCCGAAAAACGCGATCAGTCACCTTCTTTCCTTATCCTTATCTCAGGTCGTACTTTATCGCTCTTTGCCGATACTAGCGCGACGCTTTCGCCATAGCGGACGATTCGGGAATGAACCGGATACTCGGTAGAAACCGTTCAAAGGAGAGTGCCCCGAAGTATCGCCAAAGCAACCAAAAAATAAATGCACAGCCCGGTAACATCCACGAGAGTCGCTACGAAAGGTGCAGAGCTTGCGGCGGGATCGAATCCCAGACGGCGGAGGATGAACGGCAGCATGCTTCCAGCCAGCGTTCCGAACATGACGACGCCGATCAAGCTTACCCATACCGTAAATCCCAGCAACAGATAATGTTCGCCGTAGTTTGTCAGATGGAGATGCTGCCACAAAACAATTCTAAAGAAACCG